>ERZ1106915.49-NODE-49-length-170793-cov-18.757295_pt1 | contig 170793 bp, 143 predicted proteins | sample MGYA00403653_ERZ1106915 | MGnify/ENA primary metagenome ERZ1106915 (study PRJEB35170, sample SAMEA104062404) | human gut metagenome | biome: human gut; feature: human-associated habitat; material: faeces | place: Denmark | collected 2012-06-06 ...
TCACGGTTGATCTGTGCATGAAGTTTCAGGTTCTTTCCCTGTTCTTCTTCCAGCTCAGCAGCTGTTTCGTAGAACTTAAGGCGGAATTCTTTTGCCTTATCCAATGCATCATCTCTTTGTTTCTCAGCAAGAAGGGCGCGTTTCTCCATCGCCCGGAGTTCCTGGTCCGCTTTTTTCTGTATCGCCTCAAACTCCAGGAGCATATCCTCCAGTACAGTTATAATCAAACGCCGCTGATAATGTCTGTGATCTTTGAAATATGGTCTTCCAGATATTCAATCAATTCTTTCTGTTTCTGTATAAATTCCTCCTGGATCTCAATCTGTTTGAGATAACCGGCAAGGAGTTTATCACGTTTTCTAAGTTCTTCTTTTAAATCAATGTCCATAAGGAAACCTCTCTTTCTTGAGAAAAAGTATAACAGAAACACAGGAAAAAAGCGAACTACTGGAGAACGATCTTTCGTCAATCTGACTGTGGATAAGTAATTACTTTTAAAATAAAAAAGCATTAATATAAGCCCCAAAACTTTAGGGATAAGCTGTAGAAACTAAAATCCGGTGCATAACTTTCCTGAAAAAGAACGGCAGAAAAAAACTATAAACACAGTTTTTTCTGCCGAAAATGATTATCCACAAAATAAAAAAATAAATTTCGTCATTTTTTACAATGACTTATACATGCCTCTGAACAGTAACACTAAATACGTTCTAGAAATCAACTTGTTGGCACACTAGGTTGAACTTGTTAAAGGAATATGATATAAACAAATTTAAAGAAAGGGATGAGCGATGTCTTATAAAAAGAAAAAACAGTTGTCCTATATAATAATTGGATGCCTTGTTATAGTGGCTTTTGCATGCCGGCATATATCAGTAAACAATACTTATCTGCGTCATTTTGCGAATCAGTGCCGCAGCAGTATTTACATTGGCTTATATAGCGCATGGGTTATTTATCTGAAAAAGCATGTGGTAGATATGAAAATGCGCCGATGCCTGACTCAGATTGGTGCATTGATGGTTTTATGGTTCCTAATACGGACAATTAAATTCCTTGTTTTTTTTGATCCGTTGGAAGAACGTATTTGCTGGTATCTTTATTATATACCAATGATTTTAATACCGACTCTTGGATTAAAGACAGCAATTTTGATGGATAGTACAGATGAAGATAAGAGCAAAAAAAAGACAACTATTTTGATGATATTGGCAATATTGCTAATTGCAGCAGTGCTGACCAATGATTTGCATCAAAAAGTCTTTTATTTCCCGGAAGGTTTTTTATTTTCCAATGAAATTTATAATTATGGGATTATTTTTATTTGCATCCAGATTTGGGTTATGTTCTGTCTGATCATGATGGAAATTGCATTGATCTGTAAGAGTAGAATTCCAGGAAAGAAGCGTTTCTGGTTTCCGGTTATTCCAGGCATTTTGTTACTTATCTGGAATGTCTGTAATATTCTGCGGGTACCGCTGATTCACAGAATTGCCGGAGATATGTCCGCAATCTGTTGTCTGTTGATGGCGGCTATTTACCAGGGGTGTATTGCCTGTGGATTGATTCAAATAAATAGCAGATACCTTGAATTATTTCAGGCTGCCGGAGGCTTGAATGCAGAAATCACAGATTATGCCTTTGACCAGCATTATCAATCAGGAAAATTTCCTGATATATCAACGGAAATACGTCAGGGTGTTTTGACAGCACCATTTGTGATGGAAGATGGAATCCGAATCAGTCATATGTATATTCGAGGCGGGCATTTATTCTGGACCGAGGATATTTCACTGCTTGTGGATCAATATGAAGATATTAAGGAACAGCAGGAGGAATTAAAGGAGAAAAATTTACTTTTGCAAAAAACCTATCAGCAGGAAGCAAAACGCCGAAAAATAGAAGAACAGAATAGATTGCTGAATTTGATACAGAGTCAGACTGCCGGACAGCTGGAGTTGATTTCCTGCTTTATGCGGGAATTGGAGAAAACAGAATCTAAAGATGTTTATGAACGTCTTTTGGGACAAATTGTTGTAGTTGGAACTTATTTAAAGCGGCGAAAAAATTTCCTATTGACCATTCACAACGAAAACCAGGAGCTGCTGGGTGCAGATGACTTGATACAAGGGCTGGCAGAATCCTGCTCCGCTTTAATGCTTTGTCATATCCGTGCATTATATTATGTTAATGTGTCACCGCTTGTTTTGCATGATGTAGATGTATTAAAATGCTATGATTATTTTGAGTGGCTGACGGAACAACTATTTAATAAGATGGATATGATATTTTTTCGTGTAGTTATGTTAGAAGAGAGTTTAATGATTTCTGTACATATAGTTTCCGGATATGATCTTGATCAATTGTTATCTGGGCGTCCTGGAACGGAAGTGCAGAGGGAAGATGAGAAAGAGTGGCTGATTCGATGGCGAATTTCGTAGAGTGCAGCATCCGTATGCAGAATATTATAATGGTTGCTCTGGAAATCTGTTTGGTATTGGAATTCGTTCTTATACTTTTAAGAGTGACACAATCTGCAGGTTTAAAAAGAATTGTTGCAGCAATTACGCTTTTTGTATTTTCATTTCTGGTAATGACTATGCTGCTAAATGATCACCAATACAGCATGGGAAAGCTGGATCATTCTCCGATATTTCCAAAACTTCCTGCTGTATTGGTTTTGTGTGGGGTTATCGGGGCGGGATTGTATCTGATTTGGAGAATTCTCAAAGAGCGCAAACAAGAGAATGCTATGTTGTCATCATGGTCGGTTTACGAGGCCGTGGATAATGTCCCATGTGGTGTATGCTTTGCAGATACATTCGGGCGGATTATTTTTTGCAATTCCAAAATGCGGGAAGTGAGCCAGATGATGACAGGAATGCAATTACAGGATTATGAAATACTGCATCAGGCAATACATTCAGAAAATAGCAGACCGGGAATTGTTACCATAAGCCTGGATAATAGTGTTTTTTATTTCCCAAATGGAAAAGTCTGGATGTTTCAGGAGTATTATCTTCAGGGAAAGGAATTAGAGAATTATAAGCAGGCTGTAGCCATTGACGTTTCAGAAATATATTATAATAGTGAAGAAATTAAAGCTAATAATGAAAGTCTGAAAATGTTCAACCGGAAACTGGAAGAGATGTACGAGAAAATCGATGATAAAATACGGGAGCAGGAAACACTGGCAATGAAGATGCAGGTACATGATAATTTTGGGCGCAGTCTTTTTATGATAAGGAGAATTCTGGAGAACAAAGAAAATACAAGCTGCATGAATAAACAGCTGGATGTGTTAAAGGAGCAGGTTTATATTCTCACAAATATGATAGTTGAAAATATGGAGGATTTGTACCAGAATACGGAAAAGCAAGCCAGAGAAATGGGGATAATTATTCACATGAAGGGAAAAGTTCCGGAGAATTCGAATTACAGAATACTAATTGATCGTGCGGTGCGCGAATGTGTTACTAACTGCGCCCGGCATGCGCAGGGAAGTGAAGTTAATGTGATAATTGAGGATGATTCAGGTGAATATACTGTTCGGATAACAAACAATGGAGATATTCCAGATAAAAATGCAAAAGAAGGCGGTGGGCTGTCGGCACTAAGAAGAGCGCTGGAAATAGAAAACTGCAGTATGATTACTGTATTTGAACCTGTATTTTGCCTGCTTCTGAAGCTGCCAAAGGTTAAGTAAATGTTATGTGCATCAGCAGATACACAGAAAGGAAGAATGTTTATGATTCGTGTACTGGTTGTAGAAGATCAGAAAATCATGCAAAAATATTTTGAGTATATACTTTTACAGGATACAGAATTCCGTCATGTTCAGACCGTTGCAGATGCAGATACAGCTGTTAAAATATGTCAGAATTCGGCAATTGATCTGGTGCTAATGGATGTTCAGACGTATCACAATCATGATGGACTAAAAGCAGGAAAAGCAATTAAGGAAACCTGCCCCTATACGAAAATTCTGATTGTGACTTCTCTTGTTGATCCGAAAGTACTGGAACGGGCAAAAAGTGGATGCGCAGACAGCCTATGGTATAAAGATCATGGAGAAGAAGAAATCCGAGATGTAATCAGGCGTACAGTAAGCGGAGAGCATGTTTTCCCAGATGCTGCACCAAATGTAGAGCTGAATTGGATAACAAGCAGTGAAATCAGTCCGAGACAACTGGAGATGCTGCGGATGTATATTTGCGGCTATTCTTATTCTGAAATTGCAAGGAAAATGAATTGTTCAATGGCTGGAGTTAGATGGAATTTTCAGGAAATGATTGCAAAAGCTGGATATAGCTGTAAAGAAGATCTCATTGCAGCTGCGCTGGAAAGCAAACTAATTGTTACTACGTTAAAATAAAGACACATAAAAATTCAGATAATTGTTCGGTTACTATCAAAAGTGATAGTGAACAATTGCTTTTCTTTCTGTATAATGTGAATATAGAAAACACTGATTTACAGAGGGGGCCGTAAAATGGTTTTTTTTGACAGGAAATATTGCGATATTTGCGGAGAAAAAATCGGCTTGCTAGGAAATCGCAAGCTAGAAGACGGCAATCTATGCAAAGAGTGTGCGCAGAAGCTTTCTCGATGGTTTGAGGAGCGTAGACACAGTACGGTAGAAGATATTAAATGTCAGTTGGAATATCGTAAACAGAACGAAAAAAAGGTACAAAGCTTTCATATTACACGACAGATTGCAACAAAAAACTACAATGTCTATATTGATGATGCGCAGGGCAATTTTACGATTGCGCATAATCTGGATATCAGAGAAAATCCAGATATTTTGCCCTTATCAGCAATTGTACAATGTGGGCTTGACATTCAAAAGAACCAGATAGAAGAAACATATACTAAGGATGGTGAAACTGTCAGTTATCAGCCGCCGGTTTATAAGTATGAGTATACTTACAGTATGAAAATCCAGGTAAAAGCACAATGGTTTGATGCTATGGAATTTCGCTTACATAACTTTGCAATTGAGCAGGGAAATAAGACAGAAATGATGGAACTGGAACATACAGGTTATGAAATTGCAGCGGCACTGACTACACAAACGTCAACAGGTATGCAGCAAAAAAATGCATCTGGGATTTTTGCGTACAATTAAGATCATACGAAATAAGGGAAACCGTATTGTGATTTCACGATAAGCAGAAAGGAGAATGGATTATGTGTAAAAAAATGAAATTATGGGCAGTAGGTACTTTGGGAGTTATGCTGGCAGGTCTTGGAAGTGTAAATGTTTATGCTCTGGATGCTAAGGATGTAGTAGGAACCTGGTATGTAAATGGTCTTTCCATGGATGGTGAAAATACATTCCATCCGGAAATGATGGGAATGGAAATAACATTTAATTTCACAGAAGATGGTAAAGGTGAAATGACCAATGCAATGGAATATTCTGATCCGGAAGTTGAGGAGATGGAATGGAAAATTGATGGCGATAAGGTGTTAATAACCAAAAATGGTGAAACCGTGGAAGGTGAATATTCAGATGGAACCATATCCATGGATGCCGATGGAATGTATTTTATTATGAACCAGGAAAAAGAAGAATATGAACCTTATGTACCGGGAAATGTAGTAGAAGAACCAAAGCTCGAAGACTTTAATGGTGAGTGGAAGAGTACTCTTATGGATGCTTTTGGAATGCAGATGCCTACAGCGGCCGGACTTTCAGATGTAGAGATGACAATTTCTATTTCAGACGGCAAAGCCTCTCTTGTAATGATCGAAAGCGCTGTAGAAACGAAGGTTGACCTCGAGGGAGATCTTGAAGGAAATGCGCTGATATTAAAATCAACAACAGAGAAGGAAGAAGATTCCGAAAGTTATACATTAGTTAGTACAGATGTTATGAAGTTTTATTTATTGGAGGATGGAAACCTGTGCTTTACAACTGAGGATAGCATGGATGATGAAGATGCTGACACAGTGGACGCAGCAGATACAGCAGATACAGCAGATACAGCTGATGCAACAGATGCGGAAGAAGCTTTAGATGGCGATGACGAATATGATTTTGGAGATATCGATTTTACAATAAAGATATACTTTGAAAAATTAGTTGTGGAATAAAAAATCCGGCTTTAGATGTTGTTGCGACAGCACCATTAGAAAGGGATTTTGTTGACAAGGAGGACTGACACTATGACGAAATATTCAATCATAACAGGTATCAGTGCCTTGTTGCTGGCATTGATTGTGCCAGTGGAATGTATGGGATCAGGGCAGCAGGAAGAAGCTACCTGTTTGGCTGCTTTTCAGAATGATCTTAAGGAAGAAGTTTATCAGACAGGAATAGCGTTTCTTGGGTATATTGGTGAAGGTGTACCTGTTCAAGATATTCTGGACTACACAAAACAGGCTGATTATCTGGAGGCTTATCCGTTTCTTCAAAACGGAACGGTTGTAGATGCTGGTGGATATGAGGTTTACGCTATTGTTCCCGGTTCCGGCTGGTCCATTAATATCTATCCATCTGAAATGACAGAAGATGCTGAATACCGTGATAATCTGGAAACACCTTATTATAAAGGTGCACCAGATGAGATCATTATCCTCCGCTGCAATATAAGTGAAATTTATTCCAACGTAATGGTTTCCGCAACTGAAGAAAATATGAGTGTGATATATCGCCCCGCAATTTCCTTGAGAGATGGACATCTTGCAGAAGAAAATCATTGTTATGATTTTTCTATCTACTATTATGATGAGGAATATGGGGAATACGAAAACTACGAGAGTGACGCGGACTTTGAGGAATATGAAGAATATGAAGATAATCAGACTGAGGATAATCGTACAGACGTGCAGATTGCTTATGATTTGCTTTGCGGGACAGATGAAGTCAGTTACTACTTAGGGCTTGGCATGTCCTTGTGGTATACCGAAAGCAAAGAAGTAATAGACGGAAGAGAATGTATGGTATTTGTTCTTGGTACAGATCATGAGGAGCATTTTGTAAGTGAGCACTATTATGCTGTACATGATAATCTGGTTTATTATTACGATGTTCTGAATGATCAATGGAATATTCTGGGCAGAGGATAAGAATTTTCATGAATTTAAAGTGAAATAACAAAAACAGCAGATTCATTTCTTTACCTGACTACGAAGTGAATCTGCTGCTTTTTTTGTGATCAGGCTGCGCACCTTCTCCTGGAGGTTTTCGCTGTCGAAGAGCTTTACCAGATCCGGGTTGAACATTCTGCCGGAATTGCAGCGCAGGTCAGCCAGCATGTCATCGAAATTTTTCCCGGAGCTGTAAGCACGCCCCACAGAATCCATCGCCGCATCCAGGCAGTCTGCACATGTAATAATCTGGTAAAGAATCGCATTGTCATTTCCCTTAAACGTATATTCCCGTGGATATCCGCCCTTCTCATCATACCAAAGATGATGGTAAAGCGCTGCCTCCGCATAAGGTCTGGTAGATTCCCTTTTGTTCAGAAGCTCCCATCCCATCCTTGGATGAAGCCGGATCAGGTCAAATTCCTCTGAGATCTCTGAAACAGGAATTTCCCCGAGATAGCCCTGGATCGTGCGCAAGGTGCCTTCCATGGTATCTACATTCTGGCGAAAAGATAGATTGCAGTCAGTGAATCGGTCACATGACCTTTGTCGTATCCCTGAAGCACGTTGTAGCCCACCGTAACGACTTTATGCAGACACACGATATAGGAATCCACCATCTCCAGCGTTTTTCCCCGCTTTCTTTTTCTAAGTTTATAGCATTCCACTTTTTTCCACAACTGTAAATTTGCAGAGAAACCGTATAAATTTCAAAAACATTGCGAGGAGTAGAATAAAAAAATAATTTAATTTTATATTGACAAATCGATAGAAATGTTTTATATTAATATCAGTAACAATTACTATTATTAGGAGAAAGGAGAAAACAGATGGCCACATTGAAATACAGCCGCCAGAGAGAATCGATCAAGGAATTTCTTGTAGGCAGAACCGACCATCCTACAGCTGATTTTGTATATGAGAATATGAAGCAGATCTATCCAAATATCAGCCTTGGAACCGTATATCGGAACCTCTCTCTTCTCGCTGATCTGGGTGAAATACAGAAGCTTTCCAGCTTTGGCGGAGCAGACCGATTTGACGCCCGCACCACGCCCCACTGTCACTTCATGTGCACCCGCTGCGGCAGAGTGATGGATGTTTTCAGCGAACATATTGACAGGAGTCTTGAAGATATTGCCGCTGATTTTAAAGACGGTCAGATTTCTGATTATAAAGCAAGATTTTTCGGAATCTGCAATGATTGTCTCAGCAAAGAAGACACTCATTGAAAAAATTTTTCAATAACTCTTGACAAACAAGAAGCAATATGTTATCTTAAAGCAGTAATGATTACTATTATTAAAAACTAAATAAAATTTATATAAAGAAAAGGAGAATTTAATTATGGCTAAATGGGTATGTAATGTATGCGGTTATGTTTATGAAGGTGAGAACGCTCCTGAGGTCTGTCCAATCTGCAAGGCTCCAGCTGAGAAATTTACTAAGCAGAGCGAAGAGATGGCATGGGCAGCTGAGCATGTTGTAGGTGTTGCGAAGGGTGTCAGCGAGGACATTCTTGCAGACTTAAGAGCAAACTTCGAGGGCGAGTGCTCTGAGGTTGGTATGTATCTTGCTATGGCTCGTGTAGCTCACAGAGAAGGCTATCCGGAAGTTGGCCTTTACTATGAGAAAGCAGCTTTTGAAGAAGCAGAGCATGCAGCTAAATTTGCTGAATTATTAGGCGAAGTTGTTACAGACAGCACCAAGAAGAACCTTGAAATGCGTGTAGCAGCTGAGAACGGCGCTACAGCTGGTAAGACTGATCTTGCTAAACGTGCGAAAGCAGCTAACCTTGATGCAATTCATGATACTGTTCATGAAATGGCAAGAGACGAAGCAAGACACGGAAAAGCATTCGCAGGTCTGCTTAAGAGATACTTCGGAGAATAAGAAAAGCGCATAAAATAAGGCTTTTTGCAAGGGGGAATCACGAAAGTGGTTCCCTCTTTTTTCGCGGATTATGTCATTTTTAGTGTGGAAACTAGGTGCAACTAACCTACTTTTTGCTCTTTAAAAACGTCCAAATGTGTCCCTGGAAAAAGTGTACTTTTTTACCTCTTGCCATATGTTTTCCAATGTGCTATTATACTTTCAGCAATAAAAAGGGGAATGAATGTCTCCCCGGGATCATCCCGAACCGCTTATTAAGCTGATGACTTCTGTGATAACTATGATCGCAGGGGGCATCAGCTTTTCTGCGTATAAAGGAGGAAATGATAACAATGTTAACTTCACTGGCTTTTATTTTTCTTATTGGTCTTTCGCTGGCGGCAATCTGCCAGAGGCTGAAGCTTCCCCGTATTATCGGGATGCTGATCACAGGTATCCTGCTTGGACCGTATGTGCTGAATGTGCTGGATTCTTCCATTCTTTCTATCTCGTCGGAACTTCGCCAGATTGCGCTGATCATTATTCTGCTGAAGGCAGGGCTTTCCCTGAATCTTGCAGACCTGAAAAAGGTCGGACGCCCGGCTGTTATGATGGCATGCATTCCTGCCACTTTTGAGATTCTTGCTTATATTTTGCTGGCACCTTATTTTCTGGGGATCACAAGGCTGGAAGCGGCCGTAACGGGGGCTGTGATGGGTGCTGTATCGCCTGCAGTGGTTGTGCCGCGAATGGTACAGCTTATGGATGAGAAATACGGAACTGCCAAAAGCATTCCGCAGATGATCCTGGCTGGCGCTTCCTGCGATGATATTTATGTAATCGTGCTTTTTTCCACATTTTCTACTATGGCACAGGGCGGCAGTGCACATGTACAGGATTTTATCAACATTCCGGTATCCATTGTTCTGGGAATTGTACTTGGAAGTGCTGCCGGGTATCTGCTTTCTCTGTTTTTTGAAACGGCATATGCACATAGCCATATGGTGCGCAACAGCATGAAAGTAATTGTAGTTCTGGGTGTTTCTTTCCTGCTGATGTCCATTGAGACCTGGCTGAAACCAGTTGTTTCCGTTTCCGGGCTTCTGGCCGTGGTAAGCATGGCCTGCGTACTGAAGCTGAAATGCACAGCATCTGTTTCTGCCCGTCTTTCCCAGAAATTTGGGAAACTGTGGCTGGCTGCGGAGGTTCTGCTTTTCGTGTTGGTTGGAGCTTCTGTGGATATCCGTTACACCTTAAAGGCTGGTCCGGCTGCACTTGCCATGATTTTCGCTGCACTTCTGATCCGTACCGTTGGTGTTTCCCTTTGTGTCGCCGGAACTGATCTCAACTGGAAAGAACGGCTTTTCTGCTCCATCGCCTATCTTCCCAAGGCCACTGTCCAGGCTGCTATCGGCTCTGTTCCCATGGCTATGGGACTGTCCTGCGGACAGATCATACTTTCTGTGGCTGTGCTTGGAATCTTAATCACAGCACCCCTGGGAGCGATTGGGATGGACTGCAGTTATAAGAAGCTGCTAGAGCGTGTTTGAAAAAGGTTAAAACGCCAGGTTTGTAAAAGTAATAGATATTTTCCAAATCCTGCTATATAATGGGCTCAGAATTAAAACCATTAATTATGCAATTCAATGGAGGAATTTTCTTATGATAAATTTTGATTTTTTCGCTCCCACTAAAATCCTGTTCGGGGCAGGCCGTGAAAGTGAGGTTGGGAAACAGGTTGCGGCTTTTGGCGGGCATAGGGTTATGATCGTTTATGGAAAAAAGGGAGGACATATTGAAACTTCCGGGCTTTTGGAGCGTGTGCATAAGAGCCTTCGTGACGCAGGACTTTCTTATGTAGATTTGAACGGCGTTGTACCAAATCCACGTCTTTCCCTGGTAAAAGAGGGAATCCGTATTGGACGGGCAGAAGACATTGACTTCCTTCTGCCAATTGGCGGCGGCAGCGTCATTGATACGGCTAAGGGAATCGGTTACGGAATCGCCAATGATTTTGAGATGGAAGACCTGCTTTATGGACGGGTAAAAACAGATAAAAACCTGCCAATCGGCGTTGTTCTCACAATCGCTGCTGCAGGCTCTGAAATGTCTTCTTCCATGGTTCTTACCATTGAAGACGGAATGATGAAGCGTTCTTACGGTCATGACTGCTCACGCCCCAAATTTGCTATTATGAATCCGGAGCTTACTTACAGTCTTCCGACTTATCAGACAGCCAGCGGTGCGACAGACATTATGATGCACACTATGGAGCGCTATTTCACTCCTACAGACACAGATACCAGCCTTACAGACCGCATTGCAGAAGGACTGTTAGTCTCTGTCAGGGACGCTGCACAGACCGCTGTAAAAGAACCTGAGAATTACGATGCAAGGGCTACTCTTATGTGGGCAGGCAGCCTTTCCCATAATGGGCTGACCGGGGCTGGCAGAGTATCTGATTTCGCCACACATAAGATTGAGCATGAGCTGGGCGGTATGTTTGATGTAGCTCACGGGGCAGGCCTTGCTGCCATCTGGGGAAGCTGGGCAAGATACGTATACAAGACAAATCCGGGAAGATTTGCGCAGTTTGGCGAGAAAGTTTTCGGAGTTAATATTTCCCCAACCAGTGATTCTGATCTTACAGACACTGCCGCTCTCGCAGCCATCAACGCCTGGGAAAACTGGTGTCACTCCATAGGCATACCAACCTCCCTCACCGAACTTGGTATTCAGCCAACTGATGAACAGATTGAAGAAATGGCAGAAAAATGTGTTTTCGGCAGAAATGGACATATTGGCTTCTTCCAGCCGCTAAATAAGGAAGACATTGCAGCAATCCTTAAAATGGCGAGGTAACAGTTGCATCTATTGAAAAATCATTTCTACACCCCATAGCCACAAATAGGACAGCCCCGCAAAAAGGCTGCCCTATTTTAAATTTACTTTTTTTCCGCCACTGCTTCCCCAAGTCGATTATAAAGGGTCTTCGCATCCTGAATGTGCGGAATTCCCGTGGCATCTGCGGCTGCGCCTGCCGTAACCAGTATATACTCTCTGTCATAAATCTGAGCGAAGCTTGCCAGGCAATGTCCTGCCTCAGAGGTATAGCCTGTCTTGCCGCCCAGGACTTCTCCGCCGATAACACTGGTATCTGACATATTCTTAAACATAGTACTATAATAAGTAATCCCATCGGGATGCACATTTGTACCGGGAGTGGAATGGAAATGACTTTCAATCACATCACAAAATGTTTCATTATGCAAAGCATACCTAAGCAGCAGTGCAATGTCATAAGCCGTGCTGTAATGCTCCGGATCATGAAGCCCTGTGCAGTCCACGAAATTGGTGTTCTTCATTCCAATGGTTTTTGCCTTCTGATTCATCTTCTCCACAAATGCCTTTTCTGATCCAGACACCTCATCTGCTAACGCCAGACAACACTCAGCTCCTGACGGCAAAATCACTCCATACACCAGATCCCGGATCCGAACCTCCTCCCCAGGCTGAAAGCCCGCCTGTGTGGCATCCTGCCCGTTTAAGGTATAGAAAATGTCTTCACTTAGTGTAATTTTTCTGTCCAAATCAGAAAATGTCTCCAATGCCACAATTGCCGTCATAATCTTTGTCATTGAGGCCGGATAGATCCGTTCCTCTCCATTTAGATTGCCGATTATCTTTCCGCTTTTTGCGTCCATCAAAATTACATTTGAGCTATTCACGCCCATCACATCCAATTTCTTTACAGGCGGCCCGTCAAAATACCCTGCAAGTCCGATTACTCTGGCCTTCAGCCCTCTTTCCCAGCAAAAAGCGCCTGCCAGCAAAAGCAAAATTATAACTTCTATTAACGCACTCACCAGAATCCGCCGTCTCTGCTGCTTTCTTTTCTTTCTGCTCCTGGTATTTCTTCTCTTCCCAGAATCTCTGCCGCTTCTACCCCTATATTCTGCCACAGCAAAGCACCACCTTTCCTCTAGAGCATGCAGGTTGCAGAAATGATTTTTCAAACAGGCTCTAGATATACTTCCTATCCTACCACACCTTCCTCTATAATTTCTATAAAAAACTTATGTTTTCCACCCATAATCATATCTTCTGATAACAGACTTGAATAAACATATACTCAATGATCACCTAAAGAATAACTAAAAAATCGCTGCAATGTCTGTCTCTTCAGGCATTGCAGCGATTTTATCTCCTAATCTGTTAATAGCAGTAATATATTTTTTATAACTTTTCAATCAACTGTAAAATTCTTCTCGCACACATACGGATTTCTTCTTCGGAAAGCTTGCCGCTTCTATATGCTTCCAGAATATTTCTGTGATCATTTTCATTTCCTGGCATGATAATATCATTTCCAGCAGCTGCACATTTCCATGGAATACTTCCATCCTCGGGCACTGTAGTATTCCAGTCTGACATGATCACGCCGTCAAATCCCCACTCATTGCGTACAATTGTGGTACATAGATCCTTACTGTTTGCAGCATGTATTCCATTTACCAGGTTATATGATGACATAATTGCTGCGGGTTTGCTTTCTTTTACTGCAATTTCAAAACCACGGCAGTAAATCTCACGAAGAGTTCTTTCAGAAAGATGTACATCTACCCCCATACGATTGTCTTCCTGATTGTTACATGCAAAATGCTTAATGGTCACGCCGCATCCGGCTTTACTTTGAACTCCTTTGGAAACAGCTGCAGCCAGGCTACCTGCAAGAAGCGGGTCCTCGGAATAATATTCAAAATTTCTTCCGCACAGAGGATTTCTGTGAATATTCATCCCTGGAGCCAACCACAGATTTACGCCGAATTCTTCCATTTCCTCTGCAACAGCTACGCCGAATTCTCTTAACAGTTCCTGATTCCAGGACTGTGCCAAAGCGGTGCCAACGGGAAAAGCTGTACAATACTGATAATACATATCTGCATTTTCATGAGGCTTTTGTGTTATCAGAAATCCATTTTCCAGAGATCCAAGAACACCAATTCCATAAACAGAATCTGTCTTGCGGTCCACCTCATAGCTTCTCTGCAGCCGGACACCAGCGGGTCCATCTGCCATAATCAGTACCGGAACCCCATATTTCTCATAAAGTGCTTCTGAGGTTTCGCCAGCAGAACCGGGCACTTTAATTCCTGCTGCTCCCAGATTGCTGCTAATGCCCCCTGTGTTTCCGCATAAAAGCGGAATCATCTCTTCCACAGGCAGCTCGTCTGCAAGGGATTCCAGTGTCTTTTCACAGCATTCTTGCTTTTCTTTTTGGGTTTTCCCAAAAACTCCAGTCAGGCATAAATCTTCAAACTGTACAGACGGAATATCATGATTTCCAGCTTTCTTCTGCGTTTCTTCTGAGTTTACAATGTATGATCTCTCCAGGACTCCGGTTAACTCTGCTGCCGTTTCCAGCTTCCGGGTCTTCTCCAGAACAGTATCCCCGTTCACTTTTACAAGCGCTTCCAGTTTCAGATTGTCCGAACTGTTTCCAATCCACAATTCATAGTTTCCGGCTTCTACGATCCAGGCATGATCCTCTTCAAAAAAGCTTGCAAGGGCTTTTCCCTCAATCAGGATCCTTACCTGCTGTTTTTCTCCGGGCTTTAATACATTTGTTTTTGCATATCCAACCAGACGATGATGTTCTTTCTCCAATCTGCCATGAGGAAGCACAGCATAAATCTGCACAACTTCACTTCCCGAAAATCTGCTTCCAGTGTTTTCTACAGATACGTTTACCTCAATCTTGTCCTGATCGATTTCAATACCGCAGAACTGAATTTCAAAATCCGTATAAGAAAGGCCAAAGCCAAAAGGAAACAGCGGCTTGACGCCAAAGCTGTCAAAATACCGATAGCCTATATAAATTCCTTCTTTGTATTCTTCCAGTTCCAGATTTCCATTCAAATAACTGAAATTTTCTGCAAATGGCATATCTGCATATTTTTTTGCCCAGGTTGTGGTAAGCTTTCCACTTGGAACCGCTTCTCCAAGAAGAATACGGGCAACCGCACGTCCGCCTTCCTGTCCAAGCTGGGAAATATTAAAGATACCTTTTATCCACTGCGTTTTTTCCAAAATGTCTGTAAGCTCTACAGGGCCGCCTGCATTTATAAGGAGGATAATCGGTACCTGTCTGCTGTTCAGAAAAAGGATATCTTCCTCTTCTCTCTCACTAAGATAATAATCACCTTTTTCCAGGCGGCGGTCTTTTCCCTCACCGGAAATGCGGCTGATCACATAAACAGCGGCACTTGCCCCCTCAATATCTTTTTCAGATACAGGACGCCCCTCTGGCATAATAAACGGATTGGAGGCATACGCATCAAAAGGATTATCTACATGCTTTGCTTCCTCAAGAATCTTTTCTTTCCATATAAGTCTCGCTTCCTGATAGCGATGTTCATAATTATCCAGCCAGTCCCTGCTGGTAATCTGAATTCCGGATTCTGCCATTCCTTCGTAAATGGTAATATTCTGTCTGTTATTTACATCTCCGGAACCAATTCCCCCTTTGACGGTTTTATCTGCACCGCTTCCCAAAAGGGCAATCGGTGCAAATAATGGAAGGGGAAGAATATTTTCGTTTTTCAGCAGAACTATGCATTCTTCTGCCGCAAGCTCAGCAAAAGAGCTATGGCTCTTCTCGCGTTCAGAAATTTCAGGATTCATAGTCCCGCTGCGTTTAAACCTGGCAAATGCCATTATTCCTTAACTCCGCCAAGGGTAACACCTGCAATAATATATTTAGAAAGAAGCAAGTATACAATAATGATCGGCACAATGGCAACTGTGATCATCATGTAGATTTTACCCATATCAAAGTTCATATAATCGGCTCCACGAAGGGTAGCAATCAAAATCGGCACTGTCATTTTATTCTTGGACTGGATGATCAGGGCCGGTACAAAGTAGTTATTCCAGGAACCAACAAATGTGAAAATTGCCTGAACCGCAATGGCTGGTTTCATAATCGGAATCACGATACGGTTAAAGGTATGAAATTCTCCGGAGCCGTCAATTCTGGCTGCCTCTACAAGAGAAAGCGGCAGAGAGGACTGCAGGTAGCTGTACATGAAATAGAATACAGCCGGGGAAGCAATAGACGGAATAATCAGCGGCAGAAGGGAATCATATAATCCCATCTTTGTAACCAGACGAAGGAAGCCCATTGCAGTTACCTGAGTAGGCATTACAAGGATTGCCATAATAAATGTAAATGCTGCTTTTCTTGCCTTAAACTCATAAGCATAAAGACCATATGCAGTAAGGGAAGAAAAATAAGTACACAGCACTGCACTGCATCCAGATACCACTATACTGTTTAAAATACCGCGGAACATAGGAAAGCTTCCATCATTTGCCACATTTTTCAGGTTTTCCAGAAAATTTTTTCCAGGAAGGGCAGAGAAGCCTTTCTGCAGATCTGCATGAGATCTGGTTGCATTAATAATCAGTACGTAAAAGAAAAACAGACACATAAAGGACAAAAGAATCAGTACGATATGTGCGAAAACTGTTCTGAAGCTACTTCCTGTTTTTTTCATCCTCTTAATCTTCTCCTTTCTTCTTTAGCACGTTTCTTAGCTGCTTTTTTGGATCCATCCGGATCATTGTCATTTGTCATACGGTATACAAAGAAGCACAGGATACCGCTGACAATAAACAGGTAAACAGATAATGCACCGGCCATACCATAGTTCTTACTCTTCAGGTGGCTGTTCAGGAACATGATCAGTGTCATAGAAGTTCTATCCGGATTACCCTGTCCGTTTGTGAGAATCTGAGGTACATCGAACATCTGAAGACCACCGATAATGGAAGTAATCAGTGTATAGGAAAGAATCGGGCGGATCAGCGGCAGTGTAATATAAAAGAAACGCTGAATGCTGTTGCAGCCGTCCAGATCAGATGCCTCGAATACATCCATGCTAATACCCATAACTGCAGCCATCAGCATAATAGTTGTATTGCCAAACCACATCAAAAAATTCATAAATCCAATCAGAGACCTTGTACCAAATACAGAACCCATAAAATCAATAGGAGCCTTAATCCAGCCAAGAGACATAAGAATGGAATTCACAGGTCCGTTTGTGGAAAACATGGTAAAAAACAAAAGGGCAAATGCAGATGCCATAATCAGGTTTGGCAGATAAATAACAACTTTAAAAAACTGTTTTCCTCGTATTTTCAGACGTGCATCTGTAAACCAGGCTGCCAGAACCAACGCAATCACAATCTGCGGCACAAATCCGATCAGCCACAGAATCAGAGTGTTTGCTCCGTACTTAAACATATCGGATTTCAGCAGACTGATGTAATTTTCCATACCAATAAAATTCGGTCCGATTTCCTTGATTCCGGAACGGAAATATTCAAAGAAGCTGTAGCGAACTGTATCAACCAACGGAATTAAAGAAAAAATAAAATAGATTATAAAAAAAGGAAGAATAAACAGGTAACCCCATTTTCCGTAATTAATGCTTTTTTTCTTCATAACTGCTCTCCTTTACATACAATCCGCAGGCGAAGAAGCCTGCATAGTTCGATTCTCCGCCTGCGTTGGATTGCCTTACACGATATCCACTTTTATTCCGGCCATATTACCTCAGAAATCTCAGGATAACGCTCTTTAATAGCAGTCTCAAAGTTTGCCTTTGCTTTATCAAAGTCAACATTTCCCTGGAAATAATCACTGAAGGAGTTCTGGATAAGCTCTACACATCCCTGATCATATGCAGAAAGCGGTGCAATCTTAATGTTCTCTGCAACAGGTGCAAAATATGCAAATGGGTTCTGTCCGCCAAGGAACTCAGAAGAGAAGTTTGCATCATCAGTAGCTGCTTCTGCCATACCACTCTTTGTATTTGTGAAGTCTGAATAATCCTCAGAAATCTTTAACAGGTTGTCTTTGTCTGCAGTCATAGCAAGGATAATGTCTTTTGCATGCTCTGGATTATCAGTACCTGTTGCTGCATGAATGTAAGAACCGCCCCAATTGTATTCCTGCGGAGGATTTGTAACTGCCCATGAGCCTGCATCGCCATCCCAGTTTGGACTTAATGTAAAGTCGATTCCCCATGCCGGAAACAGAAATGCAAATACTTTTGACTGGGAGCCCATAGCTTTGTTCCAGTCATCGTTCCACTGTCCTTTTACAGTCGGGTTAAGGTAACCTGCATCCAGCCACTCTTTTGAATCATTTACCCAATCCATAATCTTCTGGTCAACTGTAATGGTTGTCTCACCAGGCTGTACCCAGGACTGTGCGATGCTGTTTCCATATAAACGGAAGGTATCTGCATAAGAAGAAAATGTGTAGTAACCTTTCTCCTTCAGTTGAGCAGCAGTCTCTTTCATTGTATCCCAGTCTTTTACTTTCTCGCCTACTTCTGCCGGATCATCTGTTCCAAAGACTTCTTTTGCAATATCACGACGGTATACCAGGGTTCCTGGGCAGCACTGCCATGTAGAACCTCTCTGTACTCCGTCAGAGTCAGAAGCAGTTGTTCTTGTGAAATCGTACTGATCTGCAAGATCTGTATCCGGGTCAATTCCAAGATCTGTAAGCGGCATTGCTACATCAGCATCTTTATCTGTATATTTGAAAACATAGTCTGTTTCTGACAGGAAAATATCTACCTTATCATCTGCAGAAGCATCAGCCTGGTTTAACAGTGCCTCGTCAAGTTTCTGCTGGTAAACACCATCCTGATTTGGATTTATGATCCAGTGGATCTCAGTTCCGTCCTTTAAGGTTGTAACGGTTCCGTCACTGGATGTAGACTCAACTTCCGGATAAATTGCTTCCAGACGGGTACGGAACTCATCATTCCAGGAATAGATGTTGATAACCTTTCCTTCTTCAGATTCTGCATGGCATACAACAGTTGCACTCATGCCGGTGACTGCCATAACTGCTGTTAATAACACAGCTACTGCTCTTTTTTTCATATAAATTTTCCTCCTTTTTAAGCATTTTTTAATGCTGTATCTCTTTGGTAAAATAAATATATCATTTTTGTTTTTGACATTATATTATTTCTCTTAACAAAATATCAGATTCGTGTCATAATATAAAAAAATGACACATTTATTTCTATCCGGGAGGGCTTTACATGACAATGTCTAAAGACTGGTATAATACCGAATTTGAAGAAAACGAACTGGAGTCCAAGCACCGTCCGCCTTCTGTTGAATATTCCTTTTATACAGCTGTGAAAACCGGTGACATGGAAACAGTTCTCCAAAACTGCAATGCAAATTCTTTTACTCATCTGGAAGGAACGGGCATACTTTCCAGAAATGCGGTTACCAATCTTAAATACCACTTTGTAGTTACTGCAGCCATGCTCACCAGATACTGCATTGACGGCGGAATGGAATCGGAACAGGCCTACCGCCTCAGTGACTTTTATATTCTGAAAATGGACTCCTGCACTACCCAGCAGCAGATTGCAGACCTTCATCATATTATGGCAAAGGATTTTACCGGGAAAATGGCTCTGCAGAAAAAAAGCTCTGTGCTTTCCAAACCTGTCATGCAGTGCGTAGATTATATTTATACCCATATCAAAGAACGTATTACCATCGAAGATCTTGCCTGCTACACCGGTCTTTCCCAGAATTACCTTTCCAGGGTGTTCAAGCAAAATCTGGGAATTTCCATCAGTGACTACATACGGGAACAGAAAATAGAAAAGGCAACCCACCTTCTGCGTTATTCGGATAAATCCGTAGTGGATATTGCCAACTACCTTTCCTTTTCTTCCCAAAGTCATTTTATACAGGTATTTGAGAATTTCACAGGTCTGACACCCAAGAAATACCGGGATAAATATTATAAATCCATGTGGTGATCTGACCGCCATTTCTGCAGAAAATTATTGGGGACGGAGTTTTCCGGCTTAAAAAGCCAGAAAACTCCGTCCCCAATGGTTTATTTTAGAATAATATTGATTTCATGTACTTTTTCCAGTTCCAGTTTTTCAATTTCCGAACGCATCAGACGAGCCTTCCGTCCTGTTTCTGCCAGAAGCGTTATTCCGTCACAGAACGCTTCTCTAATCTGTGCTTCATTCCATTCTTTTTTCTCTCTGTTAAAGATATGGATGGCAAATTTCTTTCCGGCAAATTCCATCTCCAGAGAAGCCTTTCCTTCCTGGTCATACTGCTCCGGCATAAGTGCAGGTGCGATTACCATGTCTCCCAGCTGACCTTTTACACCAAAAACCTCTGTAATCATAGTCAGCATATACCAGCTGGCAGCTCCGGTAAGGTATGCATATAACCCCCGTCCCTGATTATCAAAGTATTCAGGAATTCCAGGATACATTTTACTGCGGTCAAAATCCATTGCAGTATCCAACAGTGTCCGAAGAACCTTATAGCCTTCTCTGGCATGACCGGTTTTATACAATGCATTTGCATACATAACTGCCATATGGGAAAAGACTGCACCATTTTCCTTTTCGCCGTATGCAAATCCAAACATTCTTCCCAGATCAAATTTTTCTTCCTTGAAATCTGTGTTCAGACGATAGCCACCAGCGTTCCTGTCATACAGATATGCATCTGCACCTTTGCAGATTGCCTGTATCTGCTGATCTGTGGCAGTACCGCTCATAATGGCAAATACCTGACCGGTAAGCATCATCCGCACGCCGTTCTTCGCACAGGCGTTATTTCCAGCTTCGTCTGGAACTGCACTGTATTCTACCTTTCTTCCGTGGTTGTCATAATATCCGTTAAACCATCCCTTGTCCCCATCCTGAATCCATTCGTTTTTCCGGATGTTTTCCATCAGCCAGTCTGCTTTTTCTTCCAGATTTCTGCACACCTTTTCCAAGGAAAGCACAACCTTATTTCCGCTTAAATTATGGGCACTCAGATCTGTATACTGTTTCAGGATCTGCAGTTTTTCCTTCGGACTTTCATACAACTGTTTTCCATAAGCAAACAGACATTCCATTTCTTCAGCAAGCTCAATCTTATTGATTCCCTGAACACGTTCCAGTTCCCTTAGTACGTGAGCAATCTCCTTCAGATTTCCTGCATAAGCACAGGTAAAGGCAACACTCTCGCCCTTTTCCCAGGCCATATCCATGGCATCATTCCAGTCTGCTCCATGCAGGCGCATTTCGTTATGCTCTCCCACGTCAAAGAAAGCGCAGAGATTCTGCAGAAGGATATGCTCCAGAACAGTTCCATAATACACTTCCGCATTGTCTGTTTTCTGCCAGTTACCATAGCTGCTGTTCCACTCCTGGTCATGATCGGTTCCGCGTTTTGACTGAAAGTCCTTAAAATATGGAATCTTTTCAAACAGAATATCAAAGTCCCCGGTCTGATCCAGATATAATTTTGTAGTTACAAATGGCCAGAAGCTGTGATCCATCCACACACGGGTAATGTTATTCCTGTCTGCAATAAATTCACCCTGACTGCTTCCGATAATTGTGGCATTTGTCCCATCAATACGAACCCCACCATAATTATCTACGATCATCTGTCTTACATCCGAAGGCTCCATGATCAAAAGCGCAAGACAATCCTGCCACAAATCGCGCCATCCACGGCCGCCCTTCCCATAATCATGATAGGGAAGGAAGGAACAGCCGTAAATTCTTCTGAGAATCGGCTGGAAGCAGATCCATTTCAGATAATTATCCACATCACTATTTCCAGTTTCAAATGCTACATTTACCTTTTGAATCCAATGTTCTTTTACTTCTTCAAGCATTTTTTGCACCTGAAGCTTTGTTCTGCAGCCGGAGGTCAGCAACGCAATACTGCCAGATGTTTTTGTGGTGCCGCTTAACAAAATGTAGCCAGCTGCTTCTTTTGGCTTCAGCGTTTTTCTGCTGAACCGGAGACCGCCCACTGCCTCTTTTCCTTGGATTTTTGTTCCAGCGGTTTTACCTGGCTTATTTGTTCTGACAGCTTCCGGATTTAGGAAAGTGCCCCCTTCACCAATAAAAGCCTCTACGGTAGGGTAAAAGCTTTCCGGCTTCTCTCCATTCTCAGCAGAACCATATACAAAATAAGTAGTGTTATTTTTCTGGTGTCCGCGCTCATCAAAAGACAGAACCGGCTTCACTTCTACTCCATACTCAGTTGTCTGAATCCGATGGAGCAGGGAAGTAACATGGCGGTGATCACGCAGGTTATCCGCACTTCTTCCATACACAGGAATTACACCAATTGGCACGACCTCTACATCTTTATCAGAAATATTTGTGATTTCCACATATTCTACTTCCATATCACCGGAAATAGTGACAAAAGAGGTTACCTCAGCTTGAAGGCCATATTTTTCTGATCTGCGGGAAAGCTTCTGCCACATAAAACCGGCTTCCAACACGCTTTCTTCCTGTTTCTCTGTAAATTTTTCAAATTCCTGTTCTGCTGAATTTCCGCAGACAGACCAGCAGCCCAGAAGCTGTGGATTTATCCCCCGAGAAAGTTCATTCGTCTCATCAGAAGCCTTATATACCCGGCACCAGAAGTTTCTGGTATTTCGGTTATTATGCAGGTTCTCAATACTTACAGGTTCAAGAAGAAAATGATTCTGATCTGTTTTGCTATCTCCTCCAAGATTAGGGGTAATACTGGATTTCAGCCCTTTTTCTCCTGCCAGCGGCAGATATAGTCCACTATAATTTTCCGGATTATGAATGATAAAGGTTCCTTTTTTATCCTGAAATTCTATATGTTTCATCTGAGTTTCTCCCTTTCTGCCAAAATATATCAAATTTAGGAAAGATACAATTCAATCTCAGTTTCAGTAGTCAGCTTATCCTGCGGAATATAGTTGTCCTTTAATTCCTCGCCATTTACTGTAAGCTTCTTAAATCCGCTTTCTGCATGTCCCGGATTTTTCACTTTAATATGCAGGTGACAGCCACGGAAGTCCTTTTCAACCTCAAAGCCATCCCATTCTTTCGGAATAGACGGCGCAATGCGAAGACCATAGAAATCAGGACGCATTCCCAGAATACCTTCCACGCATCCCACCATAACAGTAGATGCAGTTCCGGTAAGCCAGTGCACATGAGAGCGGCCAAAATTCGGGCTTGCTTTTCCCTCTGTAAACTGACCATAGCAATATGGCTCAAGTCTGCGGATTTCAGCTTTATCATTCTGTGCAGCCGGAGCATTTTCCATGAAGTAGCCAAATGCTCTTTCTCCATGTCCCATTAATGCTTCCGCAAGAATGATCCATCCCTGCGACTGGGAAAAGATACCTGCATTTTCTTTTGTTCCTGCATTATAAATTACTGCCAGTGCACCGTCAAAAGCATGTGCATGATATGGCGGATCCATAAGAATAGCTCCATACTCTGTATTCAGTCTTTCATAAACCTGCTCAAGTGCCAGTTCTGCCTGTTCCTTTGTTGCAAGACCGCTGATCACTGCCCAGCTCTGAGGGTTCAGCCACATATTTGCTTCCGGGTCTATACGCTGTCCGATTACTTCACCTGCTTCTGTAAATCCGCGGATAAATCGGTCCTCATCCCAGCAAAGCTCTTCGATCAGTTTGCCAAGCTCCTCCTGGCTTTTTTCCAAATATGCAATATAAGCCTCATCCTTTTCGTATGCTGCAAACTCTTTCAGGATAGTCATTGCATAATAAAACTGCAGAGCTACAAATGTAGACTCCCCATCTTTTCCAAGTCTCAGGCAATCATTCCAGTCTGCATAAAGACCAGCCGGCAGTCCATGCTTTCCAAGGTGCTCCATTGAGAACTGAATGGCACGTTTCAGGTGCTCATATACAGTTCCTTCATCTTTATTTGCAAAGGGGATTACTTCATCAATAAAATCTACGTTTCCTGTCTCTGATACATATTTATATACAGTTGGGAACAACCATAAAGCATCATCTGCACGATATGCAGGATGACCTGTTTCCTGTACATAAGAAGCATCATCCGGTGTATCCTCATGTCCCGGATTATGGGTAAACTTAACAAGCGGAAGTCCGCCGCCATTATCCACCTGCGCGGAAAGCATAAATCGAATCTTATCTGCCGCCATTTCCGGAGCCAGATGGATCACCCCCTGGATATCCTGTACTGTGTCACGGTATCCATATCCGTTGCGCAGACCGCAGTAAGTAAAGGATGCTGCTCTTGACCAGATAAATGTCATAAAGCAGTTATACGCATTCCATGTATTGATCATGGTATTAAATTCACTGCTTGGAGTTTTAATCTGAAAGTGGGAAAGCTTTTCATGCCAGTAATGGATCAGTTCTTCCAGCTCTTTTTTGCAGATCTGCTGGCAGTCCTTATCATAACGGGCTGTAATTTCTGCGGCCTCGTCATCATTTTTCATGCCAACGAGGAAAGCCAGCTCTTTCTTTTCTCCCGGGGCAAGCTTCACTACAGCAGTCAGTGCGCCGCAGCTATTCTCATTGTAGTTTCCCTCACAGTTTAGTTTGCCTTCCATAACCCCTACCGGATTTCCATATCCGTGGTATCTTCCCAGGAACGCTTCTTTTTCACCGCACCAGGAATCCACCGGCACACCAGCTAATCCCAGGAAACGATTCGTTACATCCTTATTATCAACCTTTTCACCCTCATCAAGACGATCCAGATTTGCATGGATCATCTGACGAACACGGTTTCCTCTGAAAACAGTGCGTGTAATATACTGGGAATACTGCAGGTTTACCTGATCCTGTTCATAATTACTGTTGTTGGTAAATTCCGCATATCCAGTCACGCTGATCTCACGTTCCCGGTCAGAACAGTTCTCTACGCAAAGACTCCATACCTCATGGGACTGTCCCAGCGGTACATAATATCGAACCTCAGAATGGATTCCGCTATAATCAGTCAGCATCTTGGTGTAAGCTGTACCATGATGGCATTCGCATTTATATTCCTCCAGAGCCTTTCCTACCGGCTGCCAGGATGTTGACCAGAAATCCTTTGTTTCATTATCTCTCAGATAAATATATCTTCCCGGCTCATCAAACTGGTTAAAAACATAACGTAAAATTCTTCCGTTAGCTCCAGATTTTGCAAAGCTGTATCCACCTGCATTATTAGACACGATTGCACCATATTCCGGATCTCCTAAATAATTTACCCATGGCGCCGGTGTATCTGGTCTCGTGATCACATACTCCCGTTTCTCATCATCAAAATATCCGTAGTTCATACCTGCACACTCCCTCTTAGCCCTTATAACGGCTGCTGTTTTCTCATATCATACCTCATATAATGAAAAGCATATACAAAAACTCACTATAAAATATCAAAATCGTGACATAGGAAGACAGTTCCCCGCCCACGCAAAAAGAGCACCCACCTTACGGTGAATGCTCTTCTCATTTCATCTATTAAGCTAATTTGATCGGGTTGATCTTCACTCCAGGACCCATTGTCGGAGCGATAACAACGCTCTTTAAATACTGTCCTTTCAGTGTGCTAGGTCTAGCCTTTGCAATAGCTCCAATCAGCGTCTGGAAGTTGTCGCTTAACTGCTCCTCAGTAAAGGAAGCTTTACCGATCGGCACATGGATAATGTTTGATTTGTCAAGACGATACTCAATCTTACCAGCTTTGATATCATTAACAGCTTTTGTAACATCCATTGTTACTGTACCAGCCTTCGGGTTTGGCATTAAACCTTTCGGTCCAAGTACACGACCAAGACGTCCAACAACACCCATCATGTCTGGAGTTGCAACAACAACGTCAAAGTCAAGCCATCCTTCGTTCTGGATCTTCGGGATAAGATCCTCAGCGCCTACAAAGTCAGCGCCTGCTGCCTTAGCTTCCTCAGCCTTCGCATCCTTAGCAAATACAAGAACGCGAACTTTTTTACCAGTACCGTGCGGCAGAACAACTGCTCCACGGATCTGCTGATCTGCATGACGTCCATCGCAGCCTGTGCGGATATGAACTTCGATAGTCTCGTCAAATTTAGCTACAGCAGCTTTTTTAACTAAGCTGATAGCTTCGTTAGTATCGTATAATGTTGCGCGGTCTACTGCCTTAGCAGCTTCCACGTATTTCTTTCCTCGTTTCATTTCTATAACCTCCTGTGGTATTTGCGGGGAAAAGCCCTCCCACTTACTATTTGTGATTAATCAACTACTTCAATTCCCATACTTCTTGCAGTACCAGCAATCATGCTTGCTGCTGCTTCGATGGATGCTGCATTTAAGTCTTTCATCTTAAGCTGAGCGATTTCCTCAACCTGAGCCTTTGTAACTTTAGCAACTTTTGTTTTGTTCGGTACGCCGGAACCGGATTTGATGTTTGCAGCTTTCTTAAGAAGAACTGCAGCCGGCGGAGTCTTGGTTATGAAGCTGAAACTTCTGTCTGCATAAACAGTGATTACTACAGGAATGATCATACCATCCTGATCAGCTGTTCTTGCGTTGAACTCTTTTGTAAACTGAACGATATTTACACCGTGCTGTCCAAGAGCCGGACCTACAGGTGGTGCTGGAGTTGCTTTACCAGCGGGAATCTGTAATTTGATATATCCTGTTACTTTCTTTGCCATTTTCGGCACCTCCTATGTGGTATTGGCGGGGGTATGTCCCTCCCACGATATTGTGTTACCTTTGTCTGTTACATTTTCTGAACTTCTGCGAAACTGATCACAACCGGTGTTTCGCGTCCAAACATCTCTACATTGATCGTTACAAGCTGCTTCTGCGGATTGATCGCAGTAACAACGCCTGTAGTCTCTTTCCAGGCTCCGCCTGTTACTACAACAGTATCGCCCTCAGCGAAATCTACGCGGACAGTCTCATCTTTGATGCCCAGCGGTTTCATTTCTTCTTCTGTGAGCGGTACAGGCTTGGATCCCGGACCAACAAAACCAGTCACTCCACGTGTATTCCGGACAACATACCAGGTATCGTCGTTCATGACCATGTTGATAAGAACATAGCTTGGGAACATTTTTCTCTGAACCTGTTTGGAAACGCCGTTACGCATCTCCACAACGTCTTCCAGAGGAACCCGTACTTCCAGAATCTGATCCTCAAGATGTCGGTTTTCAATTGTCTTCTCAATGTTGGCCTTTACCTTGTTCTCATAACCGGAATAGGTATGGACAACGTACCATTTTGCTTCTGACATACAATCACCTTTGTCCTTATTTGATTAAAAGATTAATGCATTCCAGAATGCCTGCATCCATCACACTGATGATCACACCGAGAATTACGGTTATGACAATAACAACAACTGACTGTTTCATCAGTGTCTCGCGGTCTGTCCAGACAATTTTATTGAACTCTGCCTTCAGCCCCTGGAACCAGGATTTCTTAGATTCCTTAGCCTTGGCGGTCTTGCCTGCAGATTTCTCTTTTTCTTGCATAGCCTAACCTCACAATCTAAAGTGACTATTTTGTTTCCTTGTGCATTGTGTGTCTCTGGCAGAACTTACAATATTTCTTGGTTTCCATTCTCTCAGGATGGTTCTTTTTCTCCTTGGTCATATTGTAGTTACGCTGCTTGCACTCTGTACATGCTAATGTAATCCTAACGCGCACAACTTCCACCTCCAGTGTTTTCATTTGCATGGTCTTAAATCCAGCCTCTTCGGTGTATCCGCCACCATTTTTCGGCATAAAAAAAAGACCTAACTTCCATGTCGCTTGTACAGTTTACCACACAGCAGACATATCCGTCAAGTCTTTTGCATATAATTCTTATGTTTTTTTATGGCATTTCTGCCGCCCGCTTCGCCTTATTATCACATTAATTCTTCAGCTCTGTGACAGGCCACCTGATGTCCTTTTTCCATCTGGCGAAGCACTGGAATTTCCTGTTTGCAGCGGTCTGTTGCGTATGGACAGCGGGTATGGAACTTACATCCTGAAGGCGGGTTGTAAGCGCTTGGCACATCCCCCTGCAGAATGATGCGTTGGCGTTTCTTTTTCACATCCGGAAGCGGAATGGCGGAAAGAAGCGCTTTGGTATAGGGATGCATAGGATTGGAATAAAGCTGGGCTTTTTCAGCAACTTCTGCCACACTTCCAAGATACATAACTGCAATGCGGTCGCTGATGTGGCGGACCACGCTTAAGTCATGGGAAATAAACAGATAAGTCAGATTTTTCTTCTGCTGCATATTTCTCATCAGATTCAGCACCTGGGCACGGACCGATACATCCAGAGCGGATACCGCCTCGTCACAGACAACAAATTCCGGATTCAGGATCAGTGCCCTTGCGATTCCAATTCGCTGTCTCTGTCCGCCGGAGAACTCGTGGGGGAAACGGTTCAGGTACTGTTTGTCAAGTCCAACCTCCTGAAGGATCTCTTCCACCATTTCCCTGCGCTCTGCTTTGGTGCCGATCTTATATACCTCAAGAGGCGCACTGATCAGATCGTAAACCGTCATTCTTGGATTCAGGGAGCTGTATGGATCCTGGAAAATGATCTGCAGCTTCCGGCGCATTTCCCACATTTTTTTCTTGTCATAGGTAAGAATGTCTTCCCCGTTATAAAGTACCTGTCCTTCTGTTGCAGGAATCAGGCGGAGAATGGTTCTGCCAAGAGTGGATTTTCCGCAGCCGGACTCTCCTACCAGACCCAGGGTCTCTCCTTTATTTACAGTAAGGCTTACATGGTCTACCGCTTTTACCTGGGCTGGCTGACGGTTCAGAAGACCTTTTTTCCCTGTAAAATATTTGGATAAATTTTTTGTTTCCAACAAAATGTTCGTGTTCTCGCTCATTATTTCTCACCCTCGTATCTGAAGCAGCTTACCAGAGAATTCTCTGCGTGGTAAACGCCAGGTTTTTCTGTCATGCAGCGCGGATTTCCATAAGGACATCTGGGAGCAAATCTGCAGCCGGACGGCATGGCATCCGGTGCAGGCACAGTACCCTCGATGGTATTCAGCATTTCCACATCCTCGTCAAGTCTTGGAATGGAATTCAGAAGTCCCTGTGTGTAGGGATGCTTCGGTCTTTCAAAAATATCCTCAATGCTGCCGTATTCCACAGCCTTGCCCGCATAAAGCACAAGCACATCATCCGCAGTCTCTGCAACTACGCCCATATCGTGGGTGATGAGCATGATCGCGGTTCCCATTTTTTCCCGGAGCTCGCACATCAGCTCCAGGATCTGTGCCTGGATGGTTACGTCCAGCGCTGTGGTGGGCTCGTCCGCGATCAAAAGGCGCGGCTCGCAGGAAACAGCCATGGCGATCATGACTCTCTGGCGCATACCTCCGGAAAGCTGATGGGGATATTCCTTCATTCGTTTCTCCGGTGCTGCGATTCCAACACGTTTCAGAACATCCACAGCCCTTGTCCAGGCTTCCTTTTTATTGCAGTTCTGGTGAAGCATGATCGGCTCCATCAGCTGATTTCCAATGGTCAGGGTAGGATTCAGGGCTGTCATAGGATCCTGGAAGATCATTGCAATATCATTTCCCCGGATCTTACACATCTCCTTCTCCGGAAGCCCTACCAGTTCCTTTCCGTCCAGCTTAATGCTGCCGCCGGAAATCCGGGCGTTGCTGCCAAGAAGCTGAAGAATGGACATGGAGGTAACGCTTTTACCGCAGCCGGATTCTCCTACGATTCCAAGGATTCTGCCTTTTTCTATGGAAAAGCTTACGCCGTCAACGGCTGTATTAACGCCTTTTTTGGTTTGAAACTGTACCTGTAAATTCTCTACGGAAAGCAAAGATGCCATAGTTGTACTCCTTTTTTCTTATTACTGTAAGTGAACCATCACTTTTCTGTTCCTGAAATCCGCCAGATATGAGAATCACCTTTTCAGCCGCCACATTCTCACGCCTGGCGGGTTTCAGGAACATAAGCCATAAAGGCTTATGTCCTTTTCCCCTGTTTCTTATTCTTTATCCCACTCCCAGGAAGACCAGTTCAGTCCGTTGAAATCTGCAACATTCAGGTTCTTCATGCTCTTATTGTAGGCAGTGAGAAAATTTTTTGTATATAAGTATCCCATGGCTGCTTTTTCCACAACCTTTTCCTGATACTCATCAAAGTACGGTTTTCTTGTTTCAAAAGTAAGCTCAGCATTTCCCTTGTCGATAAGATCTGAAAGCTCTGTGTCCTGAAGCTGGCAGAAGTTGCAGGAGCTTCCCGGATAGATCATCTCACGGCTTTCACTTGGATCCAGAGTTCCGCCGGAACCGATAATTCCAAGATCATGCTCGCCGTCTAACATGCGACTCATCAGTGTTGCAAAGTCCATCTGCTCAATCTGTACCTGCACACCTACGTTTGCGAAATCCTGTACGATCAGGGCTGCACATCTCTCTGTGATGCTGCTTCCGGAGGAAATGAAGAATTTCAGTGTCTGTCCTGCCGGGAAACCAGCCTCTGCAAGCATTTCTTTTGCTTTTTCAGGATCGTACTGAACCTGTACTTTATCATTATAATATGGGCTTACCGGAGCGATCGGAGTCATGATCGGAGTTCCCTCACCCATAAGAAGACCATTTACCAGTACATCACGGTTAATTGCCATATTCAGTGCCTGACGAACTTCCTGAGTCAGATATTCCTTCTGAGTATTGAAGATCAAGGTAGAATATGAAGTGGTAGGAATAGACTCTGTTACCAGATTATCCTGGGATTTGGCTGTTTCCCAGTCATCTGTCAGTACGGAACCAAATCCAATCATGTCAAGCTCACCGTTCATAAGACCGGAAAGAACGTTTGCAGACGGTACCACACGGATAATAAGACGATCAATATTCGGAGCTCCAAGATAATAATTTTCATTCTTTGTAAACTCCATACGCTCGCCGTTAATCTCACTGTCATAGATAAATGGACCGGAGCCAACCGGGTTTGCCCAAAGATCAGGAGCATTGATCTCTTCTGCTGTTTTACCCTCAAACACATGCTTCGGAATGATGAAAACAGTGTCTATATCCTGAAGGAAGGTATCCGGGTACATAGCCTCTTTTAATTTGAAGGTTACTTCGTATTCGCTATCTGCAGTTACTTCAATAGAATCCTCGGAAAGCTCTGCACCGGACTCATCTACACCTGCAATATATTCCAGATGATAACGGCTCTTTGCCTCTACAGAAGGATCTGAATACATCTGATAGCTAAATACAACATCCTCTGCTGTTACAGGCTCGCCATCAGACCATACTGCATCCTCATGAAGCTTGAAGGTTACTGCATCACTGGCATCATTTACTGTCCATGACTGGGCAAGACGTCCCTCGATGGTGCCGTCTGCGTTTGTCTGTGTCAGACGGTCATAAATCTGGTCACAAATAAAACGGGTGTAATTGCTGGTGGTGTTCAGCGGCATCATGGTATCCCATGCCTGATCCATTGCTGCAGTTACCACTTTTTCTTCTGTCTCAGCTGCTGCCGGAACGGCATAAGCTGCAACCATGCTTCCAGCAAGAAGAAGAGCTGCCGCTTTTTTCATGTTGAGTTTCATATGTTTCCTCCTTTTTTCCTTCAGTCAGGGCTTCTGCCGCTGTCCGCATTGCGTTCAGCAACTGTTTTTCCCCGGCATATGTATTATAAAAGTCTCTGCCAGAGCATGTTTGAAAAAGGCTTTCTGCAAGATGTGCGTCACAATTTGTGGGAGATTTTACCCGGATGAGGGCGTCGTAGCGTGCTACGACAACCGAATTCGGGTGAAATATACCGCAAAGTAGGGCGTGCAGATTGCAGGAATGATTTTTTAAACAGGCTCTAATGTGCCATAAGCCCATGACAGCTTACTTTTATTTCATAAGGTGTGTAAACTATATTACAGCTTGATCTTCGGGTCCAGGGCATCGCGGATACCGTCACCCAGGAAGTTAATGCTCAGTACTGTGATCAGAAGGGCAAGTCCCGGCGGGAGCCAGATCCATAACTTCTGGGAAAGCACAGTGATGGACTGTGCGTCATAGAGCATATTTCCCCAGCTTGCTCCCGGCGGCTGCACGCCCATTCCCAGGAAGCTTAAGGATGATTCGGAAAGGATGGCGCTTGCCATCTGGAATGTGATCGCGATCAGAATCGGGGCAAAGGAGTTTGGAAGAACATACTTTGTCACGATTTTGAAATTAGAAGTTCCAATTGCTCTTGCAGATTCCACGTATTCTTTTTCCGATACAGAAAGTACATTGGCATAGATCAGTCTGGCAAACTGTGTCCATCCCAGAACACCAATTACGCAGGTTACAGACCACACAGATGGTCCCAGAACTGCAACCAGTACCAGGATCAATACAATTGACGGGAAAGACATGAAAATATCTGCAATTCGCATAATAATTGCTTCTGCCTTTCCTCTCGCATAACCAGCCACCAGTCCAAGGGGAACGCCGATGGCACAGCTGATCAGCGTGGAAACAAAACCAACCAGCAGAGAGGTTCTTCCGCCATACATCAGACGGGCAAAAACATCTCGGCCAATAGCATCTGTTCCCAGAATATGTGCCCCGCTTGGTGCCGCGGAAAAGGCGGTATAGTCAGATGTGTAGGGATCCAGGTTCAGGATAATGGGGAGAAAAACCACCATCAAAATCTCCAGAATGAGAACCACCAGACCTGCCATAGCCATTTTATGTTCTTTCAGTTTATCAAGTACCTCGGAAAGATAGCTTACATTTTCGTTTTTCTGTTTTTTCATTTCTTTTCTTCTATCCTCCCTTATTTATAGCTGATTCGCGGATCCAGGATGCCGTACGCCACATCAGTAAGAATGTTTGCGATCAGAACTGCCGCCGCAATCATAACGGTAACACCCATAATAACCGGATAATCTCTTCCGTTGATGGCAGTTACCATAAGGGAACCGATTCCTGGCCAGCCGAAAACCTGCTCCGTTACGACTGCTCCTCCTACAATAGAAGGAATGGACATGCCTACTACTGTAACAACCGGAGTGAGGGCGTTTTTCAGGGCGTGCTTCATGATTACCTTCCATTTTCCAAGACCTTTGGACTTGGCGGTACGGATGTAATCGTCCTGCATAACCTCAAGCATACTGCTTCGCATATGTCTTACCCAGCCTCCGATCTGCTGGAAGGAAAGCACCAGGCATGGCAGGATCATATGCTTCATCAGATCTCCAAAGGTACGTGCTCCGCTGGAACTGTACATTCCGCCAGATGGCAGAATCTGGAATACAATAGCAAACAGGTAAATAAATACCAGGCCAACAAAGAAGTTGGGCGTTGCCATCATCAGCATGGAAAGTCCGCCGGAGAAATAATCTCTTTTTGAGTTCGGCTTGGATGCCGCAAAAATTCCAAGAGGAATCGATACCACCAGAGAAAGCAGAATAGAGCTTGCAGCCAGGATTGCAGTGGCTGGAAGTCTCTCCAGGATCATTGTGGCAACCGGCCTTTGTGTACTGTAGGAAAATCCAAGATTTCCTGTAAGCAGCTGTTTCAGCCATGTAAAATACTGAACGATCACCGGCTGATCCAGTCCCAGTGCCACACGTTTACGCTCCAGCTCTGCGGGAGTGATTCCCGGGTCTGCCAGAAGCGCATCCAACGGAGAACCTGGTGCAAGGTTCAGAATGAAATACGCCAGTATGGTGATTCCGAAAAAAGTGGGAATGGCGACCAGTATTCTTTTTAATATGTATTTCAATCTCATAATGCTTTCATCTCATCTCCTTTTCCAACCATGATCCGGATGATTTCCTTGTCCGTCTCGCACATTCCTTCTTTTGCAAGCTGACCTACATTCCGGATGGTATTTTCTACGCCGTGGGTGACGATTCCGTCCCCGCCATAAAACTGCTGTCCCTGTATGTACATTTCATAGCCCATGATTCCGGCATCCACAGCTGCGGAAATCTTGGCTGCACAGGATGCCTTGGCTCCGTCGCAGATGATTCCGGAAACGATTGCCAGGGAATTGACGATGGTGTGGGCGATAACTTCATAGTCCCCGCCGTAAAGATAAGCAATTCCGGCACCGCTTCCGCAGCCTGCACTTACCGCACCGCAGTAAGCGGAAAGGGTTCCAATTCCGGTTTTCAGGTGAATGGTCACAAGATTGGACAGCACCAGGGCACGGAGCATTTTGTCATGGGAAACCTGCAGTTCCTTTGCAAATTCAATAACCGGAATGCTGGCGGTCATTCCCTGATTGCCGCTTCCCGAATTGATCACTACCGGAAGCTCGCAGCCATTCATTCGGGCATCTGAGCCTGCTGCCGCCTTGGCTCTGGCGCGGATCTTGATGTTATCGCCGTAGGTGTGCAGAAGCACTTTTCCGATATTGGCACCGTAATTGCCGTGCAGGCCTTCCTCGGAAATGGCCATGTTGTAGCGGATCTGGCGTTCCAGAACTTCCCGCACATCTTCCACATCTACTGTGTTGGCGAAATCAATGATGTCTTCTATATTTAATACAGAATGATCCGTTTTAGTTTCTTTCTCTTCTGAACAGACGTCTTTTGTGAAAATGGGCTGTCCGTTTTTCTCTACAAGAATAATGTTGGTGTGATTGTCTATGATCCGCACGCGGGCATTTCCGTTCCTGCCGGAAACGGTCACATCAATTTCAAACACATGACCGGAGGAAGCTGGCGTGATTTTCAGCTTTACCTGATCCATGTACGTCTTGATTTCTTCTTTCTGTGCTGGTGTTACCCCGGCGATTACTTCCAGAAGAGCCTGCGCGTCTCCTGCGATCACGCCTGCACACAGTGCAGCTGCGATTCCGCGCATTCCGCCTGTGTTTGGAACGATTACGCTTTTTACGTTCTTGATAATGTTCCCGCTTACCTGGATGTCCAGCTCATCGGGCAGACAGCCAAGAGTTTCTCTTGCCACTGCTCCTGCGTAGGCGATGGCGATTGGTTCCGTGCAGCCCATTGCGGGAATCAGTTCTTCTTCCAGGATTTTTACATAATCCTGATATTTTTCATCACTTTTCAGCAATGTTTTGTCCTCTCTTTCAAACGGCAATGGTGATACTTTATCACATCATTGTTTTAAAATCAATTAAAAATAGTCATATCCGCCATGAATATCTACGATGCTGCCGTTCATGTATCCATTTTTCAAAATTTCGTATGCCATATCTGCTACTTCGGAGATTTCGCCGAAGCGGTGGAGAGCAATTTTGCGGTTGATCCGCTCATAGCTTTCCGGGGTGCGGTTTTTGTGCCAGCTGGTTTCAATGAAGCCGGGGGCGATGGCGTTTACGCGGATCTGCTTGGGTTCCAGTTCTTTGACCAGGGATTTGGTAAGAAAATGGATGGCGGATTTGGTTACTCCGTAGACCAGAGAAGAGGAGTAAGCCTGCTGTCCGGCGTAGGAGCCTGTGAACAGGATACTGCCGCCTTCTCTTATGATGGGGCGGAGTTCTTTTACCAGAAATACAGGGACGGACAGGTTGGTGTTTACGATTTTGCTCCATTCTTCGAAGGTGTAGTCTTCGTATTTGGCATAGGTGCTGATGCCCACGTTATTTACCAGCCAGTCTACGTGGTCGGTTTCTTTTTTGATCCGGGTGACAAAGTTCATCATCTGATCATAGGAGGACATGTCGGCCTGGATCAGACGGAGTTTCTTCTGGTCAGCTTCGGACTGGGCATGGAGAAATTCTTCGGCTTGTTTCTGATTGTGCCCGAAGCTTACGTATAGAATATCATCGGCTCCCGAATTGGCCAGGATCTTCTCCGCGATCCCCCTGCCAATTCCGGATGTGCCGCCGGTGATTATGGTGACTTTACTCATGAAAGCGTGTCCTTTCTTTAAAGACTCATCAGTCTGTTATAAATCTCCTTTGGAATGTATGGCTGCTGGTTGTGGATGGGCTCCCCAAGGCAGGTTTTTGGGTAGGCGTAGGTTCCAGGTTCCAGAAGGATTTCAAGAAGGCGTGGGGCAATTGTGCCGCAGAAGAAACCGGCAGCATTATCCTTCACTGCTTCTGCTTCCATACAGGTACTGGTCAGACCGTATGCTCTGGCTACTTCTGCAAAGTTACAGGAAGAGAATCCGGTTCCTTCTGCAGTGTCTGCGTATACCTGCTCGAAGTAGTCACGCTGCAGGTGGCGGATCATTCCAAGGGCGTGGTTGTTCATTACGATCATGGTAATAGGAAGATTCTCACGCTTCACCCATTCTAATTCCTGAATATTCATCTGGAAGGCACCGTCTCCACAGATGCAGGCTACTGGCTTTCCAGTGGCGTAATGGGCACCGATGGCTGCCGGAAGGGCATAGCCCATGGCACCATGTCCGCCGGAGAAAAGAAGCTTCTGGTTCTTCTGGTTGTGGAAGGACTGATAGCTCCATACCATGTGCTGTCCCACGTCAATTGCTACTGCGGAAGTGTCTGCAAGCAGATCACTTAAATCTGCGATCATACGGTTGGGATAACGTTCCGGAATTGCGTCGTCCACAGCTCTTAAAGAACTGCGGATGTCTGTACACACAGAAAGCCATTCTGTGAAATCAAGGTTTCCTGTCCAGCCAGCTAATATATGGATCACATCTGCCGCATCCACGCAGAATTTCAGCTCATTGGTTCCATTCTCGTGAATATTTCTCTGCAGATTGTACTGGTCAATATCTGCACGAATAATCTTCGCGCCTTTTGCAAACTCATGCACCTTGGTGCCAATCTGGCGGGTGCAGAGGGAAATGCCAAGACAGATCAGAAGGTCACTTTTGGCATTGGCGATCATGTTGGCGTAGCGGTGGCCGTAAGCGCCGCCGATACAGCCGAAGTTCAGCGGATCGTCCCAGGATAGTGCGGACATTTCCAGCACGCTTGTGATTACCGGGATCTTCCACTGGCGGGCAAGGGCAAACAGTTCTTCGCGAACTGCCTTGTCGCTGACGCCGTGGCCCAGCATGATTACCGGGCGCTTCGCTTCCTGAAGGGCGTCACGGATGGCTGCCGCACAGTCAGCTGCATCAGCAAATACGCTGGCAGCCTCCGTCTCTTCTGGATTTACATTTTCCGGCTTCGCAGCTTCCAGTCCCATCTCTTCCAGGCTCATCTCATAAACCGGGTTCTTCACATCCCCGCGCTGAATGTTCATGGGAAGGTCAATCAGTACAGGTCCCTTTCGTCCTGTATTCGCAATATGCCATGCTTTGTTCAGTTCTTTTACAATATCTTCATCCTCACGGATCTGCACTGCATATTTGGTCACAGGTCTGGTCATGGCCACAATGTCGATTTCCTGGAATCCCTGCTGCCTCAGCCCGGGGATTCCGGAGTACTCATAGGTGTTCAGCTGTCCGGTAAGAAAAATCACCGGAAGGGAATCAAAATATGCGTCTGCAATTCCAGAAATCAGATTCGCTGCACCAGGTCCGCTGGTGGCATAAGCGCAGGCACATTTTTCTCCCGCCTGGGCATATCCGCAGGCAGCAAAAGAAGCGCCCTGCTCATTGTAGCTGGAATGACTTCTGGTATTGGGATTTTTCTCAATGGAATCTACCAGATGGGCGATCATGGTTCCCTGATATCCGAAGAAATCATGAATCCCTTTTCTCTGAAGAAATTCCACAATATAATCTGTTACTTTCATTTGGTCTGCCTTTCTTTATTTCCAGTATTTTTCCACTTTCTTTTTCAGCTTCACATTTCCGGTTTTCTCCAGCACATCCACAAAAATATGCTGCAGTTCCTCGTCCGGAACAAAAACCTCATCCGTTTCCATGCTCTTCACCGTTGCCTCTGTATACCGGGCAAACATCTTCTCAAGAGCCGGATAGTCTTTATTCTTATATAAATTAATGATACAATCTTTGTTTTCCAGGTATTCTTTCTCAAGAGCGATCTTGGACGCGCAGAATTTCACATAATCCCAGCTGCGGTCCAGATAGCTTTCTTTTCTGTTTTCCTGCTCCGCGGTCTGCGGCACCGTTTTTTCCAGGTGATTCTCCTTTGCAATCTTCAGATACTGACTATTTCCAGCTAATTCCTTTACAAGCAGCTGCAGTTCCTCTGTGCTGCCATATCTGCCCAGCCAGCGATCCAGATATTCGGAAGCATCCAGAACCTTTGCGTATGCCGCAGCCCGTTTGCTGCCTTCCAGAAGATCTGCGAAAAAGATCCGGTAAAGCTCAATGTTCACATAACCTTTTCCGCCGCAGTCCACTGCTTTCTTATAATTGTCAAAGGCCGCATCTGTCTGGCCCTGTTTTCTTTTGATATCACCGATCAGCTTATATACCTGGGCACGTTTCTCCTTGCGGATCTGGCAGTCCTTGGCTTTCTCCGCCAGCCACTCCATATCACCAGTCTCTTTGGTAAAAATAAGATCTGTGCGAATCTGCGCTAGTTCTTTGGGATAGCCCAGACGCTCCCATGCTCTGGTCAGGGCAGCTCTGTAACGTTCCTTGCCCTTCTCCGCGCCAGAAGCACCCCTTCCATCCTTCTGAATCTGTTCCAAAATTTTCTCAGCCACGGCTTCCATCTCTGTATAGGTCTTCGCCGTGCTGACGCGAACCAGGTCATAGCACTCCTGAATCCGCAGATTTCCCGGCAAAAGCCTGCCCCAAAGCTCAATCAGCCTCTTTGCCCCGTCTTTTTGTCCTGCGTCCAGAAGCATCTGACAGGTATTGACGGTTTCCTTACAGTATGGTGTCAGGAACTGGTCCAGTTCATGCAGAACCACCTGATTGTCCGTGTGCTCACGGGCATCTGCGAAAATTTCCAGCGCATCCGCACATTTTCCCAGCATCCATTGCAGTTCCCCTTTGTATTTCAGGAAATATCCGTCCTCCGGGAAAATACGCAAGGCTTCATCCATATAAAGCTCCGCTTCCACCCGCTCAATTCCATTGCGGGCATGTTCCATAAGGAAGCGGCTCTTCAGTTTCATAAAGCCCGGAACCTTGGGATAGCGCTCCAAAAGCGGCTCCAGTGCATCCTCCGCCTCCTGGAAATGCCTGCACTCATAATCAGATACTGCTTTTTCAAAAATCTCCAGATTTGCCTTCAGCTGTGCCGCTTCCGGGGAGAGCGCACCTGTCTGTTCCCGAATCTCCAGCAGTCTTTTCGCTCTGCCGATCTGCTCCTTATACACAAGCGTAAGCACTGCCGCATAAAAATTCTCCGCACCAATCTCCATCAGCACAGGATGATAAAATTCATAAAGCCCTTTAAGAGCTTTTCGTCCAATAAACTCTTCGCTCAACTGTACCTTGTAATATTCCGAAAAAATTTCGCTTAATTTCTGGAAATCCTGCTGTTCCAGAAGGCTCTTTATGCTCTGTCCGCACTTCTGGATCTGGTTTTCCAGCGCCATTTTCGTGTCACTTCCCAGAATCTGAGCATTGTTCTCCCTCAGCTGATGTTCCTTTTTGGCACTGGACAAAACGTGTACTTTTTGTCCGGTACAGGATCTCAGAAGCTTTCCCTTGCGGATACCTGGCATATAATCCTGGCGAAACTCCTGATCTGACAAACCCTCTACCTCAGCCATTTCCTGGGATTCCGGCTTTTCATAATCTGAAAAACAGGACCATTCATCTCCATACCATTCTATGAGATACTGGCAGATCTGCCCCGGCACCATTACCGGAATGCCCTGGAAATCTTTTTCTTTTGCAGGAAAAAGCATATCCTTTTCCAAAAGGAAAGGAACCTCCCCTGAGCGCACCGCATAGCGCGGGCATTCTTCTGTTTCATGCACCTGCAAATTCTCTTCCAGCTTCTTCAGCACGCGATCTTTCCCCGTAACTTGACAGGAAAGAAGCCCCCGTTTATAGGCAGCCCCGGAAATTTCCCATCGGTCGCCGTACACCTGCCCCGGGTCTGCAAGATCTGCATATAACATCAAATCGGCACAATATTTCTCATATTCTTCCTTATCCGCTGAAACAGGGTCCAGCAAAAACACATCAATGCGCTCTCCTGCACATCCGTTTCCCATAATCTGATGCCTGCGCAGGGCACAGCGGTCCGTAGATGCATATGCCGCACCAACACTGCCGAAGCTGCTGTCACTTTCCAGGCACAAAAGAGTGCGGTTTGCCTCAAGCACAGTTCCTGCCAGATTCATCAGCTTATGCCAGTCCTCTGCCGGCATATAAACAGTCACCGTATCGTCTCCCGGAAGGAAGCCGCCTCTTTGCATCACGCCAAGAGCCGTCTTTTCCGCAGTCACGTATTTCAGATCATTTTCCCTGCAGATCCGGGCAAACTCGCCCAAAAGCTGCAGCAGACGTTCCTGTTTCTCTGTCATTTTTATCCCCTCTGATTTATTATTTCCAGAATGTCCGCCAGCGTCTCAGATTCCTCATTGAAAAGACGGGTGCATTCTGTTCTCTCGTCACTAATCATAATCAGCAGTTCCTGCAGAAGGTACCGAAGCCCGTTGCCCTCAAAGTTAAAGCAGTATCGTTTCAGTCCCTTGCTGTCATCGATCTTCGCTTCGAAATATCCGGTGTTCCACCAGTCATTGGGAATGGTCACACGGCCTTTGGTACCGATCACCACAAACTCATCCTCCACATCTACTGTGGTACCGATTTCAATGGTGGCAAGGGCATCTGGATACCGCATGGTGATCATATCATAAATACAATTTCCCGCTTTATCCTTCACCACATTGGATTTTACTTCCAGATAATTTTTCCCAAGGATCTTGATGATCGCACACAATGGCTGCACCGCCGTCTCCGAAAAGCTTCTGCCGCCTTCAAAGTGATCCTGGGAAATGGAACATTTCACACTTACGATCTCACCCACAAGAGCACTGTGGGTCTGCCATACCAGCTGATTAAAGGCACGCAGATAAACCAGCGTAATCTTCTCAACCAGCAGCACCTTGTTCTTCGCAGCAAGGGCGAAAAGCTCCTTCAGCTTCTCCTTGTTCCCAGTCATAGGAGCATCGCTGATCACATGCTTTCCGCTCTCCAAAGCCTTCCTGATATAAAGCTCCCGCTTCGCCTGCTCTGTCTTAATATATACAATATCTACCTGAGACAAAAAGCAGTCAAAGCCTGGCTCCCACTCGCTGGTCTGGGCTTCCACACAGTAGTAGGAATCCAGTTCGTATTTGTCGCAGAAGGACCTGGCCGCGTCCTCATTCTCGGAAAAAACACATTCTACATGAAGACCGCTGACATATTTCGTCTCCCATACAATACCACTGTCCTCATCGTCATCTGTAACTACGCCTACCGTGTAGGTGCTTCCTTCGCCCCGAAGCTTGGTGCTGGAAATGTTCTTGGTCCGCTCCAGATACTTCACATCGCAGTAATCCTTGAGGTAATCAAATTTGCCCCGCCAGTCAGAGCCGAGCACAAGCAGATCCACCTTGTACTTAATAATATCACTGAGCTTCTGTCCCTGATACTCTTCTATGATAATCTCGTCGGCAAAACCGGTGCGCCGCACGTTCTCAATTCTTTTCAGAAGACTGTCGCGCACATTCAGCTTGCCGCGCTCAATGTCATAACTCTCGCTGGTTACACCCACGATCAGATAATCGCCCAGCGCTTTGGCTCTTTTTAAAATATTATAATGGCCCTCGTGAAACAGATCAAAGGTTCCATAAGTGATCACTCGCTTCATAATATTCTCTCCTGTCAAAGAAAGACAATCCGTCAGGACTGTCCTTCTTCATGTTCTTCATGCTCTTCATGTTCTTCATGTTCTTCTGCATCCAGCATGGCAGCCAGTTCATCAATTGCCATTCGCCGTTCTGCAAGCTTTGCAAATTTATCTTCTTGGTTTTTGTTGTCGTACTCGTCCTCCAGAACTTCTTCGTCCTCCTCTTCTTTCTTTTCTCTTTTGAAAAGAAGGAAGGTAAGCAGGCTGAGCACATTATTATACAGCCAGTTCACTGGCGGACATCCCAGAACCAGCACAAATATCAAGGAGACGCCAAGTAAAGCCCACACATTCAGCAACTGCGGAATATTCAGGAGCAGAAGCCCGTTCATCACGATCATGATCGGATAATGGAAAAAATAAATTCCCATTGTGTTCCTTCCTATAAAAATGAAAGGATGCTTCTTGTCCGGCATCAGTACCAGCAATGCGAAAATAATAATAAAGGAAATCAGGTACATCATTCCCCTTACTACCATTCCTTCCACATCGTCCATGCCGCTTCCCAGATAGGAATGATTTCCACGGAAAATGGCTACCGGAATATTGTTGCCGATCATGTAATTGGTGGCAACAAACAGAAGGATAAAGGCAAACAGCGGTATTACGATCTTGCCTTTAAACTTACGGATTGCCCTGGTGTATTCACTTTTCCACAAATAGCCCGCTGCAAAGAACGGGAAAAATACTACGATTCGGGACGCTGATAAAAAGGTACTGAACTCTGCCCTGGTTCCTGCCCACAATGCAAAAACAATGCTGAGAGGCACAATAAAACGGATTCTGCCAAATGCCTCAATGGTGAGGCGGTAGGCAAACAGCGCCAGCACATACCACATAACGGTTCCGGATGGTCTGAGCAGCTCGAAATCCATGCGGTTTCCCAGCCAGATCTGTGACGCCCATGTGAGCGTGTAGCCCAGAATATAGGGAATCAGCAGGTTCTTCACGTTCTTTAATACGTCCTGCGGCTTCTTGGAAAGATATCCGGAAACAAAAATAAAAGCCGGCATGTGGAATATGGTGATTCCGTACCAGATGAAGCGGACGACTTCGTCCTCTTTCACCAGCTGGAACGCTATAATATGGTTAAAAACAACAAGAAATATCAGCAATATCTTTATATTATCTATCAGATACGAATATGGGATTTCCTGTTCCTTCGTATTTTCTTTCGAATTCTTTCTCATTTCCGTCACCCTGTAAAAATTTTATGAATAAAGGATAACATACTTTTGTAATTTTTGGAACAGTTTTTTAACATTTTGCAATATTTCCCTGTGTGCTTTCCCGGTTTTACTCCCCAAATACCTGCCCGTGCAGCATTTTTCCGGTTGGGGTGGCGGCAAGGCCGCCTTCGGCAGTTTCCTTCAGGGCGGCAGGCATAACATCTCCCACCTTTTTCATAGACCAGATTACTTCATCTGCCGGAATGGCACTTCGGATTCCTGCAAGGGCAAGCTCAGCTGCCACGAAAGCGCCAGCCACTCCGGAGGCGTTTCGCTTGATGCAGGGAATTTCCACAAGGCCTGCTACCGGGTCACATACAAGGCCCAGAATATTTTTCAGCGCTGTGGCAATTGCAGAACCGATCATGTCCGGGGCACCGCCAGCCAGTTCCACGATTGCAGCTGCCGCCATAGCGGAAGCAGAGCCGCACTCTGCCTGGCAGCCGCCCTGGGCTCCTGCAAGGGAAGCATTATTGGCGATTACCATTCCCACTGCGGATGCAGTAAAAAGGGACATGACGCATTCCCTCTCTGTAAGCTTGTACTGCTCCTGCATGGTCAGCACTGCTGCCGGCACGATTCCGCAGCTTCCGGCTGTAGGCGCCGCCACGATTCTTCCCATGGAAGCATTTAATTCCGATACTGCAAGGGCACGGTAGAGAGCGCCGCCAAGAAGAGGGCCGGTCAGGTTTTTCCCCTGTTCTACGGCAGTACGCATGCGGTAGGCATCGCCGCCGGTAAGTCCGCTGGTACTTTTCAGGTCCGGGGCGCTTCCTGGCTGGATGCAGGATGCCATAACCTGATAATTCTGCCGCATTTTTTCATATATTTCCTGCTCCGGCAGCTCCATCTGCTCTGCCTGCTGAGTAAGGACCAACTGGGACAGGCGGCAGTTATTTTCTTTAGCTGCATTTAACAGGGCTTCTATTGAATGGTAGTTTAATTCCACGATAAGGGTCTCCTTTTCATACGATTCCGCTTAAACCTTCTGCAAAATATGCTACAAAACAAACCATACAGATTGCAGAAATGATTATTTAAACGCGCTCAAGCAAAGTACTGGAATAAATATTTTCCAGCTGATTGATCTTCTCATTTAAGTCCGGGCCTAAGCAACTGTCGCTCTCGATGGTCATGACTGCCAGACCTCCCTTGGCTTCCCGCGCCAGATGGAAACTGCAGATATTGGCACCATATTCCGCCATGATCTCGGTCACGGCCGCAATGGTTCCAGGCGCATCTTTATGAAGAACGATCAGCGCCGGATTCTGCCCGGTAAGGGAAACCTCCATTCCATTCACTCGGGTGATCAGAATATTACCTCCGCCGATACTGCTGCCCCGCAAAGACACCTTTTCCCCGTCTTCGGCTGTCAGGGTGATTTCCGCCGTATTGGGGTGGGCATCTTCCAGTTCTCCGGTTTCAATCTGAATTTCCAGGCCTTCCCGCTTCGCTACATCCAGGGAAAAACGAATGCGCTCGTCATCGGTCTGCATCCCCAGGATTCCTGCCACCAGTGCCTTATCCGTTCCGTGTCCTTTATAGGTTTTCGCAAAGGAACCGTGCAAAAAGATATGCGCCTTCACCGGAGTTTTCCCAAGCAGAGCCCTGGTCACAAGACCAATTCTGGCTGCCCCTGCTGTGTGTGAGCTGGAAGGACCAATCATAACAGGACCTAAAATATCAAATACGTTCATAATATATCCTTTTCTGTTGTTTTTTATAAAACCTTATAGTTATAATTATAAATGAAATAATACTCCAGGACAAGGCATGATTTTACCTGAAATTCCTTCTGTTTTTACATTTTTTCACATTTCAACCGGATGATCGTTGTATTTCTCAAATTCTTTTTCCATTTGCTCCAGAATGTTAGTTCAGTTCCAAAATATTCGTGGTAATTTCCCCCTGAGTATTTGCAGTATGATTTTTTTCTGATATACTGTTTTGTATCGGATCACATTCTTAGCTCGAAACAATAAACACTTAATCAGCCCCGATAGGAGGAACAAAATATGGCAATCAACCCAATGAAATTACTGGAATTAAAAAATCTCTGGAATGCCTTTACCAAACGACATCCCAAATTTCCTCAGTTTCTTTCAGCTGTACAGCAAGCCGGAATCCCGGAAGGAACTATAATCGAAGTACAAATCACCTCTCCTGACGGCAAAACCTTTACTTCCAACATGAAAGTAACCTCAGAAGATATAGATGCTGTGAAAAGTTTACAGAATTACCAATGAAAATTCAGCTAAATTTCATCTGATTTTTACGGTTTTTTTTGCACAAAAAAATAGAATTTTTTGTGTAAAGATTGTATAATATATCTCAAAGAAATGAAAGTGAGGGTTCACCATGAAACAGAACAGTATGTTAGCAATGATTCTGGCTGGCGGCCGTGGCAGCCGTCTTCACGATCTTACCAACAAAGTGGCTAAACCGGCAGTTTCCTATGGCGGGAAATACCGTATCGTTGACTTTCCCCTCAGTAACTGCGCCAACAGCGGCATTGATGTAGTCGGCGTACTGACCCAGTATGAGTCAGTAGAACTGAACAGCTATGTTGCAGCAGGCAGACGTTGGGGACTGGATTCCAAGGACAGCGGCGTATATGTACTTCCGCCTCGTGAGAAAGCAGATGCCGGACTTGACGTATACCGCGGAACAGCCGACGCGATTTCCCAGAATATTGATTTTATAGATCAATACGCTCCAGAGTATCTTCTTGTTCTCTCCGGCGACCATATTTATAAAATGAACTATGACAAGATGCTTGCTTATCACAAAGAGAGACAGGCAGATGCTACAATTGCAGTTATTGAAGTTCCTCTTAAAGAAGCCAGCCGTTTCGGTATTATGAATACTGACGGCGAGACAGACCGTATCACAGAATTTGTTGAGAAACCACCTGTACCACAGAGCAATCTTGCTTCTATGGGTATTTACATCTTTAACTGGAAGCTCCTTCGCAAGCTTCTCCTTGCAGATATGAAGAATCCGGAGTCCAGTCATGACTTTGGTAAGGATATTATCCCTACCCTTCTTAACGATGGCAAGAGACTTTTTGCTTACCGCTTCAAGGGCTACTGGAAGGATGTTGGAACCATTGATTCCCTCTGGGAAGCAAACATGGATCTTCTCAGCCCTGATAACGAGCTTGACTTAAGTGACCGTACATGGACTATCTATACAGAGGATGTAACTGCACTTCCGCAGTATATCGGTACAGAAGCCAAGATTCAGAATGCATACATAACCCAGGGCTGTATCATTGAGGGTGAAGTTACCAATTCTGTTATCTTTACCGGCGCAAAGGTAAGGCCCGGTGCCAAAGTAATTGACAGTGTACTTATGCCAGGTGCTGTTGTGGAAGACGGCGCTGTTGTAGTACGCGCTCTTGTTGCCAACGGTATTACTGTAGGCAAGGGTGCTCTGGTAGGAAGTGCAGACAGCGAGCACATCGAGCTTATTGCGAAACGTGTAAAGGGGGCTGAATAATATGTATAAGGCATTTGGAATTGTAAACTCATCATCCAAAAACATCAGAGTAGAGGGACTTGAAGACTACCGTCCAATCGGAGCATTCTCCTTCCTGGGCAGATATCGTGTTATCGACTTCCCGATTTCCAATCTGAGCAACAGTGACATCGACCGTATCCAGATTTACGTACAGGAAAAGCCCCGTACACTTGTTTCACACATTGGTACAGGCCGTCATTATAATATTAACTCCAAGAGCGGCAGACTGCAGATTCTTTTCTCCGATACTGCTAAGAGAAATGACATCTATAATACAGACATCGCAGCTTACTATGAGAACCTTGAATGCATTGAAGCAATGCATCATGAATATGTTGTCATTACACCGGATTATATGGTATACTCTGCTGATTTCTCCACACTGATCGGGCAGCACATTGATTCAGGCGCAGATATCACCTTACTGTATCATTCTGTTGACAACGCTAAGGAAGCTTACCTGAACTGTAATATCCTGAATCTGAACAAACAGAGGGGTGTTCTCTCCATTGAGCCAAACCACGGCAATGCCAAGAACCGTAATATCTTCATGGATACCTATATCATGAAGAAGGATCTGTTAGTAGATCTGATCAAGAAGGCAAGAGCCACTTCCTCTGCCTTTACCTTAGCTGATATTATCAATGAGCTTCACAATGATCTGGATGTCCGCGGAATTTCCCATCGTGGATTCTTCGCTTCCATCACCGATTTCCAGAGCTACTACGATGCAAATATGGATCTGATCAACATCAAAACCGCTCAGACATTGTTTGATTCAGAGTGGCCGATCTATACACGTACAAACGATTCCTGTCCGACTCATTATTATGACACAGCAGAAATCCGCAATTCCGTTGTTTCCAATGGCTGCCAGGTTGAGGGAACTATTGAGAACTCTATTCTCGGCCGTGGCTGCATCATCCACAAGGGTGCTGTTATTAAAAACAGCGTTGTACTTGCAGGCGCAGAGATTGGAGAAGGCGTACATGTAGAGAACCAGGTTGTAGACAAGCTGGCTAAGATTCTTCATGTGAAAGAAGTTGTTTCTGACCCGACACTTCCGGGATACATTAAGAGAGGCGACATAATCTAAATGAAATTCTGACAGAATTTCCTCTTACATAACAAAAATTGCCAGAGTCATATATCTTATGGCTCTGGCAATTTTTTATTCACATAATGAAGCCTAAAAAACAGAAATCAAATCAGATTCGCACCTGATCAAGAAGCTCATCCACCTTTCCCGGACGGCATACGCCTGAAACATTAAGCTCCAGCTTCACGCCAGGCAGTTCCATAAATACCAGGGATTCTACATTTTTGCGGATATCTTCAAGAATTCCCTCAAATTTATCATTAGAAATATCTGAAAATACCATCACAAAATTGTCCCCTGAATATCTCAGTTCATCTCCGTTTTCTCCAACAGCATCATGGATTACGCCGGCAACTCTGCGAAGCACATCATCTCCAGTCTGGTGCCCGAAGTTCTCATTAATTCTCTTAAAGTCCTTTATATCTGCCATAGCAACCGCCGCAACAGCTTCCATTCTGCAAAGCTTCTCTGTGTAATAGAATTTATTATATATACCGGTCACCCGGTCAAGATACATATTTTCTTTATGAATACGAACAGAACTAAGAACCTCTTCCTTGGAATATCCCTGAGGAACAAAGGTGTCATCTATTTTAACCACTAGTTCCAGGCAGCACGGCTTCCCTTCAATTTCCACATACATAGACACAATCTGGAAAGCCTCATTGTCTGCCGCTTCGATTTTCATCTTACGCTCTTTCGTACGCACACAAGATGCTGAAATACAATTACTGCAGCCCTCGTTACAGTTCCATACTGCATAACAGTCAAATTCTGTTTCCCATACTCTTCCGTCCTTCTCTACATGAATCATTTTTCTGGTAATCGGATTCACATAGCGGACCAAATCAAAGGTAATCTGCAGATACTGAAGAAGAACCCAGGCCTCTTCTCCGGAAACCGTAAATCCCTGCGCCTTGAACCTGTCATAAAAATTAGAGAAAGCAGCACTGCGTCCATGCTTTATAGCAATGTCTTTTGCATCACTTACAACACTATAATCTGCATCAATATCTGTTAGCTTGCCAACCACGCCAGTATATTCATTATTCTCTTCAGAAGCCCATATTACCTTGCAGTCACAGCGGTAACGTTCCGGAGTCCTGCCATCAAGAAAACGGATATCGCTGACCACATGCGGCATCTCTCTGGTTGCCTCCCTGATTTTCTTTGTGAGGCGATTCAGAGAACCTTTCTCAATAAGTCCGCCAAGAGCATCATTGGACAGCGGAGAAAGTATCGGCTCCGTAATCCCGCTTCTTTTGGTCCCGGCTTTGTTCATATTCAGAATCGGTGGAGAAGCAGTGTATGTAAAGATAATATTATCAGAATTTTCTGCCAGAAAAGCAAGACTCTGTCTCTCATATTCTAACTGCTGAACAATTTTCTCAGAAGATTCCAGTTCAAAATCATGAAAACGATTCGCTATGTTCACCATATTTGTACCGTCATAGCGATGAGAATGGGATTTCAGGCTCATCTCCCGCTTCAGGGCACCGGAAATATCCAACAGGCACTCCAATAGAAGCGGATTAAATGCACCGCACTGTCCTGCCAGAATCATCTCAATCGCTTTCTCGTGGGAATAAGCCGCCTTGTAGCATCGTTCGCTGGTAAGCGCATCATACACATCAGCCAGAGAAACAGCCTGAGCAGAAATCGGTATTTCATCTTCCTTTAATCCATCCGGATAACCGCCGCCGTCATAACGCTCATGATGCCAGCGACAGATTTCATATGCTGTCTTCACAAGAGGTTCTTCCTTCTGTTCAAAAGGAAGCTGATCCAGCATATTGGCTCCGGCCATAGAATGCCCCTTCATAACAGCAAATTCTTCAGCAGTCAGTCTGCCCGGCTTGTTCAAAATCTCATCCGGAATGGTAATTTTACCAATATCATGAAGGGCAGATGCCGTACTGATCAGCCCGATTTGCTCTTTGCTGATAGCATAAGGGTTTTGTTCTTTCTGTACCAGATGTCGCAGAAGCATGTCTGTGATCACCTGAATGTGCAGAACATGAAGCCCGCTCTCGCCATTACGAAATTCTACAATATGAGAGAGAATGCTAACCATCAGCTTGCTGCTCTTCTCTCTTTCGTAAATTTGATCCGTTACAATTCTTGTCATTCGGCGCTGCTTTGCTCCCAGCAAAATCGCATTGGCAGAACGCCGGCGAACCATATTTCCATCAAAGGGCTTGCCTATAAAGTCGGTCACTCCCAGATCATAGCCTCTCTTAATATATGCCGGCGAATCCTCTGCCGAAATAATAATTACCGGAATATAATCAATCCAGTGTTCCTTGTTCATATATGCAAGTACTTCAAAGCCGTCCATCTGAGGCATAACAAGATCCAGAAGCACCAGAGAAAGCTCTTCTGCGTGCTTCTGCAGATAATCTACCGCCTTAACACCATCATTAGCCTGCACAATATCATATTCATCTTCCAGAATTGCAGCCAGAAGATCTCGATTCATCTCAGAATCATCTGCAATAAGAATCTTCTTTCTTCGCTGTGTTACCATTTCACTCATGTACATATTCCTCTGCAGGTGTGGTTTACCCCCCCCCACCGTTCTATTCTCAAATTTTACAGCATTTCATAATTCCGGATACTATCAGTTTCCGGCATCCTCGCCTCGTCCAACAGCTTCAGATAGATATTTTCAGTTTAACAGTCCACTATATTAATGTCAACAACATTCCTCACAAAAAATCCAGATTCTCTCATACTCTTGCACAATCCTACACCTTATTTTATAATAGCGATGCATATCTGTTTATACCAATGATAAAAACAGGAGGATTTCCATGCAAATTACAAGACCTGATTATTATAAAGAATTCATCTGCATTGCAGATGTCTGTCCCGATACCTGCTGTGCAGGCTGGCAAATTGTCATTGATGAAAAAAGCCTGAAGAAATATCGCCGTGTAAAGGGGCCTTTCTGGGGACGGCTTCACAATGACATTGACTGGAAGGAGCAGGTTTTCCACCAGTATCACAGACGCTGTGCATTTTTAAATGAAAAGAATCTCTGTGATATTTACAGCGAAATCGGAAAAGAAATGCTGTGCGATACCTGCCGAAAATACCCCCGGCATATTGAAGAATTTGAAGGACTTCGGGAATATTCCCTTTCCCTTTCCTGTCCGGAGGCTGCACGCATCCTTCTTGGAAAAAAAGAAAAAACCACCTTCCAAACTGCAGAGGTTCCGGTACCTGAGGAAACCTATGAGGATTTCGATTACCTGCTTTTTACGGCACTTATGGATACCCGCGACTTCTTTCTGGAAATTGTACAGAACCGGCAAATCCCTATGAAGCTTCGTCTTCAGAAAATACTGGCTGCTGCCAGTGACTTCCAGCGCTGCCTGGACAAAAATGAACTTTTTAAGTGGGAAGATATCCGCCAGCGCCATAAAGCGTCCGGATTCGGAGAAGGTTTTTCAAACAAAATAAAACAACATATAAATCAAAAGGATACACCAGAGCAGCTGTTTAAAAAAATGTGGAAAACGATTGTTCCGGAAATGGAAGTTTTAAGACCCGGATGGCATGATTTTTTAAATAAAGCCTTAAGCGCTCTTTACGGAAAATCTGCTCCGGCTTATTTGGAGCACAAAGACGATTTCTCAAAAGCCTATCCGGACTGGAATATTCAGGAAGAGCAATTACTTGTGTACTGGATTTACACCTATTTCTGCGGTGCAGTTTATGATGAAGAAATTTTTGCCAAAATAAAAATGGCTGTAATCTGTACTCTGCTGATTCACGAGCTTGATATTGGCACTTATCTGAAAAACGGACGCATTTTTTGTCTGGGAGACCAGATTTCCATCTGCTACCGATTCTCCAGGGAACTGGAGCATTCAGACCTGAATCTGAACGCTCTTGAAAATCTGCTTGCTTCAGATAAGCTGTTTTCTCTGGAAAATATGCTGAAAATATGCTGAAGCCATATAGCTTTGGCATATTCAGCCTTACAATCTTTATGCAAACCCAAGGAGGAATTCACCATGTCTGCATCCAAGATTACCATTCGCCCTGCCACGCCGGATGACGCCGAGGCACTGCTCTCTATTTACGCTCCTTATGTAGAGCAGACTGCAATCACCTTTGAATATGAGGTTCCGTCAGTCGAAGAATTTCGGGATCGAATCGTACATACCCTAAAGCTGTATCCCTATTTGGTTGCCCAGCGGGAAACCAGCACCAACAGCAACGCTTCCACAGAAATCGTAGGCTACGCCTATGCAGGTCCGCTCCATGCGCGTGCTGCCTATGCCTGGTCTGTGGAAACCTCCATTTATGTAAAAAAAAGCGAAAAAAAATCCGGGATCGGCAAGGCACTTTACTCCGCTTTGGAGAAAGTCCTTGCCGCCCAGAACATTACGAATGTAAATGCCTGCATTGCCAGCCCGGAAACAGACGATGAATATTTAAACCATAACAGTATTCAGTTCCACCAGCACCTTGGTTATTCCATGATAGGTGAGTTTCATAAATGCGCCTACAAATTCGGACGGTGGTACAATATGATCTGGATGGAGAAGATGATCGGCAGCCATCATCAAGAGCAGCCGGCAATGATTCCCTTCCCGGAAGTCACGAAGCTTTAGAATTCCCCTTCAGGCTTTATTTTTTCTTCAGCCAGAAGAAACCATAGGCCGGTACATTAACCCCTGCTGCTTCCATTTCCTGACCTGTGATCAAATCCTTATACAATCCGTCACGCTCATTAATCCAGGCTGTCTTGTCATATTCACTAAAATTAAACAAACCGTAGATTTTCTCGCCCTCAAAATAGCGTCCGATACAAAGGATGCTATTGTCCCAGGTCTCTACTGTCCAGGTATCTGCATTTGTCATAAATGCTTTTTCATTCTTGCGGATCTTCTCCAGCTGATTCAGTCGTCTGTTCAGCTGGCCTTCTACGGTTCTTGGATTATCACTTTTTGCCGCCAGTTCCCAGTTCATCACACCTCTGTGAATGTAACGGGAATCCGGCGCTTTGTGCGGATCCAATTTGTAAGAATAATCATTCACCTGTCCAATCTCATCACCGCTATAAATAACCGGGATTCCAGACTGCATAAACATATAGGCATGAAGCATTACATCCATCTGGATTGCCTTTTTCATAGCCACTTTGTTCTTCTCGAATCCAGCTTTCTCAATTCCACACATGGATGCTGTCGTTCCACAGAATCTTGCATCTCCTGTAACCGGATCCTCATTATAAAGAACACCACGGCTATTGCTCTCCCCCGCAAAGCCCTGGAAATAATCATTCAGATATTTCTTATGAGAGCGCTCTTCAATTCCCTCCTGGCTAAGAGTTGCATAATCCAGCCCCCATCCAATATCATCATGACAACGCAGATAGTTCAGAAATACATAATCCTTAGGCAGGCTGTTCACAATGTCCAGCTGCTTCTTCAGCAAACGAACATCTCTGGTTGCAACTGTATGCCAGGTAGTTGCCATTGTGGTTACATTATAAAGCATATGGCATTCCGGCTTCTCCACGGTTCCAAAATATGGAACAACCTTTTCCGGCTCCATAACAACCTCTCCCAAAAGCAGAATTCCCGGGCACACAATCTCACTGATCAGACGCATCATGCGCACAATAGTATGTACCTGTGGAAGGTTCCGGCATGGGGTGTTCAGTTCTTTCCATATATATGGCACCGCATCGATTCGAATAATATCAATACCTTTATTTGCAAGGAAAAGGAAGTTGTACATCATTTCATTGAACACACGGGGATTTCTGTAATTCAGATCCCACTGATACGGATAGAAGGTTGTCATTACGTAATGTCCGATTTCCGGCAGCCAGGTAAAATTACCAGGCGCTGTGGTAGGAAATACCTGTGGTACGGTTTTCTCATAAAGGGACGGAATATACGGATTGTCGTAGAAGAAATATCTGCTCATATATTCTCCATCACCCTGACGGGCTTTTTTTGCCCATTCATGATCCTCTGAGGTATGATTCATAACAAAATCCATACATACGCTTATGCCTTTTTCATGGCATGCACCGGTAAGCTCCTCCAGATCCTCCATTGTTCCAAGCTTTTCCTGAACCTTTCGGAAGTCTGCCACTGCATAGCCCCCATCAGAGCGGCCCTCCGGTGTATCAAGGAACGGCATCAGGTGAATGTAGTTTACATTGTTCTTTTCCAGATAATCAATTTTGCTTTCCACACCCTTCATGTTTCCGGCAAAATTATCAATATAAAACATCATGCCAAGCATATCATTTTTCTTGTACCAGTTCGGATCTGCCTCGCGTTTTAAATCCAGGTTCTTCAAAGTATCTGTACGCTCCTGGTAAAACGCCTGAAGCTGACCGCATAATTCTGCAAACATAGAGCCATTTCCATAAAGCTCCATGTACAGCCAGCGCAGCTCATCAATCTTCCTCGCCATACGGTTATCGAAAATCCCCTGTGTGTCAGGCTTAACTGCTTTTTTTTCCTTCACTGCTGATACTATTTTTTCTGTTTTTATCTCTTTCGCTGTTGGTACTGTCTTTGCAACAGTCTCAGCTTTTACTGTTCTTTTCTTTCTTTCCCTCTGGTTCACGTTCTTTTCCTCCTCATATCTGCCATCAGATCATTTTCCTGATTTATTTGCGCAGTTCATACCGGGTAACATCCATTTCCACCTTACCATCTGCAAAGAAGGAAATTCCATCTGCTTCCAGATCTGTATAAAGGGTAGCTGTAAGCACATGCTCTCCATCATTTACAAAAATCTCTGCACTGTAGCGATCCAGGATCAGACGAAGCTTCAATTCCCCATTCTCGCTGTTCACAAGACTTCTTCTCTGATGAATGATTGCTCTTCTGGAACCGGAGAATTTACGGTCAATTTTCAGTATAGATTCATAAGGACGGAAGCTTACTGCAGTATGACAGGTTTCATTCTGAGCAAAACGAACTGCAAATTTCTTATAAATATCCTGTGCATCTCCTGGACGAAGTGTGATCTCCATATCCACACATCTGCCGGATACACCGTCCAGACGGATTACATCCTCAAAAGCAACATTTTTGTACTCCACTTTGTTTGTGCGGAGGTTCTCCAATTCACGGACAGGTTTCTGGATCAGTCTGCCATCCTTAATAGAAAGCTCTCTTGGAAGACTCATCTGTCCAAACCATTTACCTTTTGGAATTCTATTATTCGCACATGTATCCCAGTTCTGCATCCAGCCAATCATAATTCTTCTGCCGTCCGGTGCTTCTACTGTCTGCATTGCATAATAGTCGATACCATAGTCTACTGCCTGGTCCTTTTCCGGAATAAAGGTCTTGGTTTCCTCATCAAATTTACCGATAAGGCAAAGAGTTCCATCTCCATTGTGATACTCAAAGCCTTTAGGAAGCATATCCTGCGGACTTATCAGCACCACATCTTTTCCATCCAGTGTAAAGAAATCCGGGCACTCCCACATTTTTCCGAAGCTGCCATCATTAGAAAGCATAACAGATTCAAATTCCCAGTTATATCCATCTGCACTCTTATAGAGAAGAATACGTCCTCCTGTACCATCCATTCTGTTATTTACCATCACACAGCGATACGTGCCATCCTCACATTTCCACATTTTAGGATCGCGAAAATCAAAAGGACTGCTGTTCTTTGGCATATCTTCCACAGTCAGAATCGGGTTTCTCACATCCTTCTCATAGTCCATTCCATCTCCGACTGCAAGGCTCTGTGTCTGGATATCACGGACACTGCCGTCCGGCTGCGCTTCTTTACGCACACTGGTATACATAAAAAGCTGCTGTCCATCCGGAAGCTCAAGGGCACTTCCTGAGAAGCATCCAACATAATCATATGGCATATCCGGAGCAATAGCTGCCGGAAGGTATTCCCAGTGCAGAAGGTCCTCACTTACCGCATGTCCCCAATGCATTGGGCCCCACTGAGAATCATATGGATAATACTGGTAAAATAAATGAAATTTGTCTTTATAATAAGAAAAGCCGTTAGGATCATTCATCCAGCCAACTCTTGGAGATAAATGAAATTCCGGTCTCTCCTGGGCTGTAATATTCTGTGCCATTGCTTCTTCATATCTTCTGGCATCTCGTAAAGTCTGACTTGTCATATTTTTATCTCCCTATAGTAGTTATGGGACCCAAAAATATCGCTATCATTGGGCCCCATGTGTATTCGTTGTTAACCTTTGACTGCTCCGGAGGTAACACCCTCAACAATGTAACGCTGCAGGAACAGATATAATACCAGGATCGGAAGCATTGCCAGAAGGAGGGCCGCCATTACCAATCCAAGGTCTGTTGAATATGTACCATAAAATGCCTGTGTGGCGATTGGAAGTGTGTACAGCTCCTTACGTCCAAGAACAAGGCTTGGAAGAAGGTAGTCATTCCAGAATGCCATTGCATCAATAATTGCTACTGTTGCGATGGTTGGTTTCAGAAGCGGGAATACAATTTTCCAGTAGGTCTGCCATCTGGTACATCCATCAATAAGTGCTGCTTCTTCCAGTTCCAAAGGAATGCTGGTATGAATAGCTCCGTGGAACATGAAGGTTGCCATGGAAAGTGAGAATCCGATGTGCATAAGAATCAGGGTGATTCTGCTGTTCAGCACACCAAAGATACCGCCGTATAAGGATACCAGAGGAATCATAAGTACCTGGAACGGAATAACCATAGAAGCAATCATTAAGGAAAACAAAAGTCCGCATGCTTTCCATTTGTTACGAACAATTACAAACGCTGTCATTGCTGAAAGCAGAATTGTAAAGATTGTAGAAATTGTAGTGATCATCAAAGAGTTTGTGAAGGATGTAGCAAAATTCATCTTCTTCATGGCATCTGTAAAGTTGGTCAGAATAAATCCATGAGAACCAATCAATGCTAACGGATCTGCTGTGATATCACCTTTGGTTTTAAATGCATTGATGATAACCATAATAAATGGGAAGATGAAGGCAAGAAACAGGATGACCAGCACTGCCATTGTAATAAAATGGGTGACTTTCTTTTTCTGAGCTGCTTTTTTGTTTTCGTCCATTATGCTGCCACCTCCCCTTTCTTACCAATATAAACCTGAGTAACACCTACTATTGCGCAGACAACAAACAGAACCAATGCCTCTGCCTGGCCAGTACCATAATTTTTATAAGAGAACGCCTGATTGTATACGTGCATTGCTGCCATTACTGAAGAGTTGAAGGGTTCACCCTTTGTCAGGGAAAGGTTTACATCGTATACCATAAAGCATCTTGTGATTGTAAGGAATAGACACTGTACGAAGGATGATCTCATAAGCGGAATCGTCACGTTCAAGGTTGCCTGAGTCTTAGTACATCCATCAATCTGTGCAGCTTCCATAAGGCTCTTGGATACGCTCATGAATCCAGCTACATAGATCAGCATCATATATCCGGCATACTGCCATACAGATACTATGATCAAGCAGGCCATAGCACCGTTTGTGGTAGCCAGCCAGGAGGTGGAAAGCGCTCCTACGGAAAGAGATTTTCCAAGTGCAACAAACGCACGGTTAAATACGAATTTCCAGACATAACCAAGTACGATACCACCAATCAGGTTTGGTACGAAGAAGCCTGCGCGGAAGAAGTTCTGTCCTTTGATTCCGCTGGTCAGAAGGTATGCAAGGAAAAATGCTACTACGTTTACCAGAATTACGGCAATAACTGAATAAATTAATGTACGGCCAAGTGCCTGCCAGTAAGCTGCATCCTGGAATGTAGCAATATAGTTTGCCAAACCAACAAATGGTTTCTCTTTTGAAACACCGTCCCAGCTTGTGAAGGTAAGATATAATCCATAAATAAACGGAAGGATTACAACTGCACAAAACAGAACAGTGGAAACGCCAGCAAACATCAAATACTGTTTTACTTTATATTTCATGGTGTTTCTTTCCATGATCACGATCCCCTTTCCCTTTTCTTTTTCCCCTTTTCCCTGCTTTTTTGGTGCTTGGCCTCAAAGAGGGAAAGAGACCGCACGCCGCATGACACAGGCGTGCAGCCTCTTGAAGGGGGGTGGCATATTTCTATATTGAAACAGAACTGTTCAGTACTTCGCGGGATGATACCTGCTGAATAGTTACCGAACCTTCAAATATGAAGCTTTCTTAGTGCTCTACAGGAGTAGTGTTCTGCCAGTAGTTCTCAAGCTCAGCTGCGAACTCTGCTCTGTCAACCTGTCCTGCAAGATATTTCTGGAAGATTGCACCGCACATGGAGATGTGATCATCCGGAAGGTAGTTGTAGTTCGGAATCAGAGCACCTTCATCTGCATATTTCTTAACAGATTTTCCAAGTGGATCGGAAACTTCTTTCTCATTGTTGGAGAATGCCGGAACAAGTGCACATGTCTCTGCGATGAAGCTCTGTCCTTCATCGGAATCAGCAAGCCATGTAAGGAAATCCTTAGCTGCCTGACGCTGCTCATCACTTGTAGCATCGGAAGAATCAATCATCATAAATTTGGAACCTCCACCAACAAGCTTCTCATTGGAGCCGTCATCTGTGTTCTGTGGTACTGGCATCATTCCCATGTTCTCTGTGTAATCATAAGCATTGATTACAGACCAGTCCCAGTTTCCCCCGAACAGGAATGCGATCTGTCCTTCTGCAAGCATCATCTCAGTTGTCTCACGCTCTGCAGCAATTGCAGAATCTTTAGCGTAGTTGTTCTCCATCATCACATCGAAGAAATCCATAAGAGAATTGAATTTCTCATTGTTTGCAAGATCAGCTGTTCCTTCATGAAGGGATGTGATAAATGCTTCTACATCCGGCTGCTCTTCATAGATCTCAGCAAGGAAGTGAGCTGCAAGAGACCAGTCCTCTTTCATGATTCCGGTAGGTGTCTCCATACCGCCTTCTTTAAGCTTCTCAAGAAGCTCTTTGAAGGAGTCCAGTGTCTTGTAGTCATCCGGATTGAAGGTCTCACCTGTGATTGCTTCAATTGCATCTGCGTTGTAAATAAGTCCACGTGCCTCAAGGCAGGTTGGGAAGCCATTGATCTGTCCGTCTACGCCGATTGCATAATCTGTCTCGTTAACCCAGCTCTGATCACTTAAGTCGATTGCATGGTCTGCTGCCAGTGAATAGATGTCTTTCGGATCTACCATAGAAATTGTGTATGGATCGTTTGCAGAATATCTGGTAGCCAGATGTGCAGATACTGTATCACTGTTGTAATAAACCTCTACGCCAACTCCTGTCTCTTCTGTGTACTCAGCAGCCTTCTCTTCGAACTGGCTCTGAACCTCCATCTTGGAGTTGAAAATTGTGATGTTCACATCATCTGCCATAACCGGTACAGCTGCGCCTGTCATCATTGCTGCTGCGGTTGCCACTGCGATTGCCATTGAAATACGTTTTTTCATTTCTTTCTTCCTCCTATTTTTTACGTTCTCTTTGACGTGTTCTTGATGATTGTATGATAGCATTATGGTCTAAATATGTCAAGCGGTTGTCATATATTTTTTCTGTTTTAAAGTCATTTTGTTAGAGTTATACTATTTCATCATTCCGTTTTTGTGCATTTTTACATGCTAATTTTGGTGGATTAAATTTAATTTTATATTTTCTTTGTTTTTTTCAAAATTTAGCATCTTTTTTATCGCAACCGCATGTCATTTTAACTTTCTACAAAACCATTAAAGGCGTTCTTTCCTCAAAAATAAAAATATCAGATAATAAACTTCCCGTAATATAGAAGTCTAATATCTGATATTTAACACTTTCATAATTCTTCTTCCAACAGCAAATAAGCACTGCGGAGCATGAATCAGGTTGTTCCGCGCTCAACCAGGGTCACAGGAAATACCGTCTTGGTAGGAACCACCTTCCCCGCATCAATCTGTGCAATGGCAGAGACAGCCATTTCTGCCATCTGTTCCACCGGCTGGTGAATCGTCGTAAGACCCGGACTTGTAAACTGCGCAATATTTACATCATCAAAGCCTACGATTTTCAACTGCTCCGGTACCTCAATACCAAGATTACTGCATGCCTGCAGCACATGTGCACCAATTACATCCGAGCTTGCAAACACGCCATCCACATCTGGGTGCTCCATAAGTGCCTTCCGCACAAATTCATAGTATTCAAGGGAATCAAAAAGCCCCTTATCGGTTACTATAACCACATTGTCAGTCTTCGTTCTTTTACACGTATCCCTAAATGCAACCTCACGAAGATCGCCGGGCATCTGTATATCTACCCCGGCACTCACTCCGCCAATATACATCAGCTTCCGGCATCCCTTTTGGATCAGAAGCTCTGTTGCCATTACTCCGCCCTGGTAGTTATCGCATTCAATCCCGGAGGTTCCCTCATCCATAGAGCGCTCCAGGGTAATCAACGGAAAATCCAGGCCCTTAAACTTCTCAGTCTCAAAGCTGCCGCTGCAAACAATAACACCTGCTACTCTTCCGCTTTTACACATTTCAATGCACTGCTCTTCCCGCTCCTCCTTATATCTGGAAACAAAGAGCATAATGCGATATCCATGCTTCGCCGCCTCCCGTTCCAATCGGCTTAACACCTTAGCGAAATAAGGATGTTCAATATTGGGGAGAATAATTCCAATGGTATTGCTCTTCTGCTTGGACAGGGCACGGGCTGTTTCGTTCGGCTGATAATTCAGGTCTTTCATTACCTGATACACCTTTTCCCTTGTTTTGTCACTGATATATCCTCTGTTGTTCAATACTCTGGAAACGGTTCCCACCGTAAGACCAGATGCTTTTGCTACATCCTTAAGTGTTGCCATATGTAAGTCTCCTTTATTGTGTTCCGCAGATAATACAATAATTCAACGAAATATTCTAATAATTTTTCATGTTGTCTCTAAGTTGATTTTATCATCTGGCAACTTGCTATGTCAACCGATAAATACAGGTTGGATTTACGTCAAAAAAACGCAGACACATGCTGTGAGGCTGCGTTTTGGAAAATTATATTTTACATCCATCCGGAGTCCATGTTGCTGCAGGCCATGACGATACTGTCGATTCCCAAAAGGATCAGGTAAAAGCCGATAATGAAGCCTATGGAAAACAGGGCAATGACTGGCCAGATGATCATCAGACAGCCAAGAATGATTCCCACAATGTTCAAAATCATCGTAAAACAATAGAAAAATTTTCCAGCCAGACGAACAAGAGGGAGATGGGTCAGTCTGGATACGGAATGGGCGATAAACCAAATCGGAAGAAGCATAATAGTAATCAGTTCTCCGGCATTTGGGTACATCAAAAGCATCAATCCGGCAAGAATGCTAAGGATTCCCGAAACCAGCGAAATGGTAGGACCAAAACCAATATAGCGGTCTGTTTTCGCATAAAATACAATATCGGAAATTCCGGTAACTACTGCCAAAAAGCCATAAACCACTGTGACACCACGAATCATATTTCCAGGATTGATCAGCGTATAAATTCCAAGAAGAATCAGCAGGATTCCCTCAATGAGTTCCAGCCAGCCATAACGTGAACGTCTTCTCATTTTTTCTCACTCTCCTCTTTATTCAGAATCTCCATGAATTCCTCTCCTGTAATTGTTTCCTTTTCATAAAGGAACATTGCAAGCTCATCCAGCTTCTTACGGTTATCCATCAAGATCTTCTTCGCTTTTTCATGCTCCCGTTTCACAAGCTCCACAACCTTTTCGTCAATTTCTTTCTGCGTATCTGCTGAGCAGGAAAGAGAAGCATCGCCGCCAAGATACTGGTTGGTAACCGTCTCCATCGCAACCATATCAAACTCATCCGTCATTCCGTAACGGGTGATCATAGCACGGGCGATCTTGGTTGCCTGCTCAATATCGTTTGAAGCTCCTGTCGTAATCTCGCCGAAAACAATTTCCTCAGCGGCACGTCCGCCAGTAAATGTAGCGATTTTGTTTTCCAGTTCCTTCTTTGTCATCAGGTATTTGTCACCAGTCTCCACCTGCATGGTATAACCAAGTGCACCGGAGGTACGGGGAATAATGGTAATTTTCTGTACAGGTGCAGAATGGCTCTGAAGAGCAGCTACCAACGCGTGTCCAATCTCATGATAGGAAACCACTTTTTTCTCCTGATCGGAAAGCACTGCATTTTTCTTCTGGTAACCAGCAATAACTACTTCAATACTTTCTTCCAGATCAGCTTCTGTAACTATGGTACGTCCACTGCGGACTGCCCGAAGTGCAGCTTCATTAATAATGTTTGCCAGCTCTGCACCGGATGCGCCGGATGCCATACGTGCAATTGTATGGAAATCCACGTCATCAGATGCTTTGATTTTTCTTGCATGAACCTTCAGAATTGCTTCACGGCCTGCAAGATCCGGAAGTTCAACCGGAACACGGCGGTCAAAACGGCCAGGACGGGTAAGCGCCGGGTCAAGGGATTCCGGACGGTTGGTTGCTGCCAGAATGATAACACCGTTGTTGCCCTCAAAGCCATCCATCTCTGTCAGCAGCTGGTTCAATGTCTGCTCACGTTCATCATTGCCGCCAACCTGACCGTCACGTTTTTTACCAATGGCATCAATTTCATCAATGAATACAATACATGGTGCTTTTTCCTTCGCCTGCTTAAAAAGATCACGAACCTTTGAAGCACCCATACCTACAAACATTTCCACAAACTCAGAACCGGACATGGAGAAGAACGGCACATTCGCTTCTCCGGCAACAGCCTTGGCAAGCATTGTTTTACCGGTTCCTGGAGGGCCTACAAGAAGAACTCCTTTTGGCATGGACGCTCCTACATCTGTGTATTTCTTTGGATTATGAAGATAATCTACAATCTCAGCCAGATTTTCCTTTGCCTCATCCTCACCTGCCACATCTGCGAAACGAATTCCTTCACTGGACTGCACATAAACCTTGGCGTTGCTTTTTCCCATTCCAAACGCCATTGAGTTTTTGCCGCCTGCCTGCTCCATCAATTTCTTTGCCATGTAGTTTCCAAGAGCGATAAAAATCAGCAGAGGAAGGATTCCGGTTACCAGAAAACTAATAATAGGTGATGTTTGCTGGTCAATATCTTTGGCAAAGGTAGCTCCGCATTTGTACAGTCTGTCTGTAAGCTCCGGGTCATTCATAAGCCCGGTTTTATAAATCTTTTCATTATTTTTGTCGGTAAATACAATCTGGTTATCCTCTACCTCAACCTCACCGATATTTTTTGCATCAATCATGCTCATAAACGTACCATAATCTGTTTCTTCCACCTGATGCTCCATCAAAATAGGAGATACCACCAGATTAAAAACAATCAGTACCAAAAGCACGATGCCATAATAATAGATCAACGGCTTTTTTGGCGTTTTTACTTCCTTCATGATTTATTTTCCTCCTTCTCTTCTTCCAGTCGCTGAGCCTCTATCGCTTCCAGGGACACCAGCAACGCCCGGTTTACTGCCTGTACAGCAAAATCAAGGGCATATTCCGCAGTGAGAATTTTTTCCTCTGCACTGGGAAGAAAATTTGCATTTAACTGCTCGCTTTTTTCTGCTCTCAAATCCAGATTTCTTGCCTCCAGAACCTTTTCCACTGCAGCTTCCACCTGGTCAAAAACATTTGCCAGCCTTGTCACACATCCTGTCTTTGAATAATGCAGCCTGTTTTCCAGTGTGATCCTGCTTTCTGCACATTCCTGGCGAAGATTCTGAATCTGCTGATGCAGTCTTTCTGTATCCATAGTTTCTGCAAACTGAATGCGGCTATGTGTCTGCTCCAGTTTCTTATCCAGCTCATACATTTTCACTGATAATATTGGGTGTGTCATCTGAATCCCCCTCTCTTATGGTTCATAACTGCCCGGTATCTTCACAGCTATCATAGTTCTTATTTTAGTCCAGTTATACAAAGGTGTCGATAGTCAGAGTTTTTCTCGTGTATAGACAAAAAAGGCAAAGTGTCAAATAGCACCTTGCCTTTACATAATAATCGATTTGAAATTTTTAATCTGTCAGATGCTCTTTTCCGGAAATTCCAGGTTCTGTCATCTGTACCGGATCCAGGATTTCATCCATCTGTTCCTCTGTAAGAATACCCTGCTCAATGATTAATTTTTTTACAGATTCTCCTGTTTTAATTGCTTCTTTTGCTATTTCTGCTGCTTTCTGATAACCAACATACGGACAGATTGCAGTAATGATTCCCACACTATTTTCTACGAAATAGCGGCATCTTGTCTCATTTGCTGTGATTCCGGTAACACAGTTATCAACGAAAGTCTGTACTGCATATCCAAGAGTATCAATAGACTGAAACAGGCAATAAAAAATAATCGGCTCAAAAGCATTCAATTCCAGCTGTCCGGCTTCTGCAGCCATAGTAATTGTCACATCGTTTCCTATTACATTAAATGCCACCTGATTTACTACCTCAGGAATAACAGGGTTTACTTTTCCCGGCATAATGGAAGAACCATTCTGCTTCGCCGGAAGATTGATTTCCCCAAATCCGGCTCTCGGACCAGAGGACATAAGTCGAAGGTCATTGGCAATTTTGGAAAGAGTCACTGCACAAGCCTTCACAGCTCCTGATACAGCCACAAAAGGATCCAGGTTCTGGGTGGAATCAATAAGATCATAAGCCTGTACCAGTTCCATATCGGAGATTTCACTAAGGTTCGGCACAATTCGGCGAAGATAAGCTTCGTCTGCATTCAGTCCGGTTCCTACTGCAGTTCCACCCATATTCAGAGTCCGCATTTCATCCATTGCTTTATCCATACGTCTGATATCGCGAAGTACAGCTACACTGTATGCTTTAAATTCCTGTCCAAGACGAATGGGAACAGCGTCCTGCAGCTGTGTTCTTCCCATTTTGATCACGCCGTCAAACTCTTCTGCTTTTTTCTCCAGTGCAGTATGCAGTCTCATAAGCTCTTTCTTTAAATTCTTAAGAAGGCGAAGAGATGTCATTTTTCCAGCAGTAGGAATTACGTCATTGGTAGACTGTCCGCAGTTTACATGATCGTTTGGATTTACTATAGAATAATCACCCTTTTTGCCACCGAGAATTTCATTGGCTCTGTTTGCGATTACCTCATTTGCATTCATATTTAAAGAGGTTCCGGCTCCACCCTGAATAGGATCTACAATAAAATCCTCATGAAGCTTTCCTCCAAGAATTTCATCACATGCCTTTACAATTGCCTGTGCAATTTTTTTGTCCAGAAGGCCAGCTTCACAGTTTGTAATTGCTGCTGCCTTTTTGATATAAGCAAGACTGTTAATAATTTCCGGATGCATATTTAAACCTGTAATATGAAAGTTCTCTGCTGCACGTAATGACTGCACGCCATAATATACATCTTCCGGTACATTTTTGGTACCAATTGAATCTTTTTCCGTACGGAATTCCTGCTCGCTCATTTCTAATTTCTCCAATCTTTTTCTGTTTATTTCCTGCGGTTTCCCGCTTTGTTTTTTTACTTGCCCTTATTATAAGTATCTTATATAATATAAGCAAATACTTATATTTTTATAATAATTATAATTTACAAATTATAATAACGATGTCAAAGGAAAAGGTCTGAAGTTCAGAAAGGAGTTTTTATGTTTCAGGGAATGGAATATGTTTATGAGGTCTATAAAGAAAAAAGCTTTTCCAAAGCTGCTGCTAATCTTTTTATTTCCCAGCCTTCTTTAAGCGCAAATGTAAAACGGGTAGAAAACCGTATCGGCTATCCCATTTTTGACCGCAGTACCAAGCCTCTTGGATTAACCGAATGCGGAAAAGAATACATCCGCTGTGTGGAAGAAATCCTGGGCATTCACAGAAGCTTTTCCGCCTTTATACATGACTGGGATAAGCTGTCCACCGGAAATCTTACTCTTGGCGGAAGCAATCTCTTTTCCTCCTGGATTTTGCCCCCTTTAATTTCTGCCTTTGTAACGTGTTATCCCCATATAAAGATAAATTTGATTGAAGAAAGTACGGCTCAGCTGGCTGAGCTTCTGCAAAAGGGTTCTGTAGACCTGATTCTTGACAACACTGCCCTGAATCCGGATATTTTTGACAGCCGCATTTTTCATGAAGAGCATCTGATTCTGGCAGTCCCCAGCCATTTTCCTATAAATGCCTCTCTGAAGGATTACCAGATAACAGACTTGCAAATACAGAATGGCAGCTTCCTGAATCCTTCTTTTCCAATAGTTCCACTGAAAAGCTTCAAGGGACTTCCTTTTATTATGATGAAAAATGAGAATGATACGGGAAAAAGAGCCCGGCAGATCTGCCAGGCTAATGATTTTGAACCAGATGTTGTTTTAAATATGGACCAGCAGATGACTGCTTATAACATCTGTCAGTCCGGAATGGGAATTTCCTTTATTGGTGATATTATGCTGTCCCGAATCCCACATAATCATAATGTAGTTTATTACAAGCTTCCGGCACAGCATAACAGCAGAAGGATTTGTTTTTACTGGAAAAAAGGACGATATTTCACTAAGGCGATGGAAGAATTTCTGAATATGTCATGTAAATAGGCCAGAATATGTCTACAAATATTTTTTTGCAGCCTTTTACTTAATATTCGCTGTACCGGCTGTAATTCCCCCCACCATAATCTGATAAACTTCATGCACAATCCCATCCAGATTCTTTGTATCCTCCGGTGCCCAGTCCTGGAGAAGCCCCAGGATTGCACTGCTATGATAACGGAGAAGCAGCTTTAACTCCTGACGTCCATAATTCTGATAGAGATTTTCTTCTTCCACGATCTTCTCAAACAGCTCATATGCGCCTCGTCTCAGCGTCTGCTCCACTTCCTTTCCATAGTTACTCTCCACACCTCTTCGCACGTCCGGCATGGCGTTAATAGCAAATACAAACAAATATTTCAGCGCAGCTTCCGGCCCGTCTTGCTGCCGGGTTTCTTCAAGAAGCCTGTCTACGCCTTTCCCTATGCTCCACTGAATCAAATCCGGGATTCCCTCGAAGTGATAATAAAACGCCTGTCTGGTGATCTGGCACTCTTCCACAATATCCTTCACTGTCAGCTTCTTAACCTTCTTTTCCAGAATCAGCTTTCTTGCTGCACCTGCAATAATTTCCTTCATGTCCATAATCTGCTATTCACCTTCTCTGTAGTATTATTGCTTTGGTTCACCTTCATCCTCTCTTGCCTGCATAGCCGCTCTTTCCCGAATACTCTTCTTTGGAGCCGCGCTCTGCTGTCTGGATTTATCTCTGGCCGCAGGCTTCGCCGCATAAACACGCTCCGGATCCGCCTTTGCCACCTTCCGCAATCTGGTAACTCCCCAAAGCATAAACAATGGCAGCAAAATCGCCGTAAATAAAAAACTAAAATTCATAAGACCTGTAAAAAACAGATACACCTGCATCATAATTTCTACTATTAAAAGAGAAATAATAATTTTCATGGTAAACAAGCTTTTATCAATGCGGTTGCTGTTCTTTGCAGTTATAAAGCCCGCAATAGTCTCATAAATTCCAACCAGCAGGAAGCAAACTCCTGCTACTCTCAGGAAGTTGCTTCCTACGCCGGCTTTTTTAAGAAGCTCTACATATTCTGCCACACCCTTGTCAGCCTGTTGTGCTGTCATAAAAAAATTGATTCCATACATCAGTGTAGAGGTGATTGCTGAAAACATCAGGAAAATCCCTCCAAACATCATTGTCATTTTGCCATTAAGTGCCTGGCGCTCTATCTTTTGTTTTTCAAATTGATCCATGGTGATTCTGCCTTTCTTAAATTATTTTGAGAAAATCGATGCTGTACAAAAGCTATTTACCTGTTGTTCCCAAATAATTGATTCCATCTCCATTGAGCACATCATTTCCAACAAATTCTTTTTTCTCTGAATCGTAAGTAAAATCGGTTACTCTGTATCTGGCAGTCCGCACATCCCGAACTACGATATGCAGCTTCTCCTGGTCATCTATCCAGGCATCTGCCTCCGGTATTCCCAGCTGAACTATATCATCAAACATTACATAGGAATCTTCACCAGAACTAACCTGTATCAGGAAATGCCCTCTGTCATCCATTGCCAGTTCTCCATCTATAAGCATATCTTCCTGCACAAAGGTCTGAAGCTCCCATTCTGTTTCTTCGTAAATAAACGGACAGGAAGAATATAGTGCCATGCCATCTGATTCGCCTTCTGTCGGACTGATTTTTACTTGTTCTGTTGATGTTTCTTCAACTTCTGTTCCGATTTCTTCTGCTGCCATTATTTGCTGCTTCTGAAAACCGATAGTGGAAAGCGAAAAGCCTGCTGCCAGCAAAACAGCTGGTAAAATATACTTCTTCATACTTGCTCCTCCCGCATAAAAATTCAGTTTTTTCGTTTTTTATTACTTTAAATCATATCACATTAGCATCTATATTTCCATTTATTATGCATCGTAAATTTTATCAAATTATTTTTTCTCCTGTCTTCTTCCCTGCAAAAGAAAACAAGAAAATTATAGGAAGAAAGAAAAAGAATTATGGTGAGAAAATAAAATAAATGTCATAATAAATTATCAGCAGCGTGAGAGGAGGAATAAGGCAGTATACGCAGATAGGGAATCATACCAGAAACCTTTTAAATACCACGGAAATTCAGCCAGGAATACGAAAGGAGAAAACGCAAATGAAAAAAAGAATGGTAGTTTTAATGGCATCAGCGGCCATGATGATGTTATCAGGAATGACCGTATCGGCTTCAGAAAATCTGGATAATGTTGTAGATACCAGTTACGGAAAGGTTCAGGGAATCAACAGTACGGACGAAGGGTATGAGAATGTGGTACAGTTCAAGGGAGTGCCATATGCAGCCCCGCCTGTAGGAGACCTTAGATGGAAGGCACCTGTGGATCACGAGAAATGGGATGATATTCTTGTATGTGATACCAATAGGGAAATGCCCATGCAGGAGCTTGGCTTTGTAGAACCAAGTGGAACAGATTTTCACAATAACACAGCACCGGAAATGAGCGAAGACTGTCTGTACTTGAATATTTCCACCACAGAGGAGAACCTGGCAGGTGACGAGAAAAAACCAGTCTATGTATGGTTCCATGGCGGCGGACTGACAGTCGGACATACCTACAGTGCTGAAGGAAATCTGGATGCTTTCGCAGAAAATGGTGTAATTGCAGTTTCTGTAGAGCAAAGACTTGGAGTATTCGGTTATTTATCTCTGCCTCAGCTTTCTGAAGAGCAGGGACAGAGCGAAAACTACGGATTGATGGATCAGATCAAAGCACTGGAATGGATCAAGGAAAATATTGCGAATTTCGGAGGCGATCCTGAGAACATCACCGTTGGAGGTCAGTCAGGCGGCACATCAAAAGCAACATCTATGATAGCTTCACCAAAAATGGATGTTGAGGTAGATAAGCTGGTTCTTGAGAGCGGACTGAATTATCCTGGAACATTCCAGAGCCAGGAAGCTGCAGAAAAGAACGGAACTGCATATCTGGAGGATTTAGGCCTGTCTGCTGATATTTCCATGGAAGAATTAAGAGCTATGGACGGAGAAGAACTGCTGAAATCCGCAAGTGAACATTATCCCGGCCGTATGAATCAGGACGGTCTTTATGTAGCATATCCAAGCATCCAGGAAGCTGTTAATGAAGGTGTGTTTGATGATGTGTCGATTCTTTCCGGTGCAAATATGGGAGAAGGACAGTACTTACAGACACCAACTGCTGATGAATTTTATGCTGCATACAAAGAAAAATTAGGCGATCTGTATGACAAATATGATTTCGAGAATCTTTTGAAGGTTACAGACAATACTGCTATGATTACCAGCCGACAGCTTGGAACATTAGGCTTCGGAAGCTGGAGCGGCGCTAATATCATGATGAATCGTCTTTATGGCAAACTGATGACTGAAAGAACCGATGGAAAAGCGAAGAATTATACTTATCTGTTCAGCCAGGTAACTCCGGAACGCATTACAGAGATAGGAACAGACCGCTCTGCCGCCGAGCAGTGGGCATGGCATTCCAGCGAACAGTTCTATGCATTTAACTCCATGCGGGATGGTGTACCTGCCTCCAGAAACTGGAGAGATTGGGACTATGAACTGGCAGAAAAAATGAATCAGTACTGGGTGAATTTCATTACCAATGGTGATCCAAATGGAGAAGGCTTAGCTCAGTGGCCAGAAGCAGATGAAAACATGGGCTATATCGACTTCGGAGCAGGTATAACCGTACATTCCGAACCATTAGCACCATTAGAAGAACTGATGGAAGAATTTGCACAGCAGTATTTCCAGGTTCCATTATCAGAATAATAGAAAAACACGCTGAATTAAAAAGTATTTACGCTGCATAGCTGCCATAATTCCCCAATAGGCAACTGTACCCTAATAGTAAACCACAGAACACAAGCTGTGTGGAGCTATTAGGGTACTTTTTGATTTTTCTTATCTCCTTAGAAATCAAAAAAGTTATAGGAAGAAAGAAAAATACTTATAGTGAGAGAATTAAAAAAATGCCATAATAAATCATCGGCAATATAAAAGAAAAAAAGCAATGTAAGTAACAAAGAATACGAGGAGGAAATGTAAATGAAAAAAAGAATAGTAGTTTTAATGGCATCAGCGGCCATGATGATGTTACCAGGAATGACTGTATCAGCTTCAGAGAATCTGGATAATGTTGTAGATACCAGTTACGGAAAGGTTCAGGGAATCAACAGTACGGACGAAGGGTATGAGAATGTGGTACAGTTCAAGGGAGTGCCATATGCAGCCCCGCCTGTAGGAGACCTTAGATGGAAGGCACCTGTGGATCACGAGAAATGGGATGATATTCTTGTATGCGATACCAATAGAGAAATGCCTATGCAGGAGCTTGGTTTTGTAGAACCCAGCGGAACAGATTTCCACAATAACACAGCGCCGGAAATGAGTGAGGATTGTCTGTACCTGAATATTTCCACCACAGAGGAGAACCTGACAGGTGATGAGAAAAAACCAGTCTATGTGTGGTTCCATGGAGGCGGATTGACAGTCGGACATACCTACAGTGCTGAGGGAAACCTGGATGCTTTTGCAGAAAATGATGTGATTGCAGTTTCTGTAGAGCAGAGACTTGGAGTATTCGGTTATTTATCTCTGCCTCAGCTTTCTGAAGAGCAGGGACAGAGCGAAAACTACGGATTGATGGATCAGATCAAAGCACTGGAATGGATCAAGGAAAATATTGCAAATTTCGGAGGAGATCCTGAAAACATCACTGTTGGAGGTCAGTCAGGCGGCACAATGAAAGCAATGTCCATGATAGCCTCACCGCAAATGGATGTTGATGTAGATAAACTGATTCTGGAGAGCGGACTGAAGTATGTCGGAGCATTCCAGAGCCAGGAAGATGCAGAAAAGAACGGAACTGCATATCTGGAGGATTTAGGTCTGTCTGCTGATATTTCCATGGAAGAATTAAGAGCTATGGACGGAGAAGAACTGCTGAAATCTGCAAGTGAGCATTATCCGGGCAGCATGAACCAGGATGATCTTTATATAGCATATCCAAGTATCCAGGAAGCCATCAATGAAGGTGTATTTGATGATGTATCTATTCTTTCAGGAACAAATATGGGAGAAGCAAAATACCTGGCAACAGCAACTGCTGATGATTTTTATGCTGAATACAAAGAACAGTTAGGTGATCTGTATGACAAATATGAATTTGAAAATCTTTTGAAAATCACAGATAAAACTGCTATGGTTACCAGCCGTCAGCTTGGAACATTAGGCTTCGGAACTCAGGATAGCCGCAATCTTATGGTAAATCGTCTTTATGGCAAGCTTATGGCTGAGAGAACTGATGGAAAGGCAAAGAATTATACTTATCTGTTCAGCCAGATAACTCCGGAAAGCATTACAGAGATAGGAACAGACCGTTCTGCCGCCGAGCAGTGGGCATGGCATTCCAGCGAACAGTTCTATGCATTTAACTCCATGCGGGATGGTGTACCTGCCTCCAGAAACTGGAGAGATTGGGACTATGAACTGGCAGAAAAAATGAATCAGTACTGGGTGAATTTCATTACCAATGGTGATCCAAATGGAGAAGGCTTAGCTCAGTGGCCAGAAGCAGATGAAAACATGGGCTATATCGACTTCGGAGCAGGTATAACCGTACATTCCGAACCATTAGCACCATTAGAAGAACTGATGGGAGAATTTACACAGCAGTACTTCCAGTTCCCAACACAGGAGCAAGAATAATTTAAAAGCCTCATATATTGAATAAAAATAATCAACAGTACCCTAATAGTAAAACACAGCATAAAACCTGTGTAGAGCTATTAGGGTACTTCTTGCTTTCCTGGCAGCTTACCCACATGATGTAAAAAAATTTCCGCGCACGGTCAACTAAGGCTTTTTCATGGGAATAGTTTTGTGGTATACTGCCTTATAGTAAACAGAACTGGTTTATGTTTTTTTACCATAATTATTATGAAGTTAGGAGATTTTGATATGAACTGTGATAAAAACGATCTTTTACTTTATGGCGTTACAGACCGCAGCTGGTTAAACGGCAGAACTTTATACGAGCAGGTAGAGGATGCCCTGAAAGGCGGTGCCACATTTATCCAGCTCCGTGAAAAAGATCTGGATGCTGACAGCTTTCTGAAGGAGGCTGTAAAAATCAAAGAGTTATGTGCACGTTATCATGTGCCATTTGTAATTAATGACAACGTAGAGATTGCGAAAAAAATTGACGCTGACGGCGTGCATGTAGGACAGCATGATATGGAAGCATCCAATGTGCGGGCGATTCTTGGACCGGATAAAATCATCGGTGTTTCTGCCCAGACAGTAGAGCAGGCAGTGCTTGCCGAAAAAAATGGTGCTGATTACCTGGGTGTCGGTGCTGTATTTCATACCGGAACCAAAAAAGATGCTAACAGCATCAGCCATGAAACTGTGAAACAGATTTGCGAAGCAGTAAACATCCCAGTTATTGCTATTGGCGGAATTTCCCGTGAAAATGTTATGGAGCTTCAGGGTACCGGAATCTGTGGAATTGCTGTGGTCAGCGCTATCTTCGCAGCAAAAAATATTACAGAAGCCACAAAGGAGCTCAAAGAGCTTACCAAGAACATGATTCAGAGCTGCGAAGCAGATCGCTAGGAGGATACTTATGTTAAAGGGTGCAATCTGGGATCTGGACGGAACACTTCTGGATTCCATGTCCGCCTGGGATCATGTAGGCGAAATTTACCTGCGAAGCCAGGGAATCGAGCCGGAGCCTGATCTTAATGAGATAATTGCTACTATGAGTCTTCAGCAGGCAGCTGATTACTTTATTGATTATTATGGCGTAAAGCAGACTCCTGACGATCTGATCAAGGGTGCTGTCGCAATTGTAGATGACTTCTACCGCTATGAGGCTCAACTAAAGCCTCACGCAGCCAAATTCCTCACACAGCTTCATCAGGCAGGTGTTAAAATGTGCATCGCAACCGCCGCAGAACGATCTCTGGTAGAGACCGTTCTGACTCGCTGCGGGGTGCTCCATTGTTTCAGTGAAATATTTACCTGTACTTCCGTGGGAGCAGGTAAGGACGAACCAGCTATCTATCGGGAAGCTATGAAATTTCTTGGTACTGACAGAAGCAATACTATTGTTTTCGAAGATTCCCTCCATGCACTGACAACAGCCAAAAATGATGGTTTCTATGTGGCTGCTGTTTATGATGAGCACGAGGAACACCAGGATGAAATCCGCCGTATTGTGGATTGCATAATTACAGACTATGACAATCCGGAAGAATTTAACAAATTTATTCAAGGCATTTAGAAAATTTTTGAAAAATCATTTCCTGATTTTTCAGCAGTTCTCTAACTAATCTGCCACCTTACATGACTTCCCTTCTCGTCCTTCGTAACGATTAGCTGGTCTTCAATTTCCTGTTTCAATTCCGTTACATGGGAAATAATACCGATCAGTTTGCTGCCGCCAGCAAGTTCCTGAAGAACCTTTACGGCCTGCTCTCTGGAATGCTCATCTAATGAGCCAAAGCCCTCATCTACAAACATTACATCTAAATTAATAGATGCAGAGCTTTCCTGAATCTGGTCTGCCATTCCAAGAGCAAGGGACAATGCAGCCATAAAGGACTCTCCGCCGGAAAGAGTGCGGACCTCCCGCTCCTTTCCGGTTACATTGGAATATACCATAAGATCCAGACCACGGTTTTTACCCTTGCCGGCATTGGCTGCATCTACCATTCGAAGCTCAAACTGTCCCGCAGACATATCTGAAAAGCGGCGATTAGCTGCATATAATATTTTCTCCAGATAATATCTCTGCACAAAGGTTTCCAGATCCATTCTGTTACCGGACATATTTCCAGACAGCAATTTATACAAAGTTTCCAGCTTGGCATGCTTCTCAATAATCTTGCCTCGCTTCTCCATCTGCGGAGTAAGAATACTGCAGGCATCCTGATCTGCTTTATATTGTTCTTTATATGAATCCAGTTTTTCCTGTGCCAATCTGCGTTTTACTTCCGCTTCCTCCATCTGAGCCTTCGCAAGCTCCAGATCTGGTTTCGTTCTTCCGTCAATTGCCTTGCTGGTAGAATCTTTCACTGTCTGCGCCGCAATTTTTTTCTGTTTCCAGGTGTCGGTTTCTTTCTGCAGTTGGTCTGCCATCTGGCGGGAATATTCCTCTGTTAAAGGCTTCCATTCACTCTCTGTCATATCTTTGGCATGCAGCAATTCTGTATAAGAAGCCTGTCTCTCCTGCAAAGCTTTCTGTAATCCAGGCAGTTCATCCATGTAACGCTGAATCAGGCTGATGCAGTTCACAAAGGCTTCGGAAGCTGTAGATGATTTCTTCTGTGCATCTTCTGCATCCCTGGCAGCTTTTTTCCATTTCGCCTTGGATTTATCAAATTCCTGCATAGCGGCTTCTTCCGACGGATATTCCAGAGAACTGCTAAGCTGTTCCAGCACATCCTGACTGCTTTTTGCAGCGGCGATTGCTTCTGTCAGCTTCTGGTTGGTTTCCTCAACGGTGAGTTTTCCCTGTTTTTTCGTTTCTTCTACGTGGCTAAGCTGATTCTGGAGCTTCAGCAAAGTGTTCTGGTCTTTTTGAAGCTGTGTATACTGTTTTTGCAATGCAAGCTTTCTGGTTTCCAACTGCTGTTTTATGAACTCCAAAGGAGACCGGTCTATTATCCCGGAAATTCCAGCGGCATTCTGCGCATTTTCTTCAGCAGCATCTTTGAAAAGCTCCTGCATTCCTCCGCACAGCTTCTCCAGTTTATCCTGGTATCCCTTTTCTTTCTCTATGGCAAGGTCTGCTGCCGCACGGGCTTCTCCTGCAAGCTGTTCCTGCTGGCTGCGCAGCCGGGAGGCTTCCTTCTCTGCCAGATCTAACTGCTCTCTGGTAAGGTCGGCATGGGATTCCGATGTGGCACAAGGATGTGGATGCTCCAAAGCTCCGCATACCGGACATGGTTTGCCTGGCTGAAGTTCTCTGGCAAGGAAGCCTGCCTGCTCATCCAGAAAAATTCGTCTCATGGATTCATATTTCTGGTTCTGGCTTTCATAAAGCGCACGGATTTTAATATAGGATTTCTTCGCTTTTTCAGACTCTTTCTTCTGCTTTTCGGTCATTTGAAGCTGCTTTTCTGCATCTTCCAGATCTGCAAAGAGAGCTTCAAGCTCCTGGTTCAGCCCTTTCCAAAGGGCTATTTTCTCTCCAGTATCTGCAAGTGTCTCCGCCTGGGTGCGCCACTCTTCTTCCTTTTTCTCCAGGCTGTCCAAATCTTCACGTGCTTTCTGTGCAGCTGTTTCCGCTGCCTGAAGCGTTTCCTGGCTCTCTCTGGCTATAGCCTGCGCTTCGCTAATCCGCTTGCGAAGCTTCATTTCCTTATTTACCCGCTCATATATGGTGGTATAAACTTCTTTCTCTCCTTCAGCAAGTTCCTGCACTTTAGATGCTTCTTCTGCTGTAAGCTTCGCCTGGTTTTCCAGTTGTGGGCTGCGTTCCTGCTGCTCTTTCAAGGCATTTTCATGATTTCGCAGATTTCCAAAGGCGTCCTGACAGCGCAGGTACTCTGCTTGAATCTCATATGCAGTTCGTATGTGCTCAGAAAGAAGCATCTTCTCCTTTATCTGTGCTTCTACGTCTTCGCATGCTTTTAACTCAAAAAGTGCCTCTTCAAGCTGGTTATATAAGCCCTGCAGCTGACTGGCGCTGGTATAGGCATCCCTCTTTTCATCCCGAAGCTTAGAAAGAGTATCCAGATCTTTCTGTGCCTCTTGTATACGAGTCCTCAATGTACTGCATAGCTCTGTCAACTGAGTGAGAAACTGGTCCATCACTACAATCTCACCGTTCTGAATCTGCTTTTTCAGTGCTTCCATTTCTTCCCATTTCTCATATTCCTGGGAAATTACCACATGAGCAGTCTCAGTCTGACAGGCAGTCTTAATCTGGGCAATGTCTTTTTCTAATGATCGTTTGCGGTTCATCAGCTCATCTACAATATTCTGATACAGCTCTGTATTAAAAAGCTTACGGAAAATCACCTTCTTATCGTCAGATTTGGCGCGAAGAAGCTCCATAAACTCCCCTTGCGCAATCATAGCTACCTGCATAAACTGGCCTTTATTAAGACCAAGGATTTCGCCAAGCTTGCTGTCCGCTTCTTTCTGCGGATATTCAGTTCCATCTGGCATGATCAAGCTGACAGAGCCTGTCACTTCACGGCTTCCGGTGTTTTTCCCGGCACCTCTTGTAAGACGCTTCAAATGCCTTGGGACACGACGAACTGTATAAAGCTGACGAGTCTCTCCTGTACCTTCAGAAAAAACAAGTTCTACAAAAGGCTCTACATTTAGTTCTACGTATTGGCTCTGAAGCACAACACCGTCTTTCTTATTGGTGCTGGAGCTTGCCTCGCCGTAAAGCGCAAATACAATAGCATCAAATATAGTGGTTTTGCCTGCGCCAGTGTCTCCTGTTACCAGAAATAGGTTCTGGTCTGGCTCGCTAAAATCAATCTTGGTCAGATTTCCGTAGGAACCAAATGCCTGCATGGTAAGCTTCACAGGTCTCATTTCGTCACCCCCTGTACAGTATTGATGATGTCCTGAAGAATCTCTTTCTCCTCCTCGTCTGCGTCATTCAGGAACTGACAGCAGAGTTCAAAAGGATTTAAGGTTTTCTCTACAGCCGCATGTCTGGTATAGTCTGCCTGCCGTACCGTTTCCCGGCGTATTTCCAGAAGTCCCGGGAATGCCAGACGCAGACGATCCTGCATATCGATTACATCCAGGTCTACTTTATCCGTAAGAATAACTGTTACATAATCCCTACAGGTCTGTGCCAGAACCTCCTCAAGGTCACCACGAATCACTCTGACCTGCCGCAATGGAACAAGAGGCAAAATCTCTGTAGTAATCTGGTTTTTTTGTTTTATGTCAACCATTATAATTCCTTTGCTCTGGCCTGCTTCGCTGACAGAGCATGCAAGGGGCGTACCGCAATAACGGTAAAATTCGCTTCCTACTTTCATTGGTTTGTGAATATGTCCCAGGGCTGCATAATCAAATTTCTTCAGAATATCAGCGGATACCTGGTCAATATTTCCGATAGTACGAATCTCAGAATCCATTCGTTCTACCTCTTCTGCATTTTCGCCAGAGGGAAGATAGAACTGATGGCTGACCAGAATATTCCTCTGAGTTTCATCAATTTCCTCACGATCAAGCAGACGATGAATGGTCTCATTATATGATAGATTATTTCCATTCTCATCAGTTCCTACGATCAACTTCACCATAGAAGGTTTCACAAAGGGAAGAAGATAAAAATTCACAGATCCATATTCGTCCTGAAGTACTACTTTCTCAATGTGGTCTTCTTCGGTCTGCGGAGGCATTCCGATCATGTGGATGCGCTGGTGGGTCAGCACGCTTCGGAAGCAATTGACGCGGGGTGCACTGTCGTGATTGCCGCTGATCATCATAACAACTGATTCCGGTACTGCTGTGCGCAGGTTTCCAATAAAATGATCGAATACCTCTACCGCTTCAGCAGACGGAACAGCTTTGTCGTAAATATCACCTGCAATCAAAATTGCATCCGGCTTTTCCTCCTTCGCTTTCTGAATAATCTGGTTCAAAATATATTCCTGATCTTCTCTAAGATCTCGATTAATTAATTTTAGTCCAATGTGTAAATCGGATAGATGAAAAATTTTCATGGGCAATTCCTCTGTTTAATATTTGATTATAAAATAGTGGGTAAGCATGCTCTATCAAACGAAATATTCCTACTTACCGGTATTTTCTTTTTCGATCCAGGTCATAAGTACATCTACCACATAGTCCTGTTGGTTCTGAGTAAGCTGTACGCCCTGTGGAATTCGATGCCATTTGTACAGGCAACCGCGGCAACAGCAGCCTGTGGCATGCTGCGCCAGAAATACCGGATGTCCACGCATGGGAGTCTGCTTGCCATCGTTTGGAATCTGGGCAGGTGCCAGCCTCGTACGCACAAAATCCCTGGCATGGCTTCGGATCGTGTCCATTCCTTTCTCCTGAATGTACTGCCTGTCCTTCTCTTTCAGATGGAAACGGCTGCGGAAATTGGAACGGGCCAGCCGTTGGAACAAATCGGAAAAGCGGCCTTGCTGCAGGTATTTCTCATATTCGGAAAGAAGCTCTTCTATTTTTAGGTTCAGGTCTGTGCTGTTGTAGCTCTCATCTTCCAGGCGGAAGTAGAAATCTATATCAGCCTTTGTTGCATGATTTCCGATACGGCTTCTGTCAGAGGCACTGGAATTTCCTGCATATTTACTTCGATAGATTCCTTTCTCTTCTGCATCATCGGATTTCACCAGAAGCTTCACCTGAGCGGCGTGGCGTTTTAAAAGAGGAATGATGCAAAAATATAGATGCTCATCTTCCATGCGGAGATATCCCAGTATCTGTCGTTCCTTGTTCATAAGCTGAATCTGATTGCCGTGGAATGCTCTTGGGTAAAGATATTCTCCTGGCTGCAGGTTGGCAATCCGTGTGCTCTCCACTGTCTGAGGCGGTGCAGCCAGAAACGCCTTAAAGTGGTAAATTCTCTGCCCTTTCCCATCGGTGCTTTCCGGTTTCACAAGGGAATTATGATATTTCCGTTTTATCTCCCGTTCATCATCCTGATTAATTCCGAGAAGTTCCTTCGCCTGCTGTAAGTTCATTGCATGCCTTTCTATTGACCGCTATAGCATTTTATTTTCCATATAGCATTCATATATATAGGATGGATTTTCGTAATAGACACTGCTGTTATAATCATCTATTTTAGAACTGATAAAAGAATTGTATACTTTCATCAATGCTTCTACGGCATCCATCTTTTCTGTTTCCGCAACCTGTTTTATTAATCTTTTGTACACCTTTCCTATATCCCAATGGGATGGAATGGAATATGTGCACATTCCTACATTATCAAAGGTTCCATTTTTAATATTCGCATCTTCTATATAATCTGTGCTCACACGATCGATATTATCGCTGTGATAAATATCCGCCAGATCATAGATTTTTCTGATTCGATTTACACCTAATGTATTTACAACATCGGCCCTTGTATTTTTGGTTTTTCTTGCAATATAATCAATAAGGCTGCACGTATAGAACAAATCATTATCTTCTCGGCTTTCCCTTCCCAGTTGTTCTGCCATTTATTTTACCTCCTCATAGCCTCGATATTGCAGGCACTTTAAAGCTTCCTGCGTGCAAAAATTAATCTGATGTGTGGGATACTTAAACTTCGCCATAACCCAAAACTGCTCGCGTGTAATTGTCCCTTCCATGTAGTCAGATATGTAATTATATATCTGATCATCTGCCATTGCACCTATTACTATATCAAAATCATGCGGGATTCCACTTCTGCATGCTATAATAAAATCAAGCCATTCATTTGTCATGTCTTTAAATTCCTTGATTTTCAAAGTTGGCCTTAACCGAACCTCGTATATAGATACAACTTTGGTATCATATCTTCTTGCCCACCTCTGCGCCTGTTCTTTAATTACAGTACAGTAAAATCCGGTTCCAAAATCCTTTGTATTGCGACCTTTACGAATTTCAGGCTGTTTTACAGCCATATATCCGCCATGGTATACCGTCATTAAAGCCATCTCTACCTCCTGTTACAAATTATATTTTTAGTTTCAATGGTGTATACTGTCCTTTAAACCCAATAATTTTGCGTTCTCTTTTGGGATCCGTTTTAATTTTTAGTATACACGATTTCTCTGGGGAAGGCTATAGATTTCAACTATAAACAGTTGTTGTATTCTCCTTAGGTTTATTTCTAAATGAGTGGAATATATTGGATTTTGTTATAAATATGGCTGGGAAAGGAGTTCCCAGCCGGTTTTTCTGATGTGTTTTGTTATAAGTTTTATCGGATGTGTGATAGGCTTTTGTACTTTAAATGCTTTGGTACTTTAAAATTCTTTTGTAGTTTAAAAATTCGCAGGTTTTGTTCGAATTTTCTTTCGTGTTTCTGTTTCTTATCTTTTGTTGATGAATCTATACTAACATATCTGTCGCATTTTGTCACCTGGCAAATCGCACATATTTTCGATTTTATTTTCATGTAATTTTATTTGTATAAATATATAAAAATGTCAGAGACAAAAATGACTCTGTCCCTGACACCATATAACTACTCACACATTAAGCCAGCACCAGCACTGCAATTCCGATGATCACAAGCAGCGGCAGGGCTATGTACATCAGGCCTGCCAGCGCAAGTCCGATCAGAACCACGGGGAGAAAAATCAGACGAAAACAGATTTTCGTGACTCCCCAGGTGGCACGGAATGCGAGTCCGACCAATTTACCGAATACACCCAGCATCAAAAATATAAATAATAATGTCAACATTGATCCGTCACCTCATTTTCTTTTCGGAAATTATACTATATGTTTTTCCCTTTACTGTAATTAACGAATTACGGAATAAAATATCTTCACATTCCGCTCCAAATAATAAATAAAGTTAACAGCGCAAAGAATCCCCCTTGTGCAGCTATACGCAAGAGGGATTCCAAAGTTATTTACTAAACTATATTCAGATTACAGTTTCTCTGCACGAAAAGCATTAAGCCATCATCGGCTCAAGTGCCTTAGCCAGTTTCTCTTTTTCAGCTTCTGCCTCTGCAAGGTCTTTGCCAAGAGTTGTATAGTAGATCTTGATCTTCGGCTCTGTTCCGGATGGACGAACTACAACAGTCTCGTTATTCTCCAATTTGTAGATCAGAACATTCGCTGCCGGAAGACCTGTCTCTTCAGGTTTCTTGTAATCAGTAACCTTTACTACCTTGTAGCCTGCAATCTCTGCCGGCGGATTGTCACGGAATTTCTGCATGATTCCTGCCATGGTATCCATTCCGCTAAGGCCTGGGAATTCGAAGCTGTCTACCTTGTTCAGGTAACGGCCGTACTGCGCATAGATTTCCTCAAGTCTCTGCTTCAGGGAGCTTCCAATGCTTCTGTAATATGCAGCCATCTCGCAAATCAGCATGGATCCGATGATCGCATCTTTATCACGTACATATGGTCCTGCAAGGTATCCGTAACTCTCCTCAAATCCGAAGATGAAACGGTCAACTTCGCCAGCTGCTTCTAACTGTGCGATCTGGTCACCGATCCACTTGAATCCGGTAAGTACGCTTCTAAGCTCTACGCCGTAGTGCTCAGCAACTGCATCTGCCAGAGGTGTGGATACAATGGATTTCACTGCAACCGGGTTCTTCGGCATTGTACCCTTCTCAATGCGTCCTGCTGCAATATAGTCAAGAAGAAGAACTCCCACTTCATTTCCGCTTACCAGCTCATAGGAGCCATCCGGGCATTTCATAGCAATACCAACACGGTCTGCGTCCGGGTCAGTTGCAAGCATAAGATCTGCACCTGTCTCCTTAGCAAGCTTCAGGCCCTGCTCCAGAGCTGCGAAAATCTCCGGGTTCGGGTAGCTGCATGTGGTAAAGTATCCGTTCGGGTATTCCTGATCTGGAACGATTGTCACATCTGTGATTCCGATATCCTTGAGGATCTGGGTTACCGGTACAAGTCCGGAACCGTTCAGCGGGCTGTAAACCAGCTTCAGGCCAGCGGTCTTGCAAAGGCCTGGACGAACCTGACGGGACTCGATCGCATCATACAGAGCACGTTTACAGTCATCTCCCACAAAGCGGATCAGGCCTTCCTCAACGCCTTCTGCAAAGGACATGTATTTGGCACCAGTCAGTACGTCTGTCTTCTGGATCTCATCATAAACGATGGCTGCTGCGTCATCTGTCATCTGGCAGCCATCCGGGCCGTAAGCCTTATATCCGTTATATTTAGCAGGGTTATGAGAAGCTGTAACCATGATTCCTGCATTGCACTCATAGTAGCGTGTTGCAAAGGAAAGAGCCGGAACAGGCATTAATGCGTCATAAATTCTGACCTTGATTCCGTTGGCAGCCAGCACGCCTGCAGCTGTCTTGGCAAATACATCACTCTTCAGACGGCTGTCATAGCTGATGGCTACGGTCTGTGTGCCGCCCTGTGTCTTTACCCAGTTCGCAAGGCCCTGTGTAGCCTGACGTACTACATAGATATTCATTCGGTTAGTTCCTGCGCCAAGAACACCGCGAAGTCCTGCTGTACCAAATTTCAGGGAAACAGCAAAGCGCTCCTTGATTTCCTCATCATTTCCTTCAATCTTAGATAATTCTGGTTTCAGATCTGCATCTTCGAGATCTGCCGCCATCCAGCGTTTGTACTCTTCGTTATACATTTTAACCACTCCTGCCATTGTTATTCTGTTTATTTTGTCTATTATTACTACAGATACTAATAATATACCACATTTTTCTCAATACAGCAATACAACCGAGAAATTTCGACCAGACAATTTTTCTCTATTTTCCCCTGATTTCCAAACATTTTCCCTCAATTCTAATTTAGTTCTGGCACTCCTTACATTTTTACGCTATAATAGGATAATGTGTGAAAGCAAACATAATAACTGACTTCACACGATTCCATTTATTTAAATTGAAAATAGCGACGGCAGCATATGGCCGCAGAATGGAGGAAATTATGGAAATTGTTTGCTTAGATTTAGAGGGCGTACTGGTGCCGGAGATTTGGATCGCATTTGCCGAGGCTACGGGGATTCCGGAGCTAAAGAGAACGACTCGCGATGAGCCGGATTATGATAAATTAATGAAATATCGTCTGAATATCCTGAAGGAACACGGACTTGGACTGAAGGAGATCCAGGAAACCATTGCCAAAATTGATCCGATTCCGGGTGCAAAGGAATTTCTGGATAAGCTGCGTGCGCAGACCCAGGTTATCATCCTCAGCGATACCTTCTCCCAGTTTGCAGGTCCTCTTATGAAAAAGCTGGGCTACCCGACCATCTTCTGCAACTCCCTGGTTGTAGGGGAAAACGGCGAGATCACTGACTTTAAGATGCGCTGTGAGAAGTCCAAATACACCACAGTCAAAGCACTGCAGTCTATCGGCTATGACACCATTGCCAGCGGAGACAGCCACAATGACCTTGGCATGATCCAGGCAAGCAAGGCCGGATTCCTCTTTAAGAGCACCGATGCAATTAAAGCCGAGTATCCAGAAGTCCCCGCTTATGAAACTTATGACGAGCTTTACGACGCAATTATGAACGCAATTCGCGCCTAAGCCAGAAACTTAATAAGTCCTGATTTCTGAGAAATCAGGACTTTATTAGATTTAATTTCTACCAATGCATCATTTTTGAAGCATCCTTATATTTTTTTCACACTCTCCCGCTCAATAAACTGCGTACACATCTGCATCTTAAGTTTGATTCCGTCATTGTCCTTGAGCATATCCCGCAGCCTTCTTACAACCGCTCTGCCCATCTCCTGCTTCGGTACGCGCAGAGTGGTCAGCGGTGGATAGGAAATAGAGGAAAAAGTCAGATCATCAAATCCTACAATAGAAACATCCTCCGGAATCCGGATTCCGAATTCCGCCATAGCCTTCATAGCACCCAAAGCAATCATGTCATTATCTGAAAAAAATGCAGTAGGCAGCTTCGCCTTCTTAGACAGATACTGCTTCATATCCTCATATGCACCGTCAATAGTAGTTGACATGGTAAAAACATAGTCCTTATTTAAATGCAGCCCTGCTTTCTGCAATGCGGTCTGATAACCTGCCGAACGGGAGCGGAAAGGTTTAATCCTGAATTTTCCCTGAAGATACCCAATTTCTTTATGTCCGTTTGCAATCAGGTACTCCGTTGCCATACGGGCTGAATCCGCATTATTAATGAGCATGGCATCAAAGCTCATATCCTCTTTCCAGTAATCAATCACAATAAACGGACAGGTCATGCCCCGGATCAGATTAATATCCGAATCCACCATCTCTGTCCCCAGAAGAATCACAGCGGACGCCTTATCGTTCATAATCCATTTCGCCTGTTCCTGATACCCGGGATCCCGCTTGTCCAGATTGCATAGCTGCATCTCCATGCCACAGGCACGGCATTCCTGCTCCACTCCGGAAATCAGCTGAATAAAAAATGGAGAGTCCTCTACCACAGAGCCGTCACGCTTAAACATCACAAATTTTACCTTGCGGATATGATTTTCCTCAAAATAGCCCAGATCCTGTGCCACTTTGAAAATTTTCGCAGATGTCTCTGCATTCACGCCTTTTTTATAATTTAATGCATTTGATACCGTCGCTGGAGAAAATCCGGTGATCTCACTGATTTTCTTCACACTTACTTTCATATTCAAGTCCTCCTCTGTGAGTAAATATCCGCATACACATCTTTTCCTGGCCCCCTGAAAATTTTTCGCCGATTCAAACAAAAAGACGCTGCAAAACTAGGTTCTACCTGTCTTTCGCAGCGTCTTCTCTGATCATGCTTTATGCCGGGAAAGCAACTCCCGCTCTTAAAATTATGTTCGGATAAGGTGTAAACTCACCTGTACGGATCGCAAATTTGCACTGCGCGGACATCTTTTTCAGGTCTACGTGGTCAATTCTGCTCTCCTCAGCCTCAGGAAGGTTCTGCTGAATATATGCAAGAAGCTCCGGATTTTTTTCCTCGATCTCATTTGCAATGGTGTAGGCTTCCACTTCTGTTTCTGCCAGCACAGCATCCATTACCTGTTTAAAGGTAGGAACCCCTCCGCATACAACCAGATCCACGATCTCCACGCCTTTCGGAATCGGCATTCCCGCATCACCGATCATGAACAGATCTTTGTGTCCAAGCTCCGCGATGCAGCGAATCAGCTGGGCATTTAAAATCCCTGATTTCTTCACGTTTCTTCCTCCTGCTTCTTCATTTTACTATAAATCTTTTTGTAAATTTTTGCAATATTTCCAAATGTTTATTTATTCTCATTTCTTGCCTGAAGCGCCATCTTCGCCTGGAGATTTCTCTGTGTCTGATCAATTACAACTGCAAGAATGATAACCAGACCACGGATAACCTTCTGCCAGAACTCAGATACACCACACATTGTCATACCATCGTTGATAACACCGATAACGAATGCACCAACTACAGTTCCGATAATGGTTCCGGATCCACCACTCATGGAGGTTCCGCCAAGTACGGTAGCTGCGATTGCGTTCATTTCCCAGCCATCACCGGATGCAGGATGTGCTGCTGAAAGCTGTGCTGTGTTAATCATACCAACCCAGGCTGCGCAAAAGCCAGAAATCATATAAACAATGATCTTGATCTTGTCCGCTTTAATGCCGGAAAGACGTGCAGATTTCTCATTGCCGCCGACTGCAAGTACATACCAGCCAAATGGAAGCTTCTTCAGAATGATAACAGAAATAACTGCAAGCACTGCGAAAATGTAAACACCAGTAGGAATACCTGCAATGTTGCTTCCAAGAATCTTAAAGCCTGTATTTCCAAGTCCGTCATAGCCTTTGATGTCGGAGAAGGTTGCACCGTTGGAGCGAAGGTTTGCAAAACCACGGCAGATATACATAGTACCAAGTGTAGCAATAAACGGTGCTACACCTAATTTTGTTACAATGAGTCCGTTAACTGCTCCAATCAGACAGCCAACAATCAACATGGCAATTACAATTACCGGTACACTGAAATAAAGTGTTACACCTGCAAATTTCAGAGTGATACCTTCCTGAATCATTCCTCCTGCAAGCATTCCAACCAAGCCAACTACAGAACCTACGGAAAGGTCAATACCGCCGGTAATAATTACAAATGTCATACCAAGTGCCAGGATTCCATACAGAGCCACATGTTTTGCAACCATGGTCAGTGTAGATGCTGACAGAAATGTAGTTCCTTTTACAATGGTAAAAAAGATGACCAGAAGTACCAATACAATAAAGGTACGTCCTTTTAACAGGGTCATTAATAACTGATTATTATTTGATTTTTTGTTATTCATTATTCTGCTCCTCCCCGGTTTACGCATTTCTTCCGGTTCCAAGTCCGGCATAAGATGTACGTACAAGTGTGTCTTCTGTAATCTCATCTCCGGTCAGCTCGCCGGTCTTTTTACCATTGGACAATACACAGATTCGATCTGCGATTGCCATGATTTCTTTTAGCTCAGATGAGATAACAATAATAGAAAGTCCTTTTTCCGCAAGTTCATGAATGATCTCAAAGACCTCTGTCTTCGCACCAATATCGATACCACGGGAAGGCTCATCCAGAAGCAGGATCTTCGGCTTAGTCAAAAGGCCCTTACCGATAACAACCTTCTGCTGGTTTCCACCGGACAGAGACAAAATAGGAAGTCTCTTATCCGCCACTTTAATATGGATATCCCTGATCTGTTCGTCAACTGCCGCATTCTCTGCTTTTTCATCAAGAAACAGACCTTTTACATAATCCTTCAGAGAAGAAATAGATGTATTCTTGCCAATATCAAGAGTCTGAATCAGTCCCTGGCTCTGTCTGTCCTCCGGAACAAGCGCAAAACCATTTTGAATCTGAGTCGCAACATCCTTGATTTTCAGCTTTTTACCTTCATAAAATACATCTCCGGTATGCTCCGGGTGAAGCCCCATAAGGCATTCAAATAATTCACTTCGTCCGGCTCCCAAAAGTCCGTAAATACCAAGAACTTCACCTTTTTTCAGGTCAAGGCTCACATGGTCAAGTGTCCAGCCGCCGCCTTTTTTCGGAAGGCACAGATTTTTAATCTCCAGCATCTTAGGCTGCTTGGAAAGATCAATGCTTCGTTCAAATCGGTGGTACTGTGTATTCTTTCCTACCATATTCTCTACGATCCAGCTAAGCTCAATATCTTTAACTGCTGCATCTGCAACGTATTTTCCATCCCGGAGTATGGTAACATGATCGCCGATTTCCATAATTTCTTCCAGACGATGAGAAATATATACAATAGAAATCCCAGCCTCCAGAAGCTCTCTCATGATTTTGAAAAGAACTTTAACCTCTGCTGCTGAAAGAGACGATGTAGGCTCGTCCATGATCAGTACCCGCAGATCGTCCTGATTCAGATTACGTGCAATCTCTACCATCTGCTGCTGGCCTACACGAAGATCTCCAACCATTGTATCCGGCGGAATCTCATGCTCCAGACGTTTCAGGATCTTTTTGGCACCCTCTGAATGAGCTTTGTCATCCAGGAAAATCCCCTTCTTTTTCTCATGTCCCATAAAAATGTTCTGATACACTGTCATATTCGGGAAAAGAGAAAGCTCCTGATGAATAATTCCAATTCCCTTGGCTCGGGCAGCATTGGTATCCTTAAAATAAACTTCTTTTCCATCCATGTACATTTTTCCGGAAGACGGCTGCTCAATTCCGGCGATCATTTTCATCAGGGTAGATTTTCCTGCGCCATTTTCTCCGATCAAAACATTTACCTGACCTTTTAAAAGATCAAAGGAAACCTGATCAAGGGCTTTGGTTCCCGGATAAATTTTATCAATTTTTTCACAATGGAGAACAACATTCGGATCATCAAACATAATGCTTCCTCCTTTTATTCAATTGTCAGCTCAACTGCTGTAATCGTTACTGCATCTGCACCTGCTTCTGCTCCGCCGGTAAATGTAACAGTCTTGCCAACTACACTTTCGTCGATTTCAAGTGGATCAATAACCTGCGCAAGCGCCTGCTTGTTCAGTTCTTTTCCATAGCTTGACCATTCCGTCTGGTTGGTAAAGCTTTCAAAGTTTTTCAATGACTGAAGATCACGGATCGCAGTACTGGAATTCGGTCCGTCTGTACGGACACGGATTTCTTTTGTTCCGGTAAAACCATCCAGCTCCACTACAAGATAATGCTTCGGAGTATCTGTATTATATTCTTTAATTTTTCCGGTTCCTTTTACTGCAGTTGTTTCTGTAATGCCATCACCATTTAACAGTTCCACAAGATCCTGCGCCTTTTGAGAAATATCCGCTACAACAGATGACCAGTCTCCTTCTGATTCTGCCGCGGAATCAAATTCCTGTTTACCGGTATAAGAAGCTTCTTCTCCAATCGGAACCACGGTTACTACACCACAGCCGGTAAAGGTTACTGCTGTACATGCGGCCAGAACCGCCAAAATTCTTCTGCTTTTCATAATCATCTCTCCCTGCTTTCTATTATAAAAGGCGGCGCAGACGCACCGCCTTCCATTTTAACCTTTTGACCTTGATCTTATCCTCTTATTTAGCATCTGGCTCTGTATAAACAAATGCGTTCAGGCAATCTGTATTATCAGCTGTGATTGCTACGCAAGGAACAAGCTGTTTCTCTTCTTCCGGAGCTGTTCCTTTAAGGTAAGCGTCAGCCTGCTCAACTGCCATCTCTGTGATCAGTGCAATCTGCTGAAGAGCTGTACCAACCATGTCACCGGATTTGATATAAGCGTTTGCTTCGTCAGATCCGTCAAGACCGATGATCTTAATGTCTTTACGTCCTGCATCAAGACAAGCCTGAACAGCACCGCATGCCATAGTATCGTTACCACAGATGATACCTGTAATCTCCGGATTGGACTGAAGGATTGCTTCTGTCTTCTCGTAAGCTTCTGTCTGATCCCAGTTAGCAGACTGCTGAGCTACCATTTCAAGATCTTCGTACTCGTCAATTACAGAATGATAGTTATCAGAACGAACCTGGCAGTTTGTATCGGACTCAAGTCCAAGAAGCTCTGCATATTTGCCTTCATAGTTCATAGCCTCAACCCATACTTCGGCAATTGCTGCTGCGCCCTGTGCATTATCTGCTACGATCTGTGCTACTGCAAGTCCTGACTGGTTAATTTCACGGTCGATCAGGAATGTAGGAATTCCGGCATCATATGCCTTCTGAACAGCTTCGATTGAAGCATCTGCACCAGCGTTATCGCAGATGATTGCTGCTGCTCCGTCATTGATAGCTGCTTCGAAAAGCTCAAGCTGTGTAGCAGCGTCATCATCATGTGAAGCACATTTCACTTCATATCCAAGCTCTTCTGCTTTCTCTTTTGCAATTACCTGTTCTGTGTTGAAGAACGGATTGGATGTGGAAGGTGTAATGCAATAAATAATGTTGCTTCCGCCACCAGGAAGTAATTCAGCGTTCTCTTCTGCCATTACCGGCACTGTCATTAATCCTCCAACCATAGCTGCTGTCATAGCTAATGCCATTGCTTTTCTTGCTTTCATTAATACGTCCTCCTTAAAAAATATACTCTGTTTTGTTCGTTTTCGCTCCGAACTGTTGATAATTTGATTATAAACATTTATGCAAATATTTCAATATCCTTTTTAGTTTTATATGTTATTTTGTATGTATGCACAACATTTTTCGCATTATTTTAGTTAATTTTTACCATAAAATTGTCTGTTTTATCATTTTCGCTTGTTTGTTTATATAAACATTTATATAAATATTTATATAAAATTTAAGGGGCAGATTTCATCTGCCCCGTTTTTTCTATCCATATGCTCAGTCAAATTTTATTTTCTATTCTTGTGATTTTTAAAGTATTTCCAATTCTTTTTTCACTTCCTCCGCTTCCGGAATAGACGGAGTTGCCCCTGGCCTTGACACTGCAATAGAAGAAGCCTTAGCAGCCATTCTAAGCGCCTCCTGAATGCTTCTTCCTTCAATAGTCGCTGCAATAAAATATCCGGTAAAGGTATCTCCTGCCGCCGTAGTATCCACTGCTTTTACCTTAAAAATATCCTGAAACACTTTTTCTTTTCCATCATAGTAAATAGCACCATCGCTTCCCAAAGTGAGAACAAAACATGCATCCGGGAACTTCTCTGCCATTGCATCCAGAATTCTGTCTTTATCCTTGTACCCGGTAATCTGCTCACCCTCAATCTCATTAAGCAGGAACAGATAAACCTTTCCCAGATCACAGGAATTTAATTTTTCATCAAATGGTGACGGATTCATAACTATTTTCATCTTTTTCTCGTATGCCTGGTCAATGATGTAATCCAGCATATTGATCTCATTCTGCAAAATCAGGTAGTCACCTTCACCAAAATCAGCCAGGACCTCATCCACAAATTCCTTCGTCTGCATCTGATTAGTTCCGCCATAGAGAATAATGCAGTTCTGAGCATTCTTATCCACCTGGATCATGGTATGTCCGCCTTTTACAGGAAGTCTGCGGATATATTTGGTGTTTACTCCGGCTTCCTTACATGCATCCAGAAGAATGTCTCCGTCCGTTCCCACAATACCGGCATGGTATACCGGTACACCAGCCTTCGCCAATGCAATAGATTGATTCAGGCCTTTTCCTCCGCTAAACACCTCCAGTTTAGAAGAGTGCTGTGTTTCCCCGCCAACAATAATGTGATCTACTGAATAGACGTAATCCACATTTAATGAGCCATAATTTAATACCTTCATGAAAAAAACCTCCGTTCATTCGTTGTCTCTTTGCAGCAGTTCCGTATTGCAGATTGCTGCGCAGTTACACTGCCTCTGCAATCTTTTCTGTCTATATTATGTTGCACAAATCCACCTGCGTCAACCAAATTTTCACTCAATACAGTCAAATATCTATAATCTGATGCCAGAATACCACCCTTAAAGAATCCTTAACTTCTTTCCCTCGCGCTCAATGATTCCTTCCTCCGCCAGATTTTTCAGTTCCCGCATCATGGCGCTGCGGTCTACACTTAAGTATTCAGCCAAAGTTGTGTAAGACATGGGAAGGATAAAGCTTTCCCCTCTGTTTTCCCCGGCTACGGAATTCAGATATGCCATGATTTTTTTCCTGGTACTGTTTCTGGAAAGCACATAAATCCTGCTCGCCTGTTGGCTGGCGCGCGCTGCAATCATCTGAAGCAAATTACTTACCAGCTGGCTGTGAAACCTGCAGGCATTTTCGCAGCGTTTGATCACATGCTCATAATCAATAAACAGTACCCTGGTCTTTCCCCTGGCGCAGACATAATAATGCTGTGATTCTTCTGGAAGCAAAAACGGCTCCCCAAAAACACTGTCCGTTTCCAGATTGTCCATCATGTACTGATTCCCCTCTTCATCGCAGCAATAAAGCACTGCCTGTCCCTCCAGAAGCAAACCGATTTTTTTCATGGAATAGGCATACTCCATAATCGTTTCATTATTCTCATAACAAACCTCTCGCATACCAAAGCACACCTTCATTCTTTCCTGTTCTTCCTGCGTTATATAGGAAAAAAGTGTAACTGCATTCATCTTTCTTCTCCTTCATATTTTATATTCCAAACAGCTTTTACTCTTTTTTATCAGAATACTCCTTTTTGTTGTATTTGCAACAGATTTTTTCATGAAATATGGATATAATACAATCAAGTTAAAAAGTTAACAACTTCCGGTTATAAAAAGGAGATAAAGCGTATGAAAATCACAGATACCATTAAATATGTAGGCGTAAACGATCATCAGATAGACCTTTTTGAAGGACAGTACAAAGTGCCAAACGGCATGGCTTACAATTCTTATGTAATCCTTGATGAGAAAATTGCAGTTATGGATACAGTAGATGCTAATTTCACACACGAATGGCTGGATAATCTGGATCAGGCTCTTAACGGACGCAAACCGGATTACCTGATCGTACAGCACATGGAACCGGATCACGCAGCCAATGTGGCAAATTTTCTTAAGGTTTACCCAGACACAACTGTTGTTGCCAATGCAAAAACCTTCAATATGATCCGCAACTTCTTTGACCTCGACCTGGAGGGTCAGAAGCTTGAAGTAAAAAATGGCGGTACTCTCAGCCTTGGAAAGCACAACCTGACCTTTGTTTTTGCCCCAATGGTGCACTGGCCAGAAGTTATGGTAACCTATGACAGCACAGACAAGGTTCTTTTCTCTGCAGACGGATTTGGAAAATTCGGTGCTCTTGATGTAGAAGAAGATTGGGATGACGAAGCTCGCAGATATTTTATCGGAATCGTTGGAAAATACGGACCGCAGGTACAGAATCTGCTGAAGGTGGCTGCCGGGCTTGACATTCAGATCATTTGCCCGCTTCACGGACCTGTTCTTAAGGAAAATCTTGGCCATTACATTGGGCTGTATGATACCTGGTCCTCCTATACTCCGGAAACAGAAGGAATTGTAATTGCCTATACTTCTGTTTACGGCCATACAAAGAAAGCAGTAGAATTGCTGGCTGATAAGCTTCGCAGCAAAGGGTGTCCAAAAGTAGTTGTTTATGATCTTGCAAGAGATGATATGTCTCTGGCTTTGTCCGATGCCTTCCGTTACAGCAAGCTGGTTCTTGCAACTACCACATACAATGCCAGCATTTATCCGTTTATGCACGACTATATCACACGCCTGGTGGAGCACAATTTCCAGAACCGCACTGTAGGCATTATTGAAAACGGCTCCTGGGCACCTCTTGCAGCAAAGGTTATGAAAGAAATGCTTTCCCCATGCAAAAAAATCAACTGGCTGGACACCACTGTAAAGATTCTGTCTGCTGTAAATCAGGAAAACAAAGAGCAGCTGGAAGCTATGACCGACGAGCTTTGTAAGGAATACATTGCAAAAAGTGACGAGCTTGCAAACAAGAGTGATATGACTGCCCTTTTCCGAATCGGATACGGTCTCTATGTGGTTACCTCCAATGACGGCAAAAAAGACAACGGACTGATCGTAAATACTGTAACCCAGCTTACCGATACACCGAACCGCGTAGCCGTAAACATTAACAAGGCAAACTATTCACATCATGTAATCAAACAGACAGGTGTGCTGAATGTAAACTGCCTTTCTGTAGAAGCACCATTCTCTGTTTTCCAGCAGTTTGGTTTCCAGACCGGTCGAAGCGTAGACAAATTTGCCGGACAGACAGTTCGCCGTTCCGATAACGGACTGGTTTTCCTGGATAAATATATTAACGCTTTTATGTCTCTGAAGGTAGAGCAGTATGTAGATCTGGGAACTCACGGAATGTTCATTTGCAGCGTTACAGAGGCCCGCGTTATGAGCGATCAGGACACTATGACCTACACCTATTATCAGAAGTATGTGAAACCAAAGCCACAGACAGAAGGCAAAAAGGGATTTGTGTGCAAGGTTTGCGGATATATTTATGAGGGAGATGAGCTTCCGGAGGATTATATCTGCCCGCTGTGTAAGCATGGAGCTGCTGATTTCGAACCAATTGCATAAAATAAATCGAAAAAGGTTCCGGCGTCTGCCGGGACCTTTTTCGTAAATACTATTTTTTCATACCATAAGTTTCATAATAACAATTGCCGCTGCAGCCTTTCTCAAACAGTTTGGCTTTTATTTTATTTATAAAATCAGCTTCATTTTTCGCACAATCCAGGAGCTCTAACGCCTGCTTTAAATTACGGATATCATTCTCCATATAATTCACGTAATTTCCTCTTCCTACCAGCTTCAAGTGTGTGATTCCAGCCCTTTGAAGCTGATAAAGCGCACATAATCCGCATCCGGTTTCGCCGCAAATATAATCCGGCACATCCAAAATATCCTCTTCTATTTCATCTGTTAACACTTCTAAAGCCACTTCTGTTTTTCCTGCTTTTTTCTTTCCCGGAACATATGGCACCCGGCAAAGATATCCCATTTCATCACAGTGCAGGGAATTACAAAATGCACCTGTAAACTGACACAATTCATTCAAAACAAATGCCTCAAACTCACAGATTTCTGCTTCTTTTCCCGCCTCATACATTTGCTTTGATAACAGATTCTGCTGTTTATTCTTACAGCTTTTAATAACACTTTCCATATCCTCGAAGGTATTTTTTCTGTGAAATATCAGTCTTTTGGGATGAAATTGTGCCACTGCATCCACCATACGCCTATTGATTTCTCCTGTTTCTCCACTGATATGCAAGTCACAGTCCACATTATTTTCCCGCAAGTACACCATCAGTGCCGGATCTGCAATAATATAGCTGTGAAATCCAATTGTCATACAGCATCGAATGATTTCTGCAATTTCCGGGTACTGTTCCGGAATATAGTACAGAGAATTAAAAGTAAGATGAACCGGTTTTCCGTATTTTTTTATCATAGCTGCAAGAATCCTGAGTTCTTCAAAGGCTCCAAGCTGCACATTATAGCAAAGCACTTCACGACGATTTAACGGCAGTACTGTGCCATATTTTTTTGACCAGGAATAGGGCACATATCCACAGAAAAACTCGTCTGCTCCTGCTTTTACAAAGCGCTCATATTCATCGATTGAGCCTAATCCTGCTACGATTTTCATATCTAAAATTCCTCATGAAATAGCTTTTATTAAATATAATTTAAGTTTTTCTTTCCAAGCTCCCAAAATGCCACCGCACTGGCTGCGGCCACATTCAGGGAATCTACATCGTGAGACATAGGGATTTTCACTGTGTAATCACAGTCTGCAATCGTCTGACCGGACAGGCCATCTCCTTCTGTCCCAAGAATAATCGCCAGCTTCTCTTCCGCCAAAAGAACAGGATCATCAATACTGACAGAATCATCACGAAGTGCCATTGCCACAGATTTAAATCCCATTTTTTTCAGGCTGTCCATTCCAGTCTCCGGCCAGGAAATTTTCTTGTCAAAATAGGTCCACGGAATTTGAAAAACAGTTCCCATACTCACTCTGGCAGCTCTTCGATAAAGAGGGTCGCAGCATCCTCCTGTAAGCAATACTGCATCCATATGTAAAGCTGCAGCGGAACGAAAAATCGCACCTATATTTGTTGGGTTTACCACATTTTCCAGCACTGCTACTCTGCAGGCATTTTGACAGATTTCCTCTACAGACGGAAGCTGACGCCGTTTCATGGCACATAGCATTCCTCTTGTCAGAGCAAAGCCTGTAAGCTTTACCAGCACATCATACTCTGCTGTATAAACCGGGGTTTCCGGAAACTGCGCCAGAATTTTCTTCGCCGCTCCTTCCAGGTCCTTATGCTCCACAAGAAAGGAAATCGGCTCATAGCCTGCATTGACTGCACGCTGAATTACCTTTGGACTTTCCGCTATAAAAAGCCCCGGCTTTGGTTCATAATATCTCAGCAGCTGTACCTCTGACAGGCTGGCATATAAGCCAAGCTCCGGCGTATTAAAGTCTTTTATTTCAATCCAATTAGTCATTTTTGCTCTCCTATTACCAGTCTGTCCACGCCGTTTTTTATATAAGCCTCCAAAACTTTTATATCCTTCAAAGCATCCATATCAATACCAAATAAAGAATTATATCTTCCCATCATATGCAAATGCTCCGGATACAAAAGTACATATTCCCTGCAGTATTCCGGACAGTTTTTTATCAGCTTCTGGCGACCTCTTTCACCATTTGCACAAACCGCAAATAACGGACAGTACTGCGACGTATTTGTCTGATAAAAAGGTATATGAAGACTGTTTTTTCCTATGGGAAACAACTGCGTATAACCACAGGTTTCCCATTCAAAGCGGCAGATTCTGTAGGTATTTCGCAGAAAGTTCCTATAAAACTGTGCATTCAGGCTATTTTCTTTAAATAATTTTTGATCACCTGTTTTATAGGAAATACGCGGATCCTTTTTTCGTTTATTAAGCAATGTGCCAAGGCAGGGAATCAGATTTTCCGTCTGATTTTTCAGGATTTCTGCCATTCCCCAGTCATTTACAACTACTTCAATCTGACAATTATGCAGACGACACCACTTATCAATTTCACACAGTAAACGAGAAATAAAATCCAGTTTATATTCCCGTACATAAGAAAAAACAAGGGTTATTTTCAGGTGTTCTTTTACTGCCTTTTCCATCAGCTTAAACAACATATCCTGTTCCGGGAACAATAGGTGACAGAATTGATTCCCAATATACAAGCGTTCCGGTTTTCGTTCTGACTGCAAAAGCTTTTTACAAATACCAATACTGTTTTCGGCATATTTCTTGAGAAATTCTGCAAAAGAAAGCTGCAGATAATCAACATACATTTCCTTGCGATCCAGTTCTAATGCCAGCTCTGCATTCAGCTTCTCCCAATTTTCTTTCCCATCCGAAGCTGCTTCTGATGCAACAGCCTGCACCTCTTCATCCCAGATCTGGATCTGCGCTTCCAGACTCTTACACCTTACCTGATCCAGTTCCCCCGGATAACCAGTCATATTTTTTGCCAGCCCACTGTCATCCTCTTCCAGCTTTAAGTGAATATATCTGCTGTACTGTCTTAGCAGGCTCTGTACAGCCTGCTTATAGTCCGGCTGATCAACGAAAACCCAGAATTTTTCATAAAATTCAGATGGCTCATCAGTCTCTTTTTTTAGGTCATAGAAGGAAATCTTTACTTCATTATATTCGCCTTTTTCCAGATCATAAAAGCAGAGCCTGAACAGCTGCTGCGGAACTGTGTTTGTCTTGTCTTTTCCGGCTTTTGTATTCCCGGAAGCCATCATTTGGTTTTCCTTGCACAGTCGAAAACCAAAGCCGGTTTCATCTAATTTTGTAATCCTTATCTCCCGGTCTCCTGCAAATCCGGCAAGAAGACCGAACGGAATCATAGATACCATGTGTTACTCTGTCACTCTTTGCAGCATAATCTGATATGCCTCATATTCTCCTTTTGGCGCAGGAAGAAGCATGCCTGCTTCCATAAGAGCTGCACCAGCATAAACCTTTCCCGTTGTTTTTTCCAGGTAAAAAGCATCTTCAGCAAGTCCTCTTAGAGTTACATAAGCTGCCACCGGATTTGCTTCTGCAGTCAATCTGACTACACTTACCAGTGCCTGATTCTGATCTTTAGACACTACCATCCATGCAGCAAAATCATCCTGAAACGGATCAGAAAGGCGGTAATAATTTCCCTCACGGATCAGCTCCTGATGTTCCCGATATTTGGCAAGCTGCATGCGGATTTCTGCTTTTTCTTCCACACTTAAAAGTGCAGGATTCAGCTCATATCCAAAGGTTCCTGACATTGCCGCAACGCCTCTTGTATGAAGGCTTGTCACTCTTCCGGTCTGGTGATTTGGCACTGCAGATACATGAGATCCCATAGCTGCCACCGGATAGAAGAAGGAGGTTCCATACTGAATTCTGGTACGATTAATGGCATCTGTATTATCACTGCACCAGATCTGAGGAGTATAATACAGCATTCCGGCATCAAATCTTCCACCGCCTCCGCTGCAGCCTTCAATCAGAATATTCGGATATTTTGAGGTGAGTTTTTCCAGAAAATCATATACGCCAACAACATAATCATAGGTTACATTAGGAGCATATACATCTGTCATACTACGGTTCATATCCCATTTTACATACTCAATATTTCCCTGATCCAGCACTGCACAAATCTGTTCAAAAACATGGTTGCGAACCTCTTTTCTTGAAAAATCAAGAAGCAGCTGATTTCTGGAACGAATTGGATTTCGTCCCGGAATGGTAATCGCCCAATCAGGATGTTTTCGATAAAGCTCGCTGTCTTCGTTTACCATTTCCGGCTCAATCCAGATGCCGAATTTTACTCCTTCTGCATTCACACGCTCAATCAGTTGGGAAAGAGTTCCCCCTAATTTCTCCTCATTTACACACCAGTCACCCAGAGAAGAGTTGTCATCATTTCGCTTTCCGAACCAGCCGTCGTCCATAACAACCATGTCAATCCCCAGCTCTTTTGCCTGTTTTGCCAGCTCCACAATGGTATCTCCGGTAAAGTCAAAGTACGCAGCTTCCCAGCTATTGATCAGAATCGGACGGTTTTCATGAACATATTTACCCTGACAGATATGGTTCATAATGCAGTGATGATACTGCTGGGAAAGTCTGGAAAAACCTTTGTTGGAGTATGACAAAATAACTTCCGGTGCTGTAAATTCAGCCCCTGGTGCAAGAGGATATGCAAACAGTTCATCCGTAAGGCCCATTTGAAGTCTGGTCTGATTATACTGATCCTTTTCTGCCTCACAAAGAAAGTTTCCACTATACACAAGCAGCATTCCATAGCAGCTTCCGCTATCCTCATTTGCATTTTTTTGCGCAAGAATCACACCTGGATTATACTGGTGGCTGGAGGTTCCTCTGCGGCTTCCAATGCGAATACTTCCATGAGAAACCGGTACTCTCTCCATATTTCTTTCCATAGCATGTTTTCCATAAAATTTAATCAGGTCATAGTCTCCATGAAGGAAATCCAGGCATGCAGACTGGGCTTTTCTGATGGTTACAGAAGCTTCCCCTGCATTTTTAATGATCACACTTCTTGTAATAATATCCTCTTTTTCCAGTACGCCGTAAAGGAGGTGAATTTCCATATTTGTGTTTGGATCTGCCAGTAGAATTTCCAATGTTTCTGCCTCATTTTCCCTGGCACGTACTGCCGGAAGTCCGGATAAATTGTATTTTCCTTTTGTGATTTTATGACTTACATAGACTGGATCGCAGCACTGGGAGCCATCTGCATTTTCAATATTTAATGCAAAATTACGGAAGTCTCCGGTTCCAAGAGAAGGATATTCCTGTGGCAACGCATCCAGAGAATAGGTTCTGTCCATTTCTGCTGAATACGGATTCCCGGAAAAGCCACGATCTGCATAACTGAGCAGATAGTCCATTTCTCCAGCTGTTCTGGCGCCGTAGTACAGATGAAGCAGGTAATCATGCATATCTGCCTGCATCTGATAAGTGGAATGAGCTGTATTAAGGGTGAAAATGCGGGTTAATTCGTTGAATGTGATTGACATGGGTAGGAGCCTCCTTTTTTCTTATCAAGCGGATATTCCAAGTCCGCTTCGCTACTTGCTCGTAACCGAACAACTGCTTCGCAGTTTATCAGAAGGAGCTTGCACTTCAATTCATGTTTAGTATAACATACCAAAATAAGCACTTAAATAGCAATCTTTTTCCTGTTTCATGGCTTTATAGTGCATTTTTGTTGTATAATGAAATATAATATCGCATTAAGATATATATTGTACCTATCCATTGCCTTTGCATTCTCTGTTCTGTACAATTCTACTGTTTTTTCCTCCAAATATCATACTGCCGTTGATTTTCTTCCACAATCTGATCAATTCCTGCTGCTTTTAATTCTGAAAGGAATAAAGGAACTTCGATACTCGGATCTACAGAACCGGTTTCAATAATCCCAATGTATTTTTCCACAACCTGGTCTACCTGTGCAATCTGTATAGAAACATTTTCTGAATCAAACACATACCCCCAGGCTGGCGAAGTAAGGGAAATCTCATCACTAAATTCTTTAACAATCTGATTATGATTAATATCTCCAGGCACCCAGGTATATGCACAAAGACGGTTCCCATATACGCCTCCGTTTACATAATAAGGAATCGTACTAATATCCATTCCCTCCGGAAAATCAATCAATTTTCCATTTTCGTTTTCTTCCACTACAACATAAGATTCTCCCTCAATTCCACGCTGTAATAAATTACTCACCGTACTGTCCGTATATAAAAGATTAAGAAACTCTATGACTTTTTTCGGCTTTTCACTGGTGACAGGAATACTCCACAAAACATTCTGACTTACATCTGTAGTACGAATTGCTTCCCTGGTAGGAATAAAAGTAACATCCAATTTGCTTTTTGAAGCATTTTCCACTTCTTCTCCTGGCACATTATGGAAAAACCAGCCCAGAATTTTATTGTCGCGCATCATAATATTAGAATCCATCTCAGAAATGCTGGTATTTGGATAGAAAAACCCAGCTTGATTCCAACGGTACATGCGTTTTGCAAACTGCATAAACTCTTTTGTTTCATAAAAATCAACTATTTTATTGCAGGCAGCAAGGGAAGCAGAAGTAATTTCTCCCTCCTGTCCAAGCATAAGAACACCGGTATTAATGTGACTGCCCAAAACATCAAAAGCAAATTCGGATTTTTCGAGAAGTCCCGCTCTGCTTGCCAGACTGCCTCCTATAATAAAGAAATCCCCTCCTTCTCCCTTTTTTACCCTTTTAAAAAATGCTTCCAGTTCATCAAATGTATAACATTTTCCATCTTCCAATTGAAAATCATACTTTTTCATCATGTCTGTACGGCAGATAAATCCATAACGCTGTCCTTCAGAATAAACTGGAGGAATTCCATAAAGCTGATTTTGATAATACCCGCCCTTCAATTGAACACCGCAAGCCTCTTTTACGCTTTGTCCATATTGACTAATCAAATCATCAAGCGGCAAAAGATAACCATTGGAAACCAGATTTGACATATGTCCATACAGTGCCAGACTTAAATCCAGTTTTTCTCCTGAAGAAACGGCCAGACTGGTTTCAAAAACCGGATTTTCCGTAGCCTTCAGCTGCACAGCAACACCAATAGCAGGTTCCGTAATCTGATTCAAAGCTTTTTCTACATCTTCAAGTCCTGATAATGCGAAATTAGAGGAAGGCCATTGCATGATAAGCTCATAATTCTCAGAGTCAGCATAAACCTGAACAAAAAACACTTGTATACTAAAGAAAAACAGTAGAATCCCCATTGTCCAGGCACACTTCTTTGAAGTTAATAGCTTCGCAAGATCAGTCTTTATTTTCATGTGAATCCTCCTGCCTTTCTACATATTTTTGAGGCGAACATCCATAGAATTTTTTAAATGCCGTAGAAAAGTATGGATAATTAAGATAGCCTACTTTTTCTGCCACTGTATGCGCAGTAAGACCTGAATCTAAAAGAAGGCGCGCCGCCAAATGCATCCGTTCCTGTATAATATACTGTCCGATACTGGTTTCCTTTTCTTTTCTGAAAATACGATTCAAATAAATAGCATTCATATGACATTGATCTGCTAACTGGTTTACAGAAAGCTCTGTATCTTCCAGATGATTGTGGATATATCGAAGACACTCCTGAATCACAGCCTCACTATTCTTTTTGGTTCCCTGTATTTCATAAGCTTCCTGCTTTTGATTCTCAATCCAGCGTGCACCATATTGCTCCAGCTTTCGATTTGCCTGTTTCTGCTGAATATTTGTAACCACCTTCGTAAGTACATGCTCTATCTCTTCTGCCCGTGCCGGCATAAGAATATAATCCAGGCAATTTAACTTCACAGCTTCCTGTGCATAAGAAAAATTAGCATGACAGGTAAGGAAAATACATTCAATTTCATATTCATGCTCTCGTACCCAATGCATAAGCTGAATTCCGTTTTCTCCAGGCATTTCAATGTCACAAAGCAGAATCTGAATATCCCCTTGCTTGATTTGCTCCCTGGCAGATGCAGCATCGTAAGCTGTGAAAACCTTATGGATGCCACATTTTTCCCAGCTAACGTCCTCACGAATCATATCAGCAGTCCATTTTTCATCATTTATAATCAAAACGTTCACTTAAATCCCCTCCAGTTCATAAGGAATGGAAATTGTAAAGGTAGTTCCCTCTCCCAGCTCAGACTCTACGGTAACTGATGCGCTTTTCCCATAAATATACTCAATCCTTCGAATAGAATTGCGAATTCCCAGATGTTCCTGATCTGTTTCTGTCCAGGAACGGTGGTTAATTTTTTCCACAAACTCAGCAGGCATTCCATTTCCATCATCACTGATTTCGAAAGTTACCCACCCATTTTCATAATGAGCTGCAAGCACGATATGTATACATTTGCCGGCAGAAAGTGCATGCTTTACTACGTTTTCGATGAAATTATGAATCAAAAGAGGAGGAACCCGAACCAGACGGATTTCCGGATCTATATCATAAATAATGGACAGACCATCCGGATAACGAATCTGGGTTACTTCCACATAGCCCTGAATCAGAGCCAGTTCCTTATCAAAAAGTTCTACATCATGATCGTTTCGAAACAGATAACGGAAATAATCAGAAAGATACAGAATTAGTTTCCGGGCCGCATTTACGCCGTCAGGTGCCTTCAAAAGGTAATACATAAGATTGAAGGTATTAAGCAAAAAATGAGGACGTATCTGAAGTTTCAGATTATCCAATTCCAGTTTATTTTTTTCCAGTTCTTTTTCCATGTTATCAATTCGCAGATTCTCCATGCCGGTAACCATTTCATTAAAACAATGATACGCTTCCTGAAATTCCGGTGTGCTGGCGGATTTCAAAATAGTATAAGTTCGATTTCCTGTCTTAATTTCATGAAAGCCTTTATTTAATTCATTCAAGGGTTGAATGACCAAACGACGCATATAAATATAAATAAGAGGAACCGCAATTACAAATAAAAAAGCTACCGCAATAAATATCTGATTCAAATACGGAAGTCCTCTGTAGCATTCTTTTTGGCTGACTTCCATGCTCAAAACAACATCCATACGGGAGGAAACAGAGCTTGCCAAAATGTGTTCCTTATCTGTATTTGGAGTATTCTCTGAAAAAAATATAGTTTGTGAATCGTATCTGCCCTGATGCTTCATTTCCGCCTGAACAGAGTCTAGATTAACAATTGCTCCATAATAAAAATTCTTTTCACTGGCAAGACGAATTAATAAATTCTGTCCATTAATAGAAGCCAGATGCCACTTATTATCGCAATTTCTGCTGTTATTGATGTATATCTGAAGACTTTCAGAATCTGTCAAATCAGACTTAAGAGCTAAGATACAATCGGTATGCTTACCTCCTGCAACCAGAAAATATCCGGAAATAATCTCTTCTCTTTCCATCTGATCAGAGAGCGTATTATGGCAACGATATTTCGCATTTTCATATTCAAAATCCGAAGAATAAGGACTCTTCAGGATAGTACATTCCAGATCATTATTCAGAAGCTCATATAAATACAAATCCGCTTTTTCTGTATGGAAATCAATGGTATTCATATAAACATCTGTAATATTTTTCATGCTTAACTGAATCTGCTGGGCATAGCGATTAAAAAGCTCAAGAGAAGTCAGAATAGAAATAATATTCAGAGGAAGTACCAGCAGAAGAATGATCCAGAAGATTTTTAATGTAACAGATTGCTTCTGAAAAATTTTATTTTTCACGAAATAATTCCTCCAATATGGTGTAATGTGGCTTCAATGTTGACTGATTTTCAACAAGAAACAGGTTTTAAATAAAAACGATATCTACAGTTTAACATCAACCTAATTATGCGTAAAGAGAAATAATATATGCCTGAAAATATACATATTCATCAGGAAAAGACGGTCAAAAAGACCGCCTTTTCAAGCAAAAATCTAATTATTTAAGCTATCTCAAATGTATAAGTACCTGAAGCCAATTCATATTGCGCACAGGTCTGTCCGTTGTGCTCGGTCATACCTGCAAAGACTGCACCTTCCGGAACAGTAATTGCGTTTGCTGCATCCTCTGTAATCGGCAAATATAAGGTTGCAGTTGTGTTTGCAGGAACCTCTGCTTTGTACTGAGTCATAGTGCCATCCTCAGACGCTTCCCATCCGCTGTAGATAGTTCCATAGGCAGATTCAAAGGTACCGTTTGCATAAGTGAAGCTGCCACCTGTTACTGGCTGAAGAATAAAGTGTTTGTAGCCAGGATTTTCTGAATCATACTTAATGCCAAGCTGGGAATCCATCATCCAGGAAGTAACAGCCCCCAATGAATAGTGGTTAAAGGAGTTCATTCCATTGTTTCCGCCAAAACCATTTTCTACCGTGTAGGAATTCCATCTTTCCCAGATACTGGTCGCACCATTTACAACCGGATACAGCCAGGATGCATAATCTGTACACTCAAGCATCTTATAAGCAATATCTGCATGTCCATTGTCAGAAAGAGCATTAAGCAGGTTCGGGGTTGCATTAAATCCGGTAGTCAGTGTATACGGTGTCAGATCAGAACCGTCATCTGCTTTTGGATTCTCAACTGTGTCAACGTAATTTTCCACAAAGCGTTCTTTATTCTCATCAGAAACCACACCATAGCTCAGAGGAGATGCATAAGATGCCTGTGTATGAATGATTGTACCATCCGCAGAGCAGGATTTTCCGGTTTCTGCATCAATATAAATGCGATTCCATGCTTCTTTTGCTGCATCATACATTGCACTATACTTCTCTGCTTTTTCCGTATTTCCAGTTGCAGAAGCCATCTGGGAAACAACATTCAGCGCCCATGTGTACATTGCATTTCCAAGCATCTGTCCATCTGTGGTTACAACAGAAAGATGATCGCAAAGGAATCCTGTCTGAGAGGTAAGTGCAGCTTCTTCCGTCTTTGCATCTTCTGCACCGTAAGTAAGCGGATTTGCCTCCAGATTTTCCATATATTTGTAAATGGCATCCATATTTTCATTCAAAATAGAAGTATCGCCATACTGCTCATACAGGAAATATGGAATAAACACGATGGCGCTGTTCCAGGTAATACCAAAGGACATTCCACTAATATTTACCTCACCTGTTTCTGCATCATAAGATGGATAATTCGGTGAAGTGTGCGTAGTCATACCGTCTTCACCCTGACTTGCACGAACAGTGTCCAGCCACTGGCGAAGGAACTGGTAAGTATTGGCATTATAGCTTCCTGCAAGTGCATATACGTTTGCATCGCCCATCCAACCCATACGCTCATTTCTCTGCGGGCAGTCTGTTGGAAGAGTAATGTAGTTGCTTGCCTCGGAATTCTGTCCATTTAAAAACAGTCTGTTTACAAGCTCATTAGAGCTATCGTAAGTTGCTGTATTATCAATAGAAGACAGAACCAGTGATTTCAGGTTTTCTGCCGGAAGTGCCTTATCAAGTCCAGTGATCTCCAGGTAACGATATCCATGGAAAGTAAGATCCGGGGTAAAGGTCTGATCTCCATCTTTCATAGTATAGAAATCTGTGGTAAGAGCGGCACGGTAATTTTCCTGGAGAAGGTTTCCGGAAAGTTCACCGTATTCTTCCAGATCCGGATAAAGGATTTCAGCCACACGTATTGTGATAGTTTCGCCTTCTTTTGCATATTCAGCAGGAATAGTAATCTGCGGAACAGCTGCCACGTTTTCTCCGAAGTCGTAAATATAGCTTCCGCTTCCTTCTTTTGTTTCTCCCACAAGAGTTGCATCCAGTTCACGAATCACATGCACTTCTTCGTCTTTGCGGACAACCAGATTCTGATCGGCAAATGCTTTTCTGGTTTCAATAGCTTCTGCCGAGCGCCAGCCAGCTGCTTCTGCGTCATAATCTGCTGTAGAGAAATCTTCTACTGCTGCATCTGCAGTTGCATCATAGGTCTCACCTTCGAAAATAGAAGCTGCCTTTACAGGACCTTCTCCATAATACTGCCATGTGCTGTCATCAGAAGTAATCACATCTGTAGTACCGTCTTCGTAAGTAATTACAAGGTTTGCAAGAAGAGCCTCTTTATCTCCATAGTAATTATAAATTTTATCATCAAAGGTTTCTGCATGCCCGGTCCACCAGCCCTCACCCATAACGGCGCCCATGGCATTGGAGCCGGAAGTAACGTAATCTGTTACATCATACACATTATATCCAATCTCATCACGATATTCCATGGAACCTTGCTTGAACCACTCATCAGGTGCTACTTCCTGACCATTGATATAAAAGTTTCCGATTCCCTGGAATGCAAGATAAAGTCTTGCAGAAGCAATGTTGTCTTTTGCTTCAAATTCAGTACGCACATAAGGTTCCGCACCATAGGAAGGATCTGCATAGAAAAGATTTCCATTCTCGCCTCCAGTAACAGTAATCGTATTTCCCTCTACTGCAATTCCATCTTTTCCATCCCAAATGCTATATGTAGCACCTGTCTCCTGGCCGAAAAGTGTTCCGGTTCCGTATCCTGGATTCTGAAGCTCAAAGTCTGTAAAAATAGCAGTTTCACCTGGGTCTGCTGCAAAGCCGATGCTATTTAAGTTCGGCACAGACATAACATCTGAATTTCCCCAATCAGCAAGAACAATATCAGCAGATGGAGTTTTCTCACCTGTGAAGGCATTTTCAGACTCACCTGTCATAACGGTAGTTCCGTCAATGGAAACTGTTAAAGTACAGGTTTTCATATCCAGCTCCAGTTCATGCTGTTCATTTTTGTTTTCAGCAGTAATCAGATCATTTAAGTTTGTAGTAGGATTGTTCGCCAAATTGATTGTCATATATGGCTGATCCGGTGTATCTTCCTCAAAAAAGCCAACACGATAAATATTGATAGCTGCGCCTTCTTCAGTGCCTGCATTTGTTACATCCAGTTCTACACGGAAGTAATTTTCCCCTTCCAGCTGATACAGGTTGTAGAGTTTGTTGTTATAACGGAAGTCATTTGCACCGAAAATTACAGATGCTTTATTAGATCCTTCCGGAATCTGTACTTTTGTAGTGATGTCAAATAATGTAGTGCTTGCAGCATTTAAGGAAAGTTCATCTGCACCGATCCATTTTGCGCCGTTCCATGCATCCAGCTCTGTACTCAGTTTGGATGTCTCAAATGTAGAATCGGATGTCAAAGTGTTGCCTGCATTATCTTCTACAGTCAATGTCCAGTTGTAAATGGTGCAGGGCTCCAGTGCTTCACCTTCGTATGCAATATCTAAGGATACGTCGGATTCAACCTTTCCGGAATCCCATACCTGGGTGCCGTCTGCTTTGGTTACCACGATCTGGTAGCTTTTCTGTGCAGCCCCTGTTACGTCAGAGATCATCTGCCAGGAAAATACCGGATTCTGGGTATCGATACCGATAGGTGCCTGTTTTCCTTCTGTCTCCAGATTTATAAGAGCAGTGGATGTACTGACAGTATTATCTTCAGCCAGAATACTTATTGGGGTACTTACCGTCATGGAAAGTGCCAGAACTGCTGCAGCTGCGCACGCCGCTTTTTTCTTTACGGAATTACGATTCATATTTTCCTCCTTTGAAATCGTTTTGATAAAATATTTTTATCACATCAAAGGAAAAAAGCCCATTAAAAAAACAAACTGAAGATTTCGATTTTGAAACTTAATTCCAGGTTTTTTTAACAGTAAGAACGTAGTATAATATTGATACCACAGAACTTCCACAGGAGATTTTCAGCATATGAACAACAATTTCCACATTTTCCCAAGCGAGAACTTCATTGATCTGTGTCTCTATCAATATGGACACGAAAAATGTGCCCCCGGGCATTTATTTGGTCCGGCGACACGGAATCATTATCTGTTTCATTATGTGCTTTCCGGGACAGGAACTCTGATGGCTGCTGATTCCAGAGGAGAAAACCACAGCTACCAGATTCGCAGCGGACAGGGCTTCATGATTTTTCCCGGCCAAATTACTACGTATATTGCAGACGTAAATGTACCCTGGGAATATGTGTGGGTGGAATTTGACGGACTGCGGACTACGGAAATTCTGAATGTCTGCGGCTTCTCTGCCGATTCTCCTGTTTATCGTACCCGTTCTGCTGAGCTGCGGGAAAAAATGGCCAAAGAGCTTTTGTATATTTCTGAGCATTCAGACCAGTCTGTGTTTCATCTGATGGGACATCTGTATCTTTTTCTGGATTTACTGGCGCAGTCAGCTCCTGCACCAAAGCCTGCTGTCAACAGCAAAATGAGTGATTATTATATCAAAGAAGCGATTAATTTTATTGAACAGAACTTCCAGAATGATATTTCTATCGAAGATGTTGCCGCTGTGTGCGGTATTAACAGAAGTTATCTGGGACGAATTTTCCGCACCAGTACCGGCCGTTCCCCACAGGAGTTTCTGATCAGCTACCGCATGACAAAAGCGGCTGAGCTTCTGAAGCTGACGACTCTCTCTGTAAGTGATATCGGCTGCGCCGTAGGGTACGAAAACCCTCTCCATTTTTCACGGGCGTTTAAAAATGTGTATGGGGTTTCACCCAGAGAGTGGAGGAATTTGCATAAGTGAAAATAACGGGTATCACCGTTTCCAGGGATACCCGTTGGTTTTGTTTCTTTTATCCAATTACTTCATACTGCATCATCTCATATTTCAGCTTTGTGCCTTCTTTGATTTCTGCCGGCAGAAGTGCACGGGCTACCAGTTTAAGTTCCGGGGAATCTGCATCGGTTCGGCGCAGATTCGCATAATCTCCATCTATGGAAACCACCTCATAATACCAGGTTTCTAATATCATTTTCCTAATTCCTCCTGTTCTGCTGCCATCTCTGCGTTAATAGTATCTTCACTTGCAGCCATTGCCTGTAAAGTCATGGTCAGAAGCTTCTCCAAATCCCAGCCAAGCTGCTGTGCGCCTCTTTCGATTACCTCACGGGAGCATCCGGCAGCAAAGCCTTTGCTCTTGTATTTTTTCTTGAGAGATTTCAGCTCCATATCCTTGGTACTCTTAGATGGGCGCATCAGTGCTGCTGCCCAGATAAGTCCGGTAAGCTCCTTTATGTCTGTCTACAATGGTCTTTTACATTGGGCAGCGATTTCTTCCCGGCATGTCCTCTCCTTTTACATATCTGGCATTGAACTCCATATTAATCTGGCGCAGTTCCTTTTTGCCATCAATGTAATCCTGATATATTTCTGCCAGTCCGGCCATGCAGCCATCGCAGGTTGCTTCTATATATCCCAGGGATTCTGCAACTATTTTTTCTCGCTCCTCGCGCGTTGTCTCTGAAATTAAATATCCAGCCATCTCATACCTCCCAAATAACAGTTCTCTATTATTTTTATCACTATACAACATTAAAATTGGCAATGTGGGGAAGCTGATATTTATAATTTCCTTCAAATCCCGACAACGCCAAAAGCAACAGCAAATCTCGCTGAGGACCTTTCCAGGATTCGGTATGCTCATACCATTCATGGATGGTATGCTCTCCACCGCCTTTGCCGCCCCAGCCTACGGTAATTGCAGGAATTCCAAGGCTGATTGGAATGTTGGCATCTGTGCTTGCAGCACCTATGTATAGGGTTTCCATGCCAAGTGCCTGATTCGCCGCATTAGCCGCCTGCACAATCTGGCATTGCTTTTCCTGGGTTCCGGCAGGACGCTTGCCTTTTTGCTCGAAATTGACAGTAATACCACCAGAAGTGGAATTGCCTGTTACCAATCCCCATCTTGCATTCTCTTCCTCCACCGCTTCCTCTACTGCTTCATGAAATTTAGCAGAAAGCTCCGTTAACGCATTTGCGTCCAGCGAACGCATATCTACCAGCATGGACGCTTCTTCTGCAATTACATTCACAGAAGAGCCACCGTTTACTATGCCCACATTGAACGTAGTTTTTGGATCTGAGGGTACCTGAAAATCGCTGATTTTGGCGATTGCGCGTCCCATTGCGTGGATGGGGCTTGGAATGCCGAAGCCGGTGTAGCTATGCCCGCCCGTACCGTGGAACGTTACCAGGTAGCGCTCACTTCCTACTGCCTGATAAATAATCCCCGAGGTATTTTTATCATCAATAGAAATAAATCCATCAAATGGATGACGTGCACTCCCATCAACACCAAAAACATGCTTCGTCCCCCGCAAATCTCCCAGTCCCTCTTCACACACATTCGCGCAGAAAACAATATCTCCCTCGCCACGGATTCCTACAGCATTCATTGCTCTTGCGATGCTAAGAAGTTCTGCCCCAGCTCTTGTATCATCTCCGATTCCCGGACAGCTGTAGCGGTTTCCATCCTGCTTCAGCGTCAGGTCTGTTTCCATCGGGAAAACTGTATCAGTGTGTCCTGCAAGCACAATACGAGGACCATTTCCGTTTCCCTTTCGGACACCCAGAACATTTCCCACCTCATCAATGTGTACATCTTCAAGACCAGCTTCCTGCATCTTACCAAAAACATATTCTGCTTTCTTCTCTTCCTGATAAGAGGGCGCCGGAATCTGGCACATTTCCAAAGTTTCCTGCAACGTCCTCTTGTCGTCCTTTTCTAAAAACCTAAATGCTTCCTGAACCGTCTTGCATCTTAATAACTCTTCCATGATAGTGATTGCTCCTTACCTGCCGTATCCTTGCTACAGCCGCTCCAACAGCTGCTGTAATTCCTCATAGCTGCTGATGTTGTTGGACTCTCTGCGAAGTCCGGCACTATGAGGCATTCCGGCTGTATACCATGCCACATGCTTCCGCATTTCACGAATTCCGATAAATTCGCCCTTCATCTGGATTTGCGCCCTCGCATGCTTCAAAATCGTTTCCTTAATCTCTTCCAGCGTCGGTCTTTGCAGTTCTTCGCCCGTTGCAAAATAGTGATTCATTTCCCGGAAGATCCAGGGATTTCCCTCAACAGCCCTTCCGATCATTACAGCATCGCAGCCGGTCTGGCAAAACAAAGCCTCTGCCTTTTTCGGAGAATCCACATCTCCATTTCCAATTACCGGAATGGATACTGCTTCTTTGATCCTGGCGATAGTTTCCCAGTCTGCGGTTCCGGAATAATACTGCTGCCTTGTCCGTCCGTGAACTGCAATCGCAGCCGCTCCGGCATCCTCAATACGTTTCACAATATCAATAATATCAACAGGCTCTTTCTCAAAACCAATTCGCACCTTCACAGTAAGAGGCTTACTGATTGCGGAGGATACGCTTTTCACAATATCTGCGATCAGCTCCGGGTTCTTCAAAAGTGCAGATCCTTCTCCGTTATTTACCACCTTGGGCACCGGACATCCCATATTGATATCCAGAATATCAAATGGCTCCCCTTCAATCTCCTTTGCCACCTCTGCCATCAGCTGTGGCTCACTTCCAAATAACTGGAGAGAAATGGGGTGCTCCACAGGATCTATTTTCATAAGCTCCCTGGTATTTTTGTTCTTATAGGAAATTGCCTTGGCACTGATCATCTCCATACAGAGAAGCCCAGCTCCCTGCTCCTTGCACAGTCTGCGAAAAGCAAGATCTGTCACCCCTGCCATAGGAGCAAGAACAAAACGGTTAGGAATCTCTACATTTCCAATTTTCCATGACATTTTTTCAGGAATTTTATGCATGATATTCCCATTTTTCAAGTTACTGTCTAAATTACTATTCATATTAACCTTTATGCTCTGTTTTATTTTTCTTCCACATCTTCTCCCAGGAAAAATACCCGGTAATACATTTCCAGGGATTCCAGAAGTTCCTGTTTTTCCTGGCGAAGCTGTTTGATCTTCAATGCCCCACCGATGTCATCATAAAAGCCATCTGCTTCAGCCGCTTCTGTCTTAAACTGAAGATCGCCCTGATCATCAAACTCCAGAGTAAAGATTCCTCCGATTTCCTCTGTATAGAGTACACACATAATCTGAAGCTCTTTCTTCACATGATCCGGCAGAGAATTAAAGTCTTTATTAAAATAATATTTCTGCTCATAAGCACTTGCACCGCAAAGCACTACATTATCCTGATACAAATAGATACCACCTTTCTTTTATTTCACACGTAGCTGTACAAGCCCCGCACAGAAACCTCTCCTGCGCTGACTTCCACTACTGTTCCATCCGTTTTTTCCACAAGCAGCTCCCCGCTGTCGGTGATTCCCCTGGCAATCCCTTCATAAGGCTCCTTCGCCAGTACACGGACAGGCTGATTATAATTAGCCAGAATGCTTTCATACTCAGCTTTGAGTCCGCTGAGATTACAAGTTGCTGCAAATTTTTCATAATAATTTTCAAAGGCTTCCATTACAAGTCCCGGAATCTGGCTTCTGTCAAACTCTCTTCCGCTTTCCAGATAAAGAGAAGTGGCTTTGTCTTCCATTTCTGCAGGAAACTCTCTGATATTTACATTAATTCCCACGCCTATGACCGCATAATCGATTTTTCCATCACGAACTCCCATTTCAGTGAGAATCCCGCATATCTTTTTGTGGGAAACCACCACATCATTGGGCCACTTAATGCTTACCTCAAAGCCAAGCAGCTTCACAGCTTTCGCCACTGCCATACCCATTACCAGCGTCAGCATAGGTGCATACTGAGGCTCAAACTCCGGTCTCAAAAGAATACTCATCATTACGGAGGTTCCTTCCGGTACCTCCCAGGAGCGTCCAAGACGTCCTCTTCCTGCAGACTGAAATTCTGCAAGGGCAAGCGTTCCCTGCGGTGCGCCTTCTTTGGCAAGGCGCTTGATCCACAAATTTGTAGAATCCGTTTCTTTTGCAAAATGGACGGTTTTGCCCGCCCATTTTGTGTGTATCTGATCTGAAATTGTATTTTCGTTGTAAGCAAACATTATCTTGTCTCCGGCTCTCCTAAAGTAGCAACCATAACTGCTTTGATTGTATGCATACGGTTCTCTGCCTCATCAAATACCTTGGAAGCTGGGGACTCAAATACTTCGTCCGTTACTTCCATATCGGTAAGGTTGAAGCGCTCGCCCATCTCTTTGCCGATCTTGGTCTTAAGGTCATGGAATGCAGGCAGGCAGTGAAGGAAGATTGCTTTCTCACCAGCGTTCTTCATAACTGCGGAAGTTACCTTGTAAGGTGTCAGGTCATGGATTCTCTCTTCCCATACTGCATCCGGCTCGCCCATGGATACCCATACATCTGTGTAAATAACATCTGCATCCTTGGTTCCAGCCTCCACATCCTCAGTAAGAGTGATGGTTGCGCCAGACTGTGCAGCGTACTCCTGGCACTGTGCTACAAGCTCCTCATTCGGGAAATATTTCTTGCTTGTGCATGCTACGAAATGCATTCCAAGCTTGGAGCATGCTACCATCAGGGAGTTGCCCATGTTGTAGCGGGCATCCCCCATGTATACCAGCTTAATGCCCTTCAGGTATCCGAAATGCTCACGGATAGTCAGCATATCAGCAAGCATCTGAGTAGGATGATACTCATTTGTCAGACCGTTCCAAACCGGAACACCTGCGTATTTGGCAAGCTCTTCTACGATGTCCTGGCCAAATCCGCGGTACTCAATACCGTCATACATTCTTCCAAGAACTCTTGCAGTATCTGCAATGCTCTCTTTCTTGCCGATCTGGGAACCTGTTGGATCCAGATAGGTGCTTCCCATTCCAAGGTCATGAGCTGCAACCTCGAAGGAGCAGCGTGTTCTTGTGCTGGTTTTTTCAAAGATCAGGGCAATGTTTTTGCCTTTGTAATACTCAGTCAGCTCGCCAGCTTTTTTCTTTGCCTTTAAATCAGCGGATAAATCAAGAAGATACAGAATTTCCTCTGGTGTAAAGTCTTTCAGTGTCAAAAAATTTCTGCCTTTTAAGTTCATAATAATTCTCCTCTTTTGTTTATTCTTCAGTCTTCTTCTCATCCACTACAACTTCCTTCAAAGAAGCTGCAAGGCCCGCCAGGTTCTGAATCTCGGACGGGATAATGATCTTGGTAGACTTGCCGTCTGCCACTTTTGCAAGTGCCTCGAAGCTCTTCAGGGTAAGGACTGCACTGTCTGCTCCGGCTTCCTTAATCATGCGAAGACCTTCTGCATTTGCCTTCTGAACCTTCAGAACAGCCTCTGCCTGACCTTCAGCTTCCTTGATCATGCGCTCCTTCTGCGCCTCTGCACGAAGAATTGCAGCCTGCTTTTCGGCCTCTGCGTCAAGAATGGCTGATTCCTTTTTACCTTCTGCTACAAGAATAGTAGACTTCTTCTCACCCTCTGCAATAAGTATAGCTTCTCGTCTCTCACGCTCTGCCTTCATCTGCTTCTCCATTGCTTCCTGGATCGCAGCTGGCGGAATGATGTTCTTAAGCTCTACACGGTTTACCTTGATTCCCCACGGATCTGTGGCTACATCAAGTGACGCGCGCATCTTGGTATTGATAACCTCACGGGAAGTCAGTGTTTCATCCAGTTCCATATCACCGATGATGTTACGCAGAGTAGTAGCGGAAAGATTCTCGATCGCCATGATCGGGTTCTCTACGCCATAAGCATAAAGCTTCGGGTCTGTGATCTGGAAAAATACAACGGTATCGATCTGCATGGTTACGTTATCTTTGGTGATAACCGGCTGAGGCGGGAAATCAACAACCTGCTCTTTCAGGTTAACCTTCCTTGCCACACGCTCAACAAATGGGAGCTTAAAGTGTACGCCAGTTCCCCATGTTGCCTGATAAGCGCCTAAGCGCTCAAGTACGATCGCATATGCCTGAGGTACGATACGAATGCAAGATGCAAGGATCCATAACACCAGAATAATGACGATCAATAAAACTATCACTTTTCCCATATTTCCGCCTCCTGTTTTTATTTAGGCTCCACGATCAATCTGACGCCATGAACCGCCTTGATCGTTACTACAGTGTCAACCGGAATTGTTTTGGTATCATCGGATGTCCGGGCCATCCATTCAATATCATTAATGCGAACCTGTCCGGTCTGTGCCAGATTGTCGATTTTTTGAATCACAACAGCTGTTTTGCCCAGAAGACTATCCACATTTGTTTTCTCTGTGTTCTTATTCATAAGCTTCATGGCTACCGGTCTTGTGAAAATCAGAAGCACAAGAGAAACACCAAAAAACAGAAGAAGCTGAGGCACAATTCCAACTCCAATACCAGATGCAATGGCAGCTGCCAATGCGCCGCCGGCAAACCAGATGGTAGTAAGCGCCGTAGTAAGCCCTTCAATGACCAAAAGCACTGCCAGAATTCCCAGCCATATGATTGGTTCCATAAGACTCCCCCTTTTTATCGTCTCTGCCTTGCTGCTTCATACATCAGTATTCCTGCTGCCATAGCTGCATTAAGAGATTCCACTTTTCCACACATGGGAATACGGATAAGACAATCCGCTGCTTCTGCGGCTGCTTCTGTCAGCCCGTTTCCTTCATTTCCAATCAGAAAAGCAGTGCCACCCTGATAATTTTCCTGATCATAGGAATTTTTTCCCTTCAGATGGGCAGCAAAGGTACGGATCCCTTTTTGCTTCAGTTCTGCTTTTAATGATACCACATCCTCCACATATAGAAAAGGCATTCTGTAAACAGATCCCATAGTGGAACGAATGACTTTTGGATTTGTGATATCCACACATGTTTTTGTGAGAAAAACTCCGGATACTCCGGCTCCTTCTCCGGTTCTGAAAATAGTTCCCGCATTTCCCGGATCCTGCAGATCCTCCAGTATCATAATAAGAGGAGAATCACCCTTCAGGATATCCTGCATTGTCCACACAGGCTTTCTCAGCACAGTAAGAATTCCCTGCGGGGTTTTGGTATCACACATCTGACGAAAAACATGATCTGCTACAATCTCTGCTTTTCCCTCAGGCAGCATGCTTATCTGCTCCATTAATGAACTATCCGAAGTCAGGGATTCCGTTACATAGACTTTAGAAATCCAATCCCTGGGAGCCTCCCCGAACATCTTCCGTCCTTCTGCTGCAAATAACCCCTGCTCTCTGCGGGCTTTTGCTTTCTGATTCAGCTGTATAATGTTTTTTACCTGTGTATTGCTCGCACTGGTTATCATAAATTATCCTCTGATGCTGGTACAATGAGCCTTAAATACCTAACCTATTGATTTATCTTAATTTTCATCATACCCGGTTGTTAGTTTTATTTAAATCATATGGTACGTTTCACCCGGTTCAGATCCTGATTTTTTCCGGCTGCGACCAAAACGCATCCTTCTTTCAGTTTCTCTGCGGGATCTATGTTTACATTCACTTCGTCGCCAAGCTTCACAGCCACTACATTGATTTTATATTTCTCCCGGATTTTCAGCTCCGCCAGACTTTTCTCTGCCCAATCCGCCGGTATACGGAATTCAGCCATACTGAACTCTGATGATAATTCAAAAATATCTTCAAAACCATTGGAGGTCAGATTTCGTGCTACTCGAAGTCCCATGGAACGCTCCGGATAAATCACCTGATCGGCCCCGATTTTTTCCAGAATACGTCCATGAAGAGTATTCATAGCCTTGGAAATAACACAGGGAACGCCTAAATCCTTAGCCTGCATTGTTGCAGTAATACTGGCTTCCATATTTTCTGCAACAGCAACAATTGCCACATCCACATTCTGTACTCCAAGAGACTTCAGTATATCTGGTTCACGCACATCTGCCCGTACCGCATAGGTAACAGTCTCGGCAATCTCCTGAATATTTTCATCCTTATCATCGATTGCCAGCACATCATAATCTGCATTCGCCAGTTCTCTGGCAAGTGTCATTCCAAACTGCCCTAATCCGATTACTGCAAAAGATTTTGCTTTCATGGTCTGCCCTCATGTTTTCATAGTATAAATGCTTTTTAATGATTTTATTTTCTGGTTATCCAATCATAATATTTTCTTCTGCCAGATGTACATTCTCAGATTTCTTCTGTGCACGAGATACAACAGCTGCACCTAATGTCAGCGGACCGATTCTTCCAATGTACATGGTAAAAATCACAATCCACTTGGCTGGTGTATTCAATACAGAAGTCAAACCTCTGGAAAGTCCTACCGTTCCCACTGCTGATGTCAGTTCATAAAGTACATCAATAAACGGGGCATCAGGCATTACTGCAAAAAATGCCAACAGGGAAACAAACAAAACACTCACTGCCATTCCTGCGACCACAAGTGCTGAACGGACATAGCTGCTTCGAATTTTGCGACCACAGACCTCCACATCCTTCTTTCCGCGAAGGTTCGTTATAATGCTCAGCACCAGAACTGCAAGAGTTGTCGTCTTTATACCACCTGCTGTTCCCATCGGAGAACCTCCAATCAGCATAAGAAACAGACAAAGCATTGCAGTTCCATTGGTAAACGCAGCCTGATCAACTGTAAAAAATCCTGCGGTTCTGGTTGTTACAGCCTGGAACAGCGAAGCCATCAGTTTTTGTCCCAATGTGAGTTTTCCTATTGAAGCCGGATTGTCATATTCAAACAGAAAAATCAGGAAGGTTCCTCCCACCAATAAAATGCCGGTGGTCACAAGCACGATCTTGCTCTGTAAATGAAGTGTTCTGTAGAATCTGCCAAAGGAAAGCTTTTTCTGAAAAATCAGCTTAAAACGTTTTCCCAAATCCCACCACACTGTAAAACCAAGCCCGGAGGCAATGATCAAACTGATGGTAGTAAAATTCAGCAACGGATTCGTCACATAATCAGCCAGACTATTATCTCCCAACAGATCAATTCCTGCATTACAGAATGCAGAAACCGCAGTAAATACAGCCTGACCGGCGCCCTTCACCAAACCAACTCTGGGAATAAAATAAATCCCATAGCTAATTGCTCCGATTCCTTCTGCTGCAAACACACACAGTACAACTTTCCGTACAACCTTTACAAGACCTGACATCTGCTCCAGATTATAGGATTCCTGGATCATTCGACGGTTTTTCATGCTAATTTTCTTATTTAAATAAATGAAAATCACACTTGCCAGCGCAATCAAACCAATTCCGCCAATCTGTATCAGCAGCAAGATTACCAGCTTGCCGATTAAGCTCCAGTGGGTAGCTGTGACTACAGTTACCAAACCGGTAACACATACGCATGTAGTTGCTGTAAACATGGCATCTGAAAATGATGTGGTTTGTCCCGGTGCTGTACACAATGGCAGCCACAAAATTAATCCGCCTACAAAAATTACCCCCGCAAAGCTGAGGGTAATTATTTGTGCTGTATTCAGTTTATGCAATTTATATTGCAGATTTTGAATAAACATAAAATTCCTTTATTATTTCTTATAGTTATGAGAAAGGGACTCACAAACTTCCCACATATATGGAGTTACGCTCTTCTCCATTGCAAGAGCTTCGTTAATATCAAAATCAACGAAATCGCCATGACGATAACCAACGACACGGCTCTTCTTGCCCTCAAGAAGAAGGTCTACTGCCATAGCACCCATCATAGATGCATATACACGGTCTTTACAGGTCGGGCTTCCGCCACGCTGCATGTGACCAAGAATTGTCGCACGTGTCTCAATTCCTGTAGCAGCCTCGATACGCATTGCCATAGCCTGTGAATGGCCAATACCTTCTGCATTGATAATAATATGATGCTTCTTACCCATCTTACGGCTTTCAATAATGTTATTGATCAGCTTCTGCTCATCATAGTCATATTTCTCAGGAATAAGAACATCCTCAGCTCCGTTGGCAATACCGCACCACAGTGCAAGCCATCCGGCGCCACGTCCCATAACCTCGATGATACTGCATCTCTCATGAGAAGTAGATGTATCACGAACCTTATCAATTGCTTCCATAGCAGTGTTAACAGCGGTATCAAAACCAATAGTATACTCTGTACATGCAATATCAAGGTCGATGGTTCCTGGAATACCAATTGTATTGATTCCAAGATTTGCAAGCTTCTGAGCTCCGGCAAAGGAACCGTCTCCACCAATTACTACAAGTCCGTCAATACCATGCTTACGGCAGATTTCTGCACCACGCTGCTGTCCTTCCGGTGTACGGAATTCCGCACATCTTGCAGTGTAAAGAATTGTACCGCCGCGCTCGATTGTGTCAGATACATCTCTTGCTGACATATCGATGATTTCTTCACTTAAAAGGCCATTATAACCTTTCTGGATACCTTTTACTTTAAGTCCGTTGGAAAGTCCACGTCTTACAACTGCACGAATTGCAGCATTCATTCCAGGAGCGTCACCGCCGCTGGTAAGGACACCAATGGTCTTAATCTTGTTTTCTGCCATAATAATCTCCTCCATCTTATGAATCGTCGTGAGCTGTGTCTCCATTTTCATTGGAAACGCCCTCATTTTTCTATACACATATTCAGCATTAAGTTTATAGCATTTTCAAAGGTTTTTCAAGACTCTTTCAACAACTTTAACATTGTTATTTCCATATTTTTTACACATCTGGGCAAGCCAGTCATCCTGCACATTCACATGGTATGCTGCGGACAGTTTTTTCATCGCTTTTACGTCTTTTAAATAGACAATAACACTGTCCGTTCCCTGGGACTTTCGCAGATCCTCCAACAGTTCTTTTTCCTTCTGGCTGTAGTCTGCCTTGCTCTCAAACTGGATCCACAGTTCTTTTGGAATATCGGAAAAAGCGCGGACTTTTTCGAGAATCAGCTTGCTGGCTTTATCTTCCTCTGCTGATACACGCCCCTGAATAAAAACACGTGCATCCTCATTGATCATGTTCTGCCATTTCTCATAGTCTCTTGGAAAAACCATAACCTCTACAGTTCCAAGCAGATCTTCTACCGTAAGAAATGCCATGACTTTATTGGTCTTGGTGTACTTGATGTTTTTCTCCACGATCATGCCGCCGATGATAACCTTCTGGTTGTCTCTCACATGATTTTCATCTTCTTCATCCTCGTCTGTCGGCTGGAAATCTATGGTTCTGGCGGAGATCATTTTCTCCATCATATTGCGGTAACGCTCCAGAGGATGACCGCTTAAGTAAATTCCAAGAACCTCTTTCTCGTAGGCAAGAATGGTTTCTTTATCGTACTCTTCCACATTTGGCATGCGGATCTCAAACTCTTTTTTGTCCTCTTCGCTTGCAATGTCAAACAGGCTGAGCTGGCCTGCCATGGACTGCTTTTTGTTACGGGAAATGTCATCTACGATCTGACCGAAAACAATCATTTTCTGATGACGGTTTCCTTCCAGGCAATCCAATGCTCCAGCCTTAATAAAGTTCTCAAGGGCACGTTTATTAACCGCCTCTATATTGCGCTCAATAAAATTTTTCAGGGAAAGATACTCTCCATGTTCCTTTCGCTCTGCAACAATGGCATCAATTACCGGGCGGCCCACGCTTTTGATTGCGGAAAGAGCGTAACGGATAGAACCGTCTGATACGGAAAATCCATATTCTCCACTGTTAATATCTGGCGGCAGAATCGGGATGCCCATCTGACGGCAAACCTGAATATACTCGGCGACCTTGGTTGGAACATCAATGACAGAAGTCATCAGTGCTGCCATATATTCTACCGGATAATAATATTTCAGGAAAGCAGTCTGATAGGTTACATACGCATATGCCGCTGCATGGGATTTGTTAAAAGCGTACTGGGCGAAATCAATCATCTCGTCATAAATTTTGTTAGCCACCTTTTCATCAATTCCGTTTTTAATGCAGCCGGGAACTCCCTCTTCTTCATTTCCGTAAACAAATGCCTGACGCTCTTTTTCCATGACATCCAGTTTCTTCTTGGACATGGCACGGCGCAAAAGATCGCTTCGCCCCAGGGTAAAGCCGCCAAGACTCTGCACGATCTGCATTACCTGCTCCTGATAAACGATACATCCATGGGTTGCCTTCAGAATCGGCTCCAATTGCGGACAATCATAATGGATTGTATCCGGTCTGTTCTTTCCTCTGATGTATTGAGGAATAAAATCCATAGGGCCCGGACGGTACAGGGAAATTCCGGCAATTACATCCTCCAGGCTATGAGGCTTTAGTTCCTTCATGAACCCTTTCATTCCCCCACTCTCCAGCTGGAACACGCCATCTGTGCGTCCGGTTCCCAGAGAGTCCAGTACTTTCTGGTCATTGTAATCTATTTTTTGCATATCCAGAGATATGCCGTAATTTTTCTTAACATTTTTTACTGCGTTGTTAATAACAGTCAGGGTACGAAGCCCCAGAAAATCCATCTTCAGAAGGCCAAGCTCTTCCAGAGTGGTCATTGTAAACTGGGTCACGATAGTTCCGTCCTGGGCACGGGAAAGAGGAACATACTCGGAGACATCCTTCTGGCTGATTACGACTCCTGCTGCATGCATGGAGGTGTGTCTTGGAAGTCCCTCAAGACGTTTTGCCATATCAATGAGATGATGAATATCTGGCTGCTCGTCGTATGCCTTTTTCATCTCCGGATTTACTTCCATAGCCTTGTCAATAGTAACTACTTTCACACCCGGAATCTTAGTTGGAACCATTTTGGCAATGGTATCTACCTGTGCATATGGCATATCAAGGACACGTCCCACATCACGGATAACTCCCCGGGCCGCCAGGGTACCGAAGGTAACAATCTGAACCACACAGTCTTTGCCGTATTTGCGCACAACGTAATCGATTACTTCCTGTCTTCGCTCAAATCCGAAATCCACATCAATATCAGGCATAGATACACGTTCCGGATTCAGGAAACGCTCAAACAGAAGGTCATATTTGATGGGATCCAGCAAAGTGATTCCCAATGTGTACGCTACAATACTCCCTGCAGCAGAGCCTCGTCCCGGTCCTACCTCGATCCCGTTCTGCCTTGCATAATGGATGAAATCCCATACAATCAGGAAATAATCTACGTATCCCATATTTTGAATGGTGGAAAGCTCGTACTCCAGACGTTCCCGAAGTTTTGGGGTAACCGGATTGTAAAGTCTATCCAGGCCTTCGAAACAGAGCTTGTTCAGGTATTCCCAGGAAGTATAACCATCTGGCACGTCAAAGCGCGGCAGCTTGGTAACACCAAATTCAATTTCCACATGGCATCGCTGTGCGATCTTATGAGTATTCTCCAGTGCTTCCAGTGCATATGGAAAAAGAGCTGCCATCTCTTCTTCTGATTTCACATAATATTGTCCGCCTTCATAACGCATACGGTCAGTGTCAGACAATTTCTTTCCTGTCTGCAGACAGAGAAGAATATCATGAGGATCTGCATCCTCTGCATAGGTATAGTGGATATCGTTGGTGGCAACCAGATCGATTCCTGTTTCCTGATGCATGCGAAGCAGCTGCTGGTTTACATTCTGCTGTTCCGGGATGCCGTGATCCTGAAGCTCCAGGAAAAAGTTCCCCTTACCAAAGATGTCCTGGTAACGAAGTGCGGCCTTCTTAGCATCCTCATAAAGACCTCTGTTAATAAAACGAGCTACTTCACCAGCGAGGCAGGCGCTTAATGCAATCAGTCCTTCATGGTATTCCTGAAGAAGCTCCAGGTCTACACGCGGCTTATAATAAAAGCCTTCTTTAAAGCTCTTTGACACAATTTTCATAAGATTCTGGTAGCCCTTGTTATTCTCTGCCAGAAGTACCAGATGATAATAGCGGTCGTCGCCGCTGCCAATTTCCCTGTCAAAGCGGGAGCCCGGAGCAACGTAAACCTCGCAGCCCAGAATCGGATTAATTCCTGCGGCACGGGCAGCACGGTAAAAATCGATGATTCCGTACATAACGCCATGATCAGTAATGGCGGCACTGTCCATCCCAAGCTCTTTCACACGGGCAACGTATTCTTTTATTTTGTTGGAACCGTCCAGCAGACTGTATTCTGTATGGACGTGAAGGTGCGTAAATGCCATTTGTTATCTCCTTTTGTTAAAAACAAAATGGGAAAAAATTGCATACCCCACTCCGCGATTTAACAGCCAGAATAAGGTATGCGATTTTTAATATTTTTCTCTTTTAGTATTCTTTCTTATAGATACGTCTGTCTCTGATTTCAATCTTTCCTTCTTTCAGAAGGTGACCAACTGCACGCTTAAATGCATTCTTACTCAGACCAAACTCTCTCTTGATCACATCCGGTGAAGCCTTGTCGTCAAACGGAAGAACACCTGCAAATTCTTCAATTACACTCAGTACACTCTCCGCATCTTCGTTAATCTGGAGATATGCTTTCTGACGATCGGTAACATTCATCTTGCCGTCTTCTTTTACTTCGGAAACGCGAAGGTCAAGGATTTCTCCCGGACGGTATTTCCCATTGGCTTCTCTTGCCGGAATTAACGCAGAATATTTATCATCAACCGCTACAAATACCCCGAAGCGGTCACTGATCTCATATACACGCCCCTTTACAGAGTCTCCGGCTACATACGGAGTTCTGGTGGAAAGATAGTGATATACCTTCATAGTGGCACAAAGCCTGCTGCTTTTGTCTACATAAAGTGCCACCAGACATTCCTGTCCCTCTCTTACACGGCTGGTCTGCTCGTGATAGGGAAGAAGAAGATCCTTCTCAAGCCCCCAGTCAAGGAATGCACCAATCCTGGTTACCTGAAGTACTTTCAAAACTGCAGTCTGTCCCACCTGTAAAAGAGGTTCCTTCGTAGTTGCAATAAGACGGTCTCTGGAATCTTTATAAATAAATACTTCCAGTGTATCGCCTTCTTTCGTTCCTTCCGGAATCTGTTTCCCGGGAAGAAGCACTCGCTCTTCCTGTCCCGCATTTTTATTCTCAGCCAGATAAACACCAAAATCTACGGTCTTCACTACAATAAGCTTCTGTTTTTTTCCTATTTCGATCATGAATTCTCCTTACTCAATATACTGAAATGCCTTTGCCCGGCAGTCTTTTAGTCTTTTTTCAGTATAGCACACATTTGCCTTCACTGTGAACACCAACTTATTGAAGTCAATATAAAAAATGCAGAAAATCGGCTGGCGCATCTCTTCCCTTGCGCTCTGCTTCTGTGATTCACTGCATTTTCTATAAAATAACCGTACATGTAGATCTAAGCATTTCTAAATCGGCTTAGGAATTCCTTTGTCAACTGATCCTTCGGATTTTCAAAAAGCTCTTTTGGTGGGCGGTCTTCTACGATGATCCCGTTCGCCATAAAAATCACTCTTTTGGAAACATCCCGGGCAAATGCCATTTCATGGGTTACAATGATCATGGTAAGTCCTTCGTGTGCCAGGTCTCGCATAACCTCCAGAACCTCACCTACCATCTGTGGATCCAGTGCAGATGTGGGCTCATCAAAGAGCAGGATTTCCGGTTCCATAGCAAGTGCTCTTGCAATTGCCACACGCTGCTTCTGACCGCCGGAAAGCTGTTTCGGCTTAGCATTAATATATGGTGCCATTCCAACCTTTTCCAAATAATACAGTGCTTTTTTCTCAGCCTCTTCTTTACTTTTTTTCAGGACCTTTTCCTGACCGATGGTACAGTTTTTCAAGGCAGTCATATTGTTAAACAGGTTAAAGTTCTGGAAAACCATTCCTACCTTGGAACGATACTCAGGGACATTTACATTTTTACTGGTAATGTCTGTTCCATGATAGTTTATCTCACCGCTGGAGGGTGTTTCCAACATATTCAGGCAGCGAAGCAAAGTGGATTTACCGGAACCGGAGGGTCCGATAATACAGGTTACATCACCAGCGCTTACAGAGAAGTCGATGTCGCGCAGAACCTGATTACTTCCAAAGGCTTTTCCCAGATGCTTTACTTCAAGAATTTTTTCACTCATGATCATTTCTCCTCCTTCTTTTTCGGATAAGAATACAGACCACTTGTGTGCGTCAGTGTATCCGTTGTCGCCAAATCATAGTTCTGCGGTCCTTCCATTTTATGTTCCAGAAGACGAAGCAGTCTGGAGCAGACAAAGGTCAGGATAAAGTACATTACCATGGCGATTGTAAATGCCTCGAAGTAGGTATAATATGCACCTGCAACGCCTTTTGTGGTGTAAAAAAGCTCTACAATTCCGATGATGGAAAGTACACAGGTGTCCTTAATATTAATGATCAGGTTGTTGCCAATCTGAGGCATAATGTTTCGCAGTGCCTGTGGAAGAATTACGTTTATCATAGTCTGCACGTGAGTCATTCCAATGGCTTTGGCAGCCTCAGTCTGGCCTTCGTCAACGGAAAGGATTCCTCCCCGAACGGTTTCTGCCATATAGGCTCCTGTGTTAATAGAAACTACGAAAAATGCAGCAAACCACATGGACATGTTAATATTGAACAGGTAAGCACTTCCATAATAAATGAACATTGCCTGTACCATCATAGGAGTTCCGCGGAAAAATTCCACGTAGCAGGCCATGATGAATTTCAGAATTCCAACCAGTGTTTTCTTTACTGTGGAATCTCTCTGATCTACTGGAATTGTCTGAATAATTCCAACTATAAAGCCAATGAGGCACCCTAAAAAGGTGCCTACAATTGCTATGATCATTGTATTTCCGGCTCCTGACAAAAATGAGGTGCCGTATTGCTGGAGCAGATACTGGATCCGTCCCCAGAAGCTTTCAGGAAGCATAATTTTTTCTCCTCCTTGCTACATTATTCTGACAGCGGCTGTACGGAAATTGCCTCATCCATCATCTTGGTATAATCATCCTCTGTCATTTTGTCCAGAACACTGTTTAACGCATCCAAAAGCTCAGTATTGCCTTTCTGTACGGAAATACCGATGTTGATGTCCTCATCAGATACATCGAAATCTCCGTCTGTGCCTGAGAAGTCAAGAAGTTTAAAATCCGGATAAGCTACACATGCTGCCATTCCGGTTGGCATATCGGTTACAACGGCATCACATTTGCCGGATTCCAAAGCCACCAGCATAGCCGGTGCACTTTCCTGTGCAGGAAGGATATTTGCATCTTCAATCTGCGGCAGGCAGGAATCATACCAGATGGTGTTCTGTTGGGAAGTACAGGTTACTCCTTTTAAGTCTGCTACGCTTGCTGCATCAGCGTAATCTCCATCACTTTTTACCAATGTGATAATGGACGCATAGTAATATGGCTCTGTGAAATCTACCATCTGCTGACGCTCAGATGTAATTGACTGTCCTGCAATAACACAGTCAACTTTTCCGGACTGTACAGCAGGTACCAGGGAATCCCAGTCCAGCTTTACGATTTCCAGGTCATAGCCCAGCTCGTCGCAGATATGTTTTGCCATCATGACGTCATAACCATATGCGTAGTCAGAGCTTCCTGAAATGGGAACTGCTCCGTTGGAATCATCTGGCTGAGTCCAGTTGTATGGAGCATAGCTGCACTCCATAGCTACTTTTAATGTTTTCTTTTCTTCTGCCTGTACCATTGTAAGTCCAAGTCCCGGCATTGCAGTTACTGTAACCGCAGCTGCCATAAGACCACTTGTCATTTTTCTCCATAAATAGTTCTTCTTCACGTTTGTTTCCTCCTCTTAATAGCCTTTCATTAATCATATAACATGAGGTTTTTCGCCCCTTTTTCTTGTTTCAGGGTAAAAAAAATGCAATGGCGGCGTTATCATGCTAACGCGCCATTGCGTTGTAGTTCATATTACTCTTGTTTGTGGGAGAAGTCAAGAGGGGAAACGGAATACATTTTAAATTCTTTTCCATAAATAAAAGACATTTTCAGCAAACGAAAGGTCTGCTCCACGGCAGCTGTCATGTTCCTTATTGCAGTGGCAGGGGACATGGCGGCTTCCAATGTGGTTACCTGACGCAGTATGGGAAAAAAGGCGTCTATTCCGGCTTGGTTGCATGCAGCGGCATCCTCAGTGACTGCGCCAGAGAAGGCGATGACGGGCTTGCCGTACTTTTTGGCAAGTCGGGCAATGCCGATAGGAGCTTTACCCATGACAGTCTGTCCGTCAAGACAGCCTTCGCCTGTAATCACAATGTCGGCATCTTTTATTGCTGTTTCGATTCCGATTTCTTCCAAAACAATATTAATTCCGGGTTCAAGCTTTCCACGAAGAAATGCGCGGAATGCAAAACCAAGGCCGCCAGCGGCGCCGCAGCCAGGGTAATTGGAATCGTAGTTCTGCCTGGTACCAGCCATTTGGAAATATTCTTCTGTCAGTTTTGCATATTTCCTCATCCACTGATCCATCTGCTCTGCCATCCTTGGAGTTGCACCTTTTTGCGGACCAAAGATGTGGCTGCAGCCATTTTCGCCGCATAAGGGATTATCTACATCACAGGCAATTCGGAAGTCACATTCTTTCAATTCAAATAATATATGCTCACAGTTGATTGCCGCCAGATTTTCCACACCTCGAGCTCCAAACGGTACCTGTTTTCCACCTTCATCCAGAAATTCTGCACCTAATGCCTGAAGCATGCCGACTCCGCCATCGTTGGTTGCACTTCCGCCAATTCCGATAATAAAATGACGGCAGCCTTTTCCTATTGCGTCTTTTATCACTTCACCAACACCGTAGGTTGTAGTGTTCAGCGGATTGCGAAGCTCCGGTTGAACCAGAGTAATCCCAGCTGCTCCTGCCATTTCTATAATTGCAGTTTTCTCCTCCACAATTCCATACTCACAAATTACAGGCTCTCCCAACGGTCCTGTCACCTTTACTTTTTCCAGTTTGCCGCCAAGCCCTTTCGCCAAAGCCTGTACCGTTCCCTCGCCACCATCTGCTAACGGATACACGATTGCTTCCGCATCCGTAAACACTCTCCGAATCCCTTTCTCTGCTGCCTCTCCCGCCTCTATAGAATCCATACTTCCTTTAAATGAATCAATTGCAATCACTGCTTTCATAAACTGTCATCCCCTTTTTCAGTCCTATCCACTCGTATATGGTGGAGCCTGCGTTTATATTAACATATCTTCTTCTGTACATCCTCAAATTTATTATATTTTTCCTGATATCACAAATCTCTGTATTCCCAAATTTAACCAAATAACTGCTTCCAAAACATTTATAGTTGACATTATGATATCTAAATGATATCATATCAATATCCAAAGGTAATATAAGACAGCTATTCCGTATCATAGCTGTCGCATACATTCAGGGATATCTGTTATAATCGTTATCCCGGTCAGGAGGCTTATTATGCAGGAAAAAGTTTTGGATAACAAGAAAAATGGTATGGGTATGATGGTACTGTTTATTCTGCTTTATGCAGCAGCTGCTGCCTTTATTACAATCGGTGCCATGTTTTACTGGATTCCATTGATGGTCATTGGAATTATTTGGCTATCTCTGGGATGGATTCCCTTTTGCGGATTAAAAGTTCTGAAGCCACAGGAAGCTCTAGTACTTACTTTGTTTGGTAAGTATGTGGGAACTCTGAAGAACGATGGTTTTTACTGGGTAAATCCGTTCTGTACAGCAGTGAACCCGGCAGCGAAGACCAAGCTGAACCAGAGCGGTGATGTAGATGGCGGAAATGCAGCCAAGTCAGTTCTGACTCTGGCCGCTGCAGGAACAACTGCTTCTGCAAGCAGTTCTTATGTAAACAAGAAGATTTCCCTGAAAATTATGACTCTTAACAATAACCGTCAGAAAATCAACGATTGTCTGGGTAACCCGGTGGAGATTGGAATTGCAGTTATGTGGCGTGTAACTGACACAGCAAAAGCAGTTTTCAATGTTGACAACTACAAGGAATATCTTTCCCTGCAGTGTGACAGCGCACTTCGTAATATCGTAAGAATTTATCCTTATGATGTAGCTCCTAATGTGGATACTACCGGAGACGGAGTTGCAGATGAGGGAAGCCTTCGCGGTTCCAGTGAGATCGTAGCCGGACGTATCCGTGATGAGATCCAGCAGAAGGTTGCAGAAGCAGGTCTTGAGATCATCGAGGCACGTATTACATATCTGGCTTATGCACCTGAGATTGCTGCGGTTATGCTGCAAAGACAGCAGGCGTCTGCTATTATTGACGCAAGAAAGATGATCGTGGATGGTGCTGTTGGCATGGTAGAAATGGCGTTAGAACGGTTGAATGAAAACAACGTGGTTGAGCTTGATGAGGAGCGGAAGGCTGCCATGGTTTCCAACCTTCTGGTAGTGCTGTGCGGCAATCATGATGCTCAGCCGATAGTTAATTCGGGAAGTCTTTATTAATGGCTGCAGATACCAGACCTAAGAAACAAATTCCTCTCAGGCTTTCTGCCAAGCTTTATGACCAGATTGCAGCCTGGGCTGAGGACGATTTCCGCTCCGTAAACGGGCAGATTGAATATCTGCTTACCGAATGTGTCCGGCAACGCAAAAAGAACGGAAAATATGTTTCCGATACAATGGATGAACCGCCGGAACTGGATATTGAATGAATTTCATATTTTTCAGAACAGGGAGTGCCCAAAACTGCACTCCCCTTTTTCTTATCCTTACTTATTTTCAAACATATGCTTCATCCAATCCCCAGCCAGCTGGATCCAGCTTTCGCATTCGGGCTGGATACCGTAGCCGTTGGGGCAGGCGGTTTCTGCAGTGGCAAGGCCAAGGCCGTGACCGCCTACTGGATAAATATGCAGCTCTGCCGGAATATCCAGTGCATGAAGTGCCTGGAAAAACAGCAGGGAATTCTCTACCGGAACGGTGTCATCCGGAGCGGTATGCCACAGGAAAGTCGGCGGTGTATCCTTGCTGACACTATATTCCAGCGATAAAAATCTGCGCTTCTCTTCATCTACATAGTCCTCGCCAAGAACTTTTTCAAAAGATCCCTGATGAGCCTTTTCCCCGGAAGTGATAACCGGATAGCTAAGCATCAGTCCATTAGGACGGAATTTCCCGGCATCCATTCCCAGAGCCTCCGCTACAAATGGCTTGTTCCAGAACACTCCAAGACTTGCTGCCAAGTGTCCTCCTGCGGAAGATCCCTGAACTACGATCTTGCCTGTATCAATATGCCACTTTTCTGCATTTTCACGAAGCATTGCAACTGCTGTGGCAAGCTGCAGAAGTGCTTCCGGGAACCGTGCCGGAGCTACGCTGTAGCGCAGAATTGCCGCATGATAGCCCATAGCCATAAACTTAACAGCCAGCGCCTCCGCCTCACGATCTGAAGTCATCTCATATCCGCCTCCCGGACAAATCAAAACAACCGGCCTCTTTCTCCCCAAATCAATCTCCGGTGAATTATCCAGGAAATAAGTGAACAAATTTGCCTTAAATTCTGAGTCCTTTAACTGGATTTCTATTTTTTCATGAATCATTGGTACAGCCTCCTATATATTGAATGATTTTTCAAACATAATTCTAACCCTATCTTAATACCAATTCATTAAAAATCAAGGGAAAATTGACACTCTGCGGAATGCTGCGACGACCTGCGGTGAATATACATTGCAAACGCACGTCCAGCAATCCACCGTCAATTTTCCAACAACATACCCCCTTTTGCCTCCAGCGTCACCACCGTTCCGCCTTCATACTGCTCCCCAGTAAGCAGATCTTTCCGCGCCTCATTCAGCACAAATACAGTCTCCTCATCATTATGGTTCAGCACAAACATCACGCCTTTTCCATCTTTAAACCTCTCCGTTGCCTCAACTCCCTCCGGAACCTCCAGAACCGGAGAAATCCCTTTTTCTTCCATACGCTCCCGCATAAACATCCGGTAAAATTCCTGTGAAGACCGGGTTCCCACATAATACGCCTTTCCAGCCCCAAAGCTGTTTTCCGTAATCACAGGCGTGCCCGCGTAAAAATCTTCTTCATAAGAAGCCAGCTCTCTGGCCCCCTCCAAATGCATCAGATCACACAGCAAAGACGCCTCACAGGAAACACCGCCATACATAAAGTGATTTCTCTTATCCCGGGGAAGGGCATCGGACTCCTCCACCCAGATTCCCAGAATATCACGCAACTTTCCCGGATAGCCCCCTGTAATAACCAGGTCATGCTCATCCACAATGCCGCTGAAATAAGAAGTAATAAACGTGCCGCCCTTCTTCACAAACTGGCGGATCTTCTCATCCGTATTTCCCTTTGTCATATAAAGAAGAGGTGCGGTCACTACTTCATACTGCTCCAGATCGTCCTCCACGCCAATAATGTCCACTGCATAATTCTGTTCCTCCAGCGCCCTGTAATATAGAAAAACCTCGTCCAGATATTTCAGATCACGGCTCGGGCCGGCAGAGTACTCAATTGCCCACCAGTTGTCCCAGTCAACCAGAATCGCTGCCTTTGCCCGGCTTCTGGCACCCAGAGTCTTATCCCCAAGCTGCTGCAGTTCCTTTCCAAGCTGGGAAATTTCACGGAAAACTCTGGTATTCTCTGTCCCAACATGGTCAATCACTGCACCATGATACTTTTCACATGCACCAATGGAACGTCTCATCTGGAAAAACAGCACCGCATCTGCCCCATGCGCCATTGCCTGATAGCTCCACAGACGCATAACTCCAGGACGCTTCAGTGCATTATACGCCAGCCAGTTGGTCACACTTGGCGTCTGTTCCATCAGCACAAAAGGCTGTCCCCCTTTGATTCCCCGCATCAGGTCATGATTCATGGCAATTCTGGAGTAAGGATCTTCATTTGCCGGATAATTGTCCCATGAGATAAAATCCATGGATTTTGCCCACATCTGATAATCCAGCGGCTTATAAAATCCCATGAGATTAGTTGTAATTTTGGCATCCGGAACCACAGAACGGATTGCCGCAGCCTCTGCCTGGTAACATTTCAGCATCCCTTCTGAATTGAAACGGCGGTAGTCCAGGGAAATCCCCTGAAAAGTAGTGCGGTCTGGCTCAAAATGTTCACTCAGCATATTTGGCAGCACAATTTCGTCCCAGTCATAGAAGGTATGTCCCCAAAAGCTGGTATCCCAAGCTTTATTTACTTCCTCAATGGTGCCGTATTTTTCCTTCAGCCAGACCCGGAACTGCTTTTCGCAGTTTTCACAGTAGCACTCTCCGCCATACTCATTGCAGATGTGCCAGCCAATCACGCACTCCCGTTCTCCATACCGCTCTGCCAGCTTTTTCGCCAGAAGAACAGAATACTTCTGATAGGTTGGACTGTTCTGGCAGGAATTGTGGCGGCTTCCAAATTTTCGCTTCATGCCGCTAAACTCGGTGCGCAAAATATCTGGGTGGCGTTTCGCCATCCACGCCGGATGAGCCGCTGTAGAGGTGGCAAGGAAAACCTTCAGCCCATTTGCCTCCACCAGATCCATGATCTTATCCAGTTTTTCAAAATTATAAGTATCCTCACTTGGCTGCAAAGCTGCCCAGGAAAATACATTCAAGGTTACCTCATCAATTCCCGCCAGCTTAAAAAGCCGCATATCCTCTTCCCAGATTTCCTCCGGCCACTGCTCCGGGTTGTAATCTCCGCCATATAAAACTTTATTGATTCTGCTGTCCTGAAACATTTTTTCTCCTTTTCAAATATGCCGCATTTAGTTTACATAATTCTAGTTTTCCAAATTTAAATAATCTCCATTATAAACAAAAGCAGGAGAACCCCTTTACGGATCCCCCTGCCCTCGTTTATAAATCCGGCATTTATTTCATTCTGATTTCAACTACTACCTTGCACTGCAAATCTGCTCCAATTATCTTTATTCTTCCGGAGCCTCAGTAACCTCAGCCTCAGCTGTATCTGCACTATCTGCTGCTGTATCGATCTCTGCAGATGTATCAGCTTCCGCACTGTCATCTGCACTTCCGTCTGCAGTCTCTTCAGCAGCTGCATCAGTTCCGTGCTCTTCCTCATACTGTTTTACAGTAGCTACGCGGGCATCGTTCTGAGCCTTTGCGCACTCCATGTCATAATCCAGTACAGTCTGATAATCCAGGCCTTCCAAAGTATCCTGCATTTCTGCAAGAAGAGAATTAAACTCATCTTCATTGGACGCAAATACCATCTTCCAGGAATAATCTACGATAGAAGCCTTACACTGACCGCGAAGCGTACTAATCTGAGAGTCTTCCTCAGGTACTGCATATCCGCTTCCAGGTGCCACCAAAATCTGGTCATGGCTTGTAAGGTAATCCATTGTTGTCTCTGCTCCCGTCTGAGTTTTCCAGTCAGCGTAGAGAGTATTGTCCTGATTTTCAAGAACAGAACTCCAGGTTGTATAATCATAACAGATTCCAGTTTCCGGATTCACATCAAGCTGGTTTACTGCTTTGTAATTCAATGCGGAAACACCATCTTTCCATGTACCACCGCCCCATTCGTCCGGAACATTTACAGTCTCACCATAAAGAGCCTGTTTACCAAAATCTGTAAGAACCGGCTCACCATCTTTCATTTCCCAGGTAAGGCCTTCTGGCCCACAAGTACTTGCTGTCTGTGCACAGGATTCCATGATTCCCTCCGGAGAATACAGCCAGTCAATAAAATCTGCCAGTCTCTGCGGATCCTCTGCTTTACTTCCAATCATAATTCCAGCATTTCCACCGTTTCCGTTGACCTGACATCCATAAGAGAAAATACATTCATCTGCGATTGGAGCAAGCATGAAGCCTTTTCCCTCAGCTTTATTGGCATCTGTATTGTACGCAGACTGACCGAGCCATGGATATGGGGAAAACAAGATCTGTCCGTCCTGATATTTTGCAAACAGAGTGTCATAATTTTGTGTTGTAGATTCCGGATCTACAAGTCCCATCTGATTTGCCTCAAACAGGAATTTCAGAGACCTTACATATGCAGAATCACTGTCAATAAAGCTCTGATAATCAGAACCGTCTGCTTTTGCAAGCACGAAACCGATCTCATCATATCCATAAAGGCTTGCTTCTGGCTTGGCATTTGACATCAGATTTCCGTCCCAGTCTTTAAACAGGGAAATGGCATAAGTCTGTTTTCCGCTATCACTGGTCGGTACTGCCTCCTGCATTTTCTGAAGTGCCGGAAGAAGATCCTCCAATGTGTTCAGTTCCGGATATCCGGCTGCCTTGTATGCATCCCATCTGAGATAAGCGCCATAGTTTGGCTCAAGACCTTCTGAAGAGGTTGTCGGGGAGTTACTGGAAGATTCAGAAGGAATTGCCCAGATTCCATCTTCTTCTACAAGCTGACTCGTTGTTTCAATTGCGCTGTCATATCTGTGAACGTTCTCAGCATCCTTCAGGTAATCTGTCATATCAATAACCAGACCAGCTGTTACCAGGTTCTGAAGACGTCCATTTCCGCATCCTGTAATAATCAGGTCACCAAGGTCTCCTGCCGCAGAACGTGTCTGGAAAAGAGTATCACCGCCGCCGGCTACGTTCGGTGCAATAATATTCAGTTCCATATTGAATTTGTCTTTTACGATTTTTGCAAACCAGCCAGACTGGATTCCCTGATAGTTTGCCATGCTGTCAAATACATCAACTGTAATAAAGTCCTTGTATTTGGAGTTTCCTTCGGTCTCGCCATCACTGCTGTCCGCACTTTCTGTGCTGTCGCCTGCTGTGCTTTCTACGGCAGTGCTTTCTGTGGAATCACTGTTGTCAGAACCGCAGCCTGCCAGAGTTCCGGCAATAAGTGCTGCACTAAGCATGCGCTGATTGCTTTTCTTTTCATGTTTTCCATCCTCCATTGATGTTTTCATTTTACTTGCTATGTATAAGTTTGTCACTTATTTTTTATCAACCTTTTACAGAACCGATCATAATACCTTTGACAAAGAATCTCTGGAATAATGGGTAAATAAACAGGATCGGAAGTACAACGATTACGGATACGGTCATACGGATTGAGGTCGGGGTCTGCTGAGTGGCAATGGCCGCCATATTCAGTGCACCGCCGGTACTGTTCTTAACCATTGTTGCAAGGGAACTTGCCTGGTTGATGTAGGTGTACAGAAGATACTGCAGAGAGTAAAGCTTCTGATCGGTAATGTAGATCAGGGTATCCTGGAAAGAGTTCCACTGTGCAACTGCCGCGAAAATAGCAACGGTTGCAAGGATCGGGGTACAAGCCGGAAGAATGATCTTGTAGAAAATCTTAAAGGTTCCAGCTCCGTCAATCTCAGCAGCCTCCTGTAAAGCCTTTGGAATGGATTCCACATAGGTTTTAACCAGAATAATGTTGTACGGCTGCACAATTGCCGGAAGAATGTAAACCCAGAAGGTGTTGTTCAAATGCAGGGTTTTCATGGTGATAAACATTGGAATCAGACCTGCGTTAAAATACATGGTGATTACAATTACACGATACCAGAAGCTTCTTCCCCACATTTTTTCCTGCGTAAACATGAACCCAAGGAACGCACTTGCCAGTACGGTAAGTCCGGTTCCCAGCACGGTTCTTGCCACGGAGATCAGCGCCGCAGTAGAAATACCGGAAAGCTGAAGTACCTGCTTGTAATTTTCAAAATGGATTCCTTTTGGAATCAGGGTAATCAGACCGTTGGCACTTAAATCGTTGGCACTGATGGTGTTAATGATCAGATAATAAAACGGATACAGGCAGATCAGTGTCAAAAGGCCAAACAGCAGATAGTTAAATACGTTAAAAACCTTATCGGAAGCAGACAGAGGTTTTTTCTTTTCTTTAAATACAACTTTTTCTTTCATCTCTTTCTCCTTCCTTTTAGATAATGGATTCTCCACGGGTCTTCTTGGAAACAAAGTTTACAACGAACAGCAGTACCACACTTACCACACTCTTCAGCATACTGATCGCAGTTGCAAGGGAAAGGCTTGATCCGGTCATACCGATGTTATATACGTACAGGTCAAGCACCTGGATATGAGCCTTGTTGAAAGAGTTCTGGAATACGAAATACTGGTCCATACCATTGTTCAGGAAGTTTGCTACGGAAAGCATCAGCATTACGAAGTAGGTTGGAAGCAGCGCCGGGAATGTAATGTGACGCATGAGCTGGAAGCGGCGGTTTGTAATCGTAGAATGCATAAATCCAGCCATGCAATGGGAAATAAGAAAACAGAAATACTAAAATTACAAAAGGTATGATCATAAGAGTCAGTTTCTTGTTTTTCTTAGAACCTTTTGGTGTTGCGGCTTTTGCCGCGGATGTAGCTTTCGCCATCTGTTTTTTCCCTCCTTCTTTTTAAAGATCTGTTTACCGCAAGTTGCAGCCAGCTGCTGCTTCTGCGTTCACAGCTCTCTTTTAGCTGTTGTCATGGTAGCACTAATTTTTATTGGAAAATACGGTGAAAATTTGACATGGTTTATGGAAATTTTAGAATTAATTCATAGACAAATGAGAAATCACTATTTTTTGCTGTACCCAAGATATGATTTTTACTGTAGACCGTAAAATTCTTTCTATATAATATGAGGGAGTAAGAACTCTAAATGAAACAATGTCATTAAGTAACATTGCTGAACAGTTGAGCTATTTACATCTGAATACTCTGGAGGTAAAACATTATGAAATTCAATCCCGACAGTCCATTTTTTCAGTTTATGAATTCTCTGGCGGCATTTATCGGACTGAACGTGATCTTTCTGATTACATGTCTGCCGATTTTTACCATAGGCCCGGCTCTGACGGCACTTTATACGGTAACCTTGAAAGAAGCACGCAAAGAAGGCGGATACATTTTCTCCACCTACTTCAAAGCATTCAAAGAAAATTTCCGCCAGTCTGCTGCGGCGTTTCTGATTCAGCTGGTTCTGGCACTTGTGTTTCTTTTTAATACACATTTCTGGGGCGAACAGAATACCGTACTGGGAAATGCACTTATGTTTGTAATGACTGCACTTCTGGTGGTTCTTGCACTGACTTTTATGTACTGCTATCCTTTGATGGCAAGATTTGATAACACCCTGACGCAGTCCATGAAAAACGCATTTTTCGTTGCCATAACCCATCCTAAATTTACATTGGGGCTTGCGGGAATTTTGGCGGTATATCTATTCTTCTGCTTTGGATTTTCTGATTTTGCAAAGGTATTTATGATTTTGCTGGGATTTTCTTTTCTGGCATACTGCAATTCTATGCTGCTGGTGAAGGTTTTTCAGGATTACGAAGAAGAACCTGTAGAATGTATTTTGGAAAAAGAATGATTTTTCTATGAGAAACAGCCTTCCGGAAAGATGTCGGAAGGCTGTTGATGTTTTGTTGAAGCGTATTTGCAAACTATGTTAGATTTCCAAGGTTCCCTGTCCGTAATAAGCATTCTCGCCATGTTTTCTGTAATAATGCTTATCCTGAAGCTCCTGCGGTGCCGGTTTCACATCCGGATTGATCAGCTCGCAGCGGGAAGCCATCTTGGCAACCTCTTCCAGTACAACTGCGTTGTGAACAGCTTCATGAGCATCTTTTCCCCATGTGAAAGGTCCGTGGTTCTTGCAGAGAACTGCGGGAACAGCTTCATAGTCTCTCTTCTTGAAATAATCTGCGATCAGGATACCTGTATTTCTCTCATATGCTTCTGCAATCTCGCTTTTATCCAGATTACGGACACATGGAACTTCTCCGTAAATGTAATCTGCATGGGTAGTTCCATAGCAAGGAATTGCGCGTCCTGCCTGTGCCCAGCTTGTAGCCCAGGAAGAATGAGTATGTACGATTCCGCCGATTTTCGGGAATGCATTGTAAAGCACTACATGAGTAGGTGTATCAGAAGATGGATTATATTTTCCTTCTACTTTATTTCCCTCTAAATCCACCACTACCATATCCTCTGGTGTCAGCTTATCATAATCTACGCCACTTGGTTTTATTACAAAAAGACCCTTTTCACGATCGATTCCGCTTACATTTCCCCAGGTAAAAGTAACCAGACCATATTTCGGCAGATCCATATTTGCTTTGTAAACTTCTTCTTTTAATTTCTCCAGCATAGTTGTGTCCTCCTTTGCACGTATACTATTATCTATACTATATCACTTGTACAGACGTATTTCCACTTGTATTTTGTATATTTCCGGTACTGTTTCATTATTGGCTGTAAAATAGCCAGCGGTCTGTTCCTATTATGTTTCAGCCTGGCTGCAAAATTTTTCTCTGCCTGGCAATACAATTGGCAATATATAGAAATCAGGCTTCTGTAAATTCTACCACAGCGTAGGGTTCGCCGCCTTCTGTGGAAAGGGCGACGGTAATTTTCCCGGTTTCCTGCTTCACTGACGGGTAAAAAATATCTCCCAGCAGTGCCTGTTTCTTGTACTCCGCTCTCATCTGACGGATCACAAAGCCCTCTGGCAGATAATCTGCTGCCATGCGGATATACTGGCAGTTGTTTACATGATGATGGGTGTCCAGATGGTGCTTCTGGATAGCAAAGGGTTCTTCCGCAGTCATGTTCTCCAGCAATGCAATTTTGCGCGGAGCATAATCCATGTCCAGTTTCTCATCCAGCACATAGCCTCTGGTATCTTCATCTGTAAGGCGTGCCGGCAGCCCGGTCTGGGTGTCAATATTTGTCCAGATGCTGTTCGCCCAGGATAAACGCTCCCCATCTTCTGTTTCCAGGGTAAAGTTACGCATTCCCAGGAAGCCCTTGAAACCATATGGGGCTGTGGTGGCAATGATGGATTCACCCATCTTGGGATAGCGTTCCACTATGATCTGCCAGGAAGAAAGTACCCAGGCTCTCTGGCGATTCTCCAGAACCTCCATTCCCTGTCCAATGCTTTCAGACTGGAATGTGCAGCAATCCTGATAATAATCCTGAATCCCCGGCAGGGTCAGGCATCCGTTCTCTCCTATTTCACTGTATCTAACACGGCCTTTAAAGCTGTAGCTCATATGATGTCAATCTCCTTTTTTTGCGTAGCGTAAAATCGCTTCCGCGACGGGAACCGCGAACTCCGCTTCGCTCCGTTTGCGTAGCGTAAAATCGCTTCCGCGACGGGAACCGCGAACTCCGCTTCGCTCCGTTTGCGTAGCGTAAAATCGCTTCCGCGATTTTACTTCATTATATACCAAATTCTGTGACAATGGTATGAAAATATGGCGAACATTTGTGAAATTTTTCTTGATTTGGCATGCAATTCTGTGTACAATAAAGTTATAAAAACAAAACAGCGAACGCTTATATATGTCCATAATCCGGTTGGACGTTTCTACCAACTACCCTAATAGTTGTCTATAAGCTGCATGCGAGGAGGTGTGCAGGTGTAGCATATTGCGGGTGGTTTTTTATTGGTCTGGCTTTGACTGAAACTGCACAGCCAAAAACTTCTTCCCATTATGCTTGGCACTTCTGTCGCGGAAAGGATGGTTTGATATGAAAAAAGAATTGTTTGCTTTAAAAGGTATGATCTGTTACAGCAAGAATCAACGTGAAATGATTTTTATGGAGGACTCCTATGTAGTCTGTGAGAATGGCATCTGCGCCGGAGTTTTTTCCCAACTTCCAGAGGAATATAAGAATGTTCCCGTGGAAGATCTGGGCAACCGCCTGATTATCCCGGGATTTACAGACCTGCATCTTCATGCTCCCCAGTATGCTTATCGCGGAACCGGAATGGATCTGGAACTTCTGGACTGGCTGAATACCATTACCTTCCCACAGGAAGCACGTTATGCGGATCTTTCTTATGCGAAAAAAGCCTACTCTATTTTTGTAGATGATCTGAAGCACAGCTTTACCACAAGAGCCTGCATTTTCGCCACCCTGCACCGTCCGGCTACCGAACTTCTTATGGATATGCTGGAGGAAAGCGGTCTGGCAACTATGGTTGGAAAAGTAAATATGGACCGCAACGGCTCACCAGAGCTTCAGGAAGAAAGCGCACAGGCATCTGCGCAGGATACCCGCCAGTGGCTGGAAGATATTAAAGGGCGCTACGATCATACTTATCCGATTCTTACCCCGCGTTTTACCCCATCCTGTACGGATGAACTGATGACGGAGCTTGGTAAAATTCAGAAAGAATATCACGTTCCTGTGCAGTCACACCTGTCTGAGAATTTCGGGGAAATCGCATGGGTGAAGGAGCTTTGCCCAACCAGCCGATTTTATGGGGACGCTTATGACATGTTTGGACTGTTCGGAACGAAAAATGCAGAAAGCGAACTTGATTACACAGCAGCGTCCGCAAACAGCAATTCCTGCCCCACAATTATGGCGCACTGCGTCCACTCCACAGACGAGGAAATTCAGATGATCAAGGATCAGGGTGTTTACATTGCTCACTGTCCGGAATCCAATACCGACATTGCGTCCGGCATCGCGCCAATCCGCCGTTATCTGGACATGGGCCTTCACGTAGGCCTTGGCACTGACGTTGCCGGAGGTTTCTCCCTCTCCATGTTCCGCGCCATCGCCGACACCATCCAGGTATCCAAGCTCCGCTGGAGATTAATGGACCAGAACCTGGCTCCTGTCACTCTGGAAGAGGCCTTTTACATGGCCACCATCGGCGGCGGTTCCTTCTTCGGAAAAGTAGGAAGCTTCGAGAAAGGCTACGAATTCGACGCTATGATCCTGGACGACCACAACATCCGCCACCCCCAGGAAATCTCCACCCGTGATCGACTGGAGCGACTGGTCTACCTGTCCGATGACCGGAATCTGGTCGGAAAGTATGTGCAGGGACGGAAGGTAATTTAACATTCAAAACATCTTGACATTTTATTAAATATTGATAATATAAAAAAAGAAACGAGTTTTACAACCGTACAGCTATTGCTCAAGCGGCCAGCTCGTTTCTTTTTTTTCTTTATATATTTGTGGGAATTTTTACCAAAGTTTTTTCTATTTTCACCACAAAAAAACGAGCCAGGATTTCGAAATCCCAGCCCGCTTTTCACCTTGCCTTCATGAATTATTTTTCCAAATATTCTCTAATTCTATCAATATTGTACAAAGGAATGTTGGTCATCCATTCCTGTCTCCGATAATCCGACATTGATGTTCTTACTGCGTATTTCGGCTTATATTTTTCACAAAAAGCTTTAAGACTTTTTGCCCGTAAATTTTCTTCTGCCTTTACTTCCAATGGAACAATAGAGGTTCTTCCCTGTAAGAGAAAGTCAATTTCTCCACTGGAATTTGCTGTAGAATAATAGTATGGCTCTATACAATCCAGTGCGACCAGTTGTTGTAAAACATACTGTTCTGTTAATGCACCTTTAAATTCTGTAAAGATACGATTTCCATCAATAATTACCTGCGCGTTTATGTCTGTCATGGCCATCAACAGCCCCACATCCAGGAGATACATTTTAAAAACATCCAAATCCAGATATGCCTTCAGCGGAAGTGCAGCTTTCCCTGCCCTCTGTACCTTATGAATAAGTCCGCAATCCAAGAGCCATTGTATTGCCAACTCAAAGTCTTTCGCTCTGGCACCTTTCCGCACCTGTCCATAAATGTACTTTTTATTTTCCTTTGCAAGCTGCATAGGAATTGAATTCCACACCAGATTTAGCCTTGGAACTAAAGAAATTTCAGCATGTTTCGAAAAATCCTGCTGATAATAGTTCAAAAGGTTCTTCTGTATCTCTCTGACACGGTTAAAATCTTTGGTTTCCGCATATGTCTGTACTACTTCCGGCATACCTCCTACATAATAGTACTCCCGTAACCGATCTATATACTTGGACTTGAACATAGTCACCATATCGGTATCTGGTCCCTGCAGAATTTCTACAAAACGTTCTTCTCCCAGAGCACATAGAAATTCCTGAAATGTCAACGGATGTAAATCCATAAAATCCACTTTACCAACCGGGAAAGACGTTCCTTTGTGCAGTGCTACACCAAGAAGGGAACCAGCTGCCACGATTGCATATTCAGGTGCATTCTCACAAAAATATTTTAAGGAAGATAATGCCTTTGGAACTTCCTGCACTTCATCAAATATCAGCAGTGTATTTTGGGCATCAATAGAGATTCCTGTTTCCGCACTGATTGCCAGCACAATTCTCTCTATGCTGATTTCCCCTTCAAACACTTGCTGCATTCTTGTATTACTATCAAAATTTACATAAGCAACATTCTCAAAACAGGTTCTTCCAAACTCTTTCATCAGCCATGTTTTTCCCACTTGCCTGGCACCCCGGATAATCAAAGGTTTTCTGTTTGGTTTGGTTTTCCACTCTTTTAATTTTTCCAATGCAAAGCGTTTCATCTATTTCCCTCCCCATTGATTGTGTTAAATATCCATATGAATATTATATCCTGCTCTTTTCATTTTATTACCATCTCATGCTTGAGTCAACACTTTTAAGGCTGAGTTTATGTTGTAACAAAACATTTTTAAGGTCGAGAATATGTATTATTATAACATTTTTAAGGTGATATCATTATTCTGCAAGGATTCTACCCAAATTTTTCTATGGCTACGGCAACTGAAGTCAGACAAAATATACCGCGCAGTATTGGAAGAATTATTGTCGATTTTGATAGCATAAGAAACGAATATTTACTGGAAGATATAAAGAAATACGGAAAGCAAATTTATTAACCGATATAACATTTTGGGGAAGATTGCCGCAGAGCAAACACTTCTGCGCTGCCGCAAATCTCTAATTATTCCCTTTCCAGATACCCACGTATCCGTTCCTCATTCATATTCTCCCCAATCACGATCACCACTTCCTGTCCTACAGAAATTGGCCTCAGGGAAAATTCCTTGCGGGTGGCGTTGAGCTCCAGCCACTGGGCTCCATGGTCAGGAACGCCAGCTGGCGTCTTTGCCTCCTCATCACAGCTAGTATCCACCTGCTCAGCCAGCTTCACGAATCCCTTAATTCGAAAAACATCCCCGCACTTCGAATCTTCCAGGATCTCATGGGCCGCCTTTTCCAGCTTCTCCTCCGAAATTTTCAGTTCCATAAAATACAGTGACTGGAATCCCTCTTTCTCATCAAAGCACTGCTTCTCAAAGTCCTCCATCACATACCCACTGTGAAAAATCCTCTGGAAATCCTCATCCGTAAACTGCTCCCAATCTTTACATAGCACGTCCTGTTCTGTAAAACGCCGCTTGCACTTCACGCTCTCCAGTGCCCGGTTCAAATGCTCCACCGTTCCCGTAATTTCCTCTGCGGACGCCTCCTGGCTTTTACTCAGAACAATGCATCCGGCATCCGCTGCCTCAGATGCCAGCAGATATTCCGCCTGTGGCTGTAGCTTCTTCTCCAGCCTTGCGTCAAGAATGGTGATTACATTTCCAATCTGATACCATTTGTCCAACGGTTCTTCATAAAGCGCATCAAAAAATTCATCCACATCAAAAATTCCAGACGGCTCGATCAGCACTCGGTCATAACCGCACATTCCCATTGCGATCAGCTTGGTCTTAAACCTTCTTCTGTGGCAGTCCTTGTCACATCCGCCGGAAACCATTTCCAGCTCGCAATTCTCGCCTTCCAGATCATGAAGCAGCATCATATCCACATTCACTGCCCCGAAATCATTTTCCAGAATCCCAATATTCTGCCCCTGCTTCATCAGCCAGGATGCATATTTCTTTATAAATGTAGTTTTCCCTGAGCCAAGAAAACCTGTAATTAAGTCAACCTTTACCATTGTAGATTACCTCTTATCAGCCATATAATTATATTTTAGTCCAACATTTCGTTTTTTCTTAATTTTCCCACTCTTGTTATACCATTCACAACATTATTTGGAAAGGATTTTTCCACAATATGAGAAATATTCTTCCACAAATAAAAGAAGCCTCCGAGATTCATGCCTGATCCCGGAAGCTTCTTTTATTTATTGCTTCTTTTCCGTGCAATTTTTATTATTTTTTACTGAATCGCAACCTGTGTATAAGGTGTTAAAGTAACGCTTAACAATCCATCATAGAATGCCTCTGGATCCTCTGGCTGCATAAATCCGGTACCCATACCAAAGTCGCGTCCTTCATAACCGCTGTTTGTCGCATACATTCTTGCATATAATGTTGTGGAAAGCTTAATGGTCAGTGTGTTTTCTCCGGAAACAAGATATCCGCCAAGATCCACTCTGTCACTTGCATTATTTGCATCCAGAGCAGTTCCATTAATTGTGATCTCACCGATCTGATCCTTTCCATAAGTTACATCCAGGTATGCTCCGGTTGTATCGCTCCAATCCTCTGGTAAAGTAAAGGTTGTCGTATACTCACCAACACCGGAAACATAAAGCATATCGGTTACGCCCAGCTCATTCAGCTGATCTTCTGTAGCTGCAATATCTTTCCACTTACCAAACTGCTGCTCGCCAAAATCAACGTCTGTGATCTTGCTTACACTTGGATCATTTTCATCCTCACCAGGTCCATAGCTGTGAATGAGCAGATTCCAGGAAGCATCTGTAAGATCCAGAGTATCCAGTGTCTTTTCCACATCTGCAGAAGCTTCTTCACTAAGAACAGCCTCCCCCTTAAGGCTTTTTCCATTTGGTTTTGTTCTATGGTTATTTTTTATGGTAATACGAACATTATCACATATTTTTTGTGAAATCTACCCATTTTCGCAACTGGTCTTTTTCAGGCGCAACTGGAAACGCACAAGTAATCTTATACGTTTGACTTTTTATAAGTAATTTTATACAATATCGTTATCCATTTACGCATTCCCAGCATGCAGCATTTACGAACAGAAAGAAGGAATTTTATCCATGCATATTTTTATCTGTGATGACGACCGGATATTTGCAGACAAATTTGCAGAACTGGTTAAATAAGAACTACATAAACATCAGATTGATACAGACATCCATACCTTTTTATCTGCATCCGCACTCACAGATGCCTTTCAGAAAAAGCAGCCCTGTGATATTCTTTTCCTGGATATTGATATGCCCGAAACCAATGGAATTGATCTGGCCGTCTCCTTAAAAGCATACGAGATCAAGCCTTATCTTATTTTTGTTTCTACAGTAGAAAGCCTTGTATATCAGACCTTCAAGGTAAATCCTTTTTGGTTTATCCGCAAGCGTTTCTGTGAATCGGAATTACCGGAAGTTATCACTGCACTGCTGGCAGATATGCGCATCCATCTGCTGGAAACGATTACCCTGAATTGCGCACATTCCATTTACACGCTCCACCCGCTTAGCATTTGTTATGTGGAATGTCAGAACAAAATCCTGCACATTCATTATGCAAATCCAGTACAGAATATTTCCATTCCCTATACACTTTCTTCCCTGGAAAAAGAACTTTTACCCTATGGTTTTCTTAGGGTGCATAAAGGTTTTCTGGTAAATTACCGCTACATTTTTACCATCAACCGACAAGACATCCAGTTGGACAACGGGGACCACATTCCGGTGAGCAAGCACCGTGTGGATCCATACGAAGACCAGACGATGTTTTTCCCTTACAGGAAGGTACACCCAATATCCGCCCGTTAATGCTTCTTATTTTTGCAGTTTTTATGGGCTGTCTTCTGACAAAAGCAACCTTAAGCCATCTGGTAATTCTGACTCTTTTTTATATCCCGGTAAGCGGTCAGCTTCACCCGCTTTCTTATACCATCAGTTATCTGTGGCCAGCAGACTTGCTTCCTGACTGGAATATGATTTATGTGATTCGTGCCCTGTGTATTTTGGTTTTGTCCGTACTGCTGACCTGGATTCTTATCAAGCTTGGGCGATTACTTATAAAGATCACAGACCCCTTTTTTCTATGTCTGATTACGGTCTGCGCCATTGGATTAAACATTGCGGATATCTACCTTGGTGCTATTATGAATTCTATGTTTATCCTGAATATCACCTACACTTTGCTGGTAATTATCTCTCTTCTAATCTTCCTTCTCATCGGAGAATCTTCCCGGCATCAGGCAGAAAATCAGCGACTTTTATTTCAGCAGGAAATCGAAAACAGCTATCGCAATTATATTTTTGAACTTGAAGAAATGTCCCAGCAGATCCGTCTTTTCCGGCACGAATACCAGGGAAAACTGCTCCTTATGAAAACACTTCTGAAGAAGCAGGATTACCAGACACTGGACCAAGAATTGCAGGATATGCTTGAGGATATTCCCACTGCGGAGCAGCTTGTGACTTCCGGGAACTACGATTTTGATGTAATTGTCAATCGAAAGCTTGCCGAGATCAAAGCTCATAACATTCCCATTCAGGTACATATCAGCGTGCCAAAAGAGCTTCCATACAGCACAGAAGATCTGTTTTCTTTGATCAATAATATCATGAATAATGCCCTTGAGGCAGCCCGGGAAACCCCTGACCCAAGGATTTTTTTCAATGCGAAAACCCAGAAAAACTACTTTATTCTCACCGTACAAAACTCTTCTTCCGGCAATGTACTGGAGGATAATCCAGACCTGAAAACCACCAAAAGCAACCCCAGCTACCACGGCTACGGCATCCGTCTCATCCGCCAGATTGCCGAGAAATACAACGGCGCAGCGGACTTTTCCGCCACAAAAGAGTCCTTTATCTGCCGGGTCATGCTGACGCTGGATGGCGTGGATGAAGAAAAAAATACACCTGTATAAGGAAAAAAATGGCGGCAGCATATCGCTTTATGCTCCGCCATTTTTTGATTCTGTTAGTATTATTTTTTCCAATCTATTTCTTTATAATCCTAATCGCCATCCACTCTTGTCCTGGAAGCTCGACTTTCGTAAAGCCACTATGCACACCAGTATCGGTAATCGTCATGTTCCAGGTATCAATAACCTCAACCTGATAAGAGGCATCCTCCGGCAGTTCCAGTATTCTGTATGCAGGTCTTCCGATTCCGAAATAATGAAGTTCATAGCTGCACCATGTGGTTTGCATCCAGTTGCAGATTTTATTTTCCTCTACCGGAATACTGATTACTTCGTCAAAGGGTTCCTCATTGATTGCCTTCAAGCATCCCCCCGGTGTTTCATCCCAGATTTTTTTCAGGAATTTAAGCCGTGGTTCGCTGTCGCCATGAAGCACTCCACCCTTAGCCCACCAGAGAATGTCCTCTGGATGAATATATGTCTCTCCATGTCCGGCACATCCGCCTCGCAATACGCTCTCCCAGAACCGCCTAACCAGCTCCTGCCCGGAAATATTCCCCCAACCACGGTCAACATTTCCTTCATAGCCAATTTCATCCCATACTACTGGCTTTTTATACTTTTCCAGATGCTGTTCAGTTTTTTCTACATGTTCGTAAGTTGTATTTTTCTGCATACTGCAATGAGTAATCCAGTCTTCTGTATAGTCAAAAAATCCCATACAGTTATGAATAGAACATAAATGTCCGTATGCATCATTCTGGCGAACCAGTCTGCCATAATAATTCCATTCCTCTTTCGTAAATGGCATCAGATCATATTCATTTGCCATAGACCACCACACGTTGTGATATGCACTGTATCTCGCCACCATATATTGCAGATATTGCTCATTACAAGCCTTCTCCATAGTAGAAAATCCCCATTTGTCATAAGGATGAAAAAGAATAATATCCGCTTCAATCCCAAGGTCTCTGAGCTGAGCAATTTGGTCGTCCACTTTTTTAAAATATGCAGAATTTGGTTTATAAAAATTAAAGTCTCTGATATCCTTCGCTTCTTTTGTTTGCGGAAAAGTAATTGGAATTTTCCCTGCAGCCTTTTCTTCATCCTGCCCTCTGCTTATTCCTCTTTCAAAAGGATAATACTGTGGTTCATTCTCGTTGAACTCATAATATTTGGGAAATATGCAGAAACGTATTTTATTGAAACAGCTGTTCTTCAAAGTTTCCAATGTCTGACGCTGCAGTTCCTCTGTCTGATAAAGCCAGGCGTAACAGGTAGTTCCAACACTGTGATAAATAGTGCCATCTGCATATGCCAGATATCTACTGTTTTTAACCTGCACAGGGCCATGATTTCCACCGTCTGCGGCAATTACCTCAAATTCACCCTCATATTTGTCAGATTTCTTATTCAGCTGATAATTTCCAGTTTCAACTTTATAAGTATAATGGCCTTCGTAAGACGGCATAAAACGAACCTTGTAAACGTTGCCGCCATCATAAAAGCTTTCCACTTCCACAGTTTCCTTTTCCCCGTGGAAAGCCGCTTTCAAAGCTCCTGCCTGAACAGGCTCTGACATATTTTCTACACAAAAAGTCAATTCAAATATATCCCATTTCTTTACACTTTCCATTCTACTCCTCCAATGTTGCCCGTACTCTGGAATTTTTTATTTTCAGAACTGCAATTTACCGGACATTTATTCCTCCAATGTCAAAAGTTCTCCAAAGCTCTTGATTTTCTTATCCGTAGCTCCATATCCAGCTGCATCTCCAATTCCCACAGCCTGCATGCCTGCACTTTTTGCCGCGTCAATTCCTGCATAAGCATCTTCCACAACATAGCATTCCTCTGGCTTTTCGCCAAGAAACTCTGCCGCTTTCAGAAATACTTCCGGGTCCGGCTTAGACTTCGTAATATTCGTTCCATCAGAAATTGCATCAAATGCACCCAGCAGCTCTACCTTTTCCAGAATAAATTTCGCATTTTTACTGGAAGAGCCAAGTGCCAGTTTATAGCCCCTGTTATGCAGCTCAGCGAGTGTATTTCTTACTTCATCCGTCACATCATCAGGTGTCATACCACCTAGAAGTTCCTTGTAAGTATTGTTTTTGCCTTCCATTAATTCTGCTTTTTTCTCCTGAGAAAGAGCTGGTCCCTCATATCTCTCCAAAATAATTTCCAGGCTTTCTGCACGGCTTACACCGCGGAGACGGTTATTAATCGTCTCGTCAAAATAAATCCCCATCTCATCTGCCATTTTTTTCCATGCCAGGTAATGAAACTTATCTGTAAATACAATAACACCATCCAAATCAAAAATAAATGCTTTCATAATATACTCCTATTTATAAATTACATCTAACTGTAAAAGTTCCTCTGCAGCGCTCTGTACCATATCCGGATGAAAGCCCAGAAAAAACATATATTGCAGTTCGTTCAAACTCAGGTTCAGGTCCTCCGCATCTTTTCCCTGTATTTTTGCCAATGCTAATGGCATTTTTCTTTCCAGAATTTCCAGTGCCCGGGGATCATTCTGCATTTCCTCCAGACGGGAATCCATGGTGTACGCTTTTCTGTAATCGCGCTTCGTTCTGTATCGGAACTCATGAACACCAGGCTCCAGCTTTATCTCCTCCTGCAGATTTTTCTTTTCTGTTTCCGCCACTGACGGCAGTACTGCAGTTGCATGGCAGCCAAAGGGTACCTCAAAACGAACGGTTACCGAACCGTCCTCATTTACCGACCATGCAGAGGTATATTTTCCACTTACGGAATCGTACCTGTATTCCACAAATCTCAGTTTATTGTTCAGCTGCGGCGCAAAATGAACTGCTCCAAATCCAGCCTGTGTTTCCTGAATTCCAGCCATATAGCGGTACACATACTCCATAACAGAACCATAAGAATAATGATTCAGGGAATTCATTTCTGTTCCACTGATAGTTCCGTCATCCAAAATAGAATTCCAGCGTTCCCAGATCGTAGTTGCTCCCAGATTTACGCAGTGCATCCATCCCGGGAAGCCTTCCTGGAAAAGAATGTAGCTCGCCACATCCTCAAGTCCATTCTGTGCCAGCACCTGACAAAGCATTGTCGCGCCTACAAATCCGCCTTTAATCTTATAACAATCTTTTCTTAATCTTTCTTTTAGTCCAGAAATCAGTTTATTTTTATCACGATACACGCCAAAATTCAGACACATGAGATATGCTGTCTGCGTATCCACGGCAAGTCTTCCATTTACTGCAAAAAACTCATCCAGAATTGCTCCCTGGATTTTCTCTGCTTTCTCGTAATAATATTCTGCCTCCATCTTGTACCCCAGAATTTCAGCCGCCTTTGCCACTTTTCCGGTTGAAGCATAATAGTACAGAGAAGCAACCAGGGTATCATCCGTGCCACCCTTCATGCTCTGCGGACTAATTCCATCCTGTGCCAGCCAATCTCCAAAATGAAAACCGAAGTCCCACAGGTTGTGATTTCCATTTTGCTCCTCGCTTCGGATAATCCAGTCTACCCATTCTTTCATCATAGAATAATTTCGTCTCAGCTCATCCTTATCGCCATAATGCTGATACAAAACCATAGGCATAAAAGCTGCCACATCTCCCCACACACTGGAACCGCCCGGAAGGCCGCCTAAATTTGGAATAAAATTTGGAATTGCTCCGTTTTGTTTTCTCTGCTCAATGTGCAAATCCTTTAAAAACTTATGATAAAAAGCCCTGGTATCCATGTTATAACAGGCAGTTGGCGCAAAAACCTGCGCATCCCCAGTCCATCCCAGTCTTTCATCCCGCTGAGGACAATCTGTAGGCATATCCAGGAAATTGGACTTTTGTCCCCACATACAGTTTTTCGCAAGGCGGTTTAACTGAGCAGATGAGGAATTAAAATATGTGGTTGTTTCAAGATCAGAATACACAACACAGCCTCGGAAAGCTGATGGTTCTACCTCTCCTGGCCACCCATTTACACGGACATAACGGAATCCCAAAAAAGTAAAATGCAGGCGAACCGTTTCTTTTCTGCCATCTGAAATGTATTCGAATCTTGCTTTTGCAGTTCTGTAATTATCGTTATAGAAATTTCCATTCTGCAGTACTTCTCCAAAATCTAAAGTAACCTTTGTGCCTTGTGGAAGCGCAGACTCAAACTCCATAAATCCCACCATGTTCTGTCCCATATCCAGAACAGTCTCTCCTGCAGGCGTATGAATTACTTCCTGAACTGCAAGTTTTTCCTTTACAATAACCGGAAGACTGTAACGTTCTGTGAGGTGGGAAGGAATTAGGGAAATATTTCCCATCAGAGTTCCCTCATCCCGCTCAATTAATTCAGCCTGCTTCCATGGATTCTCCGTATTCTTCCACAACTGACGGTTTAATACTTCCCCGTCATAAATATCACTCATCTCAATATCACTGCCGCGATATTTCCATGTCTCGTCTGTTGCAATTACATCTTCTCTTCCGTCTTCATACCAGATATGAAGCTCCGCAATTGCAGCAAATCTTGTACCATAGCACTGGGATGCACCATCGTAACCCAGTCTGCCCTTGTACCAGCCATTGCCGCAGTAGATGGAAATGGAATTATCCTGACCAGAGCATAAGCAGTCCGCCACATCATAGGTCTGATATTGTATCTTCTCACGATAATCGTTGCAGAATGGCGCAAGAATATCATCACCAGCTTTTTTTCCGTTAATATATGCTTCGTATAAACCAAGACCTGTTATATACAATCTCGCCTGTGCAATCCCTGGCACAAAGCCATTTTCATTCTTTTCTGTTACCGAACTACTCTTAATTTCAAATTTCTTCTCAAACACCGGAAGAAACTTATCCTCTTTCGCCGTACTGATAAACTTTCCGTTCCATGGCTTCCTGCCCTTTCCTCTTTCGAAGAAAGCTATGCCAGACGCCTGGTCCCCCTTATCTCCAGTCACTGTAACCCGGCAGTAGTAGCGTGTACAAGGCTCTACACGCACCCCAATTTCCTGTCCAATACTTTTCAGTTCTGCCCCATCCTTTTTCCAGATACAATCTGAAAAATCCGCCTTTTTACTCACTTCAATCCTAATATTCTCAGCCCGGCAGGACTCACTTTCCCGTACCTTCCATGAAACCTTCACCTGATCCAGATGGAATCCTACTGGATTTGTAATGCCATTAATTTTAATATCACAGATTTTCATGCATTGTTTCCTCTGATTTTTCAAAGTCTCGTTATTTTTAATATTTCAAATACTCTTTTCCGCAGAACGGATCTACCGGGCTTTTTCCTTTAAATTCAGATCTTCCCATCAGCTTCTCCACGCACGCATCAATCACATAATCGTTGTTTGAGTAGCAGTTAATATAGGTCTGAATCTGCGGTATGTCTACAAGAGAATAAGGATTGGCCATACTTATGTAAACAACCGGAACCTCAGCTGTAAACCATGGACAATTGTCTCCATTGCCCCAGAATGTGTACCACTGGTAACGGTTTGTCACCTGATTGGATGCATTTTCCATATTTCCAACATAGAGAACAAGATCGTATTTGCTTACGAAGGTTCCAACGGAAAAATCAGGCGCAGATGAAAAATCTTCTTTCTCATATACAGAAACTTCAAAACCTTCTTTTTCCAGTAATGCTTTCCAATGCTCTGTAACACGGGTGCTTGACGGATAATTTCCCAAAATTTCCAGCAGAACGCGCTTTGTTTTTGCGGGAGAAAGAGGCAGAATGTTTTCGTTATTTTTTACCAGCGTCACAGATTTATCCGCACACTCCTTCGCCCAGTTTTCATATGTTTCATTGCGAAGAATTCTTAAGTCTTCTTTTCCTGGAACCAACTCTTCTTTTGTTTTTTTATGTAAACCAATTGCGGCTTTCGCAGCCAGAATTCTGGTCACAGCTTCATCCAGTCTCTTCTCTGAAAGAATGCCTTTCTTATAGCCTTCCATCATGTACTGATAGTCTTCATGAAGATCCTTGTTGAAAAGGAACATATCACAGCCTGCCTCAATGGAATATGGAACTGCCATTTCACGCTTCATTCCAACTGTAAAGCCAAGCATACAGGTGGAATCTGTACTAATCAGTCCATTAAAGCCAAGCCTGCCTCGAAGCAGTCCCTGAAGAAGCTCCGAGCTTAAAGTTGCAGGAACCAGTTTGTCTGGAAAATCCGGGTTGAAATGCTTCTGGTATGCCGGCTGGGCGATATGGCCAACCATTACCGTAAGTGCCCCATCATCAATTAGACCCTTGTAAATTTTTCCATAAGTTTCATCCCACTCTTCACAGGAAAGATTATTCACGCTTGTGAGAATATGCTGGTCAACTTCATCGCAGCCATCTCCTGGAAAATGCTTAATAGAAACTGCCACATTTTCCTCATCTGCGGCACGTTTGTATGCAAGTCCGCATTTCAATACAAACTCCGGATCATCTCCATAAGTACGCACGTTTGTAATGGGATTTCTCCAGTTTCTGTCAATATCTACCACTGGTGCAAAAGCCCAGTTACAGCCAACCGCTTTTCCCTCAGCACAGGAGACTTTTCCGAGACGGTATGCCTGCTCCGGATCACCAGTTGCGGCAATCTCCATCTGTTTTCCAAAAGAGGTTCCATCCGTTGCAATTCCATCACCGCCAGCTTCCAGATTGGCTGCAATAAACAGCGGGATTTTGCTGTGTTCCTGAAGCCATCTGTGGCAAGCCTGCATTTCCTCGCTTTCCCCACAGCGGTATAAGATTCCTCCAATATGGTGATCCAGCATTACATGCTGCAAATATCCCGGATCAGCAGAATATCCAATGGGAATCATTAATTGCCCGATTTTCTCTTCCAGGGTCATATTCTGTTTTGTCTCTTCTACCCACTTCACACCCTCGTCATCCAGGTTGAATGGTGCCGCTTTAATATCTATCATCGTTTTTTTCATCCTTTTTCACTAAATTTGGGTACAAAAATACTGCTGCAAACAGAAGCTCGCTTTTTCCGTCCGCATCTCCATTTGCAACAGTATCTGATTTCACATTTTATGCATGCGCTGCTTTTCTCTTTTCAAAGAAAGCTGCAATTTTTCCTGACTGGGAAGAAAAGGTATAGAAGCCCAGTACGAAAACTCCCATAATAATCTGCTGCCATCCGCCAGCTCCCAGATTCAGGCAGTTCAGACCATAGTTCATAATCTGCATTCCAATTGCTGCAATTGCGATTCCAATCACATCATTGCTTGCCAGTCCAATAAAAGTTCCCATAAATACCGGAACAATATAGGAGAACATAATGGATGAGGTTGCCAGGCCAGACTGTGGAGTGACATCATTCTGTGAGATGTACACGATTGCAGCCATTCCAATAATCAGCCCGGAAAAAATATAGGAAGTAAATACGTTTTTATTCTCATTGATTCCAATATTTACTCCAGCGCTCTGATTGTTTGCGAGAATTTTTCCTCTTCTTCCTGAAGCTGTAAAGTATGTATATACCACAAAAATGAGCATTGCCAGCACTGCTGGAAGAAGAACCAGCGGCATACGTCCCATTCTGGAAAGAGTCGGCGTGGAGTAAAACCCACGGATTCCCTGACCCCCAAACAGCAGATAGGTCAGTGATTCATACAAAAGTGTCATTCCAATGGTACAAATGATGATCGGAAGTCTTCCCACAATATATACAATGGCTGTTCCCATAGAAAGAACCACGCCCAGAGCTACGGCAACTGCAAATGCAGTCCACATGCTTCCCGTCTGCTGTCCCGCATAGCCTGCACCAATTGCGGCAAGTACCATGGAAGCACCTCCGGAAAAATCAAAGCGGCCGTTTTTTAGCTGAAGCCAGATAGCAAGTGCCACACATACTGTCATGCAGCTGTTGATCACAACCTGCTTGACCATATCTTTTCCCAGGAAAATATTGTGTCCATTTACAAAACATTTATCGCTGTTCATGGTGATGACAAGCATCACCACAAACATCAGCACTGGAAATGCCAGTGACAATAATACTTTTTTTACAGCTTTCATAGCATACTCCAATCGTCAGCCTATCTTCTCCTTAATATGTCAGAGTCTGTACAGCTTCTACAAGTCCGGCATAAGTCGCATCGGGATTTCCAAATGCAGTCATATTTAACACATCCTCCGGTGTATATGCTGCATTAGCTGCATCAGCGGTATTGTAAAGGGAATTAACATAAAGCTCCATATCCTCATCACTGTTTACAATATACAGTTCCGTGCTGATTCTCTCTGCCTTTTCTGGCATATCTGCAAATTCAGTATCATTAATCTTATTTAACATTAATACAAGCGGATAAACAATTGACTCTGCACCAGTAAATGCAATCTGCTGATAGGTCTGTGTTCCTGCGGATCCAAAGTTTGTTTCCTCTCCGCCGTCTGCACCAGTTGTAAACAGCTTAATATCGGAATCTACACCAGCAGAAACCATTGTAGGATATACAAAGCTTGTTCCTGCTGCGAAGCTCATAATTGCCTGTGTGTCAGGGTGTTTGGAGAAATAGGTGCTGTCAAGCGGAGCAAAGTTTAATACATCTACTTCTTCATCCAATGGATCTACTGTAATCGGTGTTTCAGCAGTTTTATTATACTCTTCCACATCGGCAACAAACTGTTCAGCAGCAGTTGTCTGTGCCGGGAAAGCCCATACCGGGAAAACCGCCATTGAAACATGGGTAAGCGGCGCATCCGCATTTCTTTCATTATATTCGATCAAGCTGTCAAAGAACTGATCTCCAATATTGACATCATCCGGGGCATGTCCATCAACAACTGTTCCAAGGAAGTTGGAATTTCCGAATACATCATCATAAGCAGTTGTGTAAGAAGTATCAAAGTCGCAAAGATAACCTGCATAATAAATTCCGGCCGCCTCACATTCAGAAAGAATGGACTGTGTTCCAAGATCCATAGTGCCAATGATTCCGTCTACACCGGAAGCAATTAACTCCTGTACCTTTGTAAGGTTTGCAGCTTCATCAGTCTGGGTAAATGTACCATATTTAAATTCTACATTTAATGTGTCAGCCAGGGATTCCAGAAATGCTTTTGTAGCATTCGGAGCCTTTCCTGTATCCTGGTAGAAGCAAACGCCAATTGTCGCTTTCTTTGGCTCTGCGGATACGGATACCACGCTTACAGAAGAAGCAGCCAGTGCACCAGTCAGTGCAAGTGCCATAATTTTCTTAGATGTTTTCATTTGATGATTCCTCCTTGAATTGTTTTTATTGTTATTGTTGTTATTCTTTTAAATTGCATTATTTTAATATTTCAGAAAGTGTTTCCTCAAACACAGGTGTCCACAGTTCTTTATAGCCAGTTGCATTTGGATGAATAGGATCTGGTTCATTTTCTGTTCCATATTTTGTCTTCATATAAGAATTGATTTCTCCTGAAAGACACATATCTTTCAGTTTTTCGTTGTTCCATAAATCAACTACATCAATATCCCATTTGTCTTTAAGTTCAAACAGTTTATCCACCATTGCCTGATATTCATCTGACTCAAAATATGTGCCTGTGTAGAATACAACCGGACAATCCCAGGTGCTTTTTACATATGAGATAATTGTTTCCATAGCACCAACTATAGTGGTATCATCGTATTCATCACTATCACTGATTTCACCTAATGGCATTCCATTTGTAGCATCATTCGTAGACAACTGTACCACAAAAGCATCAATATCCATATTCGGGTCTATTTCTTTCATTCTCTCAACATAAGAAGAATCTGAAGTATTGGTAAGCATAGTTCCGGAAATTGCATATTTATATGTGGAAACAGCACTGTGATTTTCTGCAACTGTCTCTGCCATACTATATCCATTATCCCCAAATGTAACTGAAGAGCCTAGCCATACAATTGTTTTTCCGGAAATAGGATCTGACTCATCTGCATCTGCATTATTTTCTTGCGGAACACTGGCGTCATCCCCATAGCCGACTGCCACAGCGCTTCCAGCTTCATACAGATACATATTTCCCATTGGAGGCAATGCACAGGACATGGTTCCTCCCCATTCCATAGTGTATCCTGGTTTATAAGACACGGTAATTTTCTCACCGGCTTCTACTTCAACAGCTTTATCTACCACAAAAAGTCCTAACTCATTAATATCTGAATAAGTCTCATTACAATATTGGATTGGAATAATCGGCACATATTCTCTGGCATCACCAACAGTAATACCTACATAAGTTGTACCTGCTGCGTAAGGTGATTTACCAAGCTCCAAATAAACATCATATGTTCCCTCTACGCCGTCCGGAACATCAAATACCACCTCAGTATTATCTCCTACCTGTGTAATAACCCCAAGGCTTTCGTTATACCCGGACTCTACTTCTTCTCCATTCTGATCATAACCAGTTCCACTAACTTCTGCGTCAGAAGCTTTCAGCTCCACATTTTCCATTGCCTCAGCTTTAACCTGGACTCCAAACAACATAGATAAACAAACACCAGCTAAAAATAACTTTCTTTTCTTCATTTTCTTACTCCTTACATCTAATTTTATCTTGGAAGTACTCCATCACGCTTCCGGCAGGTTATCATAACAATAATGATAAAAATCACTGCTTTCAGGAAGTTGATCATATTCAGGTCAACGCCCATTGTGGTAAGGTCATTGCTGAGAAGCACGTAGGTAAAGGTTCCCACTAATGCACTGCTGACCTTTGACTTCATTCCGCCTGAAAGAGGCATTCCACCAAGGATCAGGCAGATCATAACGTCCATTGCAAAGCCCGTTCCAGTTCCTTTTCCAGCACTTCCTGTACGGGTAAGCATAATAAAAGCTCCAATTGCTACAGTCACGCCAAATGCCATATATGCAAATACCTTCCACTTTGTAGTATTTACGCCGGACTGTTCGGCCGCAATCTCGTTAGCGCCAATTGCTTTGGTATATTTTCCAAATTTCGTATATTTGAAGAAATATGTAACAAGCACTGCCACCACTGCAATTGCAATAATCAGCATAAGTGTGTACTGATTTCTGTCCATTGGCTTGATTTTTGCCTGAATGGAAATACTTGTATTTCCAGTTCCCTCCATGAGAAGCAACTGCGCTCCTGTGAAGAAGAACATCAGAAACAGGGAGGTTACGATTGACGGAAGCCCCAACCACACTGCAACAGCGCCGTTAAAAGCGCCACAGGCAAGGGCGATTGCCAGAACTACAATAAACGCAACCGCTACACCAGCAGTTGTTCCACCCATTTTGTTGGAGATCAGTATGTACAAAATCGCATATACACCAACCTGCTGACCAACGCTGACGTCCATAAATCCCATGGAGTAAACAAACACCGCTCCCAAGGAAATGATTGCATATGGCGCAACAGTCTGTAAAACTGTGGTCGCATTGTACATCAGCTTATCTCCGCTGAAAATCAGAAATAAAATTATCGTAATTACCAGTCCTGCATAAGCAGCCACATCATAAACATGTCCTTTCAGCCAGGAGGCTGTTTTATTTTTCTCTTTTTCCACTTCTTTGCCTCCTTATATCATGTACTCGATAATGTCGGTCTCCTTCAGTTCCGGAGCACGCATTACTTCGCCTGATTTTCTGAAATCTTTCATAATAATAATCTTATCTGCCATACCGATCAGTTCCGCCATTTCTTCACTGATCAGAATGATTGCCTTTCCTTCTTTCTTCATCTGGGCAATCAGTGCATACATAGACTGTTTCACGCCAATATCAACGCCTCGGGTAGGACAGTCCATAATCAGAACTTCCGAGCCTCTCGCTGTCCACTTTGCAAAAGAAACCTTCTGCTTGTTTCCACCGCTCAGAGTATTTACCCACTGTTTTCCAGTTCCGCATTTAATTCTGAAAGAATCAATTTCTTTATCTGCGCGATCTTTTTCAGAAGCCGGGTTTATGAAGGTTCCATGCTCCAGTGACGGAAGCAGCGGAAGTACGATGTTATCCTGAATAGAACCGTCCAGTATCAGTGCCTCTTTGTCACGGTTCTTGGAAATATATCCGATTCCGGATTCAATCGCCTGCAGACAGGTTTTAATCTCTTTTCCGTTTCTCACAACACTTCCAGATTCAAGCTTCTCTAATCCAAATGCGGCTCTTCCAACCTCATGCATTCCACATCCGGACAGACCGCCGAAACCAAGAATCTCGCCTTTATGTAAGGTAAGTGAAAAATCTTTAATCGGTCCAAAGGAGACATTTTTCAGTTCCAGCGCAATCTCATCGCTGTGGCTGGTATCGTAATCCTCGCGGTAATAAGCCTCTCCGATTTCTCTTCCAACCATCATGTAACGAATTCTCTGGACTGCATCCGGTGCATCCATTTCTTCCCGGTTCAGATGTCCGATAATATTTCCATCACGAAGAACCGTCAAGTCTGTACACTGTTCCAGGATCTCATCCATATCATGGGAAATAAAGATCACACATTTTCCCTTCTCCTTCAGCTCATGAATCAGCTTATACAGAATCTGACGACCTTCCAGGGAAAGAGCTGTTGTAGTCTCATCCACCACGAAAACTTCTGTTTCATCAGATACGCATCTCACAATCTCAATCAGTTTTCTGTCCTCGAATGTGAGCTTATTAATGCTGTCTTTTGCATGAATATTGGTGATTCCAAAGCTCAGAAGCATTTTCTCAGCCTCAGCATTTGCCTTTTTCATGCTGACGAATCCAAACTTTGAAAATTCATCAAATCTTCCAGCCAGCAAATTCTCTGCCACTGTACAATCTGGAATCGTGTTTGCTTCCTGAAGTACCATGCTGATTCCGGCTTTCTGAGCCTCCACCATATTTTCAGGTTTCCAGCTTTGCCCTTTGTATGTCATGGTTCCTCCGCTGGCAGCCTGCATTCCTGCAATAATTGAAGTAACCGTTGACTTTCCGCTTCCGTTTTCTCCGATCAGGCCGCGGATCTCTCCGCGGTAAAACCTCATGTCTACTCCTTTCAGAGCCTGAGTCGGTCCGAAAAACTTTGTCATATTTTTTACTTCAATGAGTAACTCTTTTTCCATAGTTTCCTCCGAATTGTTTCACTCCTGTGTCTCTTGCTTTTCATGATTATATTGTACCGTTTTCGGTCATGGTGCTTCAAGGCTACTTTTTTGCATTGAATCGTACACTTTTTAATAAAAATCATAAAATTTCTTCATAGAGCACCTCTTTCATCTTTTTTCACATAAAAAAATGTACATTTTTATATTTACATTTGGAAATACGTATATCATAATGAAGGTAACATAGTGCGGCACAGCCTACTCAGGCAATTGGTTAACATAATTTCATTTCGATTTTTAGGATAATCGCCGATGTTTGCAAAGAAATTCATAGAAAGGACATTCCCTATGTTAGACGAACGCCACGAAATAATTGAATTTGGCCCACACATTCCCCTGAAAATATTCATTCATAAGCTTGGCTCCGTTTCCAAGCACTGGCATTCCAGCCTGGAGCTGCTCATGGTACTGGAGGGAAACATTTCCATTACTGTAGATGGGGAAACCTGGCAGCTGAAAGACGAGGACGTAATTCTTATCAACTCCAACAGCATCCACGAAATTCATTCAGAAAACGGTGCTGTCATGATTGCAGTCCAGATTAAGCTTTCTTTGTTCAATCAGTTTCAAACTGATCTGACTTCTATTGTTTTTGACTGCAACAGTGCAACCACACCGGACTTCAAGAGGTATGCCAACATCCGCTTTGCTATTGCTTCTCTGATTCAGGCAAATTCCTATCATTCCGATGGAACGGACTACATGAACTATTCTCTCAGCTATTATCTGGTCTCCCAGTTACTGGAAAATTTTAAATCCAATGCTTCGGAGACTTTACAGAAACAGCAAAAATACATGGAGCGTCTTACCCGAATCATCAATTTCATAAATGAGCATTATGCGGAAAATTTTTCCCTCAGTGACCTTGCCGCCATGGAAAATCTGTCTGTACCTTACCTTTCTCAGTTTTTTGACAAATATATGGGAGTAAAATTTATCCAGTACTACACTGGCATTAAACTGGAACATGCAGTAAGTGATCTAATTTCCACTAAGGATTCTATTGAAACGATTGCTATGCGAAATGGTTTCACAGAATCCCACGCTTTTATCCGCGCGTTCAAAAAACAGTATCAGATGCTTCCAAGTGCTTTTCGCAAGCAACAGGCCCAGAATCCTACACTTACAGCCCACGCAAATGATATTAATTATCTGCTTCTTGAGCCAAGCAATTACCTGCAGGCACTCACCAAGTACCTTTCCACCAACGACCTTTCTGCTCACTCCATGCCGTCCGCGGTACACAAGGAACTGGTCGTATCAGACATTCCGGTAACCGAAACACTTACACCCCTTCGGCATACCTTCAAAACTTTCACAAGTGTAGGCCGCGCTGCCGAGCTTTTGGACCGGAATATTCAGGAAATGCTTATTGATCTGCAGAAAAATGTGGGATTCCGTTATATAAAATTTCATGGGATTCTTTCTGATGACATGATGGTGGTCAGCCGCATCGGGCAGGAGCTTCGTTTTACCTATACTTTGGTAGACCAAGTTCTGGATTTTCTTTTGTCTATTCAGTTGAAACCCCTGATCCAGCTTTCTTTTATGCCAAAAGAATTAGCGGAAAATCCAGATAAAACGGTATGCTATTGTCCTTTTATTACCAGTCCGCCTGCTGATATGAAAGAATGGAACTTTTTAATTGAGGACTTTACCAGGCACCTGATTGAACGCTACGGACTTGATGAGGTAAAGCAATGGCCTTTTACTGTATGGAACGAACCGGTTACTTCCAAAAAGATGTTTGGCTTCGGAGATGATGCACTGTTTTTCCGCTTTTATAAACATACTTATGACACTGTGAAATCAGTTTGCCAGGATATTCAATTTGGAAGTCCTTCCATGCTGTATATTGAAAACCTTGGAAACGCGGACTGGATTTATCGTTTTGTAGGGTGGTGCCAGGAAAACAATTGTCTTCCGGATTTTATGAATATTCACTATTATGCAGATATTATTCTGCCAACATCCGGGGATGATTTTTTTCTTAACAAAGCAACCGCATCCTGTTTTCCCAAAATAACCGACGATTTCAGTCTTTTCATAGGCGGTGTCAAAAAAATATTTAAGACTCTCGGACTTCAGGATAAGCCGGTATACATGACTGAATGGAATTTCACCATGTCACACCGCAACCTGATCAGCGATACCAGTTTCAAAACCTGTTATATTATGAAAAATCTTCTGAAAAACTATGACAGACTGGATTCCTTTTGTTACTGGAGCCTTACGGACCTGATCCGGGAAAATCCGCTTCCGCCTAATCAATTCCATGGCGGACTTGGAATCTATACAAGCAGCGGACTGCGCAAGGGTGTATTTTATGTTTTTTATTTTGCCAATATGCTTGGAGATGAATTGATTGCTTCCGGAGATGGGTATTTCATCACACGAAAAGGCGACAGCTACCAGATTATCACTTATCATTACATCCACTATGGTGATCTTTTTGCTGCCGGAGAATTGTTCGATATTACAGAAACCAACCGTTATACCGCTTTTGATACAACGAAAAGCTTCGATATTTCTTTGCAGTTAACGGAGGTTGCCAACGGAAATTACAATGTGAAAGAGTATTTTGTAAACCGCCATCATGGAAATGCTTACGATATCTGGCTGGAGATGGGCGCTATTCCGCTTTCGCCCAAAGATACGGATCTATTCCGCGGATTATGTGTCCCAGGATTCCACCAGAGCAGGCTCTACGCAGAAAAACACGTGCTTACATATACTGCAGAGCTGAAACCTTTTGAAATTCGATTTGCGGAAATAAGTCCTTTGTAAAAAGATTTCGTTTTATCAAAATATATTGCGCTATTTAGAAATGTTTTATATCGTTATAGCATCAATCTTTCTGTATGTCGAATGGTATTTCGATATACAGAAAGACTTTTGCATTGTTTTACGTTTTTCAGAATTAATTTTATATCATGTCGTTCGTTTTATCGAATCATCTTTCGTTTTATAGAATATGTTCGCTACATATTTTTCAGCAGAAAACTGGCCTGGAACCGGTTTCCGTCGGCCTCAAACTTACAGGTGCCGCCGTTTTTCCCGCACAGCTTTTTGATGGAAAGGATTCCGATTCCTTCCTCTCCTTTTTCCCGCTTTTTGGAATAAATCTTATCTTTCTCCTGGAGTAAAATTCCGTCAAAGGAATTGTCTACTGTAATCAGCAGCATGTCGTGCTTTTTCTCTGAAAAAACTTCGATATAGCGTTCCCCCTCATATGACCCGGCTGCGGTTACTGCGTTGTCCAGTGCATTTCCCAGAATGGTGCAAAAATCTGTGTCCGGGATTGAGAGGTCTTTCAGATGACAGCACACGGAAAAGTCAATGTTTTTCGCCTTGGCAAGACAGCCGTAATGGTAGAGGACACCGTCTGCCGCAGCATTTCCCGTGTATGGAATATCCACTTTTCCCATTTGTTCCAGTTCCAGATTGTCACAGTAATCCCGCAGGCCCTGAAGGTCGTCAGCGTCAAGAAGTCCCTTGATTGCCGCCACCTGGTGGCGGAAATTGTGGCGTGCTTCCCTTTCTGCAAGAACCTGCCCGGTAAATGCCTGGTAGTAACCTTTCTGCTGGTCGATCTGTTGATTCATCTTTTCCTCATTGCGGAAGCGCTGGTGATCGCGGGCAATGGTGATGCAAAGCAGTATGGTCGCCGCACCAATCAGACACTTGCTCAGCATCTGTCCAAAGGTGCTGGTATAAACGTCTGCGCTATCCGAAAAAATGCTTGCGAAAAACAAGGCAATGGGAATAAACCAGATAGAATCCCAATAGTTCTTGCAGTCGATTTCCAGGAATGGGGTAACGGTATACCTCATCAAACGTCTAAGCAATGGATACAAAACGGCATAGATGATAATCGCAATCACACTGGTCTGGGCAATCCCTGCTGCATCTCCCTGCATTCCAAGATGGGAGCTGATATACGCTCCAACGGCCAGTGTAATCATAACAATATCCGCCACAATTCCAAAGACAAATAAATGCACTTTGGTGTATCCGCGGACGATCTGCACATTTACCACTGCCATAACAATGCAGAAGACAATCAGATTCACCTTATAAAAAGGCACATCAATTACCTGATTGATTCCCATCCACATGCAGATCCCGAAATCCACAGCCAGACCAGCCAGATAAATTGCAGTTAAACGGCACTTGTCTTTAGCCGAAATTTTTTCATGAAATGGGACTATTCGCAGGAGCAGACTGGGGACGTGGGCAAAGATGCAAAGCAAGCTTACGACACCAATCATGAGTGTATTTTCCATATCAATATTTCTCCCTTTTTCGATCCTGTGCTTGAAATCTTTCGCAGCTATTCAGCCGCACTATTGCGCAAATCATTTTTTTGTAAACATAGTTCACAGAACGCCCAAGATGTACAGCGCGGATTTTCAGGCAGACCTTAACTATTAATTTCTTGTCGGTTGGTTTTCCATCCGCTTCAGCTCTGGCAGAATCGTTGCCAGCATGGTAACAAAACACAGCCCTCCGCCAATCACATTTGACACTGGCTCCGCCAGAAATACTCCATGTGTTCCCATGTGAAACACATAGGGAAACAGATAAGTAAGCGGCACCACGATCACAACTTTCCTCAGCAGGGAAAAGAAAATTGCCTGTTTTTTCTTATTCAGGGACTTGAAAACAGTCTGTCCAATGTACTGCAGATCCATGAAAATAAAAGCGGCAAAATAAGTTTTCAGCGCCGGAACCGCATCCTTCACAAGGAGCTTATCCGAACTGAATACTGCAATCAGATAATCCGGTGCAAAAATAATCACGCTCCACATTACAGCCGTGTAAACCAGAATCATCATAGCCATTGTCACCATAGCTTTGCGCACAAGTGCAGGACGATGAGCTCCATAATTATAGCTTAGAATCGGGGAAGTGCCCTCATTGATAGCATAAATAGGCGTCTCCACCATCTGCCGCACACTTGACACAATGGTCATAACCGATATGTACACATCCCCGCCAGTCACGCCAAGCACATTGTTGCAGCAGATCGTTACCAGACTATTAGTCAGCTGCATAATAAAGCCGGCCGTTCCAAGGCTTACAATATTTTTCGCATACTCCACACAGCTGCGCAGCTCATTTCGCTTTAAAAGCCGCACCTTCATCTCCGCCTTTCTTTCCAGGAAAAGAAGCACATACGCCGCAGAAAGAAACTGGGAAATCACAGTGGCAATTGCCGCTCCTTTAATCCCAAGTCCAAAGGCAAAAATAAACAGCGGATCCAGAATCAGATTGGCCACAGCTCCAATTGCCACGGACAGCATTCCTGTGGTAGCGTATCCCTGGGCATTAATGAAAGGATTCATTCCTGTGGCGATCATGGACGGCACCGTTCCAATCAGGTAGAGCATCATATATGGATATGCGTACCCAAGCGCGTCCTCAGAAGCCCCGAACACCACCAGCAGCGGCCTTGCAAACACAAGTCCAATCACCATCAGAATCACGCCGTTTGCGCATACCATGGTAAAGGAAGTATCCATGATCATCCGTGCTTTCTGGTTCTCTTTCATTCCCCTGTTAATAGAGAAAAGAGGCGCGCCGCCGCTTCCAAACAGATTGGCAAACGCCGTAATAATCATAATCAGCGGAAAGCAAAGTCCCACCGCTCCCAGCGCCGTCGTTCCCACTTCCGGAATCCTCGCAATATAAATACGATCCACAATGTTATACAAAAGGCTCAAAATCTGTGCCACCAGCATAGGAATCGCCGCACTAAAAATATTTCTGGTCACAGTACCGTTTTCAAAATCAATACGTTTCATATTACATCACAGCTTTCTATTATTACTTTTTATATAAGATAATTTTGCACATTGCAGTTAGAATTGTCAAGTAAGGATGTTCACGTTCTAGAGCCTGTTTGAAAAATCATTCCTGCAATCTGCACGCCCTAGCATTTCAAAGCTTCTCCAATATTACCGTCCGGTCATTTTTCTTTAGTCCGGATTTTACTACTTCAAGTCCATATATAGATTTTCTAATCTGATATTTTCGCGTATTATTAAATCAAAGATAAGAATTCATAAATGAAAGGAGTCCTGATTATGCTACAGTATAACATTCATTTAAGAACCGTAAATGACTTTAGAAACTATGCAAATATGATCGTCCGTTTCAATATTGCCGGATTTGTAAGAGTAAGAAAGGAAGAAATCAACATGTACGATATCCTGGAAATCATGTCCCAGAGGCCAGTGGATTCCATGATTCTGAACCTGACAAAATATACTCCGGCTCAGATTCCGGAACTTGAGCATTATGTGGAGGAAGCCAATTTTTTTAATGACTTAAATACAGAGGATGTCAGTAACATTGCCTGATTCTCCACCACTTAGACCAAATTTTACAATCCGCTCCGGTACTGCACAGGCGTAACTCCGGTATGCTGACGAAATACCTTTCCGAAATAACTCAGTGAGCTGAATCCGCACATTTCACTGATTTCCGTAATTGTACGGGTGGTTGAGGTCAGCATCTCCTTAATCCGCGCAGAATCTTCTCTGTGGGAAGAAGGTTCGATCTGCACCGCAGTTATTTTATCAAGCAGCCTGCACCAGAATTCTTCCAGCTGGGTGCGCACCCGAATTTCATAGTACTGCGGTTCCTGAGATGACAGACGGATCATTTCTTCAATATACACAAATGCCGGATCTGATGCTGGAATTTCCACTCCGGAAATCTCTGAATTCAGCACCGGGGCAACATACTTTCGGAAAATTTCTCCATTGTACTGCCCGGCAAGCAGCACAGGCTCGAAAAGAAGCGCATAAATCCTGCACTTCACAGGATTTTCCGGCTGATAGGCATGAAATTTCCATTTTTATTACATCCACATAAAACAACATTACCCTCCACCACAAACGATAGAGGGTATGTCATATTTTTACATTCTGTTAGATTCACTGGCTTTTTTTCCCGAAGGCCCAGTCTCAAATTTACTCTTCCTCGAACTCCAGATCCTTGCGGCTCATTTCCTCGATCAGCTCTCTCTTCACCTCAAAAAGCTTCGCGGAAAGATCCACATAAACCTTCTGCGGATTGGAGAATCGTCTGGATTCATCCCAGAGTGTACTCTGCTCCTTCTGGCAAATAGCGCGCAGTTCCATGACAGACGGGGAAGTGTAGACGCGTTTGCCCTCTTTGATAACTGGTACCAGAAGCTCACGAACTTCATAAGTTCCGCCAAGAATTTTGGTCTTCTTCCAGGTGTCAACCGGGTCAAATACAACCATCGTCTCATCCGGATTGATCTTTTCATCTGCAAGACAAATCAGATCGGCCTTAATCTTGCCTGTGGATTTGCTGTAAATACGGTATACGGTCTTATTGCCAGGATTGGTTACTTTCGCAGTGTTCTCGGAAAGCTTAATCTTCGGCACAAACTCACCTGTCGTCGGGTCTTTCACTGCTGCCAGCTTATAAACACCACCAAATGCCGGGTTGTCATTGGAGGTGATCAGACGTGTTCCAACGCCCCAGGAATTAATCTTGGCATCCTGTGCTTTCAGGCTCTCAATCAGGTACTCGTCCAGATCACTGGACGCGGAAATGGTGGCATCATCAAATCCGGCTGCAGACAGCATCTTATAAGCTTCCTTGGAAAGATAAGCAAGGTCACCGCTGTCGATACGGATTCCATATTTTTTCAGCTGAATGCCTTCCTCCCGCATTTCCTCAAATACACGGATTGCGTTTGGAACGCCGGATTTCAGCACGTCATAGGTGTCTACCAGAAGGATGCAGGCATCCGGATACATTCTTGCATAAGTCTTAAATGCGGTGTACTCATCCGGGAAGCTCATAATCCAGGAATGTGCATGGGTTCCCAGTACCGGCACGTCAAACATCTGTCCGGTCAGCACGCAGGAGGTTCCGATACATCCGCCGATCACCGCTGCTCTTGCACCGAAAATACCAGCGTCCGGTCCCTGGGCACGGCGAAGTCCAAATTCCATAATTCCGTCTCCCTTAGCAGCATAGCAAACACGGGCTGCTTTGGTAGCAATCAGGCTCTGATGGTTCATGATATTCAAAATAGCAGTCTCTACAAGCTGTGCCTCCATAATAGGCGCAACCACCTTCACCATAGGCTCTCTCGGGAAAATAACGGTACCTTCCGGGATTGCATAAATATCACCTGTAAAATGGAAAGCGCGAAGATATTCCAGAAAATCTTCTTCAAATATGGAAAGACTGCGCAGATATTCGATATCCTCATCTGTAAATCTCAGATTCTCAATATACTCAATCACCTGCTCCAGTCCGGCACAAATGGCAAAACCGCCTCCGCATGGATTATCACGGTAAAACATGTCGAAAACGACAGTCTGGTCAGTTGGGTTTTTAAAATACCCCTGCATCATGGTAAGCTCATAAAGATCCGTGAGCAGAGTCAGGTTATTTGCTCTCATGTTCATTCTCCTCATCAATAGGACCTGTCAGGCAGGTAATTATTTTGCTTGATTATATCATATTTCCCCTGAAATTCACAGGGCAAAGCAGTATTTTTTCCCGTAAAATCAAGGCTTCCAGTGAATTGAATAAATTTTTTTAAAAATTTTGAAAAAAGGGGTTGACTTTTATATATACGTTGATATATAATACAACATGTCGCAAGCGAGAAAACAACTTGCTAAAGCGCATAGGGCTATCGCCAAATGGTAAGGCAACGGACTCTGACTCCGTCATTTCAAGGTTCGAATCCTTGTAGCCCTGCTAAGTGGAGCACCTCAGATGAGGTGCTTTTTTCATGTCATGAAAATCCCGGAAGCCGCGTATTTACTGGGTTTCCGGGATTTTTAAAATAATTCCATGCCGCCTACGGCATTTAAATTTCCAGCAGCTCCTCACTTTTACATCCCAGTTCTCTTGCCAGACGCAACACATCAATCGCCCTTGTATGGTTAATATCCCTCTGACGCTGTTCAAAAAGTTGGATCTGGCGAAGCGCCACACCACTCCTCTTTGCCAACTCACTCTGAGACAAACCGGCCAGCATCCGAAGCCGCTTCAAATTAGTTTCCACATAATACTGGTCCCATTTTTCATTTATGGTTTCCACAAATTTAGAAATATCTATTTCGTGATAAACTGGATACATGCTTAAAATCTCTTCAATTGAGACCGCATGATAGATTTTCATGAAACTTCGCCCTGTGTACCATTGATAATATGCCAATGCCCAGCCACACCAGTACTCTGGAGATTTATCCAGATACATTTCATCTTCCAGTTCTGGAATCAACAGTCCTGATTTCCGAAGCACTTCTTTGACCAGTTCACACCCGGTCTTTCCTGCTACATAAGTCGGATTTCCAGTTTGAAACTGCATTGACACATCTGATACCAGAAACATCTCATAAAACTGATTCGGAGAAAACTCATAAGTGTTTACCGCATAGTCCATCATATCTCCAAGTATTTTTTGTGCATGATTCAAATAATCTTCAGAATAAGCGTGGATCACCATTTTCCATTCCCTCTCGCATAATATCCAATATAAACAGTTCATTTAAATCCGCTTTCTGCCGTTTACTCATTCGATATTCTTTTCTGGCGGCACGCTCCCGCTCCATTTTCTTTATGTAGTACGCCTGCATGTCAACCGGCTCACTTTTTACATATTGGATTTTTTCAAACGCTTGCGGACTTTTCAAGACAATCTGCTCCCCGAGTTTCCCCAGCCGCATAGCTTCCGAAAGCTTCTGTAGCGAGATTACCCCTGCTACAAAATCCTGTGCAAATGAAAAATAAGAGTCATCCGCCCGATATCCTATAATCACATCATATTCTGAAATATCCAGTAAAAAATGTTCTTTCAGGTATCTTTTCCCCTCTTCTGCAATGCTTCCATTCTGCCAGTATGTCCTATTGGCCGCCAATAATGCAAGCCAGTTCAAAATATTATACTTGCCATTATTCAAGTTCAGCACCTGAAGACCTTCCAAATTCAGCTTATATTGATTGACATATCCATTTGTCTGTTTTGCACATGCCCATTCTCTCGCCGGTTCTATTTCCTCGGTACAGTAAAATCCTCTTCCATAATCATTATTTCTTGCGCCTTTTCCATATTCCGGTTTTTCCAGAATAATCTGTGAGCCATGGTATAACGTTCTTTCCATCCCATCACCCTTTCTTGCTTTATTATATCTCTCATGCGATATAGTTTCAAGTATCTTCTCTACTGTTATTTGGGTGCCAGTACCGCGAAAATTAAGTAACTACCATATTGACTTGTCTGATTTTCCATCTGCCACATTATCGTCGGTTGCCATAATGGGGACCTAATTCTCTTGTAACATGTTTCGTAACTCAGTGAACGTTTTTCCTATTGCAGGAACACGGCCATTTTTTACATCATCTTCTGCTTTCGTAAGAACTTCCTGCAAATCTTTTGAAACATGAACCCCATTTACCGTATCCGTAAGGATGTATTTTTCCATTAAAAAAGATTCCTTTCTATTACTTCTTTCTGTTTTTTCTGAAGCAAAAAATCTCCCACTACTTGATAAAATTCTCTTTGTTCTTCCGTGTCAGCCTCCAAAATCAGCTGCAATGTATCCTCCGGATCCAACTGTGCTATTTCCTGATAAATTTTTTTATATTTCTCGACATCACATATACTAACTGCTCCATTCAACTATATTAAACCAGACAATGCTTTCCAGGTTCCATTGGTATTCATTACGATTCTCTGCTTCTTTTCCAAAGTGCCCCCCCCCAACACATCCTCCTGTGATAAGAGCAAAAATCTATGGGGAAACAAATACACTCATGTCTATTTCTTTTTTACCATTTTCTTTTTCATCACATTATGTTCAAACTGAACCTATGCGATCTCAGCAAATATTACTATCATAAGAATCCCCACCTGCAGCACAACGTTATCCAACTTTTCAATAAAATATGCAAAAACTGATAGTGTAATAAAAAGCGCACAACCCAAAACGATAAAATTCCCAAATAAATAATTGTAGCAGCCATATCTATCCTCCCGTCTCCAAAACTCGTCTATTTTTTCATGCCTCCCTTAGTAAAGTGCTTATGTAGCAAAAATTCTGTTGGAACAGCTGTAAGTCCCATCAAACACATAAAAATATAAACATCGCAATGACCTCCTTTTAGCTTAATCGGCTCCGAGTTTCAATGAGATTGACCCATTCCTCCAAACACTCCATATCAAGGTTTTGAAGGGCCTTTTTGTAACAGTCAAAGGATTTCGGATGCTTTTCTTCCATCCACTTTAATGTCTTTTTCGGGCCAAAATAGGGATGATGCATGATATCGCAAAAAATCTCCAGGCTATCGATCAGCACCCAATGCCAGCGAAACATTCCTTCACAATCCCCTCGTTTTGCACGCTCAAACATTTTGACACACCAGTCGACACTTGCCTGGATCTCTTCGCTGGATTTTACCGGAAGTTTTCGTAAGTAGGCCCGAACATTTTCCTGCAGCGTTTTTCCAATCCCATTGCTGTCCGTAATGATGCGTCCGTCATGGATTTGGACAAAATCCTCACACTCATATTCTCCTTCAAAGTACATCGAAGGATATACAAATACGTCCAACGGAACCCCATCCACAAAGGATGTATCATGAAACTGTTCATGGTCAGCTGCAATAACCAGAGCATCAAAATCACTGTTCAAATTGTTTGTTCCATCCGCGTAGGAACCATAAAGGATAATACAAAGCGGATTGTATTTATCCTTAATATATTTAATCACCCGTTCCAATCAAATCACCTCCACTATTTCGATTAAAAAAAGCAAAGCTCACAGTATCTGCAAATATGTTTTTCTCCGCGATCTTCTTCCACTTCGGTTCTATCCAGCTGTTGCATCCCACACTTTTCCATCACACGAAAACTCGCTGTATTCTCTGAAAAATAACCTGCGACGATCTTTCGAAATCCCATTTCACGTAACTCTCCAATTACGGAGCGCACAGCTTCTGTTGCATAGCCATGCCCCTGGTAGCGTGGGTGGATTACATATCCGATTTCTATCTCATCACCATCGACTCCACAATCATTAACAAAGCCAATCATCTGCCCACCTAAATAAATACCATATTCCAAATGCTTGTCATCCTCCAGTTGGCTGAAAGAAATCAGCCTTTCCACCAGTTCTTTCAGACAACTTCTTGATTCCATTTCAGGCACCATAAAAGTGCTTGTAACTTCTGGCGTTGTAAATATATTCCTAATTTAACTTGTTGTGCTAGATAAAATAAATATAAAGAAACTTCAACAAAATGTGCTA
>ERZ1106915.50-NODE-50-length-168314-cov-18.165691_pt1 | contig 168314 bp, 144 predicted proteins | sample MGYA00403653_ERZ1106915 | MGnify/ENA primary metagenome ERZ1106915 (study PRJEB35170, sample SAMEA104062404) | human gut metagenome | biome: human gut; feature: human-associated habitat; material: faeces | place: Denmark | collected 2012-06-06 ...
AATGGCTGGTGGCGAATAGAAGGCGGCAAAGTCAACTTCGATTATTACGGGGTAGTTGAGAATGAAAACGGCTGGTGGAAAATCGAAGGGGGCAAAGTCAACTTTGATTACACAGGAATAGCCAATAATGAAAATGGCTGGTGGCGAATAGAAGGCGGTAAAGTGAATTTTGACTTTACAGGAGTAGCCAGTAATGAGAACGGAGAATTCTATATTGAGAATGGAAAAGTGGATTTTTCAAAGAATGGTTTATATGTATATAATGGTATAAGATATAACATTGTAAATGGATGGGCATACAGGATTTAATGTTTATTTGCTTTACATTATAAAAAGTTGTATAATCAACAGGAATAACATTTGATAATATATGAGGAGAATTACAATGAATAAGCAGGAAGCAATTAATGCATTAAAAGAACACAATCAGGAGCAGGTAATTAAAAGACTTGAGGCTCTTGATGAAGTTTCAGCTAAGAAGCTTATTGCACAGGTTGCAAGCATAGACTGGAGTGTTGTTGAAAGCATTAATCATAAGGCAGAGGACAATTCATCTGATAGAAAAGTAGAGCCTTTGGAAGCTGTTGAGATAAAGGATATTAAAGCTAATAAGGATAAATATACTGCTAAAGGTATAGAGGCTATCAAGGCTGGCAAGGTTGCCGCAGTATTACTTGCAGGTGGACAGGGTACAAGACTTGGACTTGATAAGCCAAAGGGAACCCTTAATGTAGGTATTAATAAGGATTTATTCCTTTTCGAGCAGTTGATTAATAACTTATTAGATGTAGTTAACCAGTCAGGTGCATATGTGCCACTTTATATTATGACAAGTGATAAGAACAATAATGATACAGTAGCATTTTTTGAAGAACACAACTTCTTTGGATATGATAAAGACTATGTTAAGTTCTTTATTCAGAGTATGGCACCATCTGTTGATTATAATGGTAAGCTTTATATGGAAAGCACTGACAGTCTTGCAATGTCACCTAATGGCAATGGCGGCTGGTTTACATCACTTATTGATGCAGGACTTGATAAGGATATGGAAAGCAAGGGCATTGAATTGGTAAATGTATTTGCAGTAGATAATATTTTACAGAGAATTGCAGACCCATCATTTGTAGGTGCAACAATACTTTCAGGTGCAGATTGTGGTTCAAAGGTTGTTAGAAAATGTGCACCAGACGAGAAGGTAGGTGTAATGTGTAAGGTAAACGGACACCCTTCAATTATTGAGTATTATGAGATGTCAGAAGAACTTGCCAATATGAGAAGAGAAGATGGTGAGCTTACATATGGATTTGGAGTTATTCTTAATTATTTATTCAGCTTTAACAAGCTTGTTGAGATAGCGAACAGAAAGCTTCCATTACATATAGTAGAGAAGAAGATACCTTATATAGATGAGAATGATAACCTTGTTAAGCCAGAAACACCTAATGGCTATAAGTTTGAAAAGCTTGTTCTTGATATGGTTGAGATGATGGATAATTGTGTTCCATATGAAGTTGAGCGTAATTATGAATTCGCACCTATTAAGAATAAGACAGGTAAGGATTCACTTGAAAGCGCAAGAGAATTACTAAAGGTTAATGGAATAGAATTTTAAAAGGTTTCTATCTGTACATATATTAAATGAGGCTTCCGTATAATAGGGAGGCCTCATTTATTAATATTAACCTATACCCAGCTGACATTATTCTAATATAAGGGGAGATATATATGATATGTAGTAATTGCGGAGCTGATATAAGCAGTAAGGATATTAAGTGTCCGTATTGTGGTGCTATGCAGTATGAAGCCGCAGAGAAGAAATATATGAATGACTTATATAAGATTAACAGTGATATGGATAATCTTGATAAGAATGTGAGAAGATATGTATGGCATAGTATAGCCAAAAGTATTGGATATGTATTAATAGGAACGGCTATTGCACTTATGCTTGGAATATTAATAGGACGTAATGATTATATGCGCTACAATAATTCCAAGAAAGAGCGTGAAGACATACATAAAGCTATGGAGTGGTATGATGAGAATTCAGCCAGGCTGGATGAGTTGTATACTCTTCACAGATATTCAGAAGCCAAAGATATAATCAGCAATTATGAGGGTAATTCAAGCCTGTTAAGAAACTGGGAACATTATAATTTTATAGAGATATATGATTGGTATTATGATTCGTTTTCAGATATATATATAAGGGTAACACAGCAGGATAAAGATACAATAAAGGAATATGAGTTTAAAAGAGGTTACAGGTATGCACTTGACCTTGTATATATGAAAGAATGTAAAGGGGCATATTCTAACAGAAGTTATATGACGTGTTCTAAGGATGACAGACAGATAATAGATATGTGGGTAGATAATGCCAGAGATTACCTTATTAATTATGTCGGTATGTCAGAAGATGACATTAAACAGCAGTTAGATGACATATATGTTGATGGTTACTATGACTATACACTTGGACAGAAATATGAAGACAAATATTATGAGGATTGGAGTACAAGATGAAATGTAATAATTGCGGAGCACCACTTCAGTTAGACCAGAAGTTCTGTCCTAATTGCGGATCTCCTAATGAACAGGGGTTAAAGCACGCCAATGATATGGAGAACTATAATAAAAAGTTCAACAGGACAAGAAGCAAGGTAATAAGTAACAGCAAGTGGTTTGTAAAGAATATAACACCGATTGCGGTAGTGATGTTATCGGCAATAGTTCTTGCGGCAGCTCTTATTGCGAATAACTCAATGTTTGGCTATCGTGTTACTGAAAGAGATAATAAGAGATATAATAAAACCCACAATGATGAGATACAGGTACAGCTTAAAGAATTATTGGATAATGAAGATTATGGAACACTTTATGAATTGTATAATTCAGCAGACCGCCTGATTATGACTGATGATAATAAATATGGCTGGAGCAGCTTTTACACGGTTGTATATGACTATCTTGAAATAAGAAAGGCAATATGCGGTGTGAAAGAGGCAGATGATTCTTCTTCATCTTATTCGTGGGACGATAATCTTAACAGGGCAGCAAGAGCAGTTGTAGATTTAGAGGACACTATGAACAGGGTGGTATCTTATGATACAGGTAAAAGCAAGGAGAGTATTTCTTATATAGAAAATGTATATAACAAGGCACATTTGTTTATTAAAGCCTATTGTGATTTTACAGATGAAGACATTGCTGGATTGCCGGATATGAATCAGACAGAGGTGATTACACTTCTTACAAGGAGGTTGTACGGATAATGGCAAAGAAGAAATTTAATCCATTTGTGCTGTTGTATGTTATTTCAGGAATATTGCTTATAATATCAATAGCTCCAATAGCCGATACGGCACGTGATATATACAGTACCAAGGGAAGGTATTCTGGTTATGAAGAAGAGAGTCTGTTTAATGATTTTATGGAAAAAGATTATTCAGGACTTGTCAAAAAAATTAATTATAATAAAGGTATAGGTAAAAGCATATCAGATGATGAACAGGATTATTATACATTTGCTGAATGTTATGACTTTGCTGTTGATTATTATATGTACATAAAGCTTGGAGATACTGCTAAGGCGGATAGGCTTAAAGAACAGTATGAGGTTAAGGCACAGACACTTAACAGAAAAATATTTAAAGAAGCCCTTGAAACAGTTAAGAATACATATATGGCTGTTTCTTGACATTGGATAGGGGCTTGGTTATTATATAATATATTAAAATTAGGAGGTACATATGGTTGTTTTATTAGCAGGTGGAGCTGGATATATAGGTTCACATACAGCAGTTGAATTACTTAATGCAGGACATGATGTTGTTATAGTTGATGATTACAGTAACAGTTGTCCTGAATCTATAAAGAGAGTGGAAGAGATAACTGGAAAAAGTATTGTATCTTATGAGGCTGATGTTAAAGACAAAGAAGTTATGACTAAGATATTTGCAGAAAATAAGATTGATTGTGTAATACATTTTGCTGGACTTAAGGCAGTTGGTGAGTCAACAAGACTTCCAGCCAAGTATTACCGTAACAATATTGATACAACACTTACACTTCTTGAGTGTATGAAAGAAGCAGGAGTTAAGAAGATTGTATTCTCATCTTCAGCGACAGTATATGGAGAACAGAAGCCTCCATATGTTGAAACTATGCCAAGAGGTGCATGCTCTAATCCATATGGATGGACTAAGGCTATGATGGAGCAGATTCTTACAGATTGTGCTAATGCAGATTCAGAGCTTACAGTTATACTTCTTCGTTATTTCAATCCAATTGGAGCACATCCATCAGGTAAGATTGGAGAAGACCCACAGGGAATTCCTAATAATCTTATGCCTTATGTATCACAGGTTGCGGCAGGAAGAAGAGAGCAGCTTACAATATTTGGCGGAGATTACGATACACCAGACGGTACTTGTAGAAGAGATTATATACACGTTGTAGATCTTGCCTGCGGACATCTTAAGGCTGTTGAATATGCACAGTCACATAAGGGTGTTGAGATATTTAACTTAGGAACGGGAACTCCTTACAGTGTACTTGAGATAGTTAATGCGTTTGAAAGTTCAACAGGTGTTAAGATTAATTATGTGATTGGTGACAGAAGACCGGGAGATTTACCTGATTCGTGGGCTGATGTCTCTAAAGCGGCTAAGGTTCTAGGCTGGGAAGCTAAGAAGACACTTGAAGATATGTGTAAAGACAGTTGGAACTGGCAGAGCCATAATCCTAACGGATACAGACAGTAGAATATATAGCGGCGTAATATAGTGTTAATATTAATATTGCTATTACAATATCGCGATAGTTATATAATTATTGGATATTGGAGAGTGTTAATATATACTATGTGCCGGAGTTGATAGAGCATACATATTATAAAGTATAGTATGCTCTATTTTACTATAAAGGCAGGTGAGTGTATGAACTCGATTAATATTTATAATCTCACAAGAGTTAGTGATAATGAGGATTTTGCTGAGTATGAATATATTTTGTCGGGGAGAAAAGATTTTCAGAGGACAAGGATAAGAGAGAAAGAGTCACTTATTATTCTTGTAAGGGAATTGATTAAAGCTGGTGCAAGGTTAGAGGATCTGGATAACTATTTCTATTCATATACGATTGCACATATAAGCAAGGAATTTGATTTATTAAGGATTTCATCTAACAGAAAATGTATTCTTAATATAGAGCTTAAAAGTGAAGATGTAGGAGAGGACAGAATAAAGCAGCAGCTTGTAAGAAACAGATATTACCTTAGTCCAGTAACTACTAATATATATTCGTATACATTTATTCTAAATACCAATACATTATATAGATTAGAACTTAGTGATGGTACATATACACTTGTTATGGCTGATTTTACAGAGCTTGTGGCTGATATAAGAATGATAAAGAAGTGTATGAAATACAATATTGAAAGTCTGTTCAAAGCTAAAGACTATCTTATATCGCCAGTTAATGCACCAGAAAGGTTTGCAAGACACCAGTATTTTCTTACGAACCAGCAGGAGGCTATGAGCAGGAAGTTCCTTAACAGCCTTATTAATAATAGTGAAGTAAGATATTATTCAATAAAGGGTGAAGCTGGAACAGGAAAGACACTTCTTCTGTATGATACAGTGCGCAAGCTTCCAAAAGAACTATCTAAATGTATAATACACTTTGGCAGAAGGACACCTAATATAGATATATTGCAGAATACCATTAGTAACACTACAATAATAACCTCTAAAGAATTTGTCAATGAAGATAATATCAAAGATTATGATTATGTGCTTGTAGATGAAACACAGCGAATGCACGATGACCAGTTTGAGTGGCTTAAGGAATGTAATGCCGGCAGGATTATTATGTTCTATGACTGTGACCAGGTATTATCAAGGCATGAACAGTTAAGGGCAATGGACAAAAGAATAGAACAATTATCAGAAGAAAAATATTTTCTTTCAGATAAGATAAGAACCAATCCAGAACTTGCGGAATTTGTGCGTAATTTATTTGACCTTACCAAGCACGGCAGGGGCTATGAGTATGATTGTGTAACAATTGCCTATGCTAACAGTATTAATGAATTTAAAAAGCTTAAAGCATATTACAGGGCAAAGCAGTACATTTACATAGATTATGAGAAGTCATATAAAGATATTAATGAAAGATATAAGACAAGGCAGTTCAATGCCTACCGTTATATAGGAAAAGAATTCGATAAGGTGCTTACAGTTATAGATGGCAAATTCCGTTATAACGAGTACGGGGAATTAGTTGCTGATGTAGAAGACAATACTGATGATATATTAGAAAAGCTTCTGTATCAGGGGGTTACAAGAGCAAGAGATAAGCTGTGCATAATTGTACTTGATAATAAAGAAGTATTTGAGAAGCTGCTTGAGATAAAGAGTGGAATTAACAGAGAATATATAGACTGATTAACAGGCACGAAGCCTTCCTTTAAGAATAACATATATTAAGGATATATCTTGCTTAAAGATGTATTCTTACACAAGGTATATCCTTTATATGTATATAAAGGAGGTGGTATGTCTTATGATAAAAAGTCCGAAATTTACACATAGCAAGAAGGACAATAATAAAGCACAGGGCAGAAGTACACATTTAACAGCTATTGTTGTATCGCTTGTTCTTAGTATAATAATGATTACCATAAGCGTGTTTAATGTAAGTGCAGTTGTGATAGATGTAAGCAGTCACGATGGTCTGATAGACTGGAACAGGATAGAGGAGCATGTAGAAGGTGTCATAATAAGAATTGGTTATGGTAATGATATTGAAGGACAAGATGATAAGCAGGCAATCCGTAATATGAATGAATGTGAGCGGCTTGGAATACCTTATGGTGTATATATATACAGTTATGCACTTACAAGTGATGAAGTGACATCTGAGATTAATCATACACTAAGAATGTTGCAGGGGCGAAGTCCTGTCCGTGGCGTATGGTTTGATATGGAAGATGCAGACGGATACAAGGAGAGTAATGGACTTGATGTATACAAAGATGGTGAGCTTTTAACGGATTTTTGTATACAATTTATTGAAGCTATGGATAAAGAAGGCTATAAGACAGGCGTATATGCTAACTATAATTATTATAAAAATGTACTGAATTTGGAGCGGCTTGCGAATACCAGAGGTTTTAATATGTGGCTTGCACACTGGGGTATAGAAGAACCTGGTATGGATTGTATGATGTGGCAGTTTGGAGCATACTTAATAGATGGGCACGAATTTGATGGCAATATATTTTATGCAGATTACAGCTCACCATTTAAAGATAGACCAGATACAGACGATAACGGAGAGAATATAGAACGTATAGATAAAGCTGCTGGAAGTTCTGCAATTGAAGCAGTAAATGTTGATACCAATGTAAATGTAATCTACAGGGCACAGATTAGAGGCAGTTACTGGCTTCCTGAGGTAGTTAATGATGAAGATTATGCAGGAATACAGGGGACTGGAATAACTGGAATAACCTTATCAACTGATAAAGGTTATGCTGTATACAGAGTATATGCCGGTGGCAGGTGGCTTTCATATGTTGACAGCAGGAATTCAGATATTAATGATTATTATAATGGTTATGCAGGAAATGGAGCTGAGATTGAGGCGGTTGAAGTGTATTATTATACACCGGCATCATTGCTTATAAATGAAGCGACACCATATGCAACATTAAAAGACGGAAGATATCATTATGCGTATTACAGGGTAAGCAGAAAGAATATGGATTATTATTCTTATCAGACAGACAATGAAACAGACAATGGACAGGACGGTTATGCAGGCATTATAGGCAGGAAGATAGATCGGTTCCAGATAATTATAAAATGAATATTTATGGATACAGAATATTTGGCATAATATTTACAATATTGGCAATATTATAAGATGATAAGTCAGTACATTCTTTAACAGAAGTGTTCTGGGGTGTGCTGACATAGTATTGTACAGGCCAGGATTTTTATGAAAGGTCAGGAATATTGTAAAGGAGTTAGCACATATATGAGTGAAGATAGTGATAATAAAGATGGACAGGTTGTGCTTGAGGATAAAAATGGAAAGAAGATTAAGCTAATTACAATAATAGGTGAGATAGAAGGACACGATAATCTTCCAGCTGCAAGCAAGACAACCAAGTATGAACATCTGCTTCCACAGCTTGCTGCGGTAGAAAATGATGATGCAATAGGTGGAGTATTATTTTTAATGAATACGGTCGGAGGAGATGTAAGTGCAGGGCTTGCATTGTCCGAAATGATTGCGTCAATGCACAAGCCAACGGTATCTCTTGTTATAGGAGATTCCCACAGTATAGGTGTTCCTCTTGCTGTAAGCACAGATTATTCATTTATTGTTCCAACAGCTACAATGATAGTACATCCGGTGAGAATGAATGGAAATATAATAGGTGCAAGACAGACTTATGATTATTTTGAACGCATACAGAAAAGAATTGTCTCATTTATTGCAAGAAAAAGCGACACAAAAGAAAAAGAAGTAGAGAATATGATGATGAATACAGAAATGCTTACAAAGGATTTAGGAACAATTCTTGTAGGAGAAGATGCAGTGAAAGCCGGGCTTATTAATGAAGTAGGCGGAATAAGCCACGCATTCAATAAGATAAAAGAGCTTATGAATAAAGAAGAGTAAATAGAAGAACAATAAAGATATGCAGAATAATAAACATATGCAGAAATGAGGATTATGATGACACTAAGCACACAGCCAGATAACAAATGCAATATATGCCCAAGGCGTTGTAATATTGACAGAACACATAATAAAGGTTATTGTCTTATGAATGATAAAATTATGGCGGCAAGGGCTGCACTTCATATGTGGGAAGAACCCTGCATATCAGGAGAGCGTGGAAGTGGTGCTATATTCTTTTCGGGCTGTACATTAAGATGTGTATTCTGTCAGAATCACGATATAGCTTTGGCAAAGGTTGGAAAGGAATTATCTGTAGATGAGCTGAGCGATGTTATGCTTCGTCTGCAGGATAATAAGGCTGATAATATTAATCTTGTAACGCCAACACATTTTACAATTCCAATAATAAAGGCAATAGAAAAGGCAAGAAATAAAGGACTTAGAATACCGGTTGTATACAATACAAGTGCATATGAAAATGTTGAAACATTAAGAATGTTAGATGGCATAGTGGATGTATATCTGCCGGATTTTAAATATATGGACAGCAGGCTTTCACAGCAGTATTCATATGCTGCAGATTATACAGAAACTGCGAAGAAAGCATTAGAAGAAATGATAAGACAGACAGGTAAGCCGGTATTCTTTACAGCAGAAGATGAACTCGTAAAAGAGGGGTATGTTGAAGAGCAGATTATGAAGAGAGGTGTCATAGTAAGACATCTTCTTCTGCCCGCGTGTGTGAAAGACTCCAAGGCTGTAATCAAGTACCTGTATGATACATATAAAGATGACATATACATAAGCATTATGAACCAGTACACACCGATAAACAGAATTAAGGAATACGATAATCTTAACAGGAGGGTCACTAAGAAAGAATATGATGAGGTTGTAGATTATGCCATTGAATTAGGTGTTGTCAACGGCTTTATACAAGAGGGCGATACAGCAGATGAAAGCTTTATTCCAGAATTTGATTATACTGGATTATTATGATAAAGTATAAGACAGTTGAAATGGAGGCATATTATGCGATGTGAGAGTGGTAACCCTTGTATTATGGGGTGTAACAGGATAGAAAATGGATATAATTTTGCTTATGATTGTAGTACGGATACGGATATAAAACTATGCTTTTTTGATAGGGATACTCTTGAATTAAAAGAGGAAATTCCGTTAAAAAAAAGAATGGGGACAGTACATTCTGTATGTGTGTGTGATGATAATATAGAGAGAATGCTGTATTGTTACAAGGCTGATGATGAATATATTGTTGATCCTTATGCCAAGGCGGTTACAGGCTGTGAAGTATTTGGAGTTGAGGGGGAAAATACATTACATTTAAGTCCGGTAAAGCTTGAAAGCTTTAATTGGGAAGGTGATGTGCCACTGCATCTGCCATATAATGACTGTGTTTTTTATAAGCTTAATGTGCGTGGATTTACAAAAAGCAGGTCATCAAAGGTAAAGGCAAAGGGGACATTTAAGGGAATTGTAGAGAAAATACCATATCTTAAGGAACTGGGTATTACTACGCTTGAATTTATGCCTGCATATGAATTTGATGAGGCATACAGATTTCCTCAATTCATAGACAGCAGTGAATATTTAAGATATGGTGTGATAAAAGGAAGCATTTATAATAATACTGTTACTAAAAAGGCAGAAAAGCTTAACTGCTGGGGCTATACCAAGGCATTTTATTATGCACCTAAGGCATCTTACAGTATACCAGCAGAGGATAATATTAGTGAAAAGGCAGGTAAATATAATGATTACACGACAGAATTCAAGAATATGGTAAAATGCCTGCATAATAACGGAATTGAAGTTGTGATGGAATTTTTCTTTGACGGTGTTAAAACGGCATATATTCTTGACTGCGTGAGGTACTGGGTAAGGGAATACCATATAGACGGAGTGCACCTGTACTGTGATGAACATTCCCTAAATGTGCTGGCAGCAGATCCACAGCTTGCAGATACAAAGATAATTACTGTCGGCTGGAATTCAGACAGGGGTACATATAAGCATATGGCAAGCTGTAATAATGATGCACAGAATACAATAAGGCGTTATTTAAAAGGTGATGAGGATATGTTAAGGCCATTTATTAATATGGCAGGTGCTAATCCATATAATGCTGCGGTTATCAATTATGTGGCAAGTAATAATGGCTTTACACTGTATGATCTGGTGAGCTACGACCGCAAGCATAACGAGCTTAATGGCGAGAATAATAGAGATGGTGAGAATTATAATTTCAGCTGGAATTGCGGCGAAGAAGGCAGTACGAGAAAGCTTAAGGTAAGACAGTTAAGAATTAAGCAGATTAAAAATGCTCTTGTTATGGTTATATTATCGCAGGGTACGCCGCTTATTCTTGCGGGAGATGAATTTATGAACACCCAGCAGGGAAATAATAACCCTTATTGCATAGACAGTGAGCTTTCGTGGGTGAACTGGAGAACAAGCAATGATTCAATGCAGATATTGGAATGGACTAAGAAGCTTATTGCCTTAAGAAAGAAATATGGTATTCTTCACAGCAGGGAAAGTCTTTCGTTAAGTGACTCCAAATCATTAGGCTATCCAGATATGTCATATCACGGAAGTAATGCGTGGTATGCTGATATGGAGAATTATTGCAGGCAGATAGGAATTATGTATTGCAATTCCTACTCAGATGATAAGTCGAGAAGTCTTATATACATAGCCTATAATATGCACTGGGAAAAGCACAATCTTGCCCTGCCAAAGGTTGAGGGAAGCAGCAGCTTTAAGATAATAGCAGCCACGAATGATGGGCAGGATAAAGCATTTATTGATAAAGAAGCAAGAAGCGTCTGTGTACCGGAAAGAAGCATAGCAATCCTTGTGGCAGAATATCAAGAAAAGAAAAAAGCCAGAATTATTAAGAAAAGATACTAAAAGTTATAATATCCGGAAAGGAAAAAGTTAAAATGGATTACACAAAGCTTAATGAATTAAAGAGCCAGTATGGAGATTATGAGGAAGTATTTAATTCAGGAGATTATGATAAAGCGGCAGATATACTTATGAAGGTGTTAGATGTCATAGAGCTTGAATACGAAGATAAAAGAAAAGCTGGTATGCTGGATAATGATCTTAATGTAAGAAAGTCAGAAGGTACGGATACAATATGGCTGTGTACTAATCATATTATGGAATATTATATATATGCGTGCTATTTTGAGCCACAGGAAGAAATACTTATGCCAGAGCTTCCAATTGCAGAATATTACAGGACTTATGCTGATTTATGCGTGAAGCTTCAAAAGTACAAGAGGGCAGAAGATGCCTACAAGAAAGCACTATGCTGGAATCCGGTTGATTTGGATTCATATCTTGGGCTTGCAGAATGTTACAAATACCTTAATATGATGTCAAGATATTTTGATGTGACTAAGCAGGCATATAGATTTTGCTGTACAAGGGCAACTATGGCAAGGTATTACAGAAATATGGGCTTTTATTACCTTTCATCATACAATACAGATATGGCGAAGGCGTGCTACACATACAGTAATATCTATTACCACACAGATAATGCAGATTCAGAACTTAATTATATAGAAAATGCACTTAAGGAAGCCAAAGAGAAAGGCACAACCAGGGAAGATAAAGAATATGATATCCGAACAATGCAGGCTATGTTTGATAAAGAAAGTGTTGAGCCGGGTCCGGACTCTAAGACAATCGGTATTGTATACAGGGTTGGGGAGTTAATGCTTAAGGATAGGGAATATGCACTTGCAAAGGATTGTTTTTCTATTGTATATGATATAACTAATGAACAACAGCTTGAAGGAGTACTTGCAGAGTTAGACAGATGTCTTGAAAATGCGTAATTTATGAATTAAGCTTATGAATTAAAATCGTTATGTGCACAAAGCAGGAACAGAAATGATGATTAAAATGGAGAAGAATATGGATTTAAAAAACAAGTATGACAGCATAATATTTGACCTTGACGGAACATTATGGAACTCATCAAAGCCTATATGTGAAGCGTGGAATATTATATTAGACAGACATAAAGAGATAGTAAGAGAGCCTATAACAATAGAAGAACTGGGACAGTGTATGGGACTTCCTATGTATGATATTGCGGCAAAGCTGTTTCCTGATGAGAAGGAAGAAGTAAGAAATGCACTTATGGATGAGCTGTGCGAATTTGAAAATGGATATCTTGAAAAGATGGGTGGAGTGTTATTTCCAGAGCTTGAGGCAACACTTAAAGAGCTTAAGACAAAATATCCATTGTATATAGTAAGCAACTGTCAGGACGGATATATTGAAGCATTTATAAAGGCACATAAGCTTGAAAAATATTTTAGTGATACAGAGTGCTGGGGCAGAACAAGAGCACCAAAGGCAGTAAGCAACAGAACACTTATAGAAAGAAATAATCTTAGCAATCCGGTATATGTCGGTGATACAGCAGGTGATGCCAATGCGGCAAGGGAAGCTGAAATAGACTTTATATATGCCGAGTATGGTTTTGGTGAAGTTGAACCTTCTTTATATGTTGGGGTAATAGACAGCTTTAAAGAGCTTAAAGATATTCTTTTGTAATTATATTACTTGAAAAGTAATCTTTAGTGGCTAAAGACTATATTAAAAAAAATTCTGCTATAATTATTTTATGTATTAATATTAAGGTATTATATATTTTGTACGATATATTATTCGTAAATAATAAGCCGTAAGCTTATACGGCTGACCAATGAAATATATAATAACACGGATGTTAAATATACGCTACGGATGGCACTTTTTATAAGTGCCATCTTTTTTATGTAATAGGTAATTCCGATAGAATTCCCTATTACATAAAAGGCACTATGTGCCGATAATGCGCACTCGCACGAAGATGTAGTATGTCGCAAGCGACCGCACTCGGCGCGAGAATGTGCTTTGCACATTCTTTTTTTAAATGTCCAGGGAGGTAAGCATGAATACACAAGACAAACAGATTAACTCAGCAGTAAATAGCTGCCGTATGGCATTGTACAACAATAATAAATCCAAAGGCACGAGCAAAACTACAAGGCTTATCAATAATCTTTTTAAAAAGTACAGAAAAGATGACACCGAAAATGAAAATGAGGATGAGAACACAAAGCTTGATACATTATCAATAGGTTTGCAGTTAAAGGAAGCGGTTGATTCTATATTTGACCCGACAACCGGAATGAGTGAAGAAGAAAAAAAGAAATTCGTACAGAAGCTGTACCGTAAGTTAGAGTCGGGTAAGAAGCTTAGTGCAGACGAAATGCAGTATTTAAGAAAGAACGACCCTGTGACTTATGCCAAGGCGGCAAAGGTTCAGGTATTAAGAGAGTCGTTAAAGAAACAACTTAAAAGCGCTACGTCAAAGGAAAAAGCGGCAGACATATATACACAGGCTATGTCAAGAATAAGTGAGGATGACCCAGCCAGGAAAGAAATTATGGCAGCATATGATGATGTATATAAGGAGTTCAGAAAGTCTGACGAGTATAAAGCACTTCCTAATACAGAGAAAGAGGCAAAGGAAAAGGCAGCTAATAATAAAAATAAAAATGCACAGGGCTGGGAAGAAAAAGAAGATGATGATACAGAAATGTCAGTTGGAGAAATTGATGTAGTTGAGAAATTGATGTAGTGGAAAAATTTGATGTAGTGGAAAAATTTGATGTAGTTGAGAAATTAATGTAGTGGAAAATTTAATTTTTGGGGTTGACGTATTGGTTAGTTAGTGCTATCATAACTTCAACATTTTAATACACTAAAGTCTGCGAACAAGATAGTACTTTATGAAGGAACATTACAGAGAGCTGGCGGTGATGGAAAGCCGGTATGGGAGTCATAAAGGAATGGGCTTGGGAGATGCATGGATTAACAGCGTAACGGCCTAGTAGTCTGTGACGTGTCCTCACGTTATAGAGGGAGGATATAATAGTATCCGATAATGAGATAAGTATATTTTAATAACATTATATGTATAACGGTTTATAATTATATTATAATTATAACACTGTATATGATTGCCATATATGCTGTATATACATATAATAGTAATATGAATTATTCGGTTTCACTTAAAGGCTTGTAAAGCATTTTATGTGTATATAATATGCACAGCATAAGTGATATAATATATTATGATATGTAGTTGAATGTACTTGTGAATAAGGGTGGCACCACGAGATTTATCGTCCCTGACAGGAATGTCCTGTCGGGGACTTTTTTGTGTAATATGAAATGTCTTTTTACATAATAAACTCTAAGCGATAAGAAAAAAGTCGGCTATCTGACAGGAAGATTAATAAGAAGTGAGGATTGGTGTATGAGAAGATTAAAAGCATACAAAAAGACAGTAAGTATTGTTAATGAATCAGCTATTGAGCTTTATAAGGGGCTTGGAAGAGAAAAGAAGGGCTTTCTTATGGAGAGTAATGATAAGGAAAATGGCAGATACACATTTATGGGAGTTGACCCACAGGAGATTATCCAGTCAGATAAGGACAGTCTTGTAATTACTAAATCAGACGGAAGCAGGGAAGTAAGAAAAGGTAATCCGCTTGTAAGATTAAAGGAATATTTCGATGAATTTGAAATAATAAAAGATGCAGAAGAACTTGAATTCATGGGAGGACTTGTTGGAAGTCTTGGATATGATTATATAAGATATACAGAGAATCTCCCGGATGATAATGAAGATGAGATAGGCATAGAAACAATACAGCTTATGTTAGCTTCAAAGTTCATAGCAATCGACCACGAGGCTGAAACATTTACAGCAGTAGTTCTTGATGAAGATAGCAAAGAAGGCAGAGCAAGAGCATTAAAGGAAGCTGAGGAACTTATAAAGACAGCAAGAGAAGGCGTTGGTAAATATCATAACGAAGAGATTGATATGGAGCTTGATGGCCAGATTGTGAAAAAATCGGACACGATAGATGAATACAGCCAGAAGGTTGAGAAGATTAAGAATTATATAAAAGAAGGACACATTTTCCAGACAGTATTATCACAGAGATGGACAGTCAAGACAAAACAGACAGGTTTTAATCTTTACGAGAAGTTAAGAAAGCTTAACCCATCACCATACCTTTATTATTATAATTTTGGGGATTTTGAAATAATAGGAAGCTCACCAGAGATGATAGTAAAGCAGACAGATTCTAAAGTATATACCTGTCCTATAGCTGGAACAAGAAGACGTGGAAGAACTAAGGAGGAAGATATAGTATTAGAAGAAGAGCTTCTTAGTGATGAGAAGGAAAGAGCAGAACATGTAATGCTTGTTGATCTTGCAAGAAATGACTGTGGTAAGATAAGTGAGTTAGGTTCAGTGAGAGTTTCAAAGTTTATGAATGTGCAGAGATACTCACACGTAATGCATATAGTATCGTTGGTAGAGGGAAGAAGAAATGGAGAATATCATCCTCTTGACCTTGTATCATCATTCCTTCCAGCAGGTACATTAAGCGGAGCACCTAAGATAAGGGCTATGGAGATTATAGATGAATTGGAAACTGTAAGACGAGGTCTTTATGGAGGAGCAACAGGTTACCTTGATTTTGGCGGTAATATGAATTTCTGTATTACAATAAGAACTATGATAAAGAAAGGTGACTATGTATATCTTCAGGCAGGAGCTGGAATTGTAGCAGACTCTAAGCCAGAGCTTGAATATATGGAGTGCTGTAATAAAGTTATGGCACTTGCCAAGACACTTGTTAAGGAGGAACAGTTATGATTCTTTTAATTGATAATTACGATTCATTTACATATAATCTTTATCAGTTTATAGGTATATTTAACAATGATATAAAGGTAGTAAGAAATGACAAGATAACAATAGAGGAGATTGAAGCGTTAGATCCAGAGTCAATAGTTATATCTCCCGGACCTAAGAGCCCTTTAGAGGCAGGCATAAGTGTTGAGGTGATAAAGCATTTTACAGGTAAGAAACCTATACTTGGCATATGCCTTGGACATCAGAGCATAGGTGTTGCATTTGGTGCAACAGTTTCATATGCCAGGCAGTTAATGCACGGCAAGCAGTCAGAGGTTATTCATAATGGAAGCAGTATATTTGAAGGAATTCCATCACCTGTAAATGTTGCAAGATATCATTCGCTTGCAATTATAGAGGATACACTTCCAGATGAGCTTGAGGTGATTGCAAGAACTGATGACGGAGAGATTATGGCAGTTAAGCATAGGAAATATCCGGTTGTTGGTTTACAGTTCCACCCTGAATCAATATATACTGAACACGGAAAAAGAATGATAGAGAATTTTGTTAATGGCAATATCTGACTGATAAATGTGTAGAAATGGAGATAATATGATTCTTGACGTTATTGTAGAAGATAAGAAGAAAAGACTTGTAGAACATAAAAATGCTATAAGTGAAGAGGCTATGAAGCAGGAAGCACTTAATTTAAAAAGACAGAGCATAAGCTTTTATGATGCCTTAAGAAAGAGTGGGTTATCAATAATAGGAGAGTTTAAAAAGGCTTCTCCAAGCCACGGAAAGATGGATAATAAGATAGACCTGACTGAAAGAATAAGACAATATAGTGAGAGTGCAGATGCTATATCGTGTCTTACAGAGGAAGATCATTTTAATGGAAGCACAGAATATCTTAAGCAGATCAGAAGCCTGACTAATCTTCCGGTTATAAGAAAAGATTTTATAATTGATGAGTATCAGGTATATGAAGCAAAAGTTATAGGTGCAGATGCAATTCTTTTGATAGCTGCAATACTTGATGATAAGACATTCAAGAAGTTATATGATCTGGCATACAGTCTTGGACTTGATGTGCTGTGTGAAGTTCACGATGAGGAAGAAATGCAGCGTATGATAAATCTTGATGTTAAGATTATTGGAATTAATAATCGTAATTTAAAGACATTTGAAGTTAACCTTAATACAACTAAAAAGCTTTCAGATATGGTGACACCTAAGATGAGAGAAGAAGGAAAGGTTCTTGTATCCGAGAGCGGGGTGGAAGGCAGTGAAGATGTTAAGCCACTAGCTGACAGCAGGGCAGATGCATTGCTTTGCGGAACAGTGCTTATGGAAGCACTTAATCCTAAAGAGCTTATAAGAGAATTTAAAGATACATACGATAAGGAGCTTTTAAAGGCAAAAAAATAGCTTCTCCTGTTGAAGTGAAGATATGCGGGCTTACAAGTGAAGCAGACGCGGGACTTCTTATAAAATATGGTGCTGATTATGGCGGTGTTGTTGTATTTTATCCAAAGAGCAAAAGAGATGTAACGATAAAAGAAGCTAAGATAATAGTTGATATATTGAAAAAATCAGACATAAAAGCTGTAGCTGTTACAGTGTCACCAACAGTGGAACAGTTGTATAAAATACAGGAAGCAGGTTTTGATTATATTCAAATTCACGGCACACTTGAAAAGGCTGTATATGAGGCAGACACAATTCCAATTATAAGGGCAGTTAATATATCAGATAGCAATAATGCAGATAAAACTGACGACATAATTAATACAGTTAAGGAACAGGTTGATGAATGTCAGAAGCTTGATAAAGTTGCAGGAATACTGCTTGATGCAGGTGTTCCAGGTTCAGGTAAGACGTTTGACTGGAACAGTATTAAAGAGCTTGAGATAACAGAAAAGAAGTTATTTCTTGCAGGAGGTCTTAACAGTGGCAATGTTGCGGCGGCAGTTAAATGCGTACAGCCTGATGTTGTTGATATAAGCTCTGGTGTTGAATATGAAGATGTGCTTATTAAAGGCAAAGATGAAAGTAAAGTCAAAGCATTTATAAATACTGTTAATAATTAACAGTGTAGATTTATGGTATAAAGCCAGAAAAGCTTATCAAAGCTTGCTGGGTGTAATATTTAATTAAAGGAAAAGAGGAACAATTATGCAGGATAACAGATATTATGGAGAGTTTGGCGGACAGTATGTGTCTGAATCATTGATGAATACACTTAATGAGTTAGAGAAGGCATTTGATGAGGCTATTAAAGATCCTCAGTTTATAAAAGAATATATGTACTATCTTAAAGAGTATGTAGGAAGAGAAACACCTTTATATTATGCAGAGAGAATAAGCGAGAAGTATGGTGCTAAGATATATCTTAAAAGAGAAGATTTAAACCATACAGGAGCACATAAGATTAACAATGTTATAGGTCAGATACTTCTTGCTAAGAGAATGGGAAAGACTAAGGTTATAGCTGAGACAGGTGCTGGACAGCATGGTGTTGCAACAGCTACAGGAGCAGCACTTTTTGGAATGGAATGTACAGTATATATGGGTGCTGAAGATATAGAAAGGCAGTCACTTAATGTATTCAGAATGGAAATGCTTGGTGCAAAGGTTCAGGCAGTAACGACAGGAAGTGCAACACTTAAGGATGCAACTAACGAAGCTATAAGAACGTGGGCTGAGAGAGCGGAGGATACATTTTATATAATCGGTTCAGCAGTAGGCCCTCATCCATATCCTAAAATGGTTAAAGAGTTCCAAAGAATAATATCAACAGAGGCAAGAAGACAGATATTAGAAAAGGAAGGACGACTTCCTGATGCAGTAGTTGCCTGTGTTGGCGGCGGTTCTAATTCAATAGGAATGTTTGCTGATTTTATAGATGATAAAGATGTAAAGCTTATCGGTGTTGAGGCAGGTGGACTTGGAATAGATACAGGAAAGCACGCTTCTGCTATGGCACTTGGAGAACCGGGCGTTCTTCATGGAATGAAGTCATATTTATTACAGGATGAGGCTGGTAATATCAAACTTGCCCACAGTATATCAGCAGGTCTTGATTATCCGGGTGTAGGTCCGGAACATGCATATTTAAGAGACTCAGGAAGAGCAGAATATGTATCAATTACAGATGCTGAGTGTATGGATGCGTTAATGGAACTCTGCCGGATGGAAGGTATTATTCCAGCAATCGAGAGTGCCCACGCACTTGCCCACGTATTTAAAATGGCACAGGGAGAGTACAAGGGAAAGCTTATAGTAATGTGTCTTTCAGGACGTGGCGATAAGGATGTTCACACAGTAAAGAAATATCTTAATGGAGAGGAGACTAACAAATAATGAATAGAATAGAAGAAAAAATGACAGTCTTAAAGAATGAAGGAAGAAAGGCATTTATCACATATACAACAGCAGGGCTTCCAGATATGGAAACAACTAAGAAGATTATGTTCGCACAGCAGGAGGCAGGCATAGATGTTATGGAGCTTGGAATACCATTTTCTGACCCTGTAGCAGACGGACCAGTTATTCAGGCAGCATCTTATGAAGCAATACAGAAGGGTGCAACCTTAACAAAGATATTTACACTTATGAAAGAGGTAAGAAAAGAAGGACTTACTACACCTGTAGTGTTTATGATGTACTATAATACAGTTTACCATTACGGACTTGAAGAATTTGTCGAAATGTGTGCAGAGTGCGGAGTGGATGGTCTTATTATACCAGACCTTCCATATGAGGAGCAGAAAGAGATTAATGCAGTGCTTGCAGAAAATGAGGCTGCACCAATTCTTATACAGCTCGTATCACCGGTATCTAAGCAGCGTATACCTATGATTGTTAATAATGCAAGAGGCTTTGTATACTGTGTATCACAGATGGGTGTTACAGGTAATGGTGCTAATTTCCATAAGCAGATAAGAGAGTATCTTTTGGAAGTTAAGAAGAACAGCCCTGTTCCGGTTATGATGGGATTTGGAATAAGAACAGCCGGGGACGTAGAGCCACTTGAGGATATTATTGATGGTGCAATTGTTGGTTCACATTTTATCACTCTTATGAAAGAGAATAATTATGATGAAAATGTTATCAAAGAATATATAAGCTCTTTCAAGAAGGAGATGAATGAGTAAATATGGTTGTTAGTCTTGTAAGAACAGCGATACAGACAAAATGCAGATATGATAATGCCAGAATGACAGGAAATTATGAATGTGCGTATGCACTTGGTATTTTAACAAGTCAGGAGGGTGTTGAACCAGAAGGCACAATAACTGAATTAAAAAGCGTGTATGATAAGGTTATAAGTGGTATTTCAGCTATCCAGACTGACGATAAGAAGATACAGCAGTTAATTGCAATAACGTCTGATTATGAGGTTACAGATAAGTTTGATGAGCAGATGAATGAACTATATCATATGGGATACAACGATAAGAATATTTAAGCAGGTCTTGACTTATTAGGGTATATGAGGTATATTCTACAAATGTAATTAATTTATGAAGGATAGGTGGATGTTAACGATGACAGAATTGGTTAAGGTTGCAGACATTAACAAAGCACATAAGAATCCAATAGCTGAATTAGTTCAGATGGCATGTAAGTTTGACAGTCATATTGAGATTGAGGGCGAAGGAAAAAACATTAATGCAAAAAGTCTTATGGGGATTATGGCATTTGGATTAAAGGAAGGCATCGAGGTTAAAGTTACAGCTACTGGCAGTGATGAGAGTAATGCCACCGATGCAATTAGGAACTTTTTAACTTGTAATGATTAATTTATGGAGGATTTGATCATGGAAACTAAGGACATTTTTGGTAACGAGGCTAAGACAGAAGTTAAGACAGCAAAGAGTGCAGATGTTAAGAAGACCACTACAAGAAAGACACCTGCAAAGGCAGCAGCAAAAGAAACTGTTAAGGAAACCAAGAAAGAAGCAGCTAAGACTGTTGAGACAGTAAAGAAGGCAGCCGGGGAAACTAAGGCAGCAGCCAAGAAGGTTGAAGCTGAGGTAAAGGCAACAGCTAAGAGTGTAGAGGCAGAAGTTAAGACAGCAGTTAAAAAGACAGCTTCTAAAGCAGCAGCTAAGACAACTAAGACAGCAGCTAAGGCTGTTAAGGAAGCAAAGGCAAAGAAGCCAGCTGTAAGAAAGACAACTAAGGCAGCTAAGAATACTTTTGATAAGGAGTTATTCTTCCAGTATGCTAATAAGCAGGTTGACGAGGAAACTCTTGTTGCAAGAATAGTTGAAGATGCTAAGGAACAGAATGTAGAGATTAAGGAACTGAAAATGTACTTAAAGCCAGAAGATAATGCTTGTTACTATGTTGCTAACGGCAATGTTGCAGGACGTGTTAATCTCTATTAATTCCCATTGATACATAATGTTAAAGGACTGTGGTGTTTATATGATGCCACAGTCATTTTTTTCTTTATAAAGAATTTTAAAAGAAAACATTTTGAAAAAATTGTCGAATTGATGTATAATAATACCCAAGTTGGTAAAGTAAAGTACACAGAAATGAGGAGTTATATGTTTGAAGTTAATGAAAAAGTTGTTTATGGAGTTGTAGGTGTATGTGAGATTGAACAGATAGGCAGACCACCTATAAAGGGAATTGACAAAGATTATTATTTTCTTCAGCCTGTATATGACACTAAAGGTATTATATATTCGCCAGTTGAGAATAACAAAGTTATGATTAGGAGCATAATTGGCAAGGATACCTGTATCAAGCTTATTGACCGTGCTAAGAATTGTAAGAAGGATGAGGCACTCAATGAAAAGATTCACCCATCCAGGTATGACGAGATGGTTAAATCACAGGACGTTATACAGCTTATGCACCTTGTAAGAGCTTTGTTTAACATAAAGAATGACAGAGCAAAGGAGTTAAGGAGAATGAAGTCGGCAGATAACCGTATGCTTGCAACAGCAAGAAAGCTTCTTTACGGAGAGATAGCAGCGGCTATGAATGAGGACTACACTGCAATGTCAGAGCAGATGGACAATTATCTGTCAGTGCTTTGATTTTAATCAGAGAAATCCTGTTTGATTAAATAATATATTTTATCCAGTGTTTTAGATAAATGTAATTAATGGTAACGTTCAATGATTGCATTTTATCAATAACACTGGCTTTTTTATTTTAAAACATATATAATAATATTATTATGATAAAGTTTGATTTCGTGAATTGATAATTGACATTTTTTTAACATATTGCTATCATAGTGCAATACGCATAAAAGCAGGGACTGATTACGGCATAATTTAGTCAGACTTTTATTGACAATTAAATATTCACATAGTATGTAATAAGCTATTGTTATGGCTTGGCATATGTGAACAGCTTTATTAGCTCATATTAAATCAGGGAGGTTAGCAGTGAAGGACGTTAGGGTTATTGAAGTGAAAAAAAGCGTGTTTGAAAGCAACGATGAACGTGCCGCTCTTTTAAGAAAAGATTTAAAAGATAAAGGTGTATTTCTTTTAAATCTTATGTCATCACCGGGGGCAGGAAAGACAACAACTCTTACAAGAACGATTGAACAGTTGAAAGATGACTTAAGAATAGGCGTTATGGAGGCTGATATTGATTCAGATGTTGATGCAATAACAATTGCTGAGACAGGTGCTAAAGCAATACAGCTTCATACCGGTGGAATGTGTCATCTTGATGCTGATATGACAAGACAGGGAATTGATGAGCTTGACGATAGTGATATTGATCTGGTAGTTCTTGAGAATGTCGGAAATCTTGTCTGTCCGGCGGAGTTTGATACAGGTGCGGTAAAGAATGTTATGATTCTTTCAGTGCCAGAGGGTGATGATAAACCACTTAAATATCCCCTTATGTTTTCAGTGTGTGATGTTGTGCTTATCAATAAGATTGATGTTATGGAATATTTTGATTTTGATATTGAACAGTGCAGGGAATATATCAGAAGAAGAAATCCTGATGCTAAGGTGATACCTGTTAGTGCCAAGACAGGTGAAGGAATATTAGAATGGACAGACTGGTTAAAGAACCAGGTTATGGAATGGAAAGAAGCGTAACCACAGTAAGCATAATTATTTAACGTGAGCAACGAAGATAAGAGCCTTTATAAGGTGGAAAGGACAATTTATGGGTAAAGAAGAATTTAAAAATCCTCATCCGGAACTTCCGGTAAGAGAGCCAATACTTAAGCTTGGCAAGATGATAACAGACAGAGTGCCAATTAAGCTTGGCTTTGAGAAATTAACAGCAGATAGTCCGGAATACTGGGGACTTGCACCAATATGTACAGATGAACAGGCCAATATAGCATTAAAAATGGGTGTCCGTAAACCTAAGACACTTAAGCAGATGGTGCAGATTACAGGAATGGACGAGAAAGAACTTGAAAAGCAGCTTGAGCAGATGTCTTTTAATGGTCTTTTGGAATATAACTGGGAAAATCCACAGCACGAGAAGCAGTATGTTCTTCCAATGTTCGTACCAGGAAGTGCTGAATTTACTAATATGAATTCCACAGTTCTTGAAGAACATCCAGAGATGGGACGTTTCTTTGAGAGAATGAGCCGTCTTCCATTGGAAAAGATTACTCCTATGGTGCCACCAGGGGGTGCAGGAATTGGTATGCACGTTATTCCGGTAGAGAAAGCTATTGATATGAATAACGAGGCAATATCTTTAGAGAAGATATCATACTGGCTTGATAAGTATGATGGCAAATATGCAGCAAGCCCATGTTCATGCCGTAAGTCAAGAAAGACTTATGATGAAGGCTGTGCAGATGATCCAGAGGATTGGTGTATAGCTGTTGGTGATATGGCTGATTATGTTGTTGAAACAGGCAAGGGCGGTCATTATATCACTAAGGAAGAAGCACTTGAGATATTCAAGAAGGCTGAAGACAATGGTTTTGTTCACCAGATTACTAATATTGACGGACAGGACAAGATATTTGCTATATGTAACTGTAATGTTAATGTCTGTTATGCACTTAGAACATCGCAGTTATTTAACACACCTAATATGTCACGTTCGGCATATGTTGCCAAGGTAACTAAAGAGAACTGTGTAGCCTGTGGCAAGTGTGTTGAATACTGTCCGGCAGGAGCTGTAAAGCTTGGACAGAAGTTATGTACTAAGGACGGAAGCGAGATTAAGTATCCTAAAATGCCACTTCCATCAGAGCAGAAGTGGGGACCACATATGTGGACAGAAGATTACAGGGATAAGAACCGTATCAATTGTTATGATACAGGTACAGCACCTTGTAAGACAGCCTGTCCAGCACATATAGCGGTTCAGGGCTATCTTAAGATGGCAGCTCAGGGAAGATACAAGGATGCACTTGCACTTATTAAGAAGGATAATCCATTCCCGGCAGTATGTGGACATGTATGTAACAGAAGGTGTGAGGATGCCTGTACAAGAGGAACAATAGATGAAGCTATTGCAATAGATGAAGTTAAGAAGTTTATTGCAATGCAGGATTTAAAAGCAGATACACGTTATATACCAGAACCTGTAGTTCCGGCAACTAAGGGATATTTTGATGAAAAGATTGCTATTATTGGTGGCGGACCTGCTGGACTTTCGTGTGCATTCTACCTTGCACAGAAGGGTTACAAGCCAACTGTATTTGAGAAGAACAAGAAGGCTGGTGGTATGCTTGTATATGGTATTCCATCATTTAAGCTTGAAAAAGATGTTGTTGAGGCTGAGATAGATGTTATGCGACAGATGGGCGTTGACATTAAGACAGGTGTTGAAGTTGGTAAGGACATCACTATTGATGAATTAAAGAAGCAGGGTTATAAAGCATTTTATATAGCAATAGGCTGTCAGGGTTCAAGAAAAGCAGGAGTTGCAGGCGAAGATGCCAAGGGCGTTATGTCAGCAGTTGACTTCTTAAAAGAGGCTGGAAGCACACACGAATTCCCACTTGAAGGTGATGTTGTTGTAATCGGTGGTGGTAATGTTGCTATTGACGTTGCAAGAACAAGCACAAGAGTTGGTGATTACAATGTATCTATGTTCTGTCTTGAGGACAGAGCTAATATGCCAGCTTCAGAAGAAGAAATAGAAGAGGCTGTAGAAGAAGGCGTTAAGCTTGACTGTGGCTGGGGTCCTAAGGAAATCCTTACAGAAAATGGAAAGGTTACAGGAATTGTCCTTAAGAGATGTACATCAGTTAAGGATGCAGATGGAAGATTTAATCCTCAGTATGATGAGAATGATACTAAGACAGTTAAGTGCAGTCACGTATTCTTAAGTATAGGCCAGACAACAATCTGGGGCGATTTATTAAAAGGCACAAAGGTTGAGATAGATGGCGTAAGAGTTAAAGCTGACAAGCTTACATACCAGACAACAGATCCAGATGTATTTATCGGTGGAGATGTATACACAGGACCAAGATTTGCTATTGATGCAATTGCGGCTGGTAAAGAAGCTGCTATATCAATCCACAGATATGTACAGCCACACAGCTCACTTACAATAGGACGTAACAGAAGGGATTTCATAGAACTTGACAAGAATAACATCAAGGTAGAAAGCTATGATAATTCTTCAAGACAGATACCTGGAACAGATAATTCATTTGACCATAAGAAGTCATTCAGAGATGCTAAGCTTACATTTACAGAAGAACAGGTTAAAGCAGAGACAGCAAGATGTTTAGGCTGTGGAGCTTCCGTAGTAGATCCTAACAAATGTATTGGCTGTGGTATATGCACAACTAAGTGTGAATTCGATGCAATACACCTTAACAGGGATTTACCAGAATGTAGTACAATGAGAAAGAGTGAAGATAAGCTTAAGTACATACTTCCTTATGGAGCTAAGCAGGCTATAAAGATTAAGTTTAAGAAGAAATAAATAACCTTATAGCTGGATAACAGATAAGGATAATTAGTAATAATGACATAAGGATAATTTCCTATGTAGATAAGAACAACTGCAATATAATCAGGCTGTACAGCCTTTGCGGCTTTTGGCAGCGATTGTATTGTGGTTGTTCTATTTCTATCCTATAGTGTATTATGGAATAGATAGAAAAATCACAGAGAAAGGAGCAATCACCTCAATGCACGAATTAGGCGTAGTATTTCACATAATAGACGATTTAAAAGAAGTAGCCGCGAATAATGAAATATCCGAGATAACTAAAGTTGTATTAGAACTTGGCGAAGTATCCACCGTAATAGACTCATACCTTACAGACTGCTGGAAATGGGCGGTAAAGAAGGAAGATTTATTAAAGAATTCTGAGCTTGTTATAGAGAAGATAAATGCAGTTACTTACTGTGAGGACTGCAAGGCTGAATATGAAACGGTAAAATATGGAAAGATATGTCCTGAATGTGGAAGTACACATACATATCTTTTGCAGGGAAGTGAATTTAACATCAAAGAAATAGAGGCGTGTTGACATTTTTAGCTGGTAATATTATGATTAAACAGATTGAGATTATAAGAAAATAATATATTATGCTATAATAAGATATGTTATGCTGATTAATGGCGGAATTTATATCGGTTAAATAGATTGTTTTCTTAGGATATAGAAAGGATTACTACTATGAGTAAGGAATTGGAAAAGAACTACAATCCCTCAGAGATAGAGGACAGATTGTACCAGAAGTGGCTCGATAAGAAATATTTTCACGCAGAAGTAAACAGGGATAAGAAACCATTTACTATTGTAATGCCACCACCTAATATTACAGGAAAGCTGCATATGGGTCACGCACTTGATAATACAATGCAGGATATTATTATTCGTTTTAAGAGAATGCAGGGATATGAAGCATTATGGGTGCCAGGAACTGACCACGCAAGTATTTCGACAGAAGTAAAGGTTACCAATGCCTTAAAAGAAGAAGGAATTGACAAGCACGAGCTTGGAAGAGAAGGCTTTCTTAAAAGAACATGGGAATGGAAGAAAGAATATGGCGGAACTATCACAAGCCAGTTAAGGAAGATTGGTTCGTCTTGTGACTGGGACAGAGAAAGATTTACAATGGATGATGGCTGTTCTAAGGCGGTTCTTGAAGTATTCTGCAAGTTATATGAAAAAGGTCTTATATACAAGGGCTCAAGAATTGTAAACTGGTGTCCTGTATGTAACACATCTATATCAGATGCAGAGGTTGAACACGAGGAGCAGGCAGGACATTTCTGGCATATCAATTATCCTGTAGTTGGTGAAGAAGGAAGATATGTAGAGATAGCTACTACTCGTCCAGAGACACTTCTTGGTGATTCGGCACTTGCTGTTAATCCGGATGATGAAAGATATACAGATCTTATTGGAAAGGAAGTATACCTTCCACTTACAGATAGAAAGATACCTGTTATCGCTGACAGCTATGTTGATAAGGAATTCGGAACTGGTGTTGTTAAGATTACTCCGGCTCACGATCCTAACGATTTTGAGGTTGGTAAAAGACATAATCTTCCAGAGATTAACATACTTAATGATGATGCTACAATTAACAATCTTGGCGGAAAGTATGCCGGTATGGACAGATACGAAGCAAGAAAAGCTATGGTAGCTGACCTTGATGCACAGGGACTTTTGGTTAAGGTTGAAGACCACGTTCATAATGTTGGTACACACGACAGATGTAAGACAACAGTTGAGCCTATGATTAAACAGCAGTGGTTCGTTAAGATGGATGAGCTTATCAAGCCAGCAGTTGAAGGCGTTAAGAATGGTGATATTGAACTTGTTCCAGCTTCTATGGATAAGACATATTTTAACTGGACTGATAACATAAGAGACTGGTGTATATCAAGACAGTTATGGTGGGGACACAGAATACCTGCTTACTACTGTAAGGATTGTGGTGAGATGGTAGTATCTAAGGATAAGGTATGTACATGTCCTAAGTGCAAAAGCTCTAATATGGAACAGGATCCAGATACACTTGATACTTGGTTTTCATCAGCACTCTGGCCTTTCTCAACACTTGGCTGGCCGGATAATACACCTGAGCTTGATTACTTCTATCCTACAGATGTACTTGTAACAGGATATGACATTATATTCTTCTGGGTTATCAGAATGATATTCTCAGGATATGAGCAGATGGGTAAGAAGCCATTTGGCAAGGTATTATTCCACGGACTTGTAAGAGATTCACAGGGACGTAAGATGAGTAAGTCACTTGGAAATGGTATAGACCCACTTGAAGTTATTGATAAGTACGGTGCAGATGCTTTAAGATATACACTTATCACAGGTAATGCACCTGGTAATGATATGCGTTTCTACTGGGAAAGAGTTGAGGCAAGCCGTAACTTTGCCAATAAAGTATGGAATGCTTCAAGATTCATAATGATGAATGACCCAGACAACAAGATAAAGGCTACAGATGAGAAGCCGGCTAATCTTACAGCGGCAGATAAGTGGATATTATCAAAGATGAATTCACTTATTAAAGAAGTTACAGATAATATGGAAAAGTACGACCTTGGTATAGCAGTTGCCAAGCTTAACGACTTTATCTGGGAAGAATTCTGTGACTGGTATATAGAGATGGTTAAACCACGTCTTTACAATGACGAGGATACAACTAAGACAGCAGCTATATGGACATTAAAGAAGGTTCTTATAGATGCACTTAAGCTTCTTCATCCATATATGCCATTTATCACTGAAGAAATATTCTGTAATATTCAGGATGAGGAAGAGTCTATTATGATAAGTTCATGGCCTGTATACACAGAAGATAATAACTATTCACAAGATGAAAATGCCATCGAAACAATTAAGACAGCAGTCCGCAATATAAGAAATTTAAGAGCTGAAATGAATGTTGCACCAAGTCGTAAAGCACTTGTATATATTGTTTCAGAGAATGAGAATGTTAGAAATATATTCGCTAATGGTAAAGTATTCTTTGCGACATTAGGTTATGCGAGTGAAGTTGTAATCCAGTCTGATAAGTCTGGTATTCCAGAAGATGCAGTATCAACAGTTATTCCAGATGCAGTTATCTATATTCCATTTGCAGAGCTTGTTGATATTGATAAGGAAATCGAGAGATTAAAGAAAGAAGAAGATAAGCTTCATAAGGAAATCAGCCGTTGCAATGGTATGCTTAATAATGAGAAGTTCACATCTAAAGCACCACAGGCTAAGATAGATGAAGAAAAAGCTAAATTAGAGAAATATTCTAATATGCTTGCACAGGTTGAAGAAAGACTTGCAACACTTTCTAAATAGCTGATAGTTAAAGTTATATGTGTTTTCTGCTGGGAAAGATTAATGCAATACCCAGCTGGAAATACATAAAAGCAATAGACCAGAATATATAATTATGGAGGACAAAAGTTATGGCAGATAATTTAATGAGAAAACTCCCATTTACACGTTTTGCTATGGAGATGAGAAGTGGCAAGATAATTGAGATTGATGAAGGTTTTGTTAAAATGCTTGGCTACACAGAAGAAGATATGAAAAATGGTCTTGTGTTCAAGGATATTGTGCCGGATATTGACTATGAGGGCATAATAACAGAGCTTCGAGAGACATTTATTGATCAGAGATATGCCTGCTATGAGCATTATTTTCAGACTAAGACAGGTGAGAAGATAAGAGTTGTTGTATTCATAAGAATAGAGAATAAGCTTCTTGAAGGACACAGAGTATTACGTGTAAGTGTAGGTAATATTTCGGATCTTAAATAACTGTTGGTATATGTATAAATATTATTTAAGAGTGGAGAACAATAATGAGTAACTTACTAGATGTCATTCGTAAGAATATTGAATTTGTAGGTATATCACTTCTTCTTATGATTATAGTATTTGTGATTGCAAGGGCAAGTGAAGTGCTTATTGAGAAAAGAAACGGAGTTAAATTCGCTTCAAAGAATACGAAAGTCAATAAAACAGTTATTATGGCTATGCTGTCAGCAATAGCGGTTATTCTTATGTACTTTGATTTTCCTATTCCAATTATAGCTCCGGGCTTTTATAAGATTGATTTCAGCGAAGTGCCTGTGCTTATAGGTTCATTTATGCTTGGACCTTGTGCAGGAGTCGTTATAGAAGCAGTTAAGGTAATACTTCATTTCTGTATGAAAGGAACTACAACAGCATTTGTTGGCGATTTTGCTAACTTCATACTTGGCTGTATGTATGTTGTGCCGGCTTCTATAATTTATCACATTAAAAAGACAAGAAAGATGGCTGTAGTATCACTTGCAATAGGTGGAATAATACTTGTAATAGCTGGTATGGCACTTAATGCGTGGTATCTGCTTCCTAAGTATTCAGAACTTTACGGTCTTCCTATGGATACATTGATTGCTATGGGAACAAAGGTTAATGCTTCAATTAAAGATGTATTCTCATTTGTCGCATTGGCAGTTGCACCATTTAATGTGATTAAAGCTGTTATTGACGGTGTTATAACAGTTGTGTTATACAAGTATTTAAGTCATCAGTTAAAAGCCTGATGATGAATAATAGATTTTAACAGGGACATAATATTATATGAATATAAGCGTATATACCATTATTAATGATACCATTATCAATGGCTGTATACGCTTATATTGGTTTATTTCATAAATATAATATTATGCGGCAGGCATAAGAATGGAGGATTTATGTCTAAGTTAAAATGGTTCATTATCGGAGCTATGATGGTTACAGTTATGGCAGTTCTTGTTGGCTGTGGAGCAAAGAATGACTCTGAAAGCGGGAGTAATTCTGGTTCAGGAAATAATAACAAGAGTACAGTAGAAAATCTTATGACAGAAGCAGCCACAGGAGCAAAAGAGATGATGACAGAAGCGGCAACTGGTGCAAAAGAGATGATGTCAACAGCAGAAAATGGAATGAAGGAAATCGCAACAGAGATTTCTTCAGCATTCCACGAATAATAAATACGGTGTCAAAAAGTCCAGCAGACGTGTAATCAGCATTATAAATGTCGGTCTCTGGACTTTTTTGCGTTGTAAATAGTTGTTAGTTTTGATATACTAATTAAAAATTGTATAAGGGAGAATTATACCAGTGAAGGATGGATATATAAGAGCTGCGGCAATGACACCCAAGATAAAGGTTGCAGATTGCCGTTATAATACAGAGCAGATTAAAGAACTTATCACTAAAGCATATGATAATAAAGCTGCAATTGTAAGCTTTCCTGAATTGTGTATTACAGGATATACTTGCAATGATTTGTTCTTACAGGATACATTGATAGATGAAGCATATAATTCATTGATTGATTTAAAGAAATATACCGGACAGTATGAAGGAATGGCTGTTGTTGTCGGACTTCCATATATGTATATGGGAAAGCTTTATAATGTGGCGGCAGTGCTTATGAATGGACATATTATTGGACTTATGCCTAAGATGAATATACCTAATTATGCGGAATTCTACGAGAGAAGACAATTTAAAGAAGGCTTTAAGGGCAATGTGTCTGTTAATATAGATGGAGAAGATGTTGATTTTGGTGGAAGCCTGATATGTCAGTTTGGAAGCAGTAATAAAGTTAAACTTGCAATTGAGATATGTGAAGATTTGTGGACACCAGCACCACCAAGCATAAGACACGCACTTAACGGAGCGACAATTATTGTCAATCTTTCTGCAAGCAATGAGACTATAGGAAAGTCAGCTTACAGAAGGGAGCTTGTTAAAGGACAGTCGGCAAGACTTGTATGCGGATACATTTATTCAACAGCAGGTGATGGAGAGTCGACACAGGATATAGTATTCGGTGCACATAATCTGATATGCGAGAATGGCACAGTGCTTGCAGAGGCTAAGAAGTTCACCAATGAAGCAGTGTATGCGGATATTGATGTTGACAGAATATGTTCGGAAAGAAGAAGAATGTCTACATTTGATGTGAATGTAGATGAAGATATGAAGGAAGCATATAAATATGTTACCTGCCCTGAATTAAAAAAATGTACTTTGGAATTAAAAAGATATTTTGATAAAGCACCTTTTGTTCCAGATGATAAGAAGGAAAGAGATGCAAGATGTGAGGAAATACTTGATATACAGACATATGGACTTAAAAAGAGGTTAGAGCATACTAACTGTAAGAATACAGTTATAGGAATATCAGGGGGACTTGATTCAACACTTGCCCTTCTTGTAACTGTAAGGGCATTTGATATTCTTAATCTTGACAGAAAGGGCATTAACTGTATTACGATGCCTTGCTTTGGAACAACTGACAGAACATATAATAATGCAGTTAAGATGACAGAAAAGCTTGGCTGTACATTAAGAGAGATTAATATAAAGAAGTCTGTAAGACAGCATTTTGAAGATATCGGACATAATGAAGATGTTCATAATGTAACATATGAGAATGGACAGGCAAGAGAGAGAACACAGATCCTTATGGATATTGCCAACCAGACTAACGGAATGGTAATAGGAACAGGTGATATGTCAGAGCTTGCATTAGGCTGGGCAACTTACAACGGCGACCATATGTCAATGTATGGAGTTAATGCCTCTGTTCCAAAGACACTTGTAAGACATCTTGTAAGATATTATGCCGATACCTGTGCTAATAAAGAATTATCAGAGGTGCTTATTGATGTATTAGATACACCTGTAAGTCCAGAGCTTCTTCCACCTAATGAAGATGGAACAATACATCAGAAGACAGAAGATCTTGTAGGTCCATATGAACTTCACGATTTTTTCATGTATCATATGTTAAGGTTTGGAGTTGGACCAGAAAAGTTATTCAGAATAGCTAATATTGCATTTGCAAATGATTATAGCCCTGCTGTAATCTACAAATGGTTAAGAACATTTACCTGGAGATTTTTTGCACAGCAGTTCAAGCGTTCCTGCCTGCCAGACGGACCAAAGGTCGGTTCGGTTGCAGTATCTCCAAGAGGAGATTTAAGAATGCCAAGTGATGCAAGTCCTGCTGCATGGATGGAAAAGCTTGACAGAATTAAAGAAGCTAATGGCTTTGAATAATATTTAATAATATATATAAATATTAATAATCAAATAATCAGGAGGATTAAAAATGGCTGGCAATAACAATACAAAGAATGACAGCACACAGAAGATAGTTACAAAATACGATAAGAAAATGGCTAAAAGAAAGGCTGAACAAAGAAAACAGGAAAGAGAAAGCTTTATATTTAAGGTTGTAGGAATTGGCGTTCTTGCTGGGATATTATTAGCTTTAGTAATAACATTAGGAACAAGATATTCAAGAATACATAACAAGTTTATAAAAGTTGATTCGGAGAATATAAGCCAGATAGAATTTGATATGTATTATAATATTTCTAAAAATGCACTATTATCACAGACATTTTATGGAAATACAACAATGGCAGATTATTTCTCATATATGGGATATAAAAGCTCTGAGAATGATAAGTCACAGACTAATTCACAGACAGGTGGAACATGGTATGCTTATTTTGCGGATAATGCAGTTAATACAATTAAGGAAACTAAGGCATTATTAAAGGATGCTGCTGACAATAATTATGAATATACAACAGCAGATGAGGATTACAACAAGCTTGTAGAACAGGCTGAAAGTGCCGCTGCCGCCGCATCATTAGATGAAAAGGCATATTATAAGCAGAACTTTGGTAATTATGCTACCAAGAAGAATATAAAGAGCTATTTAATGGAATATCTTAAGGCAGATGCTTATAGAACAGAACTTACAGACAGCTTAAAGGCTACAGATGATGAAGTTAAACAGTATTATGAAGAACATAAGGATACATATGATCAGGTTGATTATCGTGAATTTACAATAAAAGCTGTAGATACAACTGACGGTGAGATGCAGGCAGCCAAGGCAAAGGCAGATGAGTTTGCGGCAGGAGCTGTGAGCGAGCAGGCATTTAATGATTTATGTAAGAGATATGCAGATGATGGTGACACTAAATATGATGACATCAATGGTTCGCTCTTTAGCAAGGTAGTAAGTTCTAATATGGACACAGGAACATCAGACTGGCTTCTTTCAGATGACAGAAAGGCTGGAGATGTAACAGTTATAGAGAATTCATCATCAGGCTGTTATTATGTACTGTATTTTATTAATAAGTCATATGATGGTTCATCAGATGAAACAATTGCGTCAAATGTACTTAATAACAAATATTCAGAATATATTTCTAATATAACTGACAGTATGCAGGTGGATAAATATAGCAGGTTTTAATTAAATGTATTAGATTTTAATTAAATGGGATATGTATAAGATAATATAAAATGTGTAATATCATGCATTTAATAAATACTGCTGTAATCAGATGATTGGATTGACCTTATATGAGGGGGAGGTTCTATGTTTAATACGATATGTATAGCGTGTATTATAATTGGAATTCTTATTCCATTTTGTAGTATAGTGCTTAATTTGTTTGATGGATTTGTTGATTTTATATCAATAGATATATTTCAGTTAGAATTCGGTTCTGATATGGTTCTTGATTTTCTGCCATTTTCAATTAACAGCCTGTGTTTATGGGCGTTAATATTTGGTTGTACAGGAATGATATTTAATGGAAAGCTTTCTGAACCGGCTCTTATTGTGATTGGTATTGTGGCAGGCTACATATGTGCTGTTATATTACAGTCAATTATTAAAAGACTGAAAAAGGTGGAGAATTTTGCCGCAGAGAAGAGTGAAATATTGTTAAGCAGGGGAACAGTGAGTAATGCGATTCCCAAAGATGGTGTCGGGGCTGTGAGCATATTATTAAGCACAGGCTCGAATGTAACATATCCTGCCAAGGCAGAAGACGGTGAGCCTATAAAGCAGGATAAAGAAGTTAATATCTTAAGATTTGATGGTGATTATATAATAGTAGAGAGCACATCACGTCTTGAAGATAAATATTCTGGCAGATAAGCCAGAAGCCGGAATGGCAGAATGGAGGTTTATATGGGATATGGCACAGAGTCAAGTTTATTTGGCATTGTAGCTGCAGTACTGGGAATTGTATTAATTCTCACAGTTGTACTTAGAATGTGGAAAAAAGTACCACAGGACAAGGCTGGAGTTGTAACTGGTATGAAGAAAAGGGTCATCACTGGTGGTGGTGGACTTGTAATTCCGGTATTTGAAAGAATTGATTATATTTCACTTGGAAATATACCACTTAGTGTTGCGACACGAAGCAGTCTTTCAAGCCAGGGTGTACCAATCAGTGTAATTACAACAGCGGTTATCAAAGTAAGAAATGAAAAGAACAGTATTCTTACAGCAATTGAACAGTTTACAGGACGTAACGAGAAAGAGATTATTGATAACATTCAGGGTACAGCAATAGCAGTTCTTGAAGGTAAGCTTCGAGAGATTATTGCAACTATGACAGTTGAGGAGCTTTATCAGAAGAGAGAAGAATTCTCTTCAAGGGTACAGGAAGTTGTAGGTACAGAGCTTGGCAATATGGGTCTTGAGGTTAAGAACTTCACTATCACAGATATATCAGATGAGAATGGATATATCAAGGCACTAGGTGATGGTATGATTGCCCAGAGAAAGAAAGATGCTGAAATCCAGAAGGCAGAAGCTGCAAGAGATATGCAGATTAAGACTTCACAGGCACGTCAGGAAGGTGAGTCAGCCAAGTTAAAGGCAGAGGCTGATATAGCACAGGCGGCTAAGGATAAAGCAGTCCTTGAAGCCAATTATATGCAGGAACAGCAGACAGCACAAGCTAAAGCAGAATTAGCACACGATATCCAGTCTAATATTACACAGAAAGATGTAATACAGGCGCAGATGGATGCAGAGCTTCTTAAACAGCAAAGACAGAAAGAGATTGCAGAAGCACAGATTCAGGTTCAGATTGCATCAGAGCAGAAGAATATAGAACTTGCCCAGAAGCAGGCTGAAAGAACTAAAGAGAGTTTAAGGGTTACTATAGTTGAACCAGCTAATGCTGAGAAGGCAAAACAGATGGCAGATGCAGATGCAGAAAAGTACCGTCAGATTGCACAGGCACAGGCGAGAGCTGAGTCCAAGAAAGTTGAAGCACAGGCAGAAGCAGAAGCGATTGCAATTAAGGCACAAGCAGAAGCAGACGCTATTGCTAAGACAGGTATAGCAGAGGCTGAGGCAACTAAAGCCAAAGGTATAGCAGAAGCTGAAGCTATGGAGAAGAAGGCAGAAGCTTATGAGAAGTACGGTCAGGCAGCTATGATGGAAATGCTTGTAAAGGTACTTCCACAGATGGCAGAACAGGTAGCTAAGCCACTTCAGAGCATAGATAAGGTTACAATTATTGACAGCACAGATAGTTCTAATGGCTCTGGTGTAGGGCAGATGGGCGGTTATGTTCCATCGGTGCTTGCAAAGACAATAGAATCTATTAAAGAAACAACAGGCTTTGATATAACAGATGTTATGAAAGCTAATACAATACAGGCAAAGACAGACAGAAACATATCTGTTGATGGTGTAGACGGAGTTTCTAATATTACTATAAACAATGACAAATCAGAGTTGTCAAATTAATTTAAAATAGTATAATTGATTATCAAAAGAGGTGGACGTAAAAGGTGCACCTCTTTTGTATTTGTATAACATATAAAGAATTGAAAGGATAATCTATGAGAAAGAAATATATTTTATTTGATTTGGACGGAACACTTACAGATTCAAGTGAGGGAATAACAAAGAGTGTGCAGTATGCACTTGATAAGCTTGGGATAACAGAGAATGACGAGGCAGTGCTTAAAAGATATATAGGACCTCCGCTTGATGAAAGCTTTGCTAAATTTCACGGCTTAAGTAGAGAGGATGCGTTAAAGGCGGTTAATTATTACAGGGAAAGATATAAAGATACAGGAATATATGAGAACAGATTATTTGATGGAATAAAAGAACTGTTAAGCAGTTTAAAGAAAGAAGGTTACATAACAGCACTTGCAACATGTAAGCCTGAAATATATGTTCCTACGATACTTAAGTATTTTGATATAGAGCAATATTTTGATATAGCTGTAGGAAGTGAATTAGAGGGCGGTGCAAGAAGACATAAGGATGATGTGATTAATGAGGTATTTAACCAGATTATAAAGCTAAATAAAGCTGATAACGCGGATATTACTAATGCTTCGGATACAACAAATGTATCAGATACAGCAGATATTTTAAATGATATCAAGGCTGATTCAATTATGATTGGTGACAGAAAAGATGATATTCTTGGAGCTAAGAACTGCGGAATAGAGTCTATCGGTGTCAGATATGGATTTGCTGAAGAAAATGAGCTTGAGAATGCAGGAGCAGATTACATAGTTGAGAATGTGCAGGATATTATTACTACACTTGACGAAATGTAAATGATATATATATAAATATATAAGTATATATAAAGGTAAGGCAATGAAGATGGAAGAACTTGTAAAGAACAGATTATCATATAATAGTGATATAAGGGTAGGAATAGATGTAGGTTCAACAACGGTTAAGCTTGTAATAACAGATATTAATACTGATGATGTTGTGTATTCCAAATATGTAAGACATAACGCAAGGCAGATTGACACAGCAAGAACTCTTCTTAGTGAGGTAAAGGAGCTCCTTAGTGGGAAAAACTTTAAGGCAGCAGTATGCGGTTCGGGTGGAAAGCCGGTAAGCAGGGCATTGGGGATACATTATATTCAGGAAGTTGTTGCTAATGCGGCGGCAGTACAAAGACTGTATCCGGATATACGAACAGCGATTGAACTTGGTGGACAGGATGCTAAGGTAATATTCTTTTATTTTGATGATAATACAGGCAGACTTATGACCTCGGATATGCGTATGAATGGAAGCTGTGCAGGCGGAACGGGTGCATTTATAGACGAGATAGCAACACTGCTTGGCGTTAAGACAGAAGAATTTGAGAGCCTTGCGGCAAAGGGTACAACTGTATATGACATATCAGGAAGATGTGGTGTATTTGCAAAGACAGATATACAGCCATTATTAATACAGGGAGCTGACAGGGCTGATATTGCTTTGTCAACATTTCACGCCATAGCCAAGCAGACAATAGGTGGATTGTCACAGGGACTTGAGTTAAAAGCACCTATAATATTCGAGGGAGGACCTCTTACATTTAATTCTACACTTATAAGGGTATTTGCAGAAAGGCTTGGACTATCAGATAAGGATTATATAGTTCCACAACATGCAGAAACAATAGTTGCATATGGAACAGCAGTTGCGATAGATAATTTATTTGATGATGATACATATGTCACTATTGACGAGCTTATTAATAGAATTGATACTTTTGACAGAACTTTAATAAAAGAGCATAAAGTAGTCAGCAAGCCGTTCTTTGCAGATGAGGCAGATTATAAAGAGTTTACCAAAAGACATGATAAAGAACTTTATAAGCTGAGTGAGCCACATATTAAGAATGGTGTACTAAATGTATATCTTGGAATTGACTCAGGCAGTACAACATCTAAATTCGTGCTTATAGATGAAGAAGAAAATGTTATAGATACATTTTACGCTAATAACCATGGTGACCCTATAAAAGTTGTTAAAGAGGGTATAACAAAGATATATGATAAATATGCTGATGAGGGAATCAAGCTTGTATGCAGGGGAATGGGAACAACAGGTTATGGAGAACATCTTCTTGCCAAGGCATTCAGGGCTGATTACCATACAGTAGAAACTGTTGCACACACGACAGGCTGTCAGAAGTTCTATCCTGATACAACATTTGTGCTGGATATTGGTGGTCAGGATATGAAAGCAATATGGCTTAATGACGGAGTAATAACTAATATTATGCTCAATGAGGCCTGTTCATCAGGATGTGGGTCATTCCTTGAGAACTTTGCATCCAATCTAAACATAGATGTTAAGGATATTGCTAAGAGGGCATTCAGTTCAGTTAGTCCAGCACATTTAGGAAGCAGATGCACAGTATTTATGAACAGTACAATAATTAATGAACAGAGAGATGGCAAGAACCCTGATGATATTATGGCAGGTCTGTGCCGTTCGATTATTGAAAATGTGTTCACTAAGGTTGTGCGAGTTGCCAATACAAAAGAGCTTGGTGAAAAAGTAGTAGTTCAGGGGGGAACTTTTAGAAACAGGGCTGTTCTTCGTGCCATAGAAGAATATCTTGATATGAATGTTACTCTCGCACCATTCCCAGGTGAGATGGGAGCACTTGGTGCGGCACTTGCAGCAAAGAAACATATAAAAGAAGAAGGTTATGCCAATGGTGTAAGTTCGTCATTTATAGGCTTTGAGGCTGTGAAGAAATTTGAATACACAACACAATCGGGAGTACGTTGTGAGCATTGCGGCAATCACTGCTTAAGAAATGTTCTTACATTCCCTGACGGCGGCAGATGGGTTACAGGCAATAGGTGTGAAAATGGACTTATACTTGATGAAACAGCGGCGGTACTTGAGGATACTAAAGAAAACAGCAAAGAGAACGCCGTGCTCGATGTGTTTGCAATGCGTGAGAAAATGCTATTTAAGGCGTATGATTACAAAGAAGTTTCAAAGCACAAGGATATAACAATCGGAATACCAAGAGTGCTTGAATTCTTTGACAGTATGCCGTTCTGGACAACATTTTTTAAGGCATTGGGTTATAATGTCAAGCTTTCTCATAAAAGCAACAGGAAAATGTATGAGAAAGGGCTTAAATATGTAGCTTCAGATACAATATGTTTTCCGGCAAAGCTTGTCCACGGACATATAGAGGATCTTGCCAGCCAGAATGTTGATAGAATATTTATGCCATATGTTATGCATATGCCACCAGAAGGAACTGATAAGCTGAGTCCTTATGTGTGTTCTGTTGTTATGGGATATCCTATGGTTGTAAGAAACTCACAGAACCCAGAGAAACAGTACGGGGTTAAGTTTGATACACCTATATTCCACTGGTTCTCAAAGAAAGACAGAAGACACCAGATAATAGAATATGCTGTCAATGAACTTTCAGTATCAAAGAGTGAGGCAGAGGAAGCTTATAGACAGGCAGCAGATGCAAGAAATGGATTTAAGGGTGAACTTATAAGACTTAGCAATATGGCTATTGATAATGCTAAGAAGAATAATACATTTGCTGTTGTGCTTGCAGGAAGACCATATCATACAGACCCATTTGTAAGCAAGAATATATCGAAAATGCTTGCAAAGAAAGGAATTGCTGTTATTCCTGTTGATGGTCTTGACAAGCTTAATGAGCAGGTGCTTTCTAATACAAGGGCAGAGATAACCAATAATTTCCATACAAGAATGTTGTCAGCGGCGATGATAGCAGCTAAGACACCAGAGCTTGAATATGTGCAGATTGTAAGTTTTGGCTGTGGACATGATGCAATACTTTCAGATGAGATTATAAGAATAATGAATGAGAGCGGACATAAGCCGCCCCTTATTCTAAAAGTTGATGAAAGTGATGCGACAGGAGCACTTGGAATAAGAATACAGTCGTTTATAAAGTCTGTACAGATAAGACGTGGGATTAAAGATGAAGAATTCATAAAGAAGCATATGTATGAGGAGCTTAAAGAGCCAAGTCCTGCCAAGTTCTATAGGAAAGATAAGAAGATAAGAACTATTCTTGTGCCTAATATATCAGTTGAGGTTTCTAAAATTCTTGAGGGTATATTGGAAAAAGAGAATTTCAAAGTTAAGAGAATACCAATAGGTTCAACAGAGCAGATTAAGCTTGGAAAGAAATATGTACATAATGATATATGTTTCCCAGCCCAGATGGTTATAGGAGAGCTTATAGGTGAATTAAAACGCGGCGGTTATAATCAGGACGAGGTTGCCGTTGGAATGGTTAAATTCCAGTGTGATTGTCGTATGTCACATTACGCAGGACTTCTTAGAAAAGGACTTGATTCGGCAGGCTTTAGTAATGTGCCAATTCTTACAACTGATGTTAATGATACTAAAAGAAATCACCCAGGTGTATTCTTACTTGGAGTTAGTGCGGTATTAGAGGCTGTATGGTCATTTATGATGCTTGATATGCTTACTGATGTATGCAGAAAGACACGTCCTTATGAGATTAATAAAGGCGAAACAGACAGGGTATACCAGCAGTGTGTTGATAATCTTGCCAAGGCTATTAAATCTGGAATTGGAAGTGCAAGAAAAGCATTTGAACAGGGAATGAAGGATATGGCGGCGATACCTTATGACAGAAGCCATTTAAAGCCTAAAGTATTCATAACAGGAGAACTGCTTGTTACATATCATTCAGGCTCTAACTTTAATATTGAAAGATATATGGAAGAAAATGGAATGGAAACTATATTCCCAAGAATAACAGACCAGCTAAGAAAAGATTTTCTTGCATCTATGGCTGAGATAAAGGATTATAATGCAAATATATTCCCATATCCATTTGCTGTTGACTGGCTGTTTGACCACGTCCAGAAGTCGTTGGAGAAGACGGCTGTTCTTCATCCTTTGTACAAAAAGGCATTAAGACCAAGGGATATGTATCAGGGAGTTAAAAATATAATTCCTGAAACCCTAAGCTGTGGTGAGGGCTGGCTTATGGCAGCAGAGATTGTACATTATGCTAAGGAAGGCGTAAAGTCATTTATTATATTACAGCCTTTTGGCTGTCTGCCTAATCATATATGCGGAAGAGGGGTAATAAAGAGAATAAAAGAAGACTACCCAAATGTTACAATTCTGCCGCTTGATCTTGACCCTGATACAAGCTATGCTAATGTTGAAAACAGAATGCAGATGATGATTATGAATAGCTGATGTTGAGATACACAAACGATGATTTGTCAATATTATTCAAAAAGAAATATAAAAAATGAATAAAATTTGTTAATAAATACTAAAATGTGCCAGACTTTTTTGGCACATTTTTTTTATTTTCAAAGTTGAAATTTTTATTAATTATATTATAATAAAGCTAACGGAACAGTACTGTGATAAGTTAAATATTTTATTCTAAAGTAAAGGAGGGCAAGGTTATGATTAGTTTTTTCATTTGCTTGTTTCTTTTAATTGGCGGTTACTTTGTGTATGGTAAAGTTGTAGAGAATACATTTGCACCAGACGACAGAGAAACTCCAGCAGTTAAGATTAATGATGGCGTTGACTATGTAGTAATGCCACAATGGAAACTGTTTTTAGTACAGCTTTTGAATATTGCAGGTTTAGGACCAATATTCGGAGCTATGCAGGGTGCTTTATGGGGTCCGGTTGTATTCTTATGGATTACATTTGGTACTATCTTCGCTGGTGGTGTACACGATTATTTCTCAGGTATGTTATCAGAACGTAATGATGGTGCATCAATCTCAGAGGTATGTGGTATATACCTTGGCGGATTTATGAAGAATGTAATGAGAGTATTCAGTGTTGTACTTCTTGTTATGGTTGGTACAGTATTCGCAGTAGGTCCTGCTGGACTTATTGTAACTCTTTTCAAGAATGGTAACGTATCAGGAATTGTTACCAGTACAGAATTCTGGTTATGGATAATTCTTGCATACTATTTCATTGCAACATTTATTTCAATTGATAAGATTATCGGACGTATTTATCCATTATTTGGTATATGTCTTATCATTATGGCACTTGGTGTTGCACTTGGTATATTTACTCACTCACAGTACCAGATACCAGAGATATGGTCACACTTCACTAATATGCATCCTAAGGCAACTCCAATATGGAGTGTAATGTTCATAACAGTTGCCTGTGGTGCTATATCAGGTTTCCACGCAACACAGTCACCTCTTATGGCTCGTTGTATGAAGTCAGAGAAGCAGGGACATTTCGTATTCTATGGTGCAATGGTTGCCGAAGGTATTATCGCTTTAATATGGGCAGCAGCAGGCTGTTCAATCTATGAAGTAACAGATGGTTTAAGCACAGGCTTAAGTGCAATACTTGCCAATGGACAGTCAGCAGCTATATATGATGTATGCTCAAAGACAATGGGTGGTGTTGGTGTTGCACTTGCTATGATAGGTGTTATTGTATGCCCTATCACATCTGGTGATACAGCTTTCAGAAGTGCAAGACTTGTACTTGCAGACTGGTTCAAGATTGATCAGGGTAAGTACGCTAAGAGACTTATGCTTTGTGTTCCATTACTTGCAGTTGGTGCATTTGTTGGACACCTTGATTACACAATTATATGGAGATACTTCAGCTGGACTAACCAGACACTTGCTATGATAGTTCTCTGGACAGCTAGTATGTTCTTATTCAAGGAAAAGAAGAATTACTGGATTACAGCAGTTCCTGCAACATTTATGAGTGCTGTTTCAATGACATATTTCTTCTATGCAAAAGAGTGTCTTAACCTTGGTACAAAGGTAGCTTACCCAGCCGGTATTATAATTGCCGCAGTATTCTTTGGAATATTTATGTATGCAACAAGAAAGCATACAAAGGAAGCTGCTTAATACATAACAGTAGTAATAGAATATAATGATAAGCAGCCATATGAAGCAGGTTAGCTTATTAGAATAAAAGGAGGGAAGTCCTCAGGATATATTCCCTCCTTTTATATATTATGATAAGAGTGCAGAAGATGAAGTGATCATTATAAAATGTGAATTCATTATAATGTGTTTGTATCATAATTATAATGATTTTGTTGAAAAGGAGTTGATTGCTATGCTTTTTAAGCCGCATTGTTTATCCAGAACAACACTTAGCAAGGAAGAGCTTGTAAAAGACAGAAAGAATTGCAGAAAGTTTGGTCCCTGTGGTGTTGGCGAAAAGGCTATATATCTTAATAGCTTTTATTTTGACAGGAGATATTATATTCCACTGTCCAATGTTAAAAGAATATTTAAGAGAGTTGCTATGAGTAAAGGAGGATTTACTGGCAAAGGATTATTTGCAACAATTCCTTATCTTGTTGTTGAGTATGATAACGGAGAAGAGAAGCAGTGTAATTTCAAGTTTGAAGAAAATGTAGATTCTCTTCTTGCATATATTAAACAGACACACCCGTATATAAGACTTCACAGTGAAGAAGCTGAGAAACGTCTTAAACAAAAAGAAAGACTTAAAGAACAGAAGAAAGCAGTAGCAATCAGTAAAGAAGCTAAGGCAAATGTAGCAGTGCTTAATAACTGTATGGAATATCTTAACCGTAATGAGGAGTTAAGCATACAGTTAAGTGCAGGAGCTAAGAGAAAGAGAGTATATGACAGAAGCAATCCTGCTTACAAATGGGTTGCACTCAGTATAACACTTCTTGGGGCAGCAGCTCTTATATATGGAATAGTTGCTCTTATAACACACGCCGGTTTTGCTGTATATTTCTTATTATTTGGACTTGCGGCAATATTCCTTTTTTCAAGTGCCAATGTACTTCCAACAGCGAAGAATAATAAGAAATACATAGAGAGCCACCTTATGAGTGCGGTTGAGGATATGGAAGAATATATACACAATTATCCAGACTTCCCAATTCCAGCGTGGTATGCTCATCCAGTTGTTCTTAAGAGAATGATTGATATTATAGAGGAAGGCAGAGCGGTGAAAGCAGATGAAGCACTTGAAGTATTAAAGAGCGATTTAAAGTCACTTAATTCAAGCGTTGCAGTTGAACAGGAAGAATATGATGAGATAATGGCTATAAAGCCAATGTTCTTAGTAAGGGAGTATCAGTAACTGACCTTATAAATTAATATTAAATTGACACTTTTAATAATGCCTATAAAAGATTATTCTTTCATAATAACAATTAATACATACAAGATATGTATGTTTTAGCTGTTAATTATTACTAATGACTCGTATGCAGATTAATATATATTGCATACCAGATTGGAGGACTTTATGAAAGAAAAATCAAAAAGTATTATTCAGGCTGTTATCGGTGCAGTTATTATGATTATCGGTATTGTGCTTTGTGTTAATACATATGTTGTAAAGGGTAATAAAGCATATGCATTTTCATTACTCGTCACAATAATTGGTGCAGTAGTATTAATCTCGGGCTTATATAATACATTCTGCAAGTCAGAGAAAAAGCCGGTTGATGCCAAAGTTATAGCACAGGCAGCACTTTGTGCAGCATTATGTTATGTTGGTGCAACATTTATTAAGATTGATATTCCGGTAGGAACAGAGAGAACTATGTTTCATTTTGGTAATGTATTCTGCGTTCTTGCAGCATTACTTATAGGCGGTACATGGGGCGGTCTTGCAGGAGCTGTGGGTATGACAATAAGTGATCTTACAACAGCCTATGTTACAAGTGCACCTAAGACATTTATATTAAAATTATGCATTGGTCTTATTGTAGGATTTGTAGCACATAAGTTATTCAAGATATCAAAGGAGCATTCTGCTAAGTATATTACTGTAGCAACAATAGTTTCAAGCATATGCGGTATGGCTTTCAATATTGTGGCAGACCCTGTAGTTGGTTACTTCTACAAGACATATCTTCTTGGAGTACCTCAGGATTTAGCTAAGGCACTTGCAAAGATTGGTGCGATAACAACAACAGTTAATGCTATTATAGCAGTAATTGTAGCTTCAATACTTTATATTGCCTTAAGACCAGTTATGAAGAAGACAGATATGTTAAGAGATTTATAAAATGTTGACAACAGATAATAATTCTGTTATTCTTTCGTATGAATAATAAAAGACAGTTCGTTTGTACCATCCTGTCTTAAAATAAAACCAGGGCTTCAAAACTTAAAATCTGTATAATATGCAATGTATGATAATATGCGTTGTGATCAGATAGAACCATTAAAATGGCGTGTCAGTTGTGAGGTAACTGGCACGCCATTTTATTTAATAGGAAATTTTGATAGAAAATCTAAGGAGCAGATATGTACACATTAAAAACAGAACACAGCTTCGATGCCGCACATTTCTTATACGGCTATGAGGGCAAATGCAGTAACATACACGGACACCGCTGGAGAGTTGTAGCAGAGGTATCAAGTGATGAACTTGAAACAACAGGACAGAACAGAGGAATGTATGTTGACTTTGGAGATTTAAAGAAAGATTTAAAGGAAATCGTAGATTACTTAGACCATTGCCTTATTATAGAAACTGGCAGTTTAAAGGAAACAACACTGAAGGCTTTACAGGATGAGAATTTCAGGATAATACAGTTTGCTTTCAGACCAACAGCAGAGAATATGGCGAAATATTTTTATGATAAAATGATCGGCAGAGGATACAAGGTGAAACAGATAACTGTTTATGAGACACCGAATAATGCTGCCTCTTATACACAGGATTAGACGTATATACATAAATGCAAGGTACGCAGAAATAGGATTAGATGTATATACATAAATATAATATACACAGAAATGAGGAACATATGAGCGAACAGATATTTAATGTCGTAGAACATTTTGCTAGCATTAACGGAGAAGGTGTAAGAGCAGGAGAACTTGCTGTATTTGTAAGGTTCAGAGGTTGTAATCTTGACTGCAGTTACTGTGATACCAGATGGGCAAATGATGTTAATGCTAAGGCAGCTAAGATGAGTGTGTCTGATATTGTTAAGGCAGTGGAAGATGTTAAGATTGACAATGTTACACTTACAGGTGGAGAACCGCTTATTCAGGCAGGGATAGACAAGCTTATAGCACAGCTTCTGATTAGAGGCAGAAACGTTGAGATAGAAACCAATGGAAGCATTGATATTAATAAGGTAAGAGAAAATGTTGAGGGTAACCTTACTACAGCTATGAATGGTCAGGTCATAAACGATATTTATGATAAGGTTAACGATGAAATGGAAAGATTATCAATGACAGCAGATTACAAGCTTGCTGGAAGCAATATGGAACAATATATGAAGCTTGATAATTTTAACAACCTTCAAAGTCAGGACACTGTTAAATTTGTTGTAAGCAGTGAAGAAGATTTAAAGAGAGCATTAGAAATAATAAGACAATATAATCTTACAGAAAAATGCTATGTATATTTTAGTCCTGTATTTGGAAAGATTGAACCTGTAACAATCGTGGATTTTATGAAGGATAATTTGATTAATGGGGCAAGAGTACAGCTCCAGCTCCACAAATTCATCTGGTCGCCAGATAAGAAAGGAGTATAAATTGAAACAAATAGATTCAGAAGCTATAAGATTTCATATAAGAGGAATTCTTGAGGCATTAGGAGATGATCCGGACAGAGAAGGACTGAAAGAAACACCTGACAGAGTTGCAAGAATGTATGAAGAAGTCTTTGAAGGAATGAAGTATTCTAATGATGAAATAGCGGATATGTTTGATAAGACATTTGCAGAAGATGTGGATGACGAGGGCACATCAAGATACGGTGATATGGTAGTTGTAAAAGATATAGATATATTCAGCTATTGCGAACATCATATTGCACTTATGTACGATATGAAAGTGACAGTAGCATATGTTCCTAAAGGCAGGGTTATAGGTCTTAGCAAGATAGCTAGAATAGCTGATATGGTAGGAAAGAGATTGCAGTTACAGGAACGTATAGGTTCAGACATAGCAGATGTAATATGCAAAGTAACAGGTTCAGAAGATGTTGCTGTATTCATAGAGGGCTGTCACAGTTGTATGACAGCAAGAGGAATAAAAAAGACCAACACAAAAACATATACACAGACATTAAGAGGGAGGTTTTCTAATGAAAGCAATGGTTTTATGCAGTGGTGGCGTTGATAGTACAACGTGCCTTGGAATAGCAGTCGATAAGTATGGTGCAGAAAATGTTGTGGCACTGTCAATATATTATGGACAAAGGCACACAAAGGAAATTGAGTCAGCTGATAAGGTAACTGAATATTATGGTGTTGAGCATATATCATTGGATCTTGAAAAGATATTCCAGTACAGTGATTGTTCATTGCTTGCACATTCTGATAAAGAGATACCAGAGGAGTCTTATGCAGAACAGATTAAAAAGACTAACGGAAGTCCTGTGTCAACTTATGTTCCGTTTCGCAATGGCTTGTTCCTTTCAAGTGCGGCAAGCATAGCACTTTCTAAAGGGTGTGAGGTTATATATTATGGGGCACACAGTGATGACGCGGCAGGAAGTGCATATCCTGATTGTAGTGATGAATTTAACAAGGCAATGAATGAAGCGATATATCTTGGAAGTGGTAAGCAGTTAAAGATAGAAGCTCCATTTATTAATAAGACAAAATCACAAGTTGTAAAAATCGGACTTGATTTAAAAGTTCCTTATGAATATACATGGAGCTGTTATGAAGGAGCAGATAAGCCTTGCGGCGTGTGTGGAACGTGTATAGACAGAGCTAAGGCATTTGAGGCTAATGGAGTAAAAGACCCTGCGTTATAAAAAACGCAGGGTTTATATATTTTTTATAAAATAATTAGCACTCACCTGTTGTTATTGTGACGTTGGTTTTGTCTAGTTTCATATAGTCCCGTAACGCCCTATTTTGTAGGGATTTCATAAGGATACTTTTTAGATTTAGGATAGCGGTATAGCATGGCGGTGTTATACCGCTTTTCCCATATATACATTGACCTTTGAACGGTCAAATACTCCGATATGGTTATAGATAATCTCGATTTCCTGTATTCTTTTACCACTGCTTTTGTCTGCTTCATGGACGATAATACGGTCTATGAACTCATGCACAATCTCCGATGTCAGTTCGGGTATCTCTGTATACTTCTTGACAGTAGATAAGAATGATTTTACATTGACACTCTGTTGTTCTTCCTGCGACAATTCCATGTGGAGTGCTTCGATTTCTGACTGTAAATCTTTTTGCTCTGCTTCATATCCCTGTGACAGTTTCACAAATCGTTCATCAGAAAGTTTACCGCTTACATTGTCCTCATAGATACGTTGGAACAGACCGTCTAACTGTGTGTAGCGTTTCTCCTTATCGGACAGCACACGCTTTTTCTTTGCCAGTTCCTTGCTTTTCTGCTTTATGTCAGCGTCCATCACCATCTGCACAAATTCATCTTCATATGCTTTAACGTAGGACACAACCTCTCGCAGATTCTCCAAAACCAGTTGTTCTACAACCACGTTTCGGATATAGTGCATAGAGCAGTTATGAGTATCAGAACGGTAATTACTGCACACAAAATTATGTTTAGTGTCAGGGTCATTTGCCCGTCTGTGAAAGGATAGTTTCTTTCCACAGTCCGCACAGTAGAGGATTCCCGAAAACATCGGCATTTCTCCCATTTTGGTAGGACGTTTGCGGTTCGCACGAATTTTCTGCACAATATCAAAGGTAGACTTGTCGATAATCGGCTCATGGGTATTCTCAAAGATTTCCCATTCCGATTTATCATTTTCTATCTTCTTTTTCTGCTTATATGACTTGCGGTGTGTCTTAAAATTTACCGTATGCCCCAGATAGTCCATGCGTTCCAGTACGTCCACCACAACGGTACTCGACCATTGACAGGGATTCTTTGGGATATTGTTACGGACAGCATAACCTTTTTCCAATGCGTATGCACTCGGTATCAGTATCTTTCGTTCCGTCAGAATGTTTGCGATTCTTCTCGGTCCGTACCCGTCCACACACAAGCGGAAGATTTCTCGGACAACCTCTGCGGATTCTTCATCAATCAGCCATTCTTTCGGATTATCGGGATTCTTACGGTAGCCATAGGGAGCAACACAACCCATGTGTTCGCCTGCCAATCCTTTCGCTTTCTTCACTGCTTTAATCTTCTTACTGGTATCTCTTGCATACCATTCATTAAACAGATTTTTGAACGGTGCAAGGTCATTGTCTTTCTGTACATTACTGTCTACATCATCATTCACAGCGATAAAGTGAATATCTTTGTCGGGGAAGATAAATTCCGTATACAATCCCACTTTGATATAGTCACGCCCGAACCTTGACAGGTCTTTACAGATAATACGTTTCACGGTTCCTTTCTTTGCGTCCTCAATCATATGTTTGAACTGCGGACGCTCAAAATTCGTACCGCTGAATTCATCGTCAATATAAAACTGGTAAGGCGTGTAACCGTTTCGCTCCGCATATTCCGCAAGTATCTTTTTCTGATTGATGATACTGTCCGAATCCCCAACATTTCCATCGTCTTGCGACAAACGACAATAAAGTGCTGTGATTCCTGTATCTGTTCCCTTTATCGGGGAAGTAGTAAAAGTATTTCCTGTGGTAACTGACTGTATGTTTTTCAGCATATTTCCTCCTGTTCCGACAGTCACACAGGCAATGCTTGTATATCTACAAGATAGCACAACAACCGTCTTTTGTCTGCACCTTTTATATTAAATCTGCCCTTTACGCTTTGTATTACGTTGAATAAGACGCTTTATCGTGTCTTTCGGTTCTTCCTGCGTCTGACCGTTTGATTTTGCCTTTACACGATAAATTGTATTGCCGATATGGTATTCACGTACTACTGATTCTTCTGTGGTTTCTGTCATTCGATTCCCTCTTTCTTTGTTAGATTCTGAAGCAGTCAGACGGTGTTGTCATCACCCACAGGAATTTCACCTCTGCATGGTTCTCATGCTGCCGCACCCATTGCCTGCGACGCTTCAAATGCTCGGACTGTGGCTGTATGGGAGTATCATTATCTGACAGGACAGGTCATGGCAGAGAAAAATGACGTATTTCCTCTTATGGACGCTGACAGGGTATCGCTCGCTTGCAGAGTAAGGTCATGGCGTATCAGTCCATAGGCTCACTGTCTGTTAAAAGTATCTGACCACTTTATGAAATTTTCAAAGAGCAACTGAAAAGAAAAGAATGTCTTTTCGTCTATACACAACACTCGACAACCGATTAATATTTGTGACATATTTCAGAAAAAATATATTCCCATTTCCCATAGTAACTACCCATAAGTAGGGGATTTGTTGCATTTTACAGAAGTTTATCTGATTTCCATTTCAAATTTTAAAATGGCTTTTGTAATGGCAGTTTGGATTCTGCCTTTTAATTCCTTGTCAACGACAATCTGCACACCACCGCATTCATCATAGAATGGGCGTAAGCAAGCTTTTGATATGTATGCGTTATAATGCTCTAAAATCTTTTCTATGGCTTCGTTGTTGCCATCGGAAGCCATGCGGATAGTCGTAAATCTCGGACATCTTTTTACCTGTTTCATCTGCGTTACTCCTCCGTATAGTTTTCTCGTATAATGCTCAATGCCCTCATTCTTCCTCTGTAAACGGAACATCTTGAAATTCCAATAATTTCTCCGATTTCCGTATCTGACATATCAAGGAAATAAAACATCAAAATAATGTTTCTCTGCCTGTCTTTTAATTTCTGAATCGCTTTGCAAAGACGCTCATCATAAACGTGGATTTCTATGCCATAAACAAGAAATACAGAGTATTCAACAGAATATTCATCTATGACACCGACATGGTTCAGATCCGTTTCTGTTACATCACAGAACGGGATTTCATGTTTTGCCCGTCTGCCAAGTTCCCTATAATAATTCTTGACTGTTCTGTCTATGACCTTGCGGATAAGGCAGTCAAACTGTAGCCTTATGGCACTCTCAAATGAAGAAGGTTTCATAATCTCACCTCCTTCCTGTGCAATGTAAAAGCGTAGAGATTCTTACCTCTTTCCGCTCTGACATTCACCACAGAGATGAGATTTGTTATCCTATCTGTAAATGGATTTAAAAATATTTTCAAACAGCAAAAAAGCACAAGAACAACGGTATATGGTTCTTGTACTCCTTTGATTATTCCTATTGTGTAATGTGAAAAACCACATTTACAAGCGCAGGGAATTATTGTATTAAAATAAATTTTTTTAACGGTAACGGATTTTTTAAATTAATGTACTCGCATAGGTTTGTCATAAGGCGTGTTCTCCTATAACCGCCTCAACGCTCCTATGAAATACCGTAAAAAAAACGATAGTCTCTCAACCATCGTTTTCATAAATTATGACACACAAATAAGAAACTGTGGATGGCGTTTTTTTAATTACCGCCACACAGCATTTTTCAATTTCATTTTTGAAAAAATATTCTGGCAGAAGAATTATTAACAAGTTATCTTTTCTTAATGATATTCTCAATGCTAATTATTTTCTGAACACATTCTTTATAAAAATCAGGTTCATGGGAAACAAGTAACACTGTGCCTTTAAATTCTTTTAATGCAATTTTTAAAGATTGCTTTGCTTGAATATCTAAATGATTTGTCGGCTCGTCCATGATAATAAAATTACAAGGAGTAAGAATTAACAGGCATATCTTTACCTTTGCCTGTTCTCCACCGCTTAATGTGCCAATAGCCTGCATTGCGTGTTTGCCCATAATTCCACAACAGGCTAGATTTTTTCTCACTTCTTTTATCGTAAGTGACGGGTAACAATCAGACACTATCTGTATTGGCGTTTTTTCCTCATTCTCCCAATGTAAATCCTGTTCAAAATATCGCATTTTCACTTGTTCTGAAAAAGAAAACGAACCATTTAAAGCACTTAATTGTCCGACTAATGTTTTCAATAAAGTTGATTTTCCAATGCCATTAAAACCTGTTATCACAACTTTTTGTCCGCCATTTACTGTAAAATTAATATCAGATAAAACAGGGTAGTGATAGCCAACCGATAAGTGCTTGACGTTTAAATGCTCCGTATTTGTCAAAGGCATTTCACGAAAATGAAAAAATGGTATAATTTCTTTTTGGTCAATGGCTTCCATTTTATCCATTCTATCCAGTTGCTTTTGTCTGCCCCTTGCCATTTTTGATTTTCTTCCTGCTATATTTTTACGGATAAATTCCTCCGTTTTCTTGATTTCCTTTTGCTGTGCGGAATATTGACGTATATAATCTTCACGCAAGGCAGTTTTCTTTCTTAAAAACTCCGAATAGGTACCATAATATTTTGTGATTTTATGATTGTCTATATCACAGATTTGATTTGATATTTTTTCTAAAAAAGCATAATCATGCGAAACAACCATAAAAGCATTATTTAAACCGCAGAGATATTCTGACAGCCAATCAACATGTTCTTTATCCAAAAAATTCGTTGGCTCATCAAGAAGCAACACGTCCGGTTTTTCAAGCAAAAGTTTTGCCAAAATTACCTTTGCTCTTTGACCGCCGCTCATTTGTGCAATGGGTCTGTCTAAACCAATTGCCAACAACCCCAAACCTGTTGCAACCTGCTCAATCTTTGTGTCGATCAGATAAAAGTCCTGCCGTTCTAATTCTTCTTGATACCTCGCAGCGGTATTTAAGTTTTGAAAATCCCCCTCCTGCATGTTCTCATACAAGTAATTCATTTTTTCTTCCAAGTCATAAAGATTTAAAAATGCAGTTTTCAAAAAACTTTTCATATCAAGTTGCAAATTAATCTCAGCGTATTGGTCTAAATAACCGATACTTGTTTTGGATTGCCATGTAACACGTCCGTCATCGGGAAGCAACTGACCCGTACAGAGTTTAATCAGCGTACTTTTTCCTGTTCCATTCTGTCCAACGATTCCAACATGTTCCCCTTTGTTTAATGAAAAATCTGCATTTTTGTATAAGACGTTTTCACTAAACTAATGTGATAAATTTATAATTTCTAATAAACTCATATTTCATGTTCCTTTCTCTGTTTTTGAGCACAAAAAAACAGGAGACAAAATACACAAAGTGCAATAGTCTCCTGTTAAAACTATGAATATATAGCAAAAGACTATAGACAAAACATTGCCTATAGCCTTAATCCCTTACGTTTTATGACATACGGAAAAGAGACAATAAAACCATTTCCCGATAAAGGCACATTGGTTCATTGCCACATTTCCGATGAAATCTTACGCATTTCGTTATATGCTATACTCTGTACAATGTTTCATCGGATTTAATTGTACAGAGATAAGTTTCTTTTTAGGTTGATTCGTTATATAGTAATTATTCATAATCAGTCTCCTTTGCTTGAAAACAAAGAAATTTTATCTATATTTAAGTTAAGAGTGAAATTCAAGCAATTTAGGATTAATTATAAAATATTTTCCTGTTTCTGATATCCAATCATTAACTAATTCAATAATATTGTTTATGTGGCACGCAAAAATTGGAACCGCTTCATCTATAATCTCATATGTGTTTGTCATTATTTTTTGTGAGACATTACCAAATAGACCTCCAGCAATTACAACAGCTTTATTATTTTCTATAGGCTCTAAAAGCAAATATGAATTTTCTGGGTTTTGGGAATTTATTACATGTGCAGATTGAGGGATGTATTTTGTATTGGAATGTACAAACTTTAGCACTTTTTCAGAATAAATCATATCTTTATATTCCCTTAAGGCAAACACTAATTTTGCAAGGATTCTTTTTTCTTTTTCATTTAAGAAAAATGTTTCTAAGCCATCATTAAAAAAATTAATAAATTCGTCTATATTAGTTTCAATATTCCTATACAAAAAAAATCCTAAAAATTGTTTATGTAATAAAGCTTTCCTCAAAGATTCTATTGACATATGTAATAGCTTATCATAATTATATTTATCAACTGAATTTCTATCAAATATAAATTCACAAATATCAATCAAAATATTTTGTACTGCTAAATCTACATTACGTTTTGTTGAAAGATACTCCTTTTTATCGATAACTCGATTAAATATAATTTCTTTAATTTGGGCTTTTAAAACCTTAGTTAATACTATTTTTGATTCGGAAGTTCCATCTTGAGTATTATAAACAATAGGTTTTCTTGTACGTATATCAAATGGAAGAAGCTCTATATCTCCAAATTCGCTATTAAATAAACATAATATATTAGACCAACTAATAGCTTTTGATGCATATCCTACCTCAAGAAGTACATTGGGATTTGGTGTACGTCTATAATTGCTTTGTACATTTATTATACTAATATCCGCAATTAAAATATCACATTTTTCTATCTTGCTAAATATACTTTCTGTCAAATCAGGTGTCCCAATATCATTTCGGCTATCACTTTCGATAGAAAATTCTGATACTTCTTTAATTTCATCTTTTAATAATCTTATCGCTTTTCTTAAGCACGATTCTATTAAATTTCTATTTTTAGAATTAGGTAAATCTGATTGCCACGAATAAAATATGTTCACTTTCATTATTCACGCTTCCTCCCTTAAATACTGTTAATGTGTTATAACATCACTATTTCAAAAAACTTCTCTAAATTTCTTTCTAATTTTTACTTATTTGATTATATCACGATTATACAATCAGGTCATTTCCTTTTGATTTGATCAAGAATACATATTATCCCATTCTTTATGAAGGTAAATCCTATTCTGATAAGTACATGATAGAAAAGTTAAAATATTTTTTATGCTGTTATACAACAATAGAAAAGCACACCTGTTTTCGCTATCAGATGTGCCTATCTACAATTCCATATTAATTTTACTACAAGCCCCGCCTGTGACTGTCTATAAGCCTTTATTTTTTTATGTTTCTTCAACAATCCTTATGACAGCCTACATTTACAAGGAATTCACGGCTTTTGAAAATTTGTAGCTGTTCATCAAAAATCGTCATTTTTCAGAAATTTGGGGTCAAAATTGGCGTCAGATAGCACACCAGAGAGAAAAATTAAATATTTTATAGACTATGGAACGTACACTTTTGACGTTCCTTTTCTATTTCCAGTCGTTCAGAAATGGACGGCTTTTTTCATACCCAAAATCGAAAGGAGAAAGAAAAAATATGAATAAGCTAGTAAAGCGATTGCTGACAGGAACGCTTGCTTTTGCAACCATTCTCACGGCATTACCAGTGACGGCGGTTCATGCTTCCGGCAATCAATACTGGACAGAATCAGCAGAACGTGTCGGCTACATTGAACACGTTATGAATGATGGTTCTATCAAATCTACATTCAATGAGGGACACATAAAAGTTGAGGGCGAAACAGCCTACTGCGTGGACATCAACACCAATTTCAAGAACGGATATAAAACACGCTCTGACGCAAGCACCCGTATGAGTAGCGATCAGATTGCGGACGTTACTCTTTCCTTAGAGTACGTCAAGCAATATACCGCTACTCATACAGGACTGAATAACAACCAGATAGTCCGAAAACAGGTGACAATACAAATATTTACGCTTACCTTGCTATGCTCGGTCTTTCCTGCGTTGGGCTTGGCGGTATGTTCTACTTCAAACGTCGTAGAAAGAAATCATAAGGCTGTAACGTAGTGGTTGATGGAACGTTCAAGGTCGCCACCCTTTTAAAACTTTCCGTTCCCGTGAAGCTCTGATTTACGGGAACGGAAAGTACACAAGGGGTGTGTGGAGTGTAGCTCCCCATGAAGTACAGCAGGAAAGAAATTATAGATAGAAAGAAAAGAGGTCAATTATTTATGGAATTAAGATTTGTCGTACCAAATATGGAAAAGACTTTCGGAAACTTGGAGTTTGTCGGAGAAAATACAACGGAACAACAGAGAATTAACGGACGTATGGCTGTCATTAACAGAAGCTATAAGCTGTATTCCGATGTACAGAGAGCCGATGATGTGGTCGTGGTACTTCCTGCCAAAGCTGGCGAAAAACATTTCTCGCCGGAGCAGAAAGTAAAACTTATCAATCCACGAATTACTACCGATGGCTATAAAATCGGGGAACGTGGATTTGTCAATTATATCTTGCTTGCAGACGATATGTTACCAGTAGAAAGTAAATAAGGGGTGTATTCAAATTATGAGATTAGCAAATGGAATTGTTATTGATAAAGAAAAGACTTTCGGAGTTTTAAAGTTCTCCGCACTACGCCGTGAAGTTCATGTACAGAATGAAGATGGCTCGATCAGTGAGGAAATCAAAGAACGTACCTATGATTTGAAGTGCAACACACAGGGACGCATGATACAGGTGTCAGTTCCGGCGACTATTCCGTTAAAGGATTATGATTATAATGCCGAAGTGGAACTTATCAATCCTGTTGCGGTTACGTTAGCCAATGCAAATTATCGTGGTGCAGATGTGGATTGGTATGTAAAGGCAGATGATATCGTTTTAAAGAATAAAGGAAATACTTTAAATCGTATTACACAGAGTCAGAACTCAAAATAATATAAATTCTCTAATTGTAACGTGATTCACGTAATGGTATAATTTGGAACATAAAGTAATAAAGGGGATTATCCATGAATTGCGTTAAATTAGAGTTAACAGATAGTGACAATAAGAAGTATATTATTGATGATGATTTTGAATTATCGCAATTCAAAATTAACGATGAGATTATATCCAATATTTGCCAAAAATGGGATATTAAAACACTCACACACCTTTCTCTTAAACTTGGTGTCAATAATATGGCATTAGTAATTGAAAATTATACTTTAACAGATACGGTATATATCGAAGAATTTTATGATATCAAGTCTTATATTAGTATTTTTCAAACAAGAGGTACTAATATTCATGTAACAGGGCAAACTATACAGACTTTACAAGCGGATTGTAAAAGTATGCTTTTGAGTGAGTGTAACATAGATAACTTGCAAATAGGAACATTTCATGTGATGGAAACAGAAGCTATATATAAAATGGATAAAGTAGATTTGCGGGATGTTACTATTAGAAATTTGGATATTTATGCGGAATGCAAAAATGTTAATATACAAAGAAGCAATGTTACTGAACTAAATAATAATGGGAATATGTTCAAAGATGTTTCATCTACAGTATCAAGTTTGCATTTATGGCAAAATACCAATATTGGAAAGCTTTCTATTATGAATGCAGTGGATGAGTTTAAGATTGAGGATTCATCTATAAATAGATTATTGGTTCGTAGTAAATTGCTTATAGATAAATTGACAGTAACAGACTCAACTATTGAAAATTGTTATGGATTTAAAAAAGAACATTTTAAAAATCCTACTTATGAAAGTTGGCAGTGGGTTGAAAAATCTGCGGATAATGATAGAAATTTGAGAGAGAGAGCAGATGCCAATTATCAAATGGCAAAAGAACTGTATTCAACAGAAAGAAAAGGTGATAAGCTTGTAAGTAACTTATTTGATTTTTGTGCAGGTTATGGATATAAACCATTAAGAATTATCAGAGCTTCTGGAGTATTAGTGCTTCTAAATACTTTTCTACTTACAATCTTAAAAGTTGTAAGTATACTAAGTGTTAAAGCTATTCCTGTAAATGCAACATCTGTTTGCAAGGGGTTTGAGGTGATTTGGAGAAACTTTTTAATCTCATTTGCTTCGTTAGCAGGTCAAATTAACTTTACTTTGGAAGATGGATTACCCTATTGGCTATCAATAATTGAGTATTTAATTGGTGTTATATTATTTGCAATGTTTGTCAATGCATTGTATGCACGATATAAAGAGTAATAATATCTTTTGGGAGGAGTTAATTATGATAAACGATAAGTCTGAAAAATTTAGTGATTCACAATTTGCATTAAGAGCTTATATGGATTTCAAAGATTCTAATGCTTATATGCACGAAGCAAGGGTCCTTTTTCCGGTGAATGGAAAATCTGTTAGCGGAATATTTAAAGTTTATCCTAAGATCGATACAAATATTTCATTCATTGAGATTATTGGTAACAATCAATTTTCAAGAGATTTGAAACCACGATATACAAATAAAGATAGTATTTTTCTATTTATTAATGGAGCATTAATAATAAGTTCTAAAGATATTTGGGGAAATCCTATTGAGATTGATATAAGTGCAATTTAATTAGTCTTTAAGCAGTTAGTCTACATGATTGACTGCTTTTCTTATGCCCGAAGAAAGGAGTTTTTATGAAAATCAGGAAATTCAAAGGCAACAGGATTCGTGCCAGTGATAAGTCACTGGTCTACCATTTTTGTATTGGTTGGCTATTGCTCCTGTTCGTTGTGTTATTCCGATGTCAGTGTCAGTTCCGACACAGTTAAGGACGCTACCGCTTTCTTGGAAACATTCTTTAAGCTCTATCCGACAGCTACGGAAAAGGAACTTGCCTACTATGTCAAAGACGGTGTGATTGCTCCTGTATCCGGCGACTATGTATTTTCGGAACTGGTAAACCCTGTCTTTACCAAAGACGGCGACAACCTAAAAGTCAGCGTGTCCGTAAAGTATCTGGATAACAAGTCGAAAATGACGCAAATCTCACAGTATGAGCTTGTGCTTCATAAGGACGATAACTGGAAGATTGTAGAATAAATGTTACAGCAGAATAGTATGGTAATTGTTTATTCAATCTATACTATTCTGCTTACAATTAGATTGACAAAATAAGAATCCCTCTCATATAATTGGCTGCAATGGTATTGAGGAAATACAACCTTAAATGTATAATGGGAAAGTAGCATTGCAGGAATGAGGTAGGCTAATGAATAAAATATTGATTATTGAAGATGATTTAGAAATAAATGCGTTATTGGCTGATTTTCTAAAAGAAAAAGGATATGCTGTGCATTGCCAATATGATGGACTTCATGTTCTGGATTTTTTGAATAAAGAAAAAATTGATTTGATTATACTTGATATTATGCTTCCTTATCGGAGTGGTGATATTATTTTATCTGATGTACGCAAGAAATTTACGATACCTGTTATTATTATTTCAGCGAAAGAAACTACACAAAATAAAATCGACTTGCTTCGTCTGGGAGCAGACGATTATATCACAAAACCTTTTGATATGGAAGAAGTGCTTGCCAGAATTGAAAGTAATCTGCGAAGAGTACAATTTCAAAATAGCCAGACAGAATGTTTGCAACATAACAATCTGACTTTAGACCTAGAGAAAAATACAGCATTTTTGAATGGAATAGAATTATCCTTAACCGCTAAAGAATTTGGCATTTTAGAATTGTTGATGAAATATCCAGATAAAGTATTTTCAAAATCGAATCTTTTTCAAAGTGTTTGGGATACAGAATATATTGCTGAAGATAATACACTTAATGTTCATATCAGTAATTTACGCAATAAATTAAAAGCGATATGCTCTGATACAGAATTTATTGATACTGTTTGGGGCATTGGCTACCGCCTACATAAAGCTAAGGATTAAACGTTCCTTAGCTTTATTATTTTTTTAACTTTTCTCATTACGATTTAAGAAATTCTTTAAAATTGCCCGTTATACTGTTTTAAGTAAAGGAGGTTTGGGATATGAGTTCAATTATTTTAGAAGCAAAGTCTTTAACCAAAGAATATAAACAAACATTAGCATTAGACCACATAAATTTACAAATAAAAAAAGGAAAAATTTATGGATTTATTGGTCAAAACGGAGCAGGTAAGACTACTTTTTTAAGATTAGTCACAGGGCTTGCGTTTCCAACAAGTGGTACACTTTCTTTATGGGGAAATTCTGGAACAGAAGAATTGCAGAAACAGCGTAAACGAATTGGAAGTATGATTGAAACGCCTGCTCTATTCCCGTCAATGACTGCCTATCAAAATATGGAAGTACAGCGTATTCAACGAGGCATACCAGATAAATCAGTTATTAAAAGGACATTAGATATGGTTGGATTGCAAGATACAGGTAAAAAGAGTGTCCGCAATTTTTCATTAGGTATGCGTCAACGATTGGGGATAGCGATTGCACTTTTAAATACACCAGAACTATTGATTTTAGACGAGCCTATCAATGGTCTTGACCCTGCTGGAATTGTAGAAATCAGAAATTTATTAAAAATTTTGAATAAAGAATATGGTATGACCATTTTGGTTTCAAGCCATATCTTAGAAGAATTGTATCAAACAGCATCAGAATTTATTCTGATTGACCATGGAAAAATTATAGAAGAGATTTCCGATTATGAATTAAATGAACGGTGTAAACGACATATAGCAATTAAAACAACAGATGTTCAGAAAACGGTTCTGGTTTTGGAAGAGAATCTTCATACAGATAACTTTAAACTAATGCCAGATGGCATAATTCGTTTGTATGATTATTTGAATGATTTAGAGACAGTTGCGTCTGCTTTGGCAGAATCGCACATTCTTGTAACAGGACTTTCTGTATCTAGCGATACTTTGGAGGACTATTTTTTGAGCAAAATAGGAGGAACAAAAGATGTCAAATCTCCTAAAAACTGAGTTATATAAGTTGTTTCACAGTTGGTATTTTTGGGGAATTGGAATATTCAATCTCCTTTTGAGTAGCATATTGCTGTTAGATAGTAAAGAACGCTCTTCAAACTTAATTATGGCATCATTATACAATATTCCGTTACTCTATTTTTTGAGTATAGTGTTTATAGCATTGTTCATTGGAAGTGATTTTAATGGAAGAACTTTAAATACTTATATTACTGCCGGACATAAAAGAAGTTCTATATTTAGAGTAAAGTTAATTGTATCTCAAATAGGTTGTATTATCATTCTGGTATTTCCATTATTTGTACATGGAATTATTAGTCAATTTTATATTGGAGAAAAACTTTTTTGGAATGATAGCACATATACTATGGTTTTACTAACTCTGTTTGCCATGATAACACTGTGTGCATTACCGATGTTTTTTGCTTTTATTTTTCGTGATATGGGGAAAACACTGACAGTTTCAATGGTTTTATTTTTTGTTATGATTTTTTTGCTGAACAGTGAATCTGCACAAATAATCAGCAGAATAATACCAATGGGACAACTTAGGTTAATTTCATTGCAAAAGGTCTATTCGACAAACTTTTGCTTGTTTGTAGATTTTTTATGGAATTTTATTTTATATTTCATTGCAAGTAGTGCTTTTTTACATACAGACTTGAAATAACCGGAGGTGTTTTTTATGGATAAATTATTAAAGCTGGAAAAATATCAGTTGTTACATAATTCTATTTACTGGTGTGGTATGATTGGAATATTTATTTTAGGATTTTTTACAGCAGATACTTATGTTACAGAGGTCATGGGACCGACAGAAGAAATTGTTTCTTCTCTTGCTGATATTTTTAATGGAATGGTGTATGATTCTACGTTTCTTCTTATCATCATGTCGGCTATACTTGCATTGATTTTAGGACAGGAATTTTCTAAGAGAACAATAAACTTAGAGGTCAGTGCTGGACATTCCAGAAAACAAATTTTTACAAGTAAAATAATATCGTATTTAATTGCTTTTAATCTTATGGCTCTTGTCTATCCAGTTTCAGGGTGCATAAGGGAATTTGGACGCTTTGGTGTTGCAGACGTGGGAATGTTTTTTTACAATATTATAAAAGCAATCATTTATTCTTGTCTGCTTAATAGTGCGATATTTCTAATTGCAATACTTATTTGTTGCTATTTACAGGATGTTGTAAAAGCAACTTCGGTTACAGCAATTATTATTTTTGGTCTTAGCTTATATCTTGGCTATGGAATGATGTTGAGATTACCAGTCGGGTTTTTACCTACTTATCAAATCAGAATCGTTGTCAGCATGAAACCCTTTTTTCAACCGATAGCTATTTTAGTAGGATGTATATGGTCTGGTATATTAGTATTGCTTTCGTGGATAAAATTTTGTAAATGTGATTTTAAATAGGTGGAGAAAATGTCTAACATAGAATGGATTTTAATTATCATAACAATATTTTTAGTAATACTGCTATTTCGATATATTCAATTAAAAAAACAAATCCGTAATCTTGCGGATCAAGTTAATGAATTGAATTCTGGAAATTCACAGCAGATGTTAGACATTTCGTTGATTGATAAAGATTTAGAAAGACTGGCTGGTATATTGAATCAATATAATATCAGACAACGACAGGCTGTCGCAGGCGTATTACGCAATGAAGAGTATTTAAAAGAATCTGTTGCTAATATATCACATGATTTACGTACACCTCTTACAGTCATTCTTGGTCATTTACAATTATTGCAAAAAGAAAATTTGGAATCCAGTCAAGCACAGCGTGTAAAAGTGATTTTTAGCAAAGCCGAAAAAATGAAAGAATTGGTAGAAACATTCTATGACCTTTCTATTTTGGAGGAACAGCAGACAGTTCCAGAAAAAGAAAAGTTTAATATATCTAATATGTTAATAAATTTAATTACGGAAAATGCCGTTGCATTAGAAAAGGAGAATATTTTACCCGAAATAAATCTCCCAGATTATTCAATATACGTATATTCTGATAAAAATATGGTAGAACGAATTTTACAAAATCTGTTGACAAATGCAATTAAGTATTCTGTTGGAACGATAAAAATAACACTTATGGAGAAAGAAAATAATAATATTATATTTACCATTGAAAATCCAATGAGTGACAGTTCAGAAATTGATTGCAATCGACTTTTTGACCGTTTTTATACAGGCGATAAATCAAGACATAATGGAAGTACAGGATTGGGACTTGCAGTAGTAAAAACACTTGTTGCCATTCTTGGCGGAAATATTGTTGCAAAAGTACATGCCAATAGCCTTATTATTACTCTTAAATTATAAAGTATTGAGGATATATTCGTATGATAATTCATTGAAGAGTGGACATCAAAATGTAAAGTCAATAGTTTGTAAAGTTCAGTTACAAACTATTGGCTTTTTTCATTACTGTGTAACAAGTAAATTTACGATAAAGAAATAAGGATAGTCGGCTTTTATTTGTTGCCTGCGGAGCAGATCAACAAATAAATGTTGAAGAATCTGTATAGGAAAACAGAGAAAACAAGAAGCAAATCACTTCTTATTCTCTCTGCTGTTCAAGATACCGTCAATCGTACCTTGAATGATTTTTAATTCATTATCACTCAATAAATCAAGTGACGAATCTATCTGACGGCGGGCTGTGTTTTTCTCAACATTCTTCGCTGGATAGAAATACTCGTCAACAGATATATTGAACATTGTAACTAAATCATGGAATAACTGAAAGCTGGGGTGTTTTCCGATATTTTCAATATCTGCGATATGACGTTCTCCGTAAAAGACTTTATCGCCTAAATCATTTCTGGAAAGCCTTGCTTTCTCTCTGGCTTCTCTGATTGCCAGTCCTAAAGGACGAAAATCAAAGCTGTGTGTATCTTTCTTTTTTCTCATTTTTAATCACCTAGCATGAGTTTATACTTCATGTTGTGTGATTAGAATGTATTAAAAACTTATATTATATGTATTATAAATTCAAATAAAGTATTACCTAGTTCGGTAAATAAAAAAAACCGTTCTGTGGGTAATCTCTTTTATAATGTCCAAAAATATAGGGACGGTTTTGGTATAACCAGAGCTGTCCTTTTTCTATTTTCACAGGATTGCTCTGGTCAAGGAGCAATTTGTGATTCTAAGTAAAACAGGCAGTCTATACCAACAACCGAATTTATTCCGTTTTTTTCTTAGTACATCATCAGTCCTTGAACATGAATTAAAAACTCATATATCAGATGTTTTAAAAACAGTCTATGGGACACGCCCACATAGATGTAACAATGGACGTATATAACCATGTAAGTGGGATGTCCAGAATTGAGAGTGAAATCACAAGGCTGGAAAGCGTAGCAATTAGTTGACACCAAAAATAAAAAAATTGGTGTCAAAAGGGTGTCAAATCAAGAAAAAGTGATGATTATAAGGAAGAAAAAGTGTTGCAAACCCCGTAAAAAATCAAGTTTTGCAAAAAAAATCTCAAATAATTAGCACTCACCTGTTGACAGTGCTAACAACAAGTGATATAACCTGTAATAGGAAATGAGAAAAGAGCATTTTAGAAGAAAAGTAATGAAAAATTGTTCAAAGAATTACAATTGGTCTTTAAAGTGTTATCTGATAATCTTTATTTCCAAGGGAACAATAATTGGGGTTAAGAAAGAGGTGAATTGTATGAACATTCAGAAGTTTACACAGAAATCAATCGAAGCGATTAATAACTGCGAGAAGATAGCTTATGATTATGGTAATCAGGAGATTGACCAGGAACATTTTCTTTATAGCCTTATGACTATTGAAGATAGTCTTATAGCTAACCTTATAGAGAAGATGAATATTGATAAAGACATTTTCTTAAAGAATATTGAACAACTTCTTAATCAGAAGAATAAGGTATCAGGTGATGTTAAGTTATATATAAGCAATGACCTTAATAAGGTACTTGTCAATGCAGAAGATGAAGCCAAGAGAATGGGCGACTCTTATGTGTCAGTTGAGCATTTGATGCTTGCACTTATAGCAGCACCTAACAGAGCAATAAAGCAGCTCTTTAAGACATATGGAATTAACAGGGAGAGCTTTCTTTCAGTACTTGCTACTGTAAGAGGCAACCAGACAGTTACATCAGACAATCCAGAGGCAACTTACGATACACTCAATAAGTACGCTACGGATCTGGTACAAAGAGCAGCCGACGGCAAGCTTGATCCAGTAATCGGACGAGATCAGGAAATAAGGAATGTAATAAGAATTCTTTCAAGAAAGACTAAGAACAATCCGGTTCTTATCGGTGAACCAGGTGTAGGTAAGACAGCAGTTGTTGAAGGACTTGCACAAAGAATTGTAAAAGGTGATGTGCCAGAGAGTCTTAAAGACAAGAAGTTATTTGCTCTTGATATGGGTGCACTTGTGGCTGGTGCTAAATACAGAGGTGAATTTGAGGAAAGATTAAAAGCTGTGCTTGATGAGGTTAAAAAGTCAGAAGGCCAGATTATATTATTTATCGATGAAATTCACACAATTGTAGGTGCTGGTAAGACAGAGGGTTCTATGGATGCTGGTAATATGCTTAAACCAATGCTCGCAAGAGGTGAGCTGCATTGTATAGGTGCGACAACACTTGATGAACACAGACAGTATATTGAAAAAGACCCAGCACTTGAACGCCGTTTCCAGCCTGTAATGGTTGATGAGCCAACAGTTGAAGATACAATATCTATATTAAGGGGGCTTAAGGACAGATACGAAGTATTCCACGGTGTTAAGATTAATGATGGTGCTTTGGTAAGTGCGGCTGTGTTATCAGACAGATATATAACAGACAGATTTCTTCCAGATAAGGCAATTGATCTTGTAGATGAAGCGTGTGCAATGATTAAGACAGAACTTGATTCAATGCCGGCAGAACTTGATGAAATGCAGCGTAAGATTATGCAGCTTGAAATTGAGGAGGCAGCCTTAAAGAAGGAAACTGATAATCTTAGTAAGGAAAGACTTGAAGCTTTAAGAAAAGAGTTATCAGAACTTAAGGAAGAATTTGGCATACAGAAGGCTAAATGGGATTCTGACAAGACAAAGGTTGATAATATCAGCAAGTTAAAAGAAGAACTTGAAAATGTTAATAACCAGATTGCACAGGCAAAGAGAGAATACAATCTTGAGAAAGCAGCAGAGCTTCAGTATGGCAGGCTGCCACAGATAGAAAAGCAGATTGAAGAAGCAGAAGCCAAGGCCAAGAAAGATGGAAGCGATGATTCTTTAGTACACGAGAATGTAACAGAAGAAGAAATAGCTAAGATTATATCAAGATGGACAGGTATTCCAGTGGCCAAGTTAAGTGAGTCAGAAAGGCAGAAGACACTTAATCTTGATGAAACTCTTCATAAGAGAGTTGTTGGACAGGACGAGGCTGTAACCAAGGTTACAGAAGCTATTATCAGGTCTAAAGCTGGTATTAAAGATCCAAGCAAGCCAATTGGCTCATTCTTATTCTTAGGACCAACTGGTGTAGGTAAGACAGAGCTTGCAAAGACACTTGCAGAGAGTCTGTTTGATGATGAGAATAATATAATAAGGCTTGATATGTCGGAGTATATGGAGAAATATTCAGTATCCAGACTTATCGGAGCTCCTCCAGGATATGTAGGATATGATGAAGGTGGACAGCTTACAGAGGCAGTCCGCAGGAAACCATATTCAGTAGTATTGTTTGATGAGGTTGAAAAAGCCCACCCTGATGTATTTAATGTGCTTCTTCAGGTTCTCGATGATGGACGTATAACAGATTCACAAGGTAGGACAGTAGATTTTAAGAATACGATCATAATTCTTACAAGTAATATCGGTTCAACCTACCTTCTTGATGGAATTGATGAGAATGGTAATATTAAAGAGGGGGTTGAGGAACTTGTTATGGGAGATCTGCGTAACAGCTTCAGACCAGAATTCCTGAACCGTCTTGATGAGATTATTATGTTCAAACCTCTTAATAAGGATAATATAGGAAGTATTATTAACCTTCTTATTAATGATGTCAACAGAAGACTCGAAGATAAGGAACTTAAGGTTGTATTATCTGATACAGCTAAAGATTATATCGTTGACCATGGTTTTGACCCAATGTATGGTGCAAGACCTCTTAAGAGATATGTCCAGAAGAGCGTTGAGACACTTGCCGCTAAGCTTATACTTGCCGGCGATGTATCGACAGGGGACAAGATTCTTATAGATTGTGAAAATGGTACTTTAGTTGCTAAAGATATGAAATCATAATTTACTTCATTAGGTAACTTAAAGCGGTATATTTAATATATATACTTAAAGAAAGCTATATGTAAGGTTGTAATAAATGCTTTGAATAAATCGGACATTTGTTATAGCCTTCATATAGCTTTTTTAATAATTATACAAATTGATTAGTCTTAGGATTGTATACATAATTGATAGCGGTGAGTTTGTCTGTGATACTGCTCTCGTCAACCATATAAGTCTTACATAATTCTGTGAGTGAGCTGTAATTATCCCTTAACTGCATGTTAACAAAGCTAAGAAGCATAACCGGGTCTTTAGGTAAATTATTCATAAAATCCTCATTTCTATACATTTTATATGTCTATATTGGTAACAAGGATTATAATACGACGCTCTAAAGGCATATGCAAACTGTAATTGAAATGTATGTTAATAAATACACAATTAGTTTACAAGTAATAAAAAACGTGCTATTATTCATATAAATAGAGTGCAAAATTGCTAATATAATATTAGCGGATTTAATACAATATTTATATCAGGATTGTATGGTTTATATGCTGTATGGTCTTAGGTTGTATAAAGAGGTGGATTTCTATAGGGTGCAGTGGTTTTATAGGAATTTACGGATGGGGGACATATGTTAATATCAGAGGATATTTATAATAACAAATCATCAATGATGTATTGTATGGCATCATTTAATTCTTCATATCTTGTGCTTTTTGCAGATGACTATTTTTATAATTATGCAGGAAAGCTTATTAATATTATTATCACAGAGATGATACATCCTGATTATGTGGGTGAATTTAAAAATGTATGTGAGAGTCTGAAAGAATCAGGTCAGTCCCAGAGAATTATAACGTGTATAAAAGGTGGTGACGGACAGTATTTTCTTGTTCATATGTGCCTCGCCAATAATGGGAATATCATTAATGAAGAGCCGGTTATAGATATGAATGTAGTTAATATTTTTATGATGGAGAAGAAATATACAAGGCTTCATAATGATGTGAACAAATACAGGACATATTTGTCAATGTATAATGATTATATGTTTGATTATGATACCGTAACAGATATGTTTTCCCTATATATATACAGAAGCTTCAAGGCAACGATAATATGCAAGATGACACTGGATAAATTCGAAAAGGTGTATATGGAATATCTAAATAATGCAAGACAAAAGCAGGATTTTACAGATTTTGTGAATAAAGTCCGTAATGCTAATGAGGGGTTTAATGGTGAGATTACAGGACCGCTTATTACAGATATGTCCAAGCTTGTTGTATATAATATTGATTGTAAGCTTACATATAAGAATAACAGGGACAGGGTTGTAATTGGGATTATTAAGTCAATTGATAAGCAGAATGAGGTCAGTTATTATGCCACACAGGAGGGAAAAGATTTTTTTACAGGGCTTCTTAATAAAAGAGCCTGCAAGGAATATGTTCAGGACTCAATTGCAACTAATAAAGATATACATTATATGGCTATGATAGATATAGATAATTTTAAAAATGTCAACGATACATATGGGCATCTGTATGGGGATAAAGTTATATTAAAAGTTGCCGCTATTATTAACAGTGCACTTAATGGAAGAGGTATTGTTGGAAGATTTGGCGGAGATGAATTCTTTATATTTACGAATTGGATAACTAAGGAAAGCCAGCTGCGTTCTATACTTACATTTATCAAGCAGAAAGTAAGGGCAGAGTTAGGTCAGGGAGAGAACAGCTGTGATGTTACTCTTTCTATGGGTGTATGTAAATATCCAGACAATGGAAGTGATTATGACTCATTATTTAATAAGGCTGATAAATGCCTTTATATTGCCAAGAATAAAGGAAAGAACAGATATATTATATATGATGCACAGAAACACGGCGATTTTCTTGATGATATGGGAAGAAAAGGATTTTCTATGGCACCTATTAAAAAAGGTGAAACACTGGCACAGGAAGTTGCTGATATGTCTATTAATCTTATAAAGAATGGAAGCAGTGTACTTGATAATGTATTACAGAGAGCCTGTAAAGCATTTGAGATTGATGGCATAAGGATATATAATGGAACAACTGGCAGGCTTATTGAATATTATGGTAATTATGTGAAGCTTCCAGACATTAATGATATAGTTAATACTAAAGAATTCTTAGGAATGTTTGATAAGAACCACTATATGACAATTGTGTACACATCGAATATAGAGTCATTTAACAAGAAGCTGTATGATGAAACAATTCAAAGTAATATCGGTGGAATGATATATAGTTACTTTACCAATCAGGCAGGAGATAATATAATTGCATCGTATGATACATTTAATAAAGGTTTTCGCTGGAATGAATCAGACAAGAACTATATAATGACACTTACTAAGGTTATTGCAAGTGTGTTGTAATGTAAGAATGGAGGATTAATATGTCAGTACAGGATTATATGAGTGCTCTTAAGCTTGGAAAAAGAGAATATAATGCGTGTGTCAATAAGGGTAAATATCCATATCTTCCAGTTATGGAAAGTATGATGGATGAAGAACAGATAGATTCAGAAGTAAGTCTTGGAATAGACCAGATACCTTTAAGGCTTGTTGTTGGTACATGTACAGCAGGCAGAACTAATGCATTTGCAGATAACTGGATGCCTATTCTTGAATGGGGAAGTGAGTTCTCAGCTAAATGGGCATCACTTAGTGACAGTCAGGTTAATGAGGGAATAAGAGACCCTATTAAAGTATATGAATATATGAATAAATTCTACGTTCTTGAGGGTAACAAGAGAGTTAGTGTTCTTAAATATTTTAATGCGGTGACGGTAAATGCACAGGTTATCCGTAAAGTGCCTAGGAAGTCTGATAATCCTGATGTTAAGATATATTATGAATTTATGGATTTTTATAAATCTACCAAGATTAATGATATATATTTTAGCAAAGAGGGCAGCTTCATAACATTTATGGAGCTTGTTGGAATTACTCCGGGACAGCCAATGGATGAAGATGACAAGAGGGATTTGGTATCAAGTTATCTTAACTTTAGAACAGCTTATGAATCAAGAGACGGTGACAGATTTGATTATCCGGTTGGAGATGCTTTTTTAAGATTTATTCATATTCACGGATATGATACAGTACGCCATATGACACCGGAGCAGATGGATAAAAATGTAGCTAAGACCTGGGCTGAATTTGAATTATTATCAGATAACAGCGAAGTAGATTTAAGAATGGATCCGGTTACAACACAGCCAGCCAAGAAGAATATATTAAGTTATCTTCTCCCAAGGTCAGGAGGAGAGGCTAATAAAAGGCTTAAGGTTGGATTTATATACGAGAATACACCACAGACATCTGAGTGGTGTTATGCCCACGAATTGGGAAGACAGTATATTGATGAAACCTTTGGAAGCCAGATAGAAACAGTCAGTATTACTAATGTAAGACCAAAGGAAGATGATTATAATGCCATCCAGAGGCTTATTGATGATAATACGGATCTTATATTTGTAACATCGCCATCTATGATGTATGCAAGTCTTAAACAGGCAATAGCACATCCAAAGGCTAAGATACTTAACTGTTCGCTTAATATATCGCATAAGTATATAAGAACTTATTATGCAAGAATGTATGAGGCTAAGTATCTGACGGGGGTTATAGCTGGGGTTATGGCAAAGAGTGACAAGATTGGTTATGTTGCAAGCTGTCCGTTGTATGGTGTTATGGCTAATGTTAATGCTTTTGCTATGGGGGCAAGGGCGGTAAATCCTGATGTTAAGGTATATGTTGAATGGAGTGGCATTAAAGACAATGACATAGAAGCAAGATTTGCAGAACAGGGTATTAACTGTATTTCAGATCAGGATATGATAACACCTAAGAAGACATCAAGAAAGTTCGGTCTTTATGTAACGGACTCAGGTATGGTAAAGCATCTGGCAATGCCTGTATGGCACTGGGGTGTGTTCTACGAGAAGCTTATACAGAGCATATTAAGTGGTTCGTGGAAGAAGGAAGAAGAAGGAGATAAGGTATCAGCACTTAATTACTGGTGGGGTATGTCTGCTGGTGCAATTGACATAATATATGGCGGTGCAGTTCCTGATGAAACGAAAAAGGTTACATCGCTTATAAGGGAAGCAATAGTAAAAGGTGAGTTCAAGCCATTTACGGGTGAATTAAAGGATCAGGATGGAAAGGTGCACAATAAGCCAGACGAAGAACTTGATCCTGATGAGATTATTGAAATGGATTGGCTTCTTGATAATGTTGTTGGCAGAGTACCAGAATATGAAGAACTTGATGATAATTCAAAAATGCTTGTTATCAATCAGGGAATTATAGATGTGAACGATTAGTGAGGAAAGTTAAAAGGTTATGAAGATACTAGTATTAGCTGATGTTGAGTCAAAGTACCTGTGGGATTATTTTGAAAAAGAGAAGCTTGAAGGAATAGACCTTATATTGTCTTGTGGAGATTTAAAAGCAGATTATCTGTCATTTCTTGCTTCATTTTCTAAAGTGCCTATATTATATGTGCGAGGCAATCACGATGATGGCTATGCAGATAAAGAGCCTGAAGGCTGTATATGTATAGAAGATAAGATATATGTATACAATGGAATAAGAATTATGGGACTTGGCGGTTCAATCAGATACAAGAAGGGTATTAACCAGTATACACAGAATCAGATGAAGAAAAGGGCTGCTATGATGTGGCCTAAGATAAAGGTAAAGAAAGGCATTGATATACTGCTTACACATTCTCCGGCGGCAGGGCTTGGTGATGGTGAGGATAATCCACATAAGGGGTTTGAAGCATTTGTTGATATACTTGACAAATACAGTCCCAAATATTTCATACACGGGCATGTACATTTGAATTATTCAAGGGAATTCCAAAGAGAGGAGCAGTATAATAACACAACTATAATTAACGGATATGACAGGTATATATTTGAATATTGATTTTTATACAATTTATCATTAAAAAGCCCTTGCAATATAATTACAGTTATGATAGTATTGTCAAAGCAATGAAAAACAAATGTACGTCACAGAAAGACAAAACGCGCAAATTGTTTTCAGGCAATTAGAATAACAATAATTGGAGGACTATAATGAGCGAGAAGTTAAGAGTTGGTATCCTTGGTGGTACAGGCATGGTAGGTCAGAGATTTATAACATTACTTGAAAATCATCCTTGGTTTGATGTAGTGTTAGTTGCAGCAAGTGGACGTTCAGCAGGAAAGCTTTACGAAGATGCTGTTGAGGGACGCTGGAAGATGCAGACAGCAATGCCAGAATTCGTTAAGAAGATGCCTGTATATGATATGGATAAAGACTTTGATGAGATAGTATCTAAGGTTGATTTCGTATTCTGTGCAGTTAATATGCCAAAAGCAGAGATTAAGGCATTAGAAGAAAGATATGCAAAGGCAGAAGTTCCGGTTGTATCTAACAATAGTGCTAATCGTTGGACACCAGATGTTCCTATGATTCTTCCAGAGGTTAACCCAGAACATACTAAGGTTATAGAGGCACAGAAGAAGAGACTTGGAACTACAAGAGGATTTATAGCTGTAAAGCCTAACTGCTCAATCCAGAGTTATGCACCAGCATTAGCAGCTCTTAAGGAATTCGAGCCAAAGCTTGTTGTAGCTACTACATATCAGGCTATTTCTGGAGCTGGTAAGACATTTGAACAGTGGCCAGAGATGGTTGAAAATATAATTCCATATATCGGTGGAGAAGAAGAAAAGTCAGAAAAAGAACCTCTTAGAATTCTTGGTACAGTTGAGAATGGTGAAATCGTTCCTGCTGCTGAGCCAGTTATTACTTGCCAGTGCTTAAGAGTTCCAGTTCTTGATGGACATACAGCGGCAGTATTTGTTAACTTTGGTAAGAAGCCTACTAAGGAACAGATTATCGAAAAATGGAGAAACTTCAAGGGAGCACCACAGGAGCTTGATCTTCCATCAGCACCAAAGCAGTTTATCCAGTATCTTGAAGAAGATGACCGTCCACAGGTTAAGCTTGATGTTAATTATGAGCATGGAATGGGAATTTCACTTGGCAGATTAAGAGAAGACAGTGTATTTGATTACAAGTTTGTAGGTCTTTCACATAATACATTAAGAGGAGCAGCAGGTGGAGCTGTATTATGTGCAGAACTTCTTAAGGCTCAGGGTTACATTACAGCTAAATAAGATATCAGAATAATTAGTATATAATAGCTATAATATTGACAGGCGGTTTAGTGTGAGCCATCAATTAATAGTTATTAAGATTAATAAATATATAAGGAAGATGAAAAGGCGTTGAGCCTGATTATCTTCCTTATTTATTTGGAAAATTATACGGAATTTGCAAAAACTTACAATATATCTTATAATATTACAAATATATGGAAGCGTGGAGATGTATGGAATATGAAGAATAATTATTTTTACGCAATGCTGTCAAGAATGAAATATATCAACAGATGGGGGCTTATGAGAAATACACGCAATGAGAACTTGTCCGAGCATAGTCTTGAAGTTGCGTTTATTGCACATGCACTTGGTGTTATTAATAATGAAGTGTTCGGCGGGGATATTAATGCAGAACGTCTTGCGGTACTTGGAATGTATCATGACGTGACAGAGATAATTACAGGGGATATGCCAACGCCTGTTAAGTATTACAGTCCATATATAAGAAATGCGTATAAAGAAGTCGAGCAGGTGGCTAATGAGCAGATGTTATCAGGACTTCCAGAAGTTCTAAGGGCAAGATATGAAGGGCTTCTTTTAGAAACAGAAAATGAAGCAGGATTATGGGAGTATGTTAAAGCAGCTGACAGAATTTCAGCTTATATAAAGTGTATAGAGGAAAAGAAAATGGGAAATTGCGATTTTCTTGAGGCAGAAAAGACAATATATAATTCTATTAGGGATATGAAGATAAAAGAAGCTGATTATTATATGAAAGAATATATACCAGCATTTTTTAAGACTTTAGATGAGTCGAAATAGCTATGGTTTATAAATGATAGCGTTAATATCAAAAATCTATCTGTCAGATAGTGAAAAATAGTATAAAGAATGGAGTGATGATATGGGAAAATCCGTATATATAGCGGAAAAACCGAGTGTTGCACAGGAATTTGCCAAGGCACTGCATACGGATTTTAAAAGAAAAGATGGTTATCTTGAGGCGGATAATCATATAGTTACATGGTGTGTTGGACATCTTGTTACAATGAGTTATCCGGATGCCTATGATGAGAAATTGAAAAGGTGGAGTTTTGATACACTTCCATTTATTCCACAGACTTTTAAATATGAAGTTATTCCAGCTGTTCAGAAGCAGTTTGATATAGTAAAAGGCATTTTAAACAGAGCTGATGTAGATACAATATATGTATGTACCGATTCGGGACGTGAGGGAGAATATATATACAGGCTTGTAAGGCAGGAAGCCAATGTAAAGGACAAGCAGGAAAGGCGGGTATGGATTGATTCCCAGACAGAAGAAGAGATTCTTAAAGGTATTAATACCGCTAAAGATATATCAGAATATGATAATCTAAGTGATGCTGCATACTTAAGAGCAAAAGAAGATTATCTTATGGGTATCAATTTTTCGAGGGTTCTTACATTAAAATATGGAAGAAATATTGCCAATTATCTTCATCTTGACAGGGCAGTTGTGTCTGTTGGGCGTGTTATGACCTGTGTTCTGGGAATGGTTGTAAGAAGGGAAAGAGAGATAAGAAGCTTTGTCAAGACACCATTCTACAGGGTTATTGGAACAGCGGATATTAATGAGCATACATTTGATGCCGAGTGGAGAGTGTGTGAGGCAAGCAGATATTATAATACACCATATCTATATAAGGATAATGGGTTTAAGGATAAGGATAAAGCAAGGGAGCTTGTGGATATTTTATCAGAACCACTCCCTGCAGAGGGCGTTGTAAAGGAAGCTTCAAGGAAAAAGGAAACAAAAAATCCTCCGTTATTGTATAATCTTGCAGAAATACAGAACGAATGTAGTAAATTATTCAAGATAAGTCCTGACCAGACACTTAATATAATTCAGGAATTATATGAAAAAAAGCTTGTTACATATCCAAGAACAGATGCGAGAGTGCTATCAACTGCTGTCTGTAAGGAAATATACAAGAATATAGGAGGCTTAAGAAATTATGCACCAGCCAAAGAGTATGCACAGCAGATATTAGATAGTAATATGTACAAAGGAATAGAGAAGACGAGGTATTGCAATGATAAAGCAATAACTGACCATTATGCCATTATTCCTACAGGACAGGGATTTGGAAGTTTATCATCGTTATCATCAACTGCACAGAAGACATATGAGATAATTGTCAGAAGATTTCTGAGCATATTCTATCCAGCGGCTATATACCAGAAGGTGAGCATTACCTCAGTTGTAAAAGATGAACAGTTTTATGCTACATTTAAAGTGCTTGTAGATGAGGGCTACCTTAAGGTTGCGAAGAATTCATTCGGAAGGAATAAGATGGCAGATACAGATAAAAATCAAGATGACCAGGAAAATGCGGATACATCACTGATAGAAAGTCTTAAAAGCTTAAAAAAGGGTTCACCGATATCATTTAAGGAATTTAATATAAAGGAAGGTGAAACATCGCCGCCAAAGCGTTACAATTCGGGTTCAATTATTCTTGCTATGGAAAATGCAGGGCAGTTAATAGAAGATGAAGAATTAAGGGCACAGATAAAGGGAAGCGGAATAGGTACGAGTGCGACAAGAGCGGAGATACTTAAAAAGCTTAACGCCAACCAATATATTTTCACTAATACCAAGACCCAGATAATAACACCTACCCTGCTTGGTGAAATAATATACGATGTTGTCGATAATTCTATTAAGCAGTTGTTAAATCCTGAACTTACAGCAAGCTGGGAAAAGGGGCTTACATATGTTGCTGAGGGAAGCATAACTGCCGACGAATATATGCAGAAGCTGTCAGGCTTTGTTGGAAGAAGAACATTAGCGGTTAAAGACCTGCGTAATCAGGCACAGCTTGTTACATTATTTAATGAAACTGCAATTAATTATAAATAAGGAGGAAAGTTATGAACGAACAGATTACAATCAAAGAGTTATTTAGTCTTGATAAGACTATAGCCACAGGAATATTCGAAGGTGCTGTGTATCCCTGGGAGGTATTATCAAAGATTGGTGATTATATTGTTGAACTTGGTAATTCACTTCCGCAAAAGGAATATTACAAGAGAGGTGATAACATATGGATACATAAGGAAGCAACAGTATTTGACTCGGCTTATATAGCAGGTCCTGCTATTATATGCAAAGGTGCAGAAGTAAGGCATTGTGCATTTATAAGAGGAAAGGCTGTTGTTGGAGAAAATGCAGTTGTTGGTAATTCAACAGAGTTAAAAAATGTCATATTATTCGATAATGTGCAGGTTCCTCATTATAATTATGTGGGAGATTCAATATTGGGCTATAAGGCACATATGGGTGCAGGTTCAATTACATCTAATGTAAAGTCTGACAAGAAGCTTATTACAATAAAAGGACCAGACGGAAATATAGACACTGGAATTAAGAAAATAGGAGCATTTCTTGGTGATAACGTTGAGATTGGATGTGGTAGTGTGCTTAATCCAGGTACTATAATTGGAAGGAATAGTAATATATATCCGCTTTCAAGTGTCAGAGGTTGTATTAAATCGGGTTCAATCTATAAAAATAGGGCAGAAGTGGTTGAAAAATATTAAGAGTATATGTTATTATGTCAAAAGTATAAATGTGAACACAATGTGAACATTTATAAAATAATAAAAAAATAAGGTGAGGTAAAGATATGAAAGCTTTTAAGGGAATTGGTTTCCAATTGGTATTATCGTTTGCCGTTGCAGTATGCGTTGCAATAATTCTTGTATCGCTTGGTTCTATCAGGATAACTAAGACATCGATAAATGCAAATACAGAAGTGACAAGTGAGCAGACATTAGATAATGTTCAAGAGGGATTTACAACATATTTAAAGACTTTGTCACAGCCAGTCGACCTTCTTACACGTAAGAATGAGATTAAGCATTTGGAAGATCAGGGAAATCTTGATGATAATGTTAAGGCAATAAAAGATTCGTTAGTTGCATCTGTTAGGGTGACTAATGGAGCACAGCTAGCTTTCTTTACAACTAAGACAGGTTTAAGAGTTGATGGATGGGCAGAGATTAACCCAGAGACAGGTAAGGCATCTAATAAGGGAGGTCTTACAAGAGGCGTTAACGATACAAGCAAGAGCTGGTATCAGGCAGCTATAGGTTCTAAGGCAAGAAATACTATATATTCACAGTTCTCAGATCCATATGTTGATTCATCATCAGGAAAGACTATATTTACAGTTTCACAGGAGATTAAATATACAGATGGTTCTAACTATGGTGCCGTAGGTCTTAATATTGATTTCTCAGAAGTTGAGGATTATGTAAGAAATATAGGACTTCTTAATACAGGATATGTAATACTTGTTAATAAAGATGGAAAGATTCTTGTAGATAATGATAAGAATACTAATGTCCAGAATAATGTAACATCACTTGAGTGCTGGAATACAATTAAGAATCTTTCGGAAGACAAGTATGACACAACATTTTCTTTCGATGAAAAGATTAATGGTGAGTCAGTACATATTGTAACTTCAAAGGATGCTGTTACAGGCTGGACACTTATGGGATTTATCGGTGAATCAGAGACACAGGCAGTTGTTAATAAGATTGCACAGACAACAATTGAACTTGCTATTATTGCAATTATAATTGGTATTGTTATAGCTTTAATTATAACAAGAGCGGTTACTAAGGAACTTAAGACACTTAATAGTGCTATGGATATGATGGCTAATGGTAAGCTTACATATAGAATTAATGTAAAGAGCAAGAATGAGCTTGGTCAGGCAGAGGCTAACTACAATGTTATGGCAGACCAGATATCATCACTTATTAAGGGTGTTGAAGAAAAGTCTGGTGTACTTATAACTGCTTCACAGAAGATTTCAAATGTAAGTGAATCAACAACAGAGACAGTGAATCAGGTATCAGAGGCTATCCAGAGCGTATCAATCGGAGCTTCAGGACAGGCAGAGAGTACACAGAAGGCAACTTCTGAGGTTGAATTACTTGCTTCTAAGCTTCACGAAACAAAGGCTTATGTAAGCGATATTAATGATATGTCAGTTGAAACTAAGCAGCTTAGTGATCAGGGTCTTACAATTGTTGATGATCTTATTGAAAAGGGCGAAAAGTCAAAGGATAATTCAAGATTTTCTAAGAACGTAGTTAATGAGATGATTGAAAGTATCAATAAGATTAATTTCATATCAGATGCTATTACTGAGATCACAGAACAGACTAACTTACTTTCTCTTAATGCAAGTATTGAAGCTGCAAGAGCAGGTGAGAGTGGAAGAGGTTTTGCAGTAGTTGCTGACGAGATCAGAAAGCTTGCAGAACAGTCACAGTCATCTACAGATGAGATTAAGCAGATTGTTAAGGAAATAAGTGCTAAATCAGTAGTTGCAGAAAAGACTATGGATGAAAGCGTTGATATAATTGATGAACAGAATAAGTCAATTAATGATGCCAAAGAATTATTTGGACATATATCAGATGCTGTTAATGCATTAAAGGAAGGTCTTGATAATATAGCCTCTCTTAATGAGCAGATGGATGCAAGCCGTGAAAATGTTGTTAAGAGTATGGAAGATGTAGCTTCTGTATCTACAGAAACAGCAGCTGCTTCAGAAGAAGTATCTGCATCGGCAGAAGAAGTTAATGCAACTATGCATACACTTAACCAGTTTACAGTTGAACTTGATGAAATTGCTACTCATTTAACAGAAGCAATTAACAGATTTGAGCTTTAATTACATTTTCCGATAAATTTTGATATTTTTTACACAATCATAATTGACTTACGCAGTATGATGTGAGAAAATAATGCAAGGATAAAGGGGTTCGGTTATGTCCGGATCCCTTATATAACGAAAGGAGTAATAAGATGATTTATACACAGGAAGTTGAAAACATGTGTCCAGTAGCACAGGGCGTTCATCATGGCGCTGCTCCAGTTCCTACAGAAGGAAAGTGGGTACAGAATAAGGAAGTTAAGAATATTTCAGGTTTTACACATGGTGTTGGCTGGTGTGCTCCTCAGCAGGGTGCATGTAAGCTTACATTAAATGTTAAGGAAGGTATTATTCAGGAAGCTTTAGTTGAAACAATCGGATGTTCAGGTATGACACATTCAGCAGCTATGGCCGCTGAAATCTTACCAGGCTTAACAGTTATGGAAGCTTTAAATACAGACTTAGTATGTGATGCTATTAATACAGCTATGAGAGAATTATTCTTACAGATTGTATATGGCAGAACACAGAGTGCTTTCTCAGAAGGCGGTTTAGCAGTTGGTGCTGGTCTTGAGGATCTTGGTAAGGGACTTCGTTCACAGGTTGGTACTATGTATGGTACTCTTGCAAAGGGACCACGTTACTTAGAGATGGCAGAGGGATATGTAACAGGTATCGCTCTTGATAAGGATGATCAGATTATTGGTTATAAGTTCGTTAACCTTGGTAAGATGACAGACTTCATTAAGAAGGGTGATGATCCTAACACAGCATATGAGAAGGCAGCTGGACAGTATGGCCGTGTTGCTGATGCAGTTAAGATTATTGATCCTAGAACAGATGAAGAGGTTAAGTAAGGAGGACGAATATAATGGCATTATTTGAATCATATGAGAGAAGAATTGACCAGATCAACGCTGTGCTTAACAGCTATGGTATCTCATCTATAGAAGAAGCTGAGAAGATTACTAAAGATGCTGGTTTAGACGTATATAACATGGTAAAGGGCATTCAGCCTATCTGCTTCGAGAACGCTTGCTGGGCTTATATTGTCGGTGCAGCTATCGCAATCAAGAAGGGTGCTAGAAAGGCTTCAGAAGCTGCTGCAGCTATCGGTGAAGGTCTTCAGGCATTCTGTATTCCAGGTTCAGTTGCTGACCAGAGAAAGGTTGGTCTTGGACATGGTAACCTTGGTAAGATGCTTCTTGAAGAAGATACAGAGTGTTTCGCTTTCTTAGCAGGTCACGAATCATTCGCTGCTGCTGAAGGTGCTATTGGTATCGCAGAGAAGGCTAACAAGGTTAGACAGAAACCTCTTAGAGTTATTCTTAACGGTCTTGGTAAGGATGCTGCTAAGATTATCTCAAGAATTAACGGATTCACATTCGTTGAGACAGAGATGGATTATGCTACAGGCGAAGTTAAGGAAATCGAAAGAATTGCATATTCTGACGGACTTCGTTCTAAGGTTAACTGCTATGGTGCTAATGATGTAACAGAAGGTGTTGCAATTATGTGGAAGGAGAATGTTGATATCTCTATCACAGGTAACTCAACTAACCCTACAAGATTCCAGCATCCAGTTGCAGGTACATACAAGAAGGAAAGACTTGAAGCTGGCAAGAAGTACTTCTCAGTAGCTTCAGGTGGTGGTACAGGTCGTACACTTCACCCAGATAATATGGCAGCAGGTCCTGCTTCTTATGGTATGACAGATACTATGGGACGTATGCACTCAGATGCACAGTTCGCTGGTTCATCTTCAGTTCCTGCCCATGTAGAAATGATGGGTCTTATCGGTATGGGTAACAACCCAATGGTTGGTGCTACAGTTGCTGTTGCTGTTTCTGTACAGCAGGCTGCTGATGAAGGTAAGTTCTAATAGAAAGCTAGCATTTATGCTGTTTAGAGAGCTTTTAGAAAATCTAAAGGCTCTCTTTTTAATATTAATTGTTGGAGGTGGACATCGATAAATGAAATGTCCATCTCTTTTTTTATTAAATGTCTTGTCTTGCTGCTGGAAATGTAGTATATTAACAATAGTTTCTTGAACGACAACTAAATATTTTTGCGTGATAAGCAGCTTATAATGGAATGTGTGCTGCTTTTATCAGATGAATGGAGGAATTGTTATGAAGAGTATATATTTGCTCAAAGAAGATTTTAAGAATTTTCCAATAGGAGAGTTCCCATATGATAAGAATCATTCTGCAATGGGAGAGTATCATTTTGTGCAATATCCAGGGTATTATGGAAAATGGTATGACCCAGTGTGTAATTACAGATATAACGGACAGGGTGCTTCATGGGTTATTACGGAGTATTGTGGGAAGCATTATATGGAGCAGATGAGACTTCATAATACAGAGCCACATAGAACTTTTCCGACACTTGAAACAGGGGACAGATTTTGGAAAGATTATGATATAGAGGCAAGTGTCAGAATGTTTAACACTAAATGGGGAAATGCCGGTATTGGTTTCTGTGCACAGAATTCGCTTAATATGCTTGTATTTATGTTTGAGGATAAGCAGGTAAAGCTTGTTTACCGCCATAAAGAAAATGTTGAAGAGCTTGAAAGTAAAGCATTTGATTATAATAGTGACGATACATATATATTAAATGTAAGTGTTAACGGCAGTCATGTTGAGTGCTATGTTAATGGCACTAAATATATAGATATTGATACAGTTTATGCTGTACAGGGAGGAAAGGCAGCAATTACGGCTACTATACCAGCGGCATTTGGCTACATCAATGTCAATGTAGATGAGGATACAGATGCAGGCATTAAAGCCGACAGGGAAGCATATAAGAATAAGTGCAAAGAAGCACAGAGCAGGTATCCTCATATGAAGCTTGTTAAGAAAATAGACCTTAAAGGCTGTGGAACAGGAAGACAGGTACGTTTCGGACATCTGCTTGGTAATGGAGAGTATCAGATGGTGCTTGCCCAGTGTCAGAAAAGAGTCAACAGAGATGCATATGGAACTATAAGCTGTCTTACAGCTATGGATTTGGATGGTAATATATTATGGCAGTATGGTGAACCTACAGATAATATGGAGATAGGAAATATATCTGCTGATATGCCAATGCAGATATATGATATTGATGGTGATGGATACGATGAGGTTATAACTGCCAAGAATTTCGAGGTGCTTATACTTGACGGAAAGACAGGAAATGTTAAGAAAAGAGCAAAGACACCATTATCGACAATGGAAGAAGATGGCACGATTATAGGTGTTCCTGATGGAGAATATGCATTTGACAGAATTAACCCTGATGGAATGAGGATATGCAATTTCAGAGGACTTGACAAGCCAAGGGATATTCTTATTAAGGACAGATATTGCAGGGTATATGCGTTAAATGATAACCTTGAAGTTATGTGGCATTTTCAGAGTGATAAGAATACAGGACATTTTCCATTTGCAATTGACATTAATGGTGATGGCTATGATGAACTGCTGGTTGGCTATAATATGCTTGATTGTAATGGAAAGAAGATGTGGACTATGCCGTTTAAGGTAGACCACATTGATGAAATTGTACCAGGAAGATTTGAAACAGGCCCTAATAAAGGGAAAAAATTCTTTGCGTGTGTTGCAGGTACACAAGGTTTTATTCTTTGTGACTTTGAAGGTAATATTTTAAAACAGGACGGAATTGGACACGCACAGAGAGTGAGTCTTGCTAATTACTGTCCGGATAAAGAAGGATATGAGATGGCTGTAGTTAATTTCTGGGGACATCAGGGCATTATATATTTCTACGACAGTGAAGGCAATGATATGTGGGAAATGGAGAATGAGCTTAATGGTAATCTTCTTACACCGGTTAACTGGACAGGTGATGGACAGGATTTCATACTTCTTAATGCAGATGTTAAGAGAGGTGGAATGATAGATGGTAATGGAATACAGGTTGTAAAGTTCCCTGATGACGGACACCCAACTCTTTGCACGGAGGCGGTTAATCTTTTAGGTGATGCAAGAGATGAAATTGTAACGTGGGATTATAATTATATGTATATATACACGCAGGATGATGAGCCGATGGAAAATGCTTACAAGCCATATAAGTATCCGGACTACAATGCTTCCAATTACAGAGGTGAGTATTCATATAGGGAATTATTCTGGTAGAAAGATGATAAATAAACAAGACATCATATATTGATTATAATAGTTGATAGAATATTAATGATGTAAGGGTTAAAAGAAATTTTAACACTTATTGCGGTGTTCGGATTGCTGCATTGCCATGCAATCCGAACAATCCGCTAACACCCCAGACTTCAATAAAAAACATATTCTACGACTTTTTATTCCGGAATATTGCATATATTTAATAATATGTTATAATACTAAAAGAATATATGATTATTTAATATTGGGGAGGTTGATATAAGTGCTTGCAACAAAGATTGTGAGTGAGGATGGTATAAGTTATAATCTTACACCACTGGGATATGTAGTGCTGATAGCAGTAGTTATTGTTGTGCTGGCTGTTGGTTTTATAGTAAAGGATAAGAAGACACACAGCGTAAAGAGGCTTGTGACATCAGCTATGGCTATTGCACTCGCTACGCTAACTTCGTTTATTACTATATTTAAGATGCCTATGGGAGGTTCAGTAACACTTTTTAGTATGCTGTTTATCGTGCTTATAGGATACTGGTATGGAATAAGTGCAGGTATGACAGCTTCAATAGCGTATGGAGTATTACAGCTTATTGTTAATCCATATATTATCAGTCTGCCACAGATGTTTCTTGACTATATCTTTGCATTTGGTGCGTTAGGATTATCAGGAATATTTGCTAATTCCAAGAATGGGTTGGTTAAAGGTTATATAGCAGGAATTGCTGGAAGATTCTTCTTCTCATTCTTATCAGGCTGGATATTCTTTGCGGTGTATACACCGGAATTCTTTAATAGTGCTGTATTATATTCGTTAGCATATAATGCGGCATATATAGGTGCAGAAGGAATTATTACAATAATTGTAATTATGCTTCCACCGGTAAAGAAAGCTATTTTATATGTTAAACAGACAAGCAATGAATAGCCTTTTTATAGTAATGGTATGTTTATATTAAGGAGATGTTGTAATCGTGAATAATGAACTTACTCCAAGTGATATCAAGAAAATGGAAGATGAGATCGAATACAGGGTTCATATTGTGAGGAAAAAAGCTCTTGATGATGTTAAAGAAGCAAGGGCACAGGGCGATTTGAGTGAGAATTTTGAGTATTATGCCGCCAAGAAGTTCAAAAATCAGAATGAGAGCAGAATAAGATATCTTCAGCGAATGATTAAGACAGCAACGGTAATATCAGAAGAGTCGGCAGATGATGAGGCTGGTGTTAATAATACAGTTGAAGTTAAATATGAGGACGATGGTTCTACAGAGAAGATTAAGCTTGTGACAACGGTAAGAGGTGACTCTCTTGAAGGACTTATAAGTATTGAATCGCCTCTTGGCAAGGCAATACTTGGACACAAGGCTGGAGATAGGGTAGAAGTGGTCGTCAACAGTAATATAAGCTATTGGATTGAGATTTTATCTATTGAGAACACAGATGATTCAGGGGATAAGATTATGAGCTTCTAAGAAAGGTGGATAATCATTAGCAGAACAGATATACATTTAAGTGAAGCACAGAATAGAGCAATACATTTTAAAGATGGACCTGCACTTGTTATTGCAGGTCCGGGTTCGGGAAAGACCACAGTTATAGTTAACAGAGTATATAACCTTATTATTAAGCATAATATCAAGCCGTCATCAATACTGGTTATAACTTTTACCAAAGCGGCGGCGGTGTCTATGAAAGAAAGGTTTATGTCTTTAGAAGGAAGTCTTAATGTGCCAGTTACATTTGGTACATTTCATGCGGTGTTTTTTACGATACTGCGTCACGCATATAATTATTCAGTTAATTCCATTATTACGAGAGATTTACAATATAATTTTATCAGGGACAAGCTTATAAGCTTTGAACTTGAATATTCAGATGAAAATGAAACGGTAAACAGCATTTTATCACAGATAAGCAAGGTAAAGAATGATTGTCTTAATATAGATGAGTATATCAGTACAGCCTGTCCCGACGAAACATTCAGGATAATATATAAAGAATATGGGAAAATGCTTATATCAAGAAGGCTTATAGATTATGATGATATGGTAGTTCTGTGCAATGAGCTTCTTACACAGAGGGCTGATTATAAAGCTGCGTGGCAGGATAAATACAAGTATATTCTTATTGATGAATTTCAGGATATTAATAAAATGCAGTTTGACACAATTAAATTGATTGCAGGGGAAAGTGCGAATATATTTGCTGTTGGAGATGATGATCAGAGTATATATGGATTTAGAGGCTCTAAGCCTGATATTATGCTTGCATTTAAAGATTATTATAGTAATGCAAAAATAATAAATCTGAATGTCAATTACAGGTGTACTGATAATATTGTTAAAGCAGCACGAAGTCTTATTGGTAATAATTCTCTACGATATTACAAAAATATCAAATCAGCAGGTATGGTAGGAGAATGTATACAGGTACAGGGAGCAAAAGATATACATAGTCTTAAGAAAATGCTTTCGGATAATATAAAGAAGTTGATAGAAGATGGCATTGAACCATCAGATATTGCTGTTATATCAAGAACCAACAGTATTAATGGTATATATTATTCCAGACTTATTGATGATGGAATTCCCTGCATTTCGGTGATGAAACAGGAGAATATATATGATTACTGGGCTGTTAAGGATATGCTTGCATATATTAAGGTGTCAAAGGGAAAATGTAAAAGAGAGGATATCTTAAGGATTGTCAATAAACCATTAAGATATATAAAAAGGACATTTATAAAAGAACCTTTTAGTTATGAACAGCTAAGAGCTTCTTATGAGAATAATGCTGAAATGATAAATATAATCAATGATTGGCAGTTTGATATGAATATAATTAAAAATATGTCGCCATATGCGGCGGTTAATTATATAATTAAAGGTATTGGTTATGAAGAATATTATAAGGAATATATATTAACGCATAGGATTAACGGGACAGAAGCTTACGATAAGATTGAAGAATTCAAAGAAATGGCAAAGAAGTTTGACACAATAGATAACTGGCTGGAATATATTAATAACAATAATATAAGTATGAATAATTCTAAAAATGCAGCATTAGTTGAGAATATAAAGGCTTCTAAAAATTCTTATCCGCAAGATAACGATAATGCAGTACATTTTCATACAATGCATAGTTGTAAAGGACTTGAGTACAAAGTAGTATTTATTATGGACGTGGTTGAGGGGATAATTCCTTATAATAAAGCTGTGCTTGATTATGAGATAGAAGAGGAGAGAAGGCTTATGTATGTTGCGATGACAAGGGCAAAAGAAAAGTTGTATCTGTTATATGCTAAAAGCAGATATAACAAGGATACAACCATTTCAAGATTTGTTACTGAGATAGATGACCATTATGTTGATTATTCGTTCTCAGAGTCTTCCTGTTCGTAGAGTTCTTCATATTCCATAGCATCAAGTTCTTCGTCAAATGCATCTGATACGATTTCATATTCTTCATCAGAGTCGATATTTTCAAGAACTGGCTCGTTGTTGCTGTCAAGAGAAAATCTGTATAAGTATACTTCACTTTCTTCTTCATCAATATCTGCAATAGGTAAAAGTGCAATATAGTTCTTATCTCCTGCTGGGAAAGTACGGATTATTGCACACTCTAACTCAGTGCCATCATCTAATGATAATGTTACTGTTGAATATTCAGAGTTGTTATTAAAATCTTTATTATCTGACATAAGTGCCTCCATTAAATATAGTCATTAACATACAATAAGAACTTTACCATATAAGTAGTATAAAAAGCAAACATTATAATAGAAAAATTAAGAAGACACACGATAAAAAGTTAAGAAAAATAATAAAAAACTATAAAAAAACATAAAATCAGGGGTTGTCAATTTATAAAAAAAGGTGTATATTACATATAAATTAATAAATTAAGTCAAAGGGGACAATTCAGGCATACAAGGCTCGGGTTGTCTCTTTTTTGATGTTAAGAAAGCAATGCCACAGATTAATGGAGGACAACTATGGACAAAATTGATAAGAAATTAATTACATTACTTCAGAATAATGCGAGAATGCCACTTAAGGCATTGGCTGAAAATGTGTTTTTATCATCACCAGCAGTTTCAGCAAGAATAGAAAGACTTGAGAAAGAAGAAATAATAGAAGGCTATGGGGTTAAGATTAACCAGATTAAATTAGGCTATCATATAACAGCATTTATTAATCTTGAGGTTGCACCTGTACAGAAGCCGGAGTTCTATCCATTTATCAAAACCTGCCCTAATGTAGTTGAATGTAACTGTGTTACAGGTAATTATTCAATGCTTCTTAAGGTTGTATTTCCAAGTACAATGGAGCTTGATACATTTATCGGACAGTTACAGAAGTTCGGAAGGACAAGTACACAGATAGTATTCTCAACTCCTGTTGCACCAAGAGGAATTGATGTTAATCAGGAGCTTCCGGGAGAAGAACCACAGGCATAAGTATAATAAAATTTGGTAAAATTTTATGCAAGAAAGCCACAGGTGTTATTGATACATCTGTGGTTTTTTGGTACTATATTAATATGTGAAATGAGGTAAGGCACAGAATATATAATTAAAGAAAAGGCGGGGTAATTAAATGCAGATAACAGACATATTAGATAATGTTTCAAAGGTTATAGTCGGTAAAGAGGAAGTTACAAAAAAAGTAATTACAAGCATACTTGCAGGTGGACATATTCTTTTGGAAGATGTTCCGGGTATGGGTAAGACAATGCTTGCCAAGACATTAGCAAAAAGTATTGACTGCGATTTTGGAAGAGTGCAGTTCACACCGGATCTGCTTCCATCAGATATAACAGGAATACATATATATAACCAGAAGAGTGAAGATTTTGTATTAAAGAAAGGACCTGTATTTGCGAATATCATTCTTGCTGATGAAATTAACAGGGCTACACCAAGAACACAGTCAGCATTGCTTGAGTGTATGGAAGAACATCAGGTTACTATAGATGGTGATACATTACAGTTAGATGAACCATTTATTGTAATAGCCACAGAGAATCCAATAGAAACAGCAGGAACATATCCGCTTCCAGAAGCACAGCTTGACAGATTTCTTATGAAGCTTGAAATGGGATATCCGGATAAGGAAGAGGAGATTACAATACTTAACCGTTTTCTTAAGGATAATCCAATAGAAGATATTTCTAATGTATGTTCCAAAGAAGATATTAAAGCTATGAAGAATGAGGTTAAGAATATATATATTCATCCTTCGCTTATAGAATATATTGTAAAGCTTGCAGAAGTTACACGTAATATGGGAAGTGTTGCAATAGGAATAAGCCCAAGAGGTTCAATAGCTATGGTTAATGCAGCAAGAGCATACGCTTATGTTAATGGACGTAATTATGTTGTTCCATCAGATATTAAAGAGCTTGCTTTATGCGTATGGGGACACAGACTTGTATTTAATACAGGAATAGTTGTTAAGGAGAACAGGGAACAGGCAATAAATGAGGCATTATCACAGGTAGAGGTGCCTACTGAAGAATGGAGCAATAGATGAATATAATATTAATGCTTATAGGTGTTGTTATTGTATACAACATATTGAGGATTACCTACAGGGATAACTGGAGCAGGAATTTATCGGTTGATGTTACATTTTCCAGCAATACAGCTACAAAAGGTGATACTATCAAGATGGTGGAGACAGTAACTAATGCTAAGAGAATGCCACTGCCTTGTGTTAATATTAAATTCAGCATAGACAAGAATCTGGTGTTTGGGCAGGAGGATAATAATTCCAGAATTACAGATAAGACTTACCGCAACGATGTATTTTCACTTCTTTCTAACCAGAGGGTAACACGAAAGATAGATGTATTGTGTGCCAGAAGGGGTGTATATAGATTAGAAGCCATTGAAACTGTATTTGCAGGTGCTTTTATGAACGATATTATGATTAATAATAAAAATGTTAATCATATGATTACAGTATATCCCAAGCCAGAAAATGTTAATAATCTTTTACAGGTCAATAACAGTATTTTAGGTGAGCTTGAAAGAAGAAAATATCTGTTAGAGGATAAGTTCGTATTTGCAGGAATAAGGGATTACCAGTCTTATGACAGCATAAGGGATGTTAATTGGAATGCCAGTGCAAGAACGGGAAAGCTTATGGTTAATCAGTATAATGAAACAGTGAGCCGTAATGTATGTATCCTGCTTAATCTTGAAAGCGAGGGCGTTCTTATGCAGGAAGATGTTATTGAACAGGCAATATCAATAGCGGCAGGTCTGGCTCAGCTTCTTATAGGAAAGGGCATCAATGTATCTGTAACATCTAATGGCTGTGATATTGATACTAAGGAGCAGACAGTGATAGAGGCTGGAAGCGGACTGTCACATTTTGGACGTATCAACACGGCATTTGCAAGAATAGATCTGAAGCTTCCTATGCAGGAATTCAGCATTATTCTTGATAATATGCAGGAATATAATAATAAGAACCAAAGGCAGGATTCGGTGTATGTTCTTATATCAGCTAACAAGCACGGAAAATTAAAGCTTTCAGCAGAAAGACTTATGTCTAAACAACAGAATAAAATATGGATTGTTCCGTGTGTTGTATCAGGCAATGGAAGCCTGTATCTGGAAAAGCTTGATTAGAATGTATAAGCAGTGTGGGAATGGAGAGTAAGATGCAGATAAGACATCTAAGAAATAGTAAAATCATAACGGAAATACTTATATTGTGTGTTGCGTACATATCAATGGCGGCGGGAGTGTATATAGGAATTGCCGGTAATGACACATCTAAGGCATATTATAGCCTTATTGTAATAATTCCAGCTATAGTTACATATTTTTCAAGAAAATATATTAAAAGTTATCCATTATTTATGGTGATTAATCTTGTGTTCGTTGTTATAGCGGCATTGCTTGCGGACACAGATCTGGAGTTTGCAGGTTATGTGATATGCGCAGCGGCAATATCTGGACACTCAATAAGGTTAAAGAATCTATATGTAAACAAGAAGCAATATGAGCGAGTTCAGGAAAATATATATGATGAAACTGGTAAGAGCAAGGATGATATGCTGATTGCTGTTAATGCGAGTGAGAAGCTTCATATAGCATATGGAATATTTATGATAGGCTTTTATATATTAGGAGGTATTGAAGGTAATTCTGTGCTTATGGAAATACAGGCATTTTTATTTGTTATGTTTGTATTATGCCAGTTCGTATATAATCAGGTAAGCAGGCTGTATGAGGTGTTCGTATTTAATGAAGGTAAATCAGAATTCCCGGCCAGAAGAATTATGGGAATTAATGTGCTTATAATGATTGTGTTCGGACTGCTTCTGGTATTTGGCATGCTTATATTCTATCACGGAAGATATGGCAATATATTCTCTATGATTGGAATGGCATTGCTTGCAATTATTAAATGGATATTAAAACTGTTATTAATGCTCCGCGGAGATGATGATACAGTAATGGACGATTATATAGAAGAAACGACAACTTCCCCTGAACCAGTAGAGGATGAGATGGATGTTATGGTTAATAATGCGGCTGGTAATGCTCTTATGGAGGTGGTTGCAATATTCCTTATAATCGGAGTGATTATATTAATAATAGTGACAATAGTCAGATATGCTTCCAGGTTCAGAAAGTCATTAGATAATGATAAAGATGAAGTGGAATATATTAATAATGACGAGGAAAAGGAATATAAAGTAAAGAAAAGTGTTAAGGTTAAGGATACTAAAGATAAAGCCAATATACGGTACAGAAAGCTTTATAAGAAATATGCCAAGTCCAAAAAGGTTGTCACAAAGTCTAAGTTGGCAGGTGCAAAGGTTGATTCGCATATGATGCCGGAAGAGATTACGAGCAAACTGATAACTGATGATGAAGCAAAAGCACGAAGAATAACAGATGACTATGAGAAAGCGAGATATTCTAATGGTGAAGTATCAGAGGAAGATATAAGTTTTCTTAAGAACTTCAAATGATTTTAATACATAGCTCAAATATATAACTGGACTTAATATTGTAATACATAATTTGATTTAATATTGCAATACATAATTTGATTTAATATTGCATTTAATATTGCAATACATAATTGAAAATTCTATTGACATTTTAAATTATATGCGTTATCATTTCAATAATTGATAATAAGTAAATGCAATGAAGAGGAATATTAGATAAGGACCAGCTTCAGAGAACTGTCGGAAGGTGCGAGACAGTGAAAGGAACTTATTGAACTCACCTTGGAGCTGCTACCCGAAATTATATCAGCAGGATATAAGAGTAGACGTAGACGGAAGCCAACCGTTATAGTGGACAGAATATAATGCAATATGCACGTATTCGGTGAGAGCGCAATTATTAATTGCGAATAAGAGTGGTAACGCGTGAGATTATATCTTTCGTCTCTTAGAGGTTAAGGCCTCTGGAGATGAAAGATTTTTTTGTATAATTTACTTATTATGCTAATATAATTAATATATCAGGAGGATAATGCAATGTTTGATTACAGACAGTATAAGAGAGGTTATTTTATGCCACCGGTTGAGTGTAACGACTGGGTAAAGAAGGAGTATATTGACAAAGCACCAGTATGGTGTTCAGTGGATTTAAGAGATGGTAATCAGGCTTTAGTTGAGCCTATGAGTCTTGATGAAAAGCTTGAATTCTTTAATAAGCTTATTAAGGTTGGATTTAAGGAAATTGAGATTGGTTTCCCGGCAGCATCAGAGACAGAGTATGAGCTTTGCCGTACACTTATTGAGAAGAATATGATTCCTGATGATGTTACAATTCAGGTGCTTACACAGGCAAGACCGCATATTATTAAGAAGACTTTTGAAGCTGTAAAGGGTGCACCAAGAGCGATTGTACATGTATACAATTCAACATCTCTTGCACAAAGAGAGCAGGTATTCAGAAAGTCTAAAGAAGAAATCAAACAGATTGCAATTGAGGGCGCTAAGCTTCTTAAAGAACTTGCAGAAGCAGATGGCGGTAATTTCCTTTTTGAATATAGTCCTGAAAGCTTTACAGGAACAGAGCCAGAATACGCACTTGAAGTGTGTAATGCAGTTATAGATATATGGCAGCCAACACCTGATAAGAAGTGTATAATTAATCTTCCTGCTACAGTAGAGATGTCACTTCCACATGTATTTGCAAGTCAGGTTGAATATATGAGCAAGAATCTTCATAATCGAGAAAATGTAGTTGTATCACTTCATCCACATAATGACAGAGGAACAGGCGTTGCAGATGCAGAGCTTGGTATGCTTGCAGGTGCAGACAGAATAGAAGGTACATTATTTGGCAATGGTGAGAGAACTGGTAATGTGGATATTGTTAATCTTGCTATGAATATGTACGCACAGGGCGTTGACCCGGAATTGGATTTTTCTAATATGCCAGAGCTTGCAGAGATGTTTGAACGTCTTACACAGATGAAGATAGATGACAGACACCCATATTGTGGTAAGCTTGTATTTGCAGCATTCTCTGGTTCACATCAGGATGCCATATCTAAAGGTATGCACTATAGAATTGAACAGGATCCATCTAAGTGGACAGTTCCATATCTTCCAATTAATCCAGAAGATGTTGGACGTACATATGACTCAGACGTAATCAGAATTAACAGCCAGTCAGGTAAGGGCGGAGTTGCTTATGTTCTTGAGCATAATTATGGAATGATTATTCCAAAGGCTATGAGAGAAGACCTTGGTTATGCTGTTAAAGATGTATCGGATGTTAACCATAAGGAACTTGCAGCAGATGAGGTTCTTGAGATATTTGAGAGGCGTTATAAGAAGTTCACACCGGTATTCAAGATTTCAGAAGTCCATTTCAAGCAGATTGATGGTATCCAGACAGAAGTTACAATTGAGGCTGATGGAAAGACAACAGTAGTAGAAGCGGGTGGTAATGGTCGTCTTGATGCTGTAAGTAATGCACTTTCAAAGCATTTTGGAAAGCCTTGTGATGTAATATGCTATGAGGAACATTCATTAAAGCAGGGTTCTGATTCAAGTGCTATTGCATATGTAGGAATTAAGGGTGATGATGGTAAAGAATACTTTGGCATAGGTATCGACCACGATATCATAAGAGCTTCAATTGATGCGGTAGAATCAGCAATGAACAGAAGTATGACTGAGTAGAGAATAATATCAGTATAAATATTGTATCTGCGTATATGAACATATTTGCAGACATATAATTATGTGCTTCCTTTAAACAGACAGGAGATATAGTACTATTTCCTTCTGTTTACTAAGGAAGCCTTTTTATGTTATAGAATAATTATATTGGAATTTACTATTACATAAAGGGAACAATGTGCCGGTGATATGCACTCGCACGAAGCTGTAGTCAGTTGCAGGCGACCGCGTCCGGTGCGAGAATGTGCTTTGCATATTCTTTTCTATTTTATATTCTTTTTTAGTAATAACTGGATTTTTGACTTACCAGCTGTTATAATCTTATAGTTAATGAATTAATTCTGAAAGGAATGAATATATGAGTAAGATTATTCTTGCATCTGGTTCACCAAGACGCAAAGAACTGCTGGAACAGATAGGAATAGAATTTGATATAATTACGAGTGATGTTGATGAGACAACTTTAATTACACAGCCGGATGAATATGTGAAATATCTATCAAGGATTAAGGCACAGGCTGTATGGGATATGGTAAAAGATGATGATGATTACAGGAATGAAGATGTTGTAGTTATAGGTGCAGATACAATCGTAAGCCATAAGGGACATATTCTTACAAAACCTAAGGATACGGGTAATGCTTTTGATATACTTAAGGAACTGGCTGGTGATTGTCATCAGGTGTATACAGGTGTTACACTTATCAAGAATAATAATGTTGTAAGTAACTTTGCAGAAAAGACAGATGTATACTGTAATGATATTAGTGATAATGAGATAAGAGAATATATAAGTACAGGTGAGCCAATGGATAAAGCAGGGGCTTACGGAATTCAGGGGAGATTTGCAGCATTTATTGGAAAGATAGACGGTGACTATAATAATGTTGTCGGACTTCCGGTTGCAAGGGTATATCAGGAGTTAAAGTTATGGTTAAATTAATTGCAAGTGATCTTGATGGTACAATACTAAGAAAAGGTGCCCAGAGTGTAGAACCATCTACAATTAAAGCGATTGAACAGCTTGTTAATAAAGGAATGTACTTTGCACCTGCCAGCGGAAGGCAGATAGTAAGCCTGAAAAGGCTCTTTGAGCCTGTAAGCGATAAGCTTGTATACATTGCTGAGAATGGAGCATTATGTGAATATAAGGGTGAGGTTATTGCCAAGACACCAATGGATAGAAAGCTTGCTCTTGAGATAATAGAAGATGTATATGAACAGCCTGATTGCGAGGTGCTTATATCAGGCCAGCATACAGCATATATCAAGCCTAAGACAGAAGAATATCATTATAGAATGACCAAGGTTGTTAATTACAAGACTACACTTATAGATAAATTCACAGATGTAGATGAAGATATATTAAAGATTGCGGTATGTGATTTAAGCGGAATTGATAATTCCAAGGAACATTTCTTTAGCAAATGGAATGGCAAAGCTTCGATTACAGTTTCAGGAGATTTATATCTTGATTTTATGGAGAGCAGCGTTACCAAAGGAAAAGCAATGCATCAGCTTCAGCAGTACTTTGGATTGTCAGAAGATGAATGTATGGCATTTGGCGACAATTATAATGATATTGATATGCTTAAGTCAGTAAAATATGCGTATGTTATGGATACAGCATGTGAGGATATCAAGAAATATGCATATGACACAACTGAATGGGTTGAAGGTACACTAAGAAAAGAGTTTAATATATAAGATAATGTTTGTAGAAATGAGGAGTATTATTATGGAAAAACATATGAAAGAATGTGCAAAGGTATTTTTAAGAGATCAGAAGAAGCTTTTTGATGAGCCGGTTGTATATGATTTAGAGGAGGCAGAAGATTTTCTTGAGGAATGCTTTGCACAGTATTGCAGTAATATTAAAGAATTAAGACAGATTATGGACGATGAGGGAATGGATGTATCAGAACTTTCTGATGCAGAGCTTGAGGAACAGCTTGAAGTGTTCAAGCTTGATAATAACGGCGGATATTTCTTCGTAGAGGCATAGTTGGGCTGATATGAGAATAACAATATGCTGTGTAGGCAAAGTAAAGGAAAAGTTCTATTGTCAGGCAATAGATGAGTACAGTAAAAGGTTGTCAAGATACTGCAAGCTTGAGGTAAAAGAGGTGGCAGATGAGAAGACACCTGATAATGCAAGTGATACTGTTAATGATATAATAAAGGCTAAAGAGGGAGAAAGACTTCTTTCGTGCATAAAAGATGAAGCATATGTGATAGCTCTGGCAATTGATGGTAAAATGCTTGATTCTGTACAGTTATCACAGAAAATAGATAATCTTGGAATATCAGGAAAGAGTGATATTGTCTTTGTTATAGGAGGTTCATTAGGGCTTGATAAAAGGGTTCTTGACAGGGCTGATTTCAAGCTTAGTTTTTCGCCTATGACATTTCCACATCAGCTTATGAGAGTAATTCTTCTTGAACAGATATATAGAAGCTACAGAATTATGAAGAATGAACCTTATCACAAATAACCAGAATGGAGAAGTTATGAAAAGAAATAAGAAAAGATTAATAACAGCACTTATCATTATTGTAGCTGTGGCTGCGGTATTAGTATTTATGAAGTTCTTTAATGGTAATTTATTATATATTTCAACTGGTATGGGAAAATCTGTTGTTATGAAGGTTGATGGACAGAAGACTTATACATTTGAGGCAGAAGTATTAATGTCAGATGCTAAGAAACAATATGAAGATATGTTTGGAAGCAGTATATGGACAGAAGATATTGCCGGACAGCCGTTTGAGGAATATATAAAAGAACAGATAAGAGTAAAGCTTATAAGAGTAAGATGTATGAATTCTATGGCTAAAGAAAGAGGAGTAGTTCTTGGAAGAGAAGAAAAGAATGAAACAGCTAAGGCAGCAGAACAGTATTTTGATGGTTTTACAGAAGAACAGAAGAGCCAGTATGATATCACAGAGGATAAGGTTAATCAGATGTTTACTGAATTTGCAATCGCTTCAAAGCTTTACAATGATGTAACTTCACTTATGGATATTGAAGTGAGTTCAGATGATGCAAGAGTAATAAATATACAATATATTGTAACAGACTCAAAGGAAGAAATTGACAAAGCTTATGCAGAATTAAATGAGGGCAATTCATTCTTTGCAATTGCCAAGAAATATAATGCTGACGGCGAATATGAATATGAACTTAGAAGAGGCGAGATGGCTAAAGCATTTGAAGATACAGCTTATTCACTTTCAACAGGCCAGACAAGCGGAATCGTAGAAGCTGACGGAAGATTTTATATAATAAGATGTACGTCAGATAATGATAAAGCGAAGACAGAAGTTAATAAGTCATCAATTCTTGAAAAGAAGAAGTTAGAGGCATTTAATGATAAATTTGAACAATATGAGTCTTCAAAGTATGTTGAAATTAACAAAGATGAATGGAATAAGTTAAAAGTTTCTTCTGCACCATCTTTTAATGTAAGATTTGAGGATTTATTTAATTCAATAACAATTAATTAGAGTAGTACAGGAGTGTAGAATATAATGGCAGCAAAATATGATGCAAATAGTATATCAATTCTTGAAGGTCTTGAAGCTGTAAGAAAAAGACCAGGAATGTATATAGGAAGTGTTGGAACTAAAGGACTTAATCACCTTATATATGAGATAGCTGATAATGCAGTTGATGAACACCTTGCGGGTTACTGTAGCGAGATTACAGTAACCCTTAATAATGATGGAACTGCTACTATTATAGATAATGGACGAGGTATTCCTATAGGAATTCATCCAAAGGCAGGCATACCTGCAGTTGAGGTAGTATTTACAGTGCTTCACGCAGGTGGTAAGTTCGGTGATGGCGGGTATAAGATATCAGGCGGACTTCACGGTGTAGGTGCGTCAGTAGTTAATGCACTCTCAGTTTGGCTTGAAGTAGAGATAAAGGTTGATGGTGGTGTATACAGGCAGCGTTATGAAAGAGGAAAGGCAGTAGCACCACTTGAAAAAGTGGGAACATGCAGAAAGAATGATACAGGAACTAAAGTAACATTTCTTCCTGATGGTGAGATATTTGAAAAGACAAGATTTAAGTCAGATGCAATAAAGAGCAGAATGCACGAGACAACTTATCTTAATCCGGGACTTACAATACATTTTGAGGATAAGAGAAGTGGAAGCGAGGAAAAGATTACATATTCAGAACCAGATGGTATCAAGGCATATGTAAAGGAACTTAACAATGGCAAGGAAGCTGTGACGGATATTATCTATTTTAAGAAGAGTGAAGACGGCATAGAGGTAGAGTGTGCTTTCCAGTATGTTAATGAGTTTGAGGAAAATATTCTTGGTTTTTGTAATAACATATACACTCAGGAGGGGGGAACTCATATTACAGGATTTAAGTCTAAGTTCACTATGATTATTAATCAGTATGCAAGGGAGTTAGGTGTTCTTAAAGAAAAGGATAATAACTTTACCGGTCTTGATGTAAGAAATGGTATGACAGCAATTGTGGCTATCAAGCACCCTGCACCAAGATTTGAAGGCCAGACTAAGACTAAGCTTGATAATCCGGATGCGGGAACAGTTGTAAGTGCGGTTACAAGTGATGAGGTACAGTTATATTTTGATAGAAATCTTGAACAGTTAAAGTCAGTAATAGCCTGTGCCGAAAAGTCTGCAAAGATAAGAAAGGCAGAGGAGAGAACGAAGACTAATCTTTTATCTAAGTCTAAGTTCTCAATAGATTCCAATGGTAAGCTTGCTAACTGTGAGAGCAAGAAGTCAGAGGAATGTGAGGTGTTTATAGTCGAGGGAGATTCTGCGGGTGGTTCAGCCAAGACAGCAAGAAACAGACGTACTCAGGCTATACTTCCAATAAGAGGTAAGATACTTAATGTAGAGAAGGCTTCTATTGATAAGGTGCTTGCTAATGCCGAGATTAAGACTATGATTAACTCATTTGGCTGTGGCTTCCTTGAAGGTTACGGCAATGATTTTGATATAAGCAAGTTAAGATACGATAAGATTATCATTATGACAGATGCCGATGTTGATGGTGCACATATTGATACACTTCTGCTTACATTTTTCTATAGATTTATGCCTGAACTTATTAATCAGGGACATGTGTACATAGCTACACCACCGCTTTACAGGGCTGAACTTAAGAAAGTACCTAAGGCAGACAAAGCTTCTAAGAAGGCAGAAGGAACTAAGACGAAGGTAGATAAGAGCAGGACAGTACAGTATCTTTATGATGATAAAGCACTGGAAAGGTATAAAGAGCTTCACGCAAGTGGAACATTTACTCTGCAAAGATATAAGGGGCTTGGCGAGATGGACCCTGAACAGTTATGGGAAACTACACTTAATCCAGAGACAAGAATATTAAAGCAGGTAGAGATAGAGGATGCAAGAATGGCAACAGAGGTTACTTCTATGCTTATGGGAAGTGATGTGCCACCAAGAAGAGCATTTATACATGCACACGCTAATGAAGCGGAGATTGATGCATAAAATAAAATATTTTTATGTGTATTAACAGGTTGATAAAAAGATATATTAATAAAAGTATTATACGGAGATAATAATGGCAGAGAATATTATTAAAACTGAATATTCTGAGCTGATGCAGAAGTCCTATATAGATTACTCAATGAGTGTTATAACAGCAAGAGCACTTCCGGATGTAAGGGATGGACTTAAGCCAGTACAAAGAAGAGTGCTGTATGCTATGGATCAGCTTGGTTTAAATTATGATAAACCTCATAGAAAGTCAGCGCGTATCGTAGGTGATGCAATGGGTAAATATCATCCACACGGCGACAGTTCTATATATGAAACACTTGTTGTGCTTTCACAGGATTTTAAAAAGGGAATGGCACTTGTTGACGGTCACGGCAATTTTGGTTCTATAGAAGGTGACGGTGCTGCGGCTATGCGATATACAGAAGCCAAGCTTAAGAAGTTCACACAGGATGTATATTTATCAGACTTGGATAAAGATGTAGTTGATTTTGTGCCTAACTTTGATGAAACAGAGAAAGAACCAGCAGTTCTTCCGGTAAGAATACCTAATCTGTTGGTAAATGGTGCTGACGGTATCGCAGTTGGTATGACAACTAATATTCCAACACATAATCTTTCAGAAGTTGTCGATGCAGTATGCGCATATATGGATAATGAAGATATAACTACAACTGAGCTTATGCAGTATATACCCGGACCTGACTTTCCTACAGGTGGACTTGTTATTAATAAGTCAGAGCTTGCAGGCATATATGAGACTGGTACAGGAAAGATAAAGTTAAGAGGAAAGGTTGTATATGAGCCAGCGGCAAGAAAAGGCGAGAAGGACAGGCTTGTAATAACAGAAATTCCTTATACAATGATAGGTGCTAATATTGGAAAGTTCATATCAGATATAGTGGATTTGGTTGAAACCAAGAAGACAACTGATATTGTTGATGTGTCAAATGAGTCATCAAAAGAAGGTATAAGAATAGTTCTTGAATTAAAGAAGAACACAGATATTGAAAATCTTAAGAACCTTTTATATAAGAAGACTAAGCTTGAAGATACATTTGGTGTAAATATGCTTGCTATAGTTGACGGCCGACCGGAAACTCTTGGGTTACGCCAGATAATAAAGCATCATATTGACTTCCAGTATGAGATAAATACAAGAAAATACACAACACTTCTTAATAAGGAGCTTGCCAATAAGGAGATTAAAGAAGGACTTATAAGAGCCTGCGATATAATCGATCTTATAATAGAAATTCTTCGTGGAAGCTCTAATCTTAAAATGGCAAAAGACTGCCTTATTAATGGTAATGTTGATAATATCAAATTCAAGTCAGAAGCTTCTAAGAATCAGGCGGCTAAGCTTGATTTTACAGAAAAGCAGGCTTCAGCCATACTTGAAATGCGCCTGTACAAGCTTATAGGTCTTGAGATACTTGCACTCCAGAAGGAATATGACGAATGTCTTTCAAAGATTGCAAAGTATGAAAAGATACTTGGCAGTAAGAAGGCTATGGCAAAAGTAATAAAGGACGACCTTGTAAGAATTAAGAAGGAATATGGTGTTGAACGAAAGACCGTAATAACTGATGCAAAGGTTGCAGTATTTGTTGAAAAAGAAGTTCCGGCACAGGAAGTTGTATTTATTATGGATAGATTTGGCTATGCAAAGACTATAGATACAGCTTCTTATGAACGTAATAAGGAAGCTATCTACAACGATTTTAAGTATGTATTTACCTGTATGAATACTGATAAAATATGTATATTTACGGATAACGGACAGCTTCACCAGATTAAAGTAAAGGATATTCCTTTCCTCACTAAGTTCAGGGACAAAGGTACTCCAATAGATAATCTTGGAAATTATGACAGCAGCGGTGAGCTTATTATATACCTGTGTGCATATGAAACTATCAAAAATCAGAAGCTGCTCTTTGTTACAAGTCAGGGCATGATGAAGATAGTTGACACGGCAGAATTTGATGTAGCCAAGAGAACGGTAGCTTCGACAAAGCTTCAGGATGATGACAAGATAGTAAGCATTGAAAAGGCTGACGTTCAGGTTGAAACGCTTTCTAAGTTTAATCTTGATGGCAGCAGAAGTGAAGTTGAAGAAATTGTAAGTAATAAAAATGTAATTGTACAGACAGCTAATGGTGTGTTCTTAAAGTTCCCTCTTTCTGAAATACCAGTTAAGAAGAAGAGTGCAGTAGGTGTCAGAGGTATTAAGCTTGGCAAAGACGATTATATAGAAGATATATTCATTATGGATGACGGAATGGAATTCACGATGGAATATAAAGGAAAGAAGATAGACTTTGTTAAGATGAAAATGGCACATAGAGACACAAAAGGCATAAAAGTCAGAGTGTAAATTATAATTTTGCTATTCAACGTATATAAATAACATTTCAACGCTATATAAGCATAATAAAATCAGGACAATACAGCGTGGCGTATTCTGCTGCATTGTCCTGATTTTTATTTTTGAATAGAGCTATTTTATAGTTGATAAGAAATATTCGTGTATGCGTGTGTCGCCTGTTAATTCAGGGTGGAAAGAAAGTCCAATCTGATTATTGTATTTAGCGGCAACGATATGATTATCAACACTTGCAAGCACTTCAACACCATCGCTGACATTTTCGATATAAGGTGCTCTTATAAATGTCATAGGATAATTGCCGATATGCTTAATATCAGCGTTAGTTACAAAACTTGAAAGCTGTCTTCCGTAAGCGTTACGTTTAATGGTGACAGGAAGCGTTCCTATATGGACTGTGTCATCGTCTGCTATATGTTCAGAGAGAAGTATAAGTCCAGCACAGGTTGCAAGTGTTGGAAGACCATTACTAATCATATTCTTAATGTCCTTCATCATATCAAGCTTGTTAAGTAACTGTCCCTGAACAGTACTTTCACCGCCAGGCAGTATCAGACCGTCTAATCCCTCTAAATCATCCCGTTGTCTTATTTCTATTGCTGTATGTCCGATTTCTTCAATCATATGCTCGTGTTCAATAAAAGCACCTTGGACAGCAAGTACACCTATCTTCATAGTAAGCCTCATTTCTATGTGCGATTATATTATTAACGTCCACGTTCTTCCATAATTATTTGTATTTCACTAGGATTGATACCTACCATAGCTTCGCCAAGGTCTTCTGATAACTTGGCAATAAGTGCTGCATCCTGATAGTTAGTAACAGCCTGAACGATAGCAGAAGCACGTTTTGCAGGATTGCCAGACTTGAATATACCAGAACCTACGAACACACCCTCAGCACCAAGCTGCATCATAAGAGCAGCATCAGCAGGGGTTGCAACACCACCAGCGGCAAAGTTAACAACAGGAAGCTTTCCATTATCGTGCACATAAAGTACAAGGTCGTAAGGAACCTGTAACTGCTTAGCTTCCTCAAAGAGTTCATCTTTCTGCATAGATGTAATCTTGCGGATTTCAGAATTCATTTTTCTCATATGGCGTACAGCCTGAACAACATCACCAGTACCAGGTTCACCCTTAGTTCTAATCATAGAAGCCCCTTCGTTAATTCTTCTTAAAGCTTCGCCTAAGTCCCTTGCACCGCATACAAATGGTACATTGAACTGTGTCTTATCAATATGATAAATGTCATCAGCAGGAGAAAGTACTTCTGATTCATCAATATAATCAATCTCAATAGCCTGTAAAATCTGGGCTTCAACAAAATGACCGATACGGCACTTAGCCATAACAGGGATACTTACAGCTTCCTGAATTCCTTTAATCATCTTAGGGTCACTCATACGTGATACACCGCCAGCGGCTCTGATGTCAGCAGGTATTCTTTCAAGTGCCATAACAGCACAGGCACCAGCCGCCTCAGCAATCTTAGCCTGTTCAGGAGTTGTTACATCCATAATAACTCCGCCCTTTAACATTTGTGCAAGTCCTTTGTTTAATTCATACTGAGAAGTAGTTGTCATAATTAGTAACCTCATTTCTTTATATTTAAATGCTTTTTGTTAAATGTTAAAATGCTCTGCCAGCACTACAAATATATTACATAGCAGTAACTTAATTAACTTGCGACTATAATAAGACTTATCTGATTATATTAAAATGTTCAATGTAAAGAAGTTTGATAATGTCAGGTGGTATTAAACTGACATTTAATTATAAGGGAGAAGATGAATGTGTAATAAGGTCAGATGTAATTATTGAATAAAAATATATAATTTTATATTTGACAATACAACATTTATGTTGTGCTCTAATAAAGTAAGAGGAAAATATTACGCAAAAAGAATTAGCTGCATTGACAGGAAACAAACAGCAGGTTATTTCCAGAATTGAGGAAAAGGAAAGTATTCCAACAATACGCACATTTAGTCATATACTTGATGCTTTGGGTTATGAATTACAAATTGTAAAAAAAGAATCAATATAATATAATAATATATGAAGTTAAGATAGTATCTAATAAAGGAGGAGTATATGTATACATACAAAACAGAGATTTTAACGGTTGGCACTAAATGGCTTTCAGATAAGGCAGATGCTAATGATATTGCTATGTTAGACAATCTGATTAATGAGAGAGCGGCTGACGGCTGGGAGTTAGTCACTTATGATTATATGGCAACATCTATGCAGATTAAAGGAGCATTTGTTGTTACATTCAGAAAAGAAAAAGATGATAAGGCGTGGAATGGATTGGGATAAGACTTTGACATTTACTGTTCCTATGCACGGTGAAGCAAGATATAGATTTGATTATCTTACATCAACTTATGATAGTAAAGATGGTAAGGTTGAGAAATTCACATTTTAAAAATATTTAAAAATACCCTGTCATTATTGGCATATACTGGAAGTCCCAATATATAGCGGGTAGTGACAGGGCTTTTTATATTATTATGTTTGTTTATTAATTCTGAACTGTAGTTATTTATGTTTTATTTTAAATGAGCTTTAAGTGAGTATATTTTATAGTGGTATATTTTATAATTTCTGGTTGTCCTTCATATACTCATCATAAAGTCCGATAACTTTATTCATAACATCAGGGCCAGGTGCTCCGAGAGTAAGACGTTTTTCAACGCAGGTCTTTAAGCTGATAGCTTCGTATACATCTTCTTCAAATACAGGGCTTATCTTCTTGTATTCATCAAGTGAAAGGTCATCAAGTGCAATACCCTTGTCAATACACATAAGAACAAGCTGTCCTACAATACCATGTGCATCCCTGAAAGGAACGCCCTTCTTAACAAGATAGTCAGCGGCATCAGTAGCATTAGTGAAGCCTTTTTTAGCTGAGTCTTCCATACGTGCATCATTGAATTTCATAGTATCAATCATACCCTTGAATAAGCTTACACAGCCCTTAACAGTATCTATAGCATCAAATGTAAGCTCTTTATCTTCCTGCATATCCTTATTATAGGCAAGAGGAATTCCCTTCATAGTTGTGAGGATACTCATAAGAGCACCATATACACGTCCAGTCTTACCACGGACAAGCTCAGCTATATCAGGGTTCTTCTTCTGTGGCATAATGCTTGAACCTGTACTGAAAGCATCATCTAATTCGATGAATTTGTATTCGTTAGAATTCCATATACATATTTCTTCAGAAAATCTGCTTAAATGCATCATAATAGTAGAGAGTGCACTTAAGAATTCAATAACATAATCTCTGTCTGATACAGAGTCCATACTATTAAGAGTAGGACCAGCAAATCCAAGAAGCTCGGCTGTCATCTCTCTGTTAAGGGGATATGTAGTTCCTGCAAGAGCACCAGCACCAAGAGGGCAGTAGTTCATTCTGTTATATATATCGTGAAGTCGGCTTCTGTCACGTCTGAACATTTCAAAGTAAGCAGAAAAATGATGAGCAACAGTTACAGGCTGTGCTTTCTGAAGATGAGTAAAGCCTGGCATATAAGTGTCAACATTTTCTTTGATTATTCTTAAGATAACTTCCATAAGCTCTCTTACTTCTTCATCAACATTTTTAACTTCATCGCGTGTATAAAGTCTCATATCAAGTGCAACCTGGTCATTACGGCTTCTGCCTGTGTGAAGCTTCTTTCCTGCATCACCGATACGCTCAATAAGAGTAGCTTCCATAAATGTGTGAATATCTTCATATTCATCAGTGATTTCAAGCTTTCCAGATTCTATGTCAGAAAGAATACCTTTTAAGCCGTCAGTAATCTGCTTTCCTTCATCTTCTGAGATAATACCCTGAGCAGCAAGCATTGTAGCGTGTGCAATGCTTCCCTGAATATCCTGCTTGTAGAACTTCTGGTCAAAGGAGATAGAAGCGTTAAAATTATTAACAAGCTCATTAGTTTCTTTAGTGAAGCGTCCGCCCCAAAGTTTCATATTGTACCTCTTTCCTGCACTTCGTTAGTGCTTATAATTAATTGTTAATAGAATGCCTGATTATTCTTCTGATGAATTAATCTCATCACTGTCAAGATTGTCGAAGTCATCAAGACTATCTAGCATATTTATATCATTATCACCCACGATATTTATATCCATAGCAGATGAAACATCTAAATCTGTGAGAGTATTATCAGCTGAATCTTCAGATAATGCGTTGTAAGTATCATCAGCTTCAACAGCTTTATTTGTACTGGCGGTTTTTAATATATTTATTGTTATATTTTTCTTCTTTAATATATAAATACCGATTAATATAATAATACATAATGCTGTAATTAAGCAACCCTTAATAAGGTTCACAGGTGTATATTTTAATGTTATTTCGTGGCTGCCCTCACTTATCTGTACGCTTAAGAGAGCATCATAAAGGGCAGAGGTCTCTACTTTTCTGCCATCAATATATACCTTCCAGCCTTTATCGTAAGGAATGGAGAATATAAGGGTTGCGGCTTTATTAGCTGTTATAGTTCCCTTTATCTTGGTGTCTTTAAATGAAGTGATAGAAAGGGAACTGCCATTTAATATATTGTAAGCTTCTGTAAATCTTGAAGTTTCAAGTGTATACACGCTGGCATTCATTGCTGAATCGCCAGATATGACAACGGTATCTGCTGGAACGGCGTAGCCTAGGTCAATTATGTGATTGCCATTTTTAAGTCCTGAATAAGTATATTCAGAATTGTTAATAGTGGCAGTTACGTTGTCGCAGGTCGTATTTCTTACAACCATATACAGATGTCCTGCTTTTACAGGCTTAACTTCAAAGCTTGAGTCGGTGGCATTTTCATAAGTAAGTGTAAATACATTGGTAATGCCTGTAAGTGTCTGTATAAGCGAGTTCTGGTTCTCAATTCCTGTTCCATTGGCTTCTGATGGATTCCATTCGCCTGCATTATTATAGGTTATAAATCCAAGTGGAAGTGTATATTTATTCTCATAGACGAATTCGCCGTCATCTCCAACGTAATACTCGCGAAGAGAACTGCTTGTAAGTATACGGTTGGTAATTGTATATTTAACCGAGAATAAGCTTTCTGTAACAAGTGTAGCACCATTGTAGCCATAGGCATTCATTGAATGTTCAAAGCCAAGCTTTCCGAACAATTCTGACATTCCAGCACTTGAAGTTGATGAAAATGTTGATATTGAGTGGTAATTATGCCAAGCTCCGTCATTTTTTGAACGCGCACCAAACTTCTTATCCATTCGGTAAAATGATGTATCTTCATCTCTTACGGTCTGTGTCACAGATTTAACAGCATCATAATCTAAAAGATAAGAGGTTCTGTTAGTAGTTCCAATTCCTGTTGAATCCATATTAATAGTACATTCTATTATACAGACTATAAAAGCAAGAAATACTGTTACAGGCAGTTTCCAGTTAGTCTTGTTATGGACAATCATAAGCCCTGCATACACAAGAATAAAAGCACCGCTTAAGTAAATTGCCTTAAAATCATAAGTTTCATCAACTGCAAATATCTGTTCAATAAGTACAAGAAGTCCTAAGCTTATCCATATGGCACCTCCTAACTGTCTGCTTGTCATCTGCTTTATATGGCTTAATGCCTCATAGCACATTGTAAGCAGGAAGAAAATGTATATAAATGACTGTCTGCAAGGCAGGCTGTTAGGATAATGAAAACCGTGCCATATAAAATTAGGTATATTAAGGTTAAATGCTGTAAGAAAGACAAGCAGTAATACGGATTTGCCTATCTTTTCGCATAAATTGATGTCTTTGTCCATAACATAGAGAGGATAAAGAAGGAATACAGCAACGCCGCAGTATATGTTAGGGTAGTGTTCAAGTCCAAGGTGGACAGGAACATTTATTAATTGTCTAGTGAGCATATTTAATATGCTGAAATAAAGACTTAATTTCTTAGGAAATGCAATGTCACTTGAAGCTGATAAAGAAAATGTGTAGAACTCAGGCAGTAAAAGGCATGCCGCAAGCCCACCGGCAATCAGTGAGTAAAATGCAAATTTTAGAAATGTCTTAAAATAATTCTTGAAAGTACGTTCTTTTTTGTAGGCAGTTACAAGCACAATAAAATAAAGAACAACTGATAAACATACCATAATTGCAATATAGTAGTTAGTGAATATACATAATCCAAGACTTATGCAGTATAGAAAGCATTTATCTTCATTAACAAGTCTTTCAAGGCCAAGCATAATAAGAGGAACAAGTATAAGACAGTCAAGCCACATAATGTTCCAGCTATAAGCAGCTACATATCCGGAAAATGCGTAGAATAACCCGAATAAAGCTATACATATATTCTTGTTGGAAAAATGCCTGCTTATATAGTGGGTCATAGAAACGCTTGATAAAGATAACTTAAGGATTATGAGAGTGTTCATAATCTCAATCATATATTTCTGTGGGAATAATACAATAATCCAGTTAGCAGGGCTTGCCAGATAGTACGCATATAAAGATGTGAAATTAGTTCCCATACCGATATCCCAGCTATAAGTAAGGCTTTCTGCGTTGCGGATTTTATACCATAGCTCAGAGAAAAATGGAGCGTACTGGTGATACATATCAGAACGCAGATAACAGTTATTGCCAAATGGAAATATTTCTCTTGCAAAATACAAGGCTGTAAATATTATAACTGGAATAAAAAATGCAATTATATATACGATATTTCCACACGGAATATTACCTGTCTGTTCGTCAAATAAACTGAATTTGTGTCGATGTTTAGTCTGTTGGTTCAAAATTGCTTCCCCCTATGGATAATAATGCTTACATTTTACCAAAAACGGTATTTTATGTAAATGATATATGGTAATTATAATGATTATTTGTACAGTAATTTATATAGTAATATTTGAGGTTTTGCTTGTAATATGGATATTAATTAGGTACAATAAAAATGTATGCGAAGGGAACTTTATATCTTATAATAATGTATTATAGATATAAGGAGTATACATGGACTTGATTAAATTATATAAAAAGCGTAGATATATTATTAAAACAGTTGTATTAGTATTAATTATTATAATTGCAGGCATATTTTATATAAAACCAACCAAAGAAGATGGCAGTGTTATAATTAATAAAGATAATATTTCAGATAAGGAAAGTGATAGCAAGAGTATTATCGGTGGAGTTACCAGCGGCGGTGCTGCTGATGTTAATAATAGTAATGGTATTAATGGTAGCGAAGCAGGCAATGACGGACTGGATGAGAATAACAGTAATATGCCAGAAGGTGAGATATATGTATATATATGTGGTGCAGTTGTCAACGCAGGAGTTGTCAGTGGCGGTGCAGATATGAGACTGTATCAGGCGGTGGAACTTTGCGGAGGTCTTATTGATGAGGCAGACGGTACTAAAGTTAATCTTGCAATGCAGTTAAAGGATGGAGATAAAATATATATCCCATATGCTTATGATGATATAAACCTGACAGATGAAATAAACAACGGCTGTAATCCCAATGCCACGGGAATATCGGGCAGTAACACAGAGAATTCAGGCGGTAATAGCAAAAGTTCTGGTGGTAACACAGGGGGAGCAGGCAGTAGTAATCTTATTAATATTAATAAAGCTTCCAAGTCTGAACTTATGCAGTTATCCGGTATAGGTGAGGCTAGGGCATTGGATATAATAAGTTATAGGGAAAAGTATGGTGCTTTTAAAAGGATAGAAGATATAAAGAATGTATCAGGAATAAAAGATGCAGCATTTAACAAGATAAAAGATTATATATGTGTTTGAACAAGGAGTAATTATTAAAGATGGCGGGTAAAGTATTAGTTGTTGATGATGAAAAGATGATTGTTAAAGGAATTAAATTCAGCCTTATACAGGACTACAGTGTGGTTGACTGTGCCTATGATGGTGAAGAAGCACTTAATATGGCTAAGAACAATGATTACGATATAATACTTCTGGATATAATGCTTCCTAAGATGAATGGGCTTGAGGTATGCCAGCAGATAAGGGAATTCTCTAATGTTCCTATAATTATGCTTACGGCCAAGGGCGATGATATGGATAAGATTATGGGACTTGAATATGGTGCAGATGATTATATAACAAAGCCATTTAATATTCTTGAAGTTAAAGCAAGAATGAAAGCGATCTTAAGAAGAAATAATAAGACTGAGAAAGAACAGGCTAATAGTAATGTATTAAATATCGGGGATATGAGAATTGACTGTGACAGCAGAAGTCTTTTTATCAGAGGCAAAGAGATTTACCTTACAGCTAAGGAATTTGACCTTTTAGAACTGCTTGCATTTAATCCTAACAGAGTATATAGCAGAGATGTACTTTTAAAGACAGTGTGGGGAGCGGATTACCCAGGTGATGGACGTACAGTAGATGTTCATATAAGAAGATTAAGAGAGAAGATAGAAGAAAATTCAAGTGAACCTAAGTATGTGCATACTAAGTGGGGAGTAGGTTATTATTTTAATGTTTAATATTAATAAAGGAACGCGGGTACAATCAGCTAAATCCAGGCTGAATCATAAGAAATTAATAACAGATATATTAAGTTTTTTCTTAAGCACAAGATTCAGGCTCGTATTTATAATAGCAGTAATGTCTATTATATCGACAATCTCAGCAGTCAAGGCTGTTAAATATTCATATACGACATCACTTGTTGAAGCAAGGAAAGCCTACGTTAATAATGAGGCTGTGCTTATTGCGGCTGAATTTACGAAGTACGGAAGCATCGAGGAAGCACATAATGATGGAGTGTATGAAAATCTTATGAATTATTCATCGCTTAATGCAATAAGAATAAGGCTTGTAGATAAGAAATATAACATAAGCGTGGATACATATGCGGTTGACACTGGAAAGATTATGATTAATTCCAAGGTTATAACTGTGTATGACAGTCCTAAGACAATAACTGATTACAGCAAAAAGACTGGCAATATAGAAGCAGCTTCTCCTGTATACAACAGCGAGGGACAGCTTATAGCTGTTCTTGTAGTTAATCTTGATATATCAGATATAAGCCAGATAGTAGGGAATGCTTTTGACAGGATATGGGTTATTGAATTTGTGATAATTACCATTATTCTTGTTGTTTCGATTATTGTGACATATTTTTATTTTAAGCCGTATAAGAAAGCACTTCATATTGTTGAAGGTGTTGATTTTGGATATATAGACAAGAGAATGGACGTTAAAGGTTCTACAGAACTTAGACAGTTTGCAAAGCATTTTAACAGTATTATGGACAAGAACAGTGAGCTTGATAATTCAAGGTCTGAGTTTGTGTCAAATGTATCACACGAGTTAAAGACACCTATAACTTCAATTAAGGTTCTTGCCGATTCGCTTAATACGCAGGAAGATGTTCCTGTGGAAGTATATAAGGAATTTATGGTTGATATTGTAAGTGAAATTGACAGGGAGAATAAGATTATTGAGGATCTTTTATGTATGGTAAGGCTTGATAGAGCTTCAGCTACCCTTAATATTTCATCAGTTAATCTTAATGAACTGTTAGAGCTTGTGTTAAAGCGGTTAAAGCCGCTTGCACAAAAGAAGAATATAGAATTGTTATTTGAGAGTTTCAGACCGGTTGTGGCACAGATTGATGAGGTTAAGATAACACAGGTAATATCTAATCTTGTTGAAAATGCTATCAAATATAATGATATGGACGGCTGGGTGCATGTTTCACTTAATGCAGATCATCAGTTCTTCTTTGTAAGGGTTGAAGATTCTGGAATTGGAATACCTAAAGAGAGCCAGAGCAGGGTTTTTGAGAGATTTTACAGGGTTGACAAGGCAAGGTCAAGGCAGACAGGTGGAACAGGTCTTGGACTTTCTATAGTTAAGAATATTATATTAATGCACCACGGAACAATTAAGCTGTATAGTGAGGAAGGAATGGGAACAACATTTACTTTCAGAATACCGCTTAATTATGTGGAGTCAAATGATGAGGATAAGAATGAGAATTAGACTATTGATTAATAAACTGGTGGTTATATTATTATGCTGTTGTATGGCAGCAGAGCTGACGGCGTGTTCTTCACAGAACGGGGGCAGGCAGTATACGGTTTATTATACGAACAGTTCAAAGGACAAGCTTATAGAACAGAATTATAATATTGACATTGACACTTCTATAGAAGATACAGCAAGACAGCTTCTTGATAAGATGAATGTTAAGCCTGCTGATAAGAATGAGTATATAATAAAGCCTGATAATGTTACGTTGTTAGATGTTATGCTTGATGGAAAAGCGATTGCACTTAATTATTCATCTTCATATAAGCAGATGAGTACGCAGGTTGAACTGTTATTCAGGGCAGCAGTAGTAAAAATGCTTACGCAGATAGATGATGTATTGTATGTACATTTTTATGTTGATGGCAAGGAAGCTTTGTATGAGGATGGTACAGTTATAGGTGCATTAAAAAAGACAGATTTTACGGAATCAGACAGTGCATTTGGAGAAATGGACTGGCGTAATGTACAGTTGTATTATGCAGATTATACGGGTACCAAGCTTGTTAAAGTCAAGGAAATGCTTGCTTATAATAAGAATATGCCAATAGAAAGAATGATTGTGCAGAGGCTTATAAGCGGACCTACAGCCGCAGGAGCATACACTTCACTGCCAAAGGACGTCAAGCTTCTTGGCGTGTCTGTTGTAGAAAAGGTGTGCTATGTTAATCTTAGCGAGGAGTTCCGTGACGAGCTTGTTAATGTGAGTTCGTATGTTGAGATATATTCAATAGTTAATTCATTATGTGCCCTTGACAGCATAGAGTCTGTTAAAATATTCATTAACGGAGATTATACGAATACGTTCAGGGATAGTATAAGCCTTGACAGGCTGTACAAATTTAATTCGGGTATAGTTGAATAAGCGTTCCGGAAAGGAACAAAAGGTTAGTTATTTGAAAAGACCATTATTAAGTGCGGCTGTAACTCAGCTTATAGCCGCAGTAATATCTACATATTGTTACAGGGAAAAGCTGCATTGGAGTGCAGTGCCTGTAATAGTATTGGTTGGAATTCTGGCATTTGAAGTTTTACGCATATGTGTAAGATTCAATAAGAATTCCTGTCTTTATTATCTTATATTTCTTATATTTCCAGTGACAATAATAAGAACAGGCATAGTAAGTGACAGACTGGGAAAATGTTATGAGGATATAACATTTACAGGCACAATATATAATATGCAGAATAAGGATGGTTATAATGTTTTGTATATTAATAATACGGACATTCATACAGGAATTATTGTATACACAGATGATAATAAATGTAATGCAGGAGACATAGTGCGGGTTACTGGAGATGTTAAGGAATTTGATAAGCCAAGAAATTATGGCAGTTTTGACGCTAATATGTATTATATTTCGCTGGGTTATCCATATAAATGCAATGCAGATAAGGTTGTAGTTACAGAGAGTAACAATAACCGGCTTAGATATATTTTGTATGTAATTAAGCAAAAGATTAAGGGTATATATGCAAAGGTATATAAAGATAAAGCTGGGCTTATGTCATCAATTGTGTTAGGTGATAAATATGAGCTTGATATTAAGACTAAAGAGGAATACCAGAAAAATGGAATTGCACATCTGCTTGCAATAAGCGGTCTGCACATATCTTTAGTTGGTATGGCTGTATATAAGCTAATAAGAAAATACATAGGGATAATGAAAGCTTCTGTAATATCAATCGCGGTTATTATAATGTACCTTATTATGACAGGAGAAACGGTATCTGCCAAAAGGGCGGTATGTATGCTGGTGCTTATTATAATTGCAGATGTATATGGCAGGACATTTGATATTCTTACAGGGTTGTCAGCTGCTTCAATATTAATACTTGGGCGTAATCCATATACGGTCTATAGTATGTCATATATAATGTCATTTCTGGCGATTATAGGTATATCACAGTTATATCCTGTATTAATGCCTGATGAAAAAGCTATAAATAGCAGAATGGACAATACTGGCAAAATAGTAAAAAAGTCGATAGTGTACATTATTAATGCATTGCTATGTAGTATTGCGGTTACATTAGCGACACTTCCAGCAGTGCTTTATAGTTATAATTCGGTATTCATGACAAGTATTTTTATTAACTGCATTGTAATACCACTTATGCCAGTGGTGATGATAACGGGAATTATTACAGCATTTGCTGGTTTTATATCGCTTAAGCTTGCGTATTTTACGGCTGGGGCAGGCAATTATGTTCTTGATTTCTATGACTTTGTGTGCGAACGTAATTCAAGGTTGGGACAGTTCAGAATAATAACAGGACAGCCGCCAGCAGGAATAATTATAGTATATAGTGTACTAATGATAATATTTATCATTATAAATAAGCCGTCCTTTAAATATAACTTTAAGAATTATTGCAAGATGCATAGCTTGGTAAATAAAGCAATTAACAACATTATTGCTGTTATGCTGGTGGTATTGGTTCTTAATATGCACTACAAGCCTTATAACGGGCTGCAGATTAATATGTTAGATGTAGGGCAGGGCGACAGCGTATATGTAAGTGCTTCGGGCAGACATAATTTTTTGTTTGACGGTGGAAGTACGGATATTAAAAGTGCAGGACAGTACCGGGTGTATCCTGCATTGCGTGCGATGGGCTGTAAATATATAGACTGCATTTTTATAAGCCATACGGATAATGACCATATAAGTGCAGTTATGGAGCTTATTAAGATGTGTGATGATACATTTTCTATTGGGAGTATTGTTATGCCGGATATTAAAGGCAAAGAGAATATAGAGGCATATATGAAGCTTGTGGATATGGCTGATAAAGCAGGCATAAATGTATGTTATGCCGTAAGAGGATATACATTTACAGTAGGAGAGCTGGATATTAAATGTATACATCCTTGTGCTGGTTACGACTATGAGGATAGTAACGATTATTCTGCTGTTTATTGCATAAGTTATAAAAAATTCTCAATGCTTATGACTGGTGATGCAGAAAGCAGGGCAGAGGACTGCCTTATTAATGATATTAATAAAGAGAGAGCAGCTAATGTAGATATTAAAGATGAGCTTTCTGATATAACAGTTCTAAAGGTTGGACACCACGGCTCTAAATATGCTACAAGTGATAAGCTGCTTAAGACAATTAAGCCGCAGTATGCACTTATATCGTGCGGTATCAATAACAGGTACGGGCATCCCCATAGTGAAACGCTTGAAAGGTTAGAAGACAATAACTGCAAGGTGTATGTTACAAATACATTAGGAGAGATAATAATTAGAACAGATGGATACAAAATGAGCGTTCATCAATATTTACAATAATGCAGTATAAATGGTACAATCATACTTATGAAAACTTTAAATGATAATATTAAAAAAGGCGAATATCAGAAAGTATATCTTATATATGGTGAGGAAGAATATCTTAAAAAGCAGTATAAAGATAGAATGAAACAGGCGATAATAGGTGATGATACTATTAATTACAGTTATTTTGAAGGAGATAATACAAAGCCTGAAGATGTAATTACTATATGTGAGACAATACCATTTTTTAGCGAAAGACGACTTGTTATAGTAAGTGACAGCGGGTATTTTAAGACGGCTAATGATAAAATGGCAGACTATATTAAGGAACTGCCGGATTATCTTATATTAATATTTATAGAAAAAGACGTTGATAAGAGAAATAAAGTATATAAGGCTGTAAGTTCTAATGGATATGTATGTGAAATGCAGTATCAGACACCAGCAACGCTTAAAAGGTGGATAGCAGGAATGATGGCTTCTAATGATTATAAAATAAGTGAGGCAGCATGTGAGCTTCTTCTTGATAAGACTGGTGCAAGTATGGAATTCATAAGAAATGAGATAGACAAGCTTATAAGCTATTGCAGTGATAAAAAGATGGTTATGCCGCAGGATGTTGAGGCGGTATGTTCAACACAGACTGTAAGCCATATATTCGATATGCTTGAGGCGGTTGCTAATAAGAATAAAGAAAAAGCACTTTCGCTTTATTATGATTTGCTTACATTAAAAGAGCCTCCGATGAGAATACTATATCTTATAGTAAGGCAGTTTAATGGAATATTGCAGGCAAAGGAGCTTGCGGCAAGGGGGCTTTCAAGCAAAGAGATAGCTTCGGCTATAAAGGTTGCACCATTTGTTGCTGGTAAATATCTTTCACAGGCAAAATATTTTACAACAGATACAGTTAAAGATATATTAAATGAATGTGCAGATATAGAAGAACGTGTAAAGCAGGGAAGATTGCAGGATAAGCTCGGAGTAGAGCTTATAATAATTAAATATTCAGCGTAAAATATAATAGGGAATTTCCTATTACATAAAAAAGACTGGTGCGAGGGTATGCACCAGTCTTTTATGTTAAATAAATAATTAAGCTAAAGTGTTAACAGCCTTAGTAATACGAGATACTTTTCTAGCAGCTGTGTTCTTGTGGAAGATTCCTTTAGAAGCAGCCTTAGATATCTCAGCTATAGCAACAGGAAGAGCAGCTTCAGCAGCAGCCTTGTCACCAGCAGCAACAGCAGCGTCTACCTTCTTGATATAAGTCTTAACCTTAGACTTTATTGCCTTGTTTCTATCAGCTCTTACCTGACTTGTGATTACTCTCTTCTTAGCAGATTTAATGTTAGCCAATCCGTACACCTCCAAATATTAATATAATCTTAGTTATCTGTTTCGCATTAAAGCCGGACACGGACGATCTAATGTAAACATACTCATATATCTTATAGTAGAAAGTCCATAATGTCAACCATTAATTCACAAAAATATTTATCATTAAATAAATATTCCTGCACATTATAAATAATAAGATGTGAAAAATCAATATGATAGAGATTTTTCATATAAAAATAATGATGCAAGGGTCATAATTCAGGGACAAAATACCTTTTGATTCTTGGTGTCATATAAAGTATGGAATTAAATATGTATACAACATTATATGGGAGTTAAAGATATGCATAATAATATTAGAACAGACCTTGCAGTAGAATTAAATGAGGAGATTTCAAGAAAAGCCGGCAGGTTAAAAGGCATTATTGTAAATCAGCATAAAGATAAAGATACAGGGATAGAAGTTACAAGCCTGAAGGTTACTAATAAAGCAGGTGAGAGAATGATTGGAAAGCCAATGGGCACTTATATAACGATAGAGGCAAGAAAGATAAATGAGATGAATGAAGATTATAACAATAATGTCACCGAAATTCTGAAAAATTATATCAGCGAACTTATAGGTGAGCTGTTAAAAAATAAAAAAGTTAAAGATAACGGAAAGGATAGCAGACAAGATAATAAAATACCATTTTCAGGTGGGAAAAATATAAGCTCCAAAAGACACATAAGTCTTTTGGTGGCAGGACTTGGCAACAGGGATATTACATCGGACTCGCTTGGACCACTTGTTGCAAAGAACCTGTATATTAATGGACATATTGATAATGATGATACGGGGCTGTGTGTATGTTCAATAATACCGGGAGTTATGGGGGATACAGGTATGGAAACTGCGGATATAATTAAGGGAATTGCAAAGCAGATAAATCCGTCAGTTATTATTGCAATAGATGCACTTGCAGCAAGAAATATAGAAAGGCTTAATACTACAATACAGCTGTCGGATATGGGCATTAATCCAGGATCAGGAGTAGGCAATCACAGAGTTGGAATTAATTATGAGAATATAGGAATACCAGTTCTTGCAATTGGAGTTCCAACAGTAATAGATGCTTTGACAATAGTAACAGACCTTGTAAGTCCTCTTATAGGTGATTGCAGTGCTGATGAGATAGCAGCATTTTTTTCAGGGATAGACAATAATATGAAGGATATGTATGTCACACCTAAAGCGATAGATCAGGACATTAAAAATATAAGTGCGATAATATCATCAGCTATAAATAACCTGGAGCAGGCTGGAATATCTGGATAATTACAAGCTTTGAACGGACTGTAAAATTATTAGTTATAAATACAATATTTTGGCTGATGGATATTTTTAAATAAAATAGGTAATATTCTTAATAAGCATTAATACAATTAAATATCAGATATAAATTCGATATAAAAGTACAGTAAAGTTGTATACAAGAATGGAGGATTAGCATGGAGCGTAAGCACAGGCTGTCATCATTATTGTCAATTGTGATTATTGTAATTGTATTGGCACTTATAGGTAAGAATATGAAGGTAACAGCATTTATAGAGGATACATTTATTAGTGGCTGTTTAAGGCTTATGTCACCTGCAATGCTGTTTTATGACAAGCCACAACTGCTGGATAATAATATATGGGCACAGCTGGTTAATAATGTTGTACCTGTCAATGCTGTGATTAATAACCAGAATGATGATTATATAAAGCTTGCAGACAATGATGCAGGTGGTGTTATAAGTATTAATGCTGGAGCAGATAATCTGGTAAATGGTCTTAACAATGGTGAAGATAATAGCGGTACAAAAAATGAGACAGATAATAATGCAGGCAATGCTGGTGATACACAGCCGCAGGAGAGTATAATTGCAGGAAATACCACGCAGAACAGTAATATTAACAACAGCCAGCAATTGAACGAATCGGATATACGGAATATTATTTCAAGAAATACAGTGAGCGGTGCAGTATATGATAAATCGCAGCTTACAGATTATAATTTTGTGAGAAGCCATTTTTATACAGTTACATCAATAACGGATCTGACTGACAGTATACTGCGGCCGGCAGAATTTATAGAGAAAAATCTTGCAATAAGCAAGGATAACAGCAAGCCGCAGATACTCATTTTCCATACCCATTCACAGGAGGGATTTACAGATACAGTAGAGGGAGATGTGTCAACGACAATAATAGGAGTTGGCGATTATCTCACAGAACTGCTCGTCAATAAGTATGGATATAATGTCATACACGATACGAGTGTGTATGATTATGTAGACGGAAAACTTGACAGAAGCAAGGCATATACATATGCAGAAAATGGTATTGAGAAAATACTTGCTGACAACCCTACGATAGAAGTTGTTATTGATCTGCACAGAGATGGTGTTGCAGATACAACACATCTGCTTACTAATATTGACGGAAAAGATATGGCGAGGGTTATGCTTTTTAATGGACTTAGCTATAGTAAGGTAAATGGCGATATTGCATATCTTAATAATCCATACAGGGACGATAATCTTGCTATGAGCCTGCAAATGCAGTTGTTAGGCGAGGCTTATTATCCGGGATATCTTAGAAATATATATGTTAATGCATACAGGTACTGCCTTCACAAAAGAGGAAGGTCAATGTTAATAGAGGCAGGAGCACAGACTAATACAGTTGGAGAGGTTAAAAATGCTATGGAGCCATTAGCGGATATTCTTAATAAATGTTTATCGGGTGAGAAAATGATTAATTAATTGTACTTGAATTACGGCTGATTTGATTGTATTATAATTACGTTAATCAGTTAAACTGATAAATCGATAAAATAAAGGCTAGGAGATATAAGTATATGAATAGAGTATTAGAAGATATACAGCCAAAGAATGTATTTAGATTTTTCGAGGATATATGTAATATTCCTCACGGTTCAGGCAATGTTGAGAAGATAAGCAGATACCTTGTTGATTTTGCTAAGGAAAGAGGACTTGATTACAGACAGGATGAGAATTTCAATGTTGTTATAAGAAAGCCAGCAACTAAGGGAAGCACAGGAGCACCAGTTATTATTCAGGGACATATGGATATGGTTGCTGTTAAGACACCAGACAAAGATAAAGATATGGAAAATGAAGGCCTTGACCTTTTAGTTGATGGTGATTATATAAAGGCAGACAGAACAAGCCTTGGTGGAGATGATGGAATAGCAGTAGCATATGCACTTGCAATTCTTGATGATGACTCAATCAAACATCCGGATATTGAAGCTATATTTACGGTAGATGAAGAAGTAGGTATGCTTGGTGCAGAAGCTATGGATTGTTCAGATATTAAGGGAAGAATAATGCTTAATATTGATTCAGAAGATGAAGGTATCTTCTTATCAAGCTGTGCAGGTGGAGCTGTTATTATATCTAAGTATCCGGCAGTAAATACAGAAGTTACGGGAACAGAAGTCACAATAAATGTATCGGGAGTTACAAGCGGACATTCTGGTGTTGATATTATATACCAGAGAGCTAATGCCAATGTTGTTCTTGGCAGACTTCTTTTTGAATTATCAAAGCAGTACAACTATAATATCAGGACTATCTCAGGTGGTGAGAAAGATAATTCAATTGCCCCACGTTCAGAAGCAGTTATCGTTGTAGAAGATGGTGATACTGCTGGCGTAGTAGAAATGCTTAATAAGTATGCACAGCTTATAATTAATGAATATAGTGTTACAGATAAGGATATGTCTATTAAAGTAAGTCAAGGCAGTAAAGTTTCTGTCCAGGCAATGGATTACAGTTCTACTAATAAGGTTGTACTTGCACTTACACATATTCAGGATGGTGTTGTTAAATTAAGCAACGACATTAAAGGACTTGTACAGACATCAATTAATGCGGGTGTTGTAAGAATGGAAGATGGAAAGGTTGTAATTACGTATCTTCTTAGAAGCTCAGTAGAGAGCGAGAAAGAATACCTTATAGATAAGGTTACAAGTATGGTTGAGCTTCTTGGTGGTGAATATGTTATCACAGGAAAGTATCCAGCCTGGGAATACAGGAAAGAGTCAAAGTTAAGAGAAATTATGTCTGATTCTTTCAAAAAATTATACGGAAAAGAACCGGTTATTCAGGCTATACACGCAGGTGTTGAGTGTGGTATGTTTGCAGATAAGCTTGACGGACTTGACTGTGTATCATTCGGACCGGATATTATTGATATTCATACATTTAATGAAAAGCTTAATGTACCATCAGTACAACGTACATGGGAGCTTATATTAGATGTACTTGCTTCATTCTAATTAATAAATACAAAGCAGTAATTGATATGCGTTAAATCAGAAAATGGCTTGCAAAAAGTTCATATTTAGATTATTTAGGCATATTGATTGCTGTTTTTTAATTTGTTTATACAAATGTAACAAAAATCACAGCATTTTTAATAAAATATTGACAGATGTTATATATAATGTTATCTTATATGAGTACATAGCATTTAGCTATAATCTATTAATGATACAATAGATAATTCGTAGTAATACATTTATAGAATACAATCTATTGTTATTGTACCTGAAAAGGTATGTCGTGGGCGTGGGTCTTGCCCGGTTAATTCCCAATTATGTATATATTCACTGCGCAGGAATATAACTATTATTTTACGAAAGGAATATATTAAATGAAAGAAACTAATACTATATCTATGATGAATTTTGAGGATTTTAAGAAAGTTATTATGAAGAAAGCTGAACCTGTAGCAGGAGAAGGTGGGACTGTTGATATAACACACGTTATAAAGAATAATGGTTGTGAATATGACGGGCTTATTATACTTAATAAGGGGAGTGTGATATCGCCAACAATATATTTGAATGATTATTATGAGCAGTATGTTAATGGTAAATCAATAGACAGTATATTTGCTGGAATTAAGGAGTTGTATTATCTGAATAAAGACAGATTATCGGTTGATACGCAGAGTCTTATGAGTTTTGAGGGGATAAAAGATAAAATTGTATACAAGCTTATTAATTACAATGCGAACAGGAAGCTGCTAAGCCTTGTGCCACACAAGAAAATACTTGACCTTGCAATGGTATATTACTGCATATTAGGGGAGATTGAGGATGGCAATGCAACAGCTCTTATATATAACAGCAATATAAAGAACTGGCACATAAAAGAAGATGAGCTGTACAGGACAGCGGTTAGTAATACACCTAAGCTTCTTCCTGTAAAGATATATGAAATGTCAGAACTTATAAAATATGTTGATACAGCAGAGGGAAGATATTCATTGGATGATCCTTGGTGCAGTAATCTTTATGTACTTACTAATAAAAGCCGAATTAATGGTGCGGCGGGCATTATGTATGAGGGAGTATTAAAGAAGCTTGCAGATAAGCTGGAGAGTGATATGTATATATTGCCTTCATCAATCCATGAAGTTATTATTCTTCCAAAGTCAACAATGTTTAATAAAGAGGAACTGATGGCTATGGTAAGAGATGTTAATACAGAGGGAGTTTCAAAAGATGAAGTTCTGTCATATACAGTGTATGAATATGACAGAAATACAGAAGAACTATATTCTTAAATGCACACAATGGGAGTCGAACCCACGACCTTTCGCTCCGGAGGCGAACGCTCTATCCAACTGAGCTATATGTGCTGATAATAATTAATAATACACTATTTTTTATAAACAAGCAAATGTTTTGATTTTGTTGTATGTTTTTGATATTATAATATGAGTGCCTGAAGGATAAAATAATATATTCTTATTGAAAAATACATAAATACATATATGAAAATATGCAATGTATGGCATATTTAAAAATGTATAATGATATGTGGATATATAGAGAATGGAATTATCCTTCTGGCACCATAAAGTTTATGGCTTCTGATATTTAATCAGAAGGCGATAATTTTGAAAGGAGCACATATATAATATATATGCGGATAAATAAATATTTAAGTGCCAAGGGAGTATGTTCAAGGCGTGAGGCTGACAGGCTTTTAGAGGCAGGCAGGATAACAGTTGACGGGGCCGTTGCTGAATGTGGGCAGCAGGTTGATGATAATAATATTATATGTATAGATGGCAGTAAGATTTCTAATGATAAACCAGAAGATATACTTATAGCATTTAATAAGCCCGTTGGCATTGTATGTACAACAACTAACAAGCAGGGAAATAACAATATTGTTGATTATATAGGCTACAGTGAAAGAATATATCCGATAGGAAGGCTTGATAAGGAGTCGGACGGACTTATTCTTCTTACAAATAATGGTGAAATAACTGACAGGATATTACGCTCAGTTAATGGACACGAGAAAGAATACATTGTTAAAGTTAACAAGAATATAACTAAAGATTTTCTTGATAAAATGTCTGCTGGCGTGTATTTAAAAGAATTAAATGTCAAGACTAAACAGTGCAGAATATATAAAGTAAACAGCAATACATTCAGAATTGTACTGACACAGGGGCTTAACAGGCAGATAAGAAGAATGTGTCAGGAGTTGGGATATAAGGTTGAAAAGCTTACAAGAATACGGGTTATGAATATTGAACTGGGTGACCTTGCCTGCGGCGAATACAGAGTAGTAGAGGGTGCAGAGAAAGAAAAGCTTTATAACAGCCTGTAGGGTGTGAGTGCTGCTTTTTTTGCTATAGCTGGATAAGAGAAGCTTTGAAATAGGTTTATAGGTATGTATATTTAATTGTTAATCTGGAGGAATATTAAGATATGGAGAAGTTAGATAGAATTAAGGAGCTTGTTGCACTTCTTAATAAGGCAGGAAAAAGCTATTATTCAGAGGGACAGGAAATAATGTCTAATTATGAATATGATGCTTTATATGATGAACTTAAAAAGCTTGAAGAGGAAACTGGCTGTGTGCTTTCGGACAGTCCTACAGTAAATGTTGGATATGAAGTATTAAGTGAGCTTCCAAAGGAACGACACGACTCACCAATGTTAAGTCTTGATAAGACCAAAGACAGGGAAAGCTTAAGGAGCTGGTTAAAAGACCAGAAAGGATTGTTATCGTGGAAGCTTGATGGACTTACTATAGTTCTTACATATGAGAATGGAGAACTGGTAAAGGCGGTAACAAGAGGCAATGGACAGATTGGTGAAATTATTACTAACAATGCAAGAATGTTTAAGAATATACCTGTAACTATAAGTTATAAGGGAAGACTTGTGTTAAGAGGAGAAGCAATTATAACTTATTCTGATTTTAACAGAATTAATGAGGAAATTCCTGAAACAGATGCCAAGTACAAAAATCCAAGAAATCTTTGCAGTGGCTCAGTAAGACAGCTCAATAATAAGATAACAAAAGAGCGTAATGTCAATTTCTTTGCATTTACGCTTGTATCAGCAGATGGAGTAGATTTTAATAATTCAAGAAAATGCCAGTTTGAATGGCTTAAAAGCCAGGGATTTGATGTTGTTGAATATAAGGAAGTTGATAAAGATAATATACTAGATGCAATTGACTGGTTTGAGCATACAATTGTTAATAACGATTTTCCGTCAGATGGACTTGTTATTATATATGATGATATTGCTTATGGTGAATCGCTTGGAAGAACAGCGAAGTTTCCAAGAAATGCTATGGCATTCAAATGGACAGATGAAACCGCAGAAACTACATTAAAAGAGATAGAATGGAGTGCTTCAAGAACGGGACTTATCAATCCTGTGGCAATATTTGAACCGGTTGAACTGGAAGGAACTAAAGTTTCAAGGGCAAGCGTGCATAATATAAGCATAATGGAAAGCCTTAAGCTTGGAATAGGTGACACAATTAAAGTATTTAAGGCCAATATGATTATTCCGCAGATTGCAGAAAATATTACACAGAGCGGAACAGTAAGGATACCAGAAGTCTGTCCGGTATGTGGTGGAAAGACAAGGATAAGCGATGTTAATGATGTAAAATCATTGTATTGTGATAATGAACAGTGTCAGGCTAAGCACATAAAAAGCTTTGCACTTCTGGCATCAAGAGATGCACTTAATATAGACGGCTTATCAGAGGCAACTCTAGAAAAGTTCATTCAGAAAGGTTTTCTTAAGAGGAGAGGGGATATTTTCAGAATATCAAGATATAAAGATGAGATAACAGCAATGGATGGCTTTGGCGAGAAGTCTTATAATAATCTTATTGATGCACTTGAAAAGGCGAAAGATACAGATTTAGTCAGGGTTATATATGGCCTTGGAATAGATAATGTGGGACTTTCCACAGCAAGATTAATAGTTAATAAGCTTAATAATGACCCTGAGGCAGTTCTTAATGCTACAGCAGATGAACTTACTGATATAGATGGAATAGGTGAAGTTATAGCAGAGGCATTTGTTGAATATTTTAAAAATGAAGATAAGAAAGATGAGTATCTTGACATATTAAGTGAGGTTAATATTAAAGAGGCTGAAAATGTACAGACAACAGAGGAACTTGCTGGCAAGACATTTGTTATAACAGGAAATGTTAATCATTTTGCTAACCGTAATGAACTTAAGGCACTTATAGAGAGTATGGGAGGCAAGGTGACAGGTTCTGTCACAGGTAACACATCGTATCTTATTAATAATGATAGTACATCGCAGTCAACTAAGAACAAGAAAGCTGCCCAGCTTGGTGTTCCAGTGATTACGGAGGAAGAATTCATCAAGCTTGCAGGAAAAGATGAATTGTTGTAGAATACATCATTAACAGTAAGTTTGACTATATTAAAATGTGATTTACACAGGAATCGAGGTAAATATGCCAATTAAAATACAGAATGATCTTCCAGCTAAGCACGAGTTAGAGGAAGAAAATATATTCGTGATGGACGAAAGCAGGGCACTTTCACAGGATTTCAGAGAATTGCAGATAGCAATTCTTAATCTTATGCCAATAAAGCAGGACACAGAATTGCAGTTATTAAGAGCATTATCTAATACTCCATTACAGATTGATGTGACATTTATACAGACAGAATCACATGTGTCAAAGAATACATCATCATCACATATAAAGAAATTTTATGAAACATTTTCTAATGTAAAAGACAGAAATTTCGATGGACTTATAATAACAGGAGCACCAGTTGAAAAGCTTGCATTTGAAGAAGTGAACTACTGGGATGAGCTTACAACAATAATGGAGTGGTCAAAAGAGCACGTTACATCAACACTCCACATATGCTGGGGTGCACAGGCGGGACTTTACTACCATTATGGAATTAAGAAAGTCCTTCTTGATGAGAAATTATCAGGTGTATACAAGCACCACGTTCTTAACAGAAAAGAGCCTCTTGTAAGGGGATTTGATGATTTCTTTATGGCACCACATTCAAGATATACAGAAGCGTGCAGGAAAGATATATTAAACAACAAACAGCTCAAGGTATTTGCTGATTCAGATGAAGCGGGCATATATATTGCAATAGGACAGGACGGCAAGCATATATTTGTTATGGGTCACCCTGAATATGACAGAATGACACTTGATCAGGAATATAAGAGAGATTTAGACAAGGGGCTTGAGCCGCAACTTCCAGTGAACTATTATCCAGATGATGATTGCAACAGAAAGCCAGTGTTATCTTGGAGAAGTCACGCTAATAATCTTTATACTAACTGGCTGAATTATTATGTATATCAGACGACCCCTTATGACCTTAATGAGAAGGTTCAGACGTATGGGAATTAGGGTGGGGATTTGTTGTTGTTTGGAAAGTAGGTGATGTTATTCTTGCAATATTGCTATTTGGAGAAATAAAATAATTATGTTTTTATTATAAGCACCAACAGAGTAAAATCTTAAGGTGCTTATTTTTTACGCAATTATAATGGCTGGTCTATATCTGATGGTATAGATACTTGACGTACGCAAAAACGTACGTTATAATAATTTTGACATAAAAATTTCTACATTCAAGATAATATTTAGCATATAATTAAAGAAGAACAGATGCAAAATATAATATAATTTATAAGAGATAAGATAGAAACATATAGAGTGTAAGAGAGAAAAACATAATAGAGTGTAAGAGAGAAAAACATAATAGAGTGTAAGAGAGATTTAATGAGAGAATAGTAATAAAAAATAATTACATTTAGTATAAAATAGAACAGTATATTTGATTAAAGGAAAAAGGTAAGGAGATTTTATTATGTCAGCAATTAATATAACAAATGCAAGAAAGGAACTCTATAATTTGGTGGAGGACGTTAATCTCTATAGTGAACCAACTTTAATTGTAAGTAAGAAAGGTAATGCGGTTCTGATATCGGAAAGTGATTGGAATGCAATTCAGGAGACGATTTATCTTAATTCCATTCCAGGTATGGTTGAGTCCATAAAAGAAGGAATGGATACGGCAATAGAGGATTGCGTGCCCGAAGAAGATGTAGAGTGGTAAAAATATGTACCGAATAGTTTACACTAAACAGGCAGTAAAAGACATTAAGAATTTGAAAAGTGTACATCTTGATGAAAAAGCAAAAAAACTAATAGAAGTTATTAAAGAGAATCCATTTCAAAATCCACCTCCATATGAGGAATTACTTGGTAATTTACAAGGTGTATATTCAAGAAGAATAAATATTCAGCATAGATTGGTATATCAAGTGTATAATGAGCCGATTATAGCTGGTGAAATTGAGTATAATGGAACGATAAAGATTATCAGAATGTGGACACATTATGATAAAGTAAGATAAAAATAATCAACAGAATTAAGGTGACCCAATATGATAAACGAAAAAGAAATAATGCCCTTTAATTTCTTCAAATATGGTGGTGTATACACCGGTGGGCATAATGGTATGAGATATAAGATTGAGCGTACAGGCGAAAAGCCAGATTATGTACTTAATGTGCTAATCTGGCAGGGTCCGTATGCCTCAACGGCGATGAAGGAAGAAGATATTACAGCTAAGGAATTTGAATATTCAGAAGAAGGCAGGAGCAGTGCAATTCAGTGGATACAAGATATGTATGATACTAATATTGACCGCTGGGAAAATGCACCATCAATTAATCAGGTAAAGTCAACCTTGGAATAGATTATTATATAGATTAAGCAGGATAATAGTATATTTGCACACAAAGAAAATATACTGTTAAGTGTCAGTGAAGTTACACAAGATAACAGGCTTGTTATTAATCTAAGTGCTATATTAGATGATGTAACTGCAATAATACTTAAGCTTAATGGAGTAATTATATTATTTATGATATCTGGCTTAAAATGATACATTTTGTAAAGCTTGATATAATGCAGGGCACACACTAATATATTGCTGATTATAAGTCCGTAGATATATCCGGATATGCCAATTTCTGGAACGAGCAGTATTAATGAGGCTATTCTTATAGCGAGACCAGTTATGCTGTATGCACAGGTTCTTGCAGTCATATTAAGGCCGTTTAATATGCTTGCAAGGCTTGTTTTGACATATAGAAATGGACATATACAGGCAAGCATAATGGTATAATTGTGTACACTGGGTTCGTGAAACAGTGTTGCTCCAAGTCTGCCAATGTATAATATAAATAGCACACAGCTCATTATACCAAGGTGCATACATATATTCACGGACTGGTGCAGAGTTGTGATTACACTGGAACTACGTTGTACAGAGTTGTCTTCTGACACTTTAGGAAGAAGCATAACAGACATTGAGTTGGTTATGGCAGAAGGAAAGAGGAGCAATGGAAGTGTCATTCCAGATATAATTCCATAAGTGCTGACAGCATTTTCTTTTGACAGGCCATATATAATAAGCTGGGCTGGGATTAATATTGCCTCAGCACTTTCAAACAGGTGCAAAAGGAGGCTGTTTAAGTTGAGCGGGAGAGCATATAGTGCAATAACTCTGATGTAAGAGGTTTTGCGTGCTGAACAGCTATTGTTATTTCTAATAATTTTATTATTCTTATTATTCTGTTTGTTGTTTACATAGACACATCCAATGCAGAATATATCCGCACAGACTTCACCTGCGATATTACCATATAAAGCATCAGTTACAGTTAAAGTTTCCAGATTTCCAGAAATCAGGTGATAATAGATTATCACACTGAATATTCGTATTAATTGCTCAATTATCTGTGATATTGCGGGAATAAATGTCTTTTTACAGCCGTAATAATAACCACATATACAGCTGTGTATTGCGGATAAGGGAATACCAATTGCGATTATCTGGATAAGTGGAGCACAATCGGCGTTAAACATAAGTTTATCGGCTATTTCATATGAAAATGCGGCACATACCGCAGAAAATATACAGGATAACGGAAAACTCATTAAAAGACCACCAAGGAGTACATTGATATTTCCGTGTGTCTGTGCTGTGTATTTGGAAATTGCAGAATTAAAGCCACACATACATACAGAAAATGCAATTCCACATAAGGGAAGGACTAATTGCAGCATTCCCATTCCGTATGAGCCAATGTGTGAATTAAGAAAAATGCGGTAATAAAATCCAAGTATGCGGCATAGAAGTCCAGCGATTGTAAGGATGATAGTTCCTTTGATTACAGGAGTATATAGTAGTTGTCTGCCTGATTTGCTGCTCATAATTAAGAAAAGGCTCCGTTGTCTTTATTAACATAGTATGCAGCTTTTGAATATAATATTAATAAGTAATACAGTGGATTGTGAACTTAAATATTGACTGTATGGAAAGAGGGAAAAGCTGGGAGGAGACATATGTTATATCTTGATAATGCGGCGACAACGCCTATGAGTTTACCGGTGTGCAAGGCTATGTGGCAGTATATGATAAATGATTATGGAAATCCATCGTCAATATATGAATGTGGAAGAAATAATAAAAGGGCAGTTGAAGAAGCGAGGGCAAATATAGCCGGACTGATAGGCACAGAGGCTGATAATATATATTTTACATCTGGTGGAACTGAGAGCGATAACTGGGCATTAGAGGCGGCGGTTGCAGGAAAGCACAGTGGGACTATTATAGTAAGTGGAATTGAACACCCAGCTATATTAAATAAATGCAGGAGTTTAGAAAAACGAGGGTATAATATAGAATATTTAAGATGCACACCTGATGGCATAATTGATATTGAGGATTTAAGAAGAAAGATAAAAGATGATACTTTGCTTATATCGGTTATGCTTGTTAATAATGAGATAGGAACAATACAGCCATTAATGCAGGTTAGTGCGGTGGCATCAGAATACGGTATTCCTGTTCATACAGATGCAGTTGCGGCATTTGGACATATTGATATTGATGTTCATAAGCTTGGAGTATCTATGCTCAGCGTGAGTGCACATAAAATATGCGGACCTAAAGGTGTTGGATTTTTGTATACAGACAGGGAGCTTGAGCCGTTAATATATGGAGGCGGACAGGAGAAAAATATGCGTTCCGGTACAGAAAATGTTGCTGGAATAATCGGACTTGCAACAGCTGCGGATATTGCTGTTAATACACTGCATTACAGAATGGAAAAAGAGTGGAATATACAAAGATATATGGCAGAGCGGATAGTTAATGAAATCCCGTATACAAGCATTAATGGCAATATGACAGGCAGGGTATCAGGAAATATTAATATCTGTTTTAAAGGTATAAGTGCAGGTGAACTTGTGCTTCTTTTGGATAAACAGGGCATATGCGTATCCTCTGGTTCGGCGTGTCACGGCAATCACGGCGGACCTTCGCACGTATTAAAGGCTATAGGAAAGACTGATGAAGAAAGCCTTGCTTCAATAAGACTTACATTTAATCATACATTAAATCAAAATCAGGCTGATTACTGCATTGATTGTATTAAGAAAAATGTTGCAGCATTACGGAAAATTAAAAATGATTAAAATAAATCTTGAAACTATAAAAAATAATGCACTTTACAAAAAGTGAAAAATATAGCATAAGATTAATAAAATATCAGCCCATAAGTATGAAAGCAAAATCCATACTGAGGGGCTGATATATGCTGTAAATTAATGCTGCAGATGCAGTGGCAGATACTTGGTCTTTTCAGATGTTAATAAATATATATGGAGCAATCAGTCTACAGAAAAGCTGCTGATGATAACCTTTATATGCTTATATAGATACGAATTCAGGCTTTCTTTCCTTGAATATAGTATAATAGTTAAATCCTGCATTTTTAAGCATATCAGTGATTATTTCATAGGAATATGCAATATGGCAGGCTTTATGGGCATCAGAACCTGTTGTTATAATCTCGCCGCCAAGTGAGCGGTACATTTTTACTATATCAAGGCAGGGATTAGGATTTTTAAGTCCGTATTTAAGTCCTGCGGTATTGATTTCAATGCCTTTGCCCTTGTCAATAAGAAGTCTTAGGATTGTATCGAAATAATCATAATAATCTTTCCAGTTATAATTATTATCCTGATCAGGAGCATATCTTACAATATAATCAAGATGTCCGTATACATCAAAGTTATCGCAAGTTTTAATGCAGTCGGTTATTGCTTCATAATATCTGCTTATTGCATCTTTTACGGACACATTATCCCAGAATTCAGGATAATAAGGGTCGTTGCCATATACAAGATGTGATGAACCAATTATAAAATCAAGTCTGCCAGTAGGGTCGTAGTTGTTGATTTTATCTTTAGCAGAAGAAAGAAGTCCCTGTTCGACACCAATTCCAATAAAAATATCATTTTTATAACGCTCTTTTAATTCAAGCAGTTCGTCTGTATATTTGTCATAATCAAGGGCAAATACAACATTTCCGTCCTCTAAAGGGTAATCGTAGTCGTTGTGTTCTGTAAAACATATGCTTTTTAACTGCATATTGATGGCATTTTTGATTATATTCTCAGGAGTTTCGGTTGAATCAGACGAAAAATGCGAGTGAAGATGCCAGTCTGAAAGTTCAGGATAAGTTCTCATATATGTCTTCTCCATTTCATAAGTAAAATTAGATTGTTATTATGTGGGCTGCTAAACAGTCACGATGTATAAGTGAGTAGTAAAGATTATTCTGATACTCACATCATATTTATAATTATTATATTGTTGATTATAGCATTATTAGTTTGAAAATGGTACTAAAGCCCTTGAAAATATTTGAATTGATTGTTATTATGTAAACGTATTTTTACATTCTTTACACAAAATGCACAATTTCTTTACTTTTATTAAGTATAAGATAAATCTTTATTAACAGATAATTAGTATGTGCAGGACAGGAGAAAAAAGTGAATATTGAGTTAGTTGGCAATTTGTTTATGTTTGCAGGCGGCATCGGTATGTTCTTATATGGAATGAACATAATGGCAGATGGTATGCAAAAGTCAGCGGGAAGCAAGATGAAACAGCTCATAGGCTATCTTACAAGGAACAGATTATTAGCTGTTCTTGTTGGAGCATTTATAACAGCCATAATTCAGAGTAGTGGCGCGACAACAGTTATGGTTGTTGGATTTGTTAATGCTGGTCTTATGACACTTGTACAGGCTGTAGGAGTTATAATGGGTGCTAACATTGGTACAACCATAACAGCATGGATTGTATCTTTAGGACAGCTCGGAGATGCTGTCAAAGTGTTAAAGCCATCATTTTATGCACCTCTGCTTGTAGGAATCGGTGCAATTCTTGTATTGTTTAGTAAGAAGCCTAAAAAGAAAATGGCAGGAGAGATAGTTGTAGGTATCGGACTTTTATTCTTAGGACTTGATTTTATGTCAGAGTCGATATCTCCATATACAGATGCACCTATTTTTTCAAAAGCATTTGAAGTGGTAGGAAGTAATCCGTTATTGGGTATTGCAATTGGTATTGTAGTAACAGCAATTCTACAAAGCTCTTCAGCATCAGTAGGTATATTACAGACACTCGCAATTAATGGAGTGGTTACTACCAATGCGGCAGTATTTATTACGTTGGGGCAGAATATAGGTTCGTGTGTAACTGCGATTATATCAAGTGCTGGTACAACAAGGAATGCAAAGAGAGCAGCTTGCATGCATCTTTTATTTAATGTTGCGGGAGCAGTTATATTTGGAACAGGTGCTTTTATATTATTTATGTTTAAACCTGCGTTAGCTGTGCATAATATAACAAGTGTGGAAATATCTATATTCCATACGTTCTTTAATATAATATGTACAACTATAATGATGCCATTTGGAAGTTTGCTTGTTAAACTTTCGGGCATAATTATAAGAGAGAAGACTGAAGATGAAGAAAATGCTTCATTAGAGGCAAGCGACAGTTATGCGGCAGAATTATCAAGACATTTTGACAGCAGAATATTAGAACAGCCATCAGTAGCGGTTGACAGGGCACTCAGCGAAGTTATCATAATGGGTAACCTGTCACTTGATAACATAAAATATTCGGTAAATGCTGTTATGAACAATGATCAGGATATGATAGACAAAGTTATAGAGACGGAACACAAGGTTGACCTCTATGAAAAGTATCTTACAGAATATCTCATAAAGGTTAATAATCTTTCCATAACGGAAGAACAGCATTTACTTATTAATGATTTATTCCATGCGATTATTGATATAGAGAGAGTGTCAGACCATGCAGAGAATATGTCTGATCTTGCCAAATACAAGATAGATAATGAAATAATATTCTCCCAGCATGGAATGGAAGAACTCAAGAAGTTATCTGAAAAGGTTATTGTCTGTTTCTCAGAGGCAATTAAAGCCAGGGAAAAGTTCAGCAGGGTTGCAGCAGATAATGTATGCCGTATAGAAGATGAGGTTGATGATTTAGAAGAAGAATTAAGAAATAAACATATCGAGAGATTATCTTCTGGGTTATGTAAAACATCTAATGGTGTTGTATTTCTTGATATTTTATCTAATCTTGAAAGAATGTCAGATCACGCTAATAATCTTGCAGACTGTGTGTTAGCAGAGATAAAAGAGAAAAAATAGGCTGATTAGTGAGTTTGAGAACAGAACAGATATAATAAGATTAATGGAATATGGTAAAAAGTTTAATTTGAATAGCGAAATATACAATAATTTGTAAAAAATAGGAATTAACACTTGATATTTTAAATTGTTTTATGTAGAATACAATGTAGTTGATTTTTTATTAACAATCTTTATATTAGGAGGATTTATTTTTATGTCAGTAAAAGTTGCGATTAATGGTTTTGGACGTATCGGTAGACTTGCATTCAGACAGATGTTCGGTGCAGAGGGATACGAAGTAGTTGCTATCAACGATTTAACAAGCCCTAAGATGTTAGCTCATCTTTTAAAGTATGATTCATCACAGGGAAGATATGTTGATTTCGGTGAGGAAGATCAGGTAACAGCTGATGATGAAGCTGGTACAATTACAGTAAAGGGTAAGACAATTAAGATCTACAAAGAGCCAGATGCTAACAACTGCCCATGGGGAGATCTTGATGTTGACGTAGTTCTTGAGTGCTCAGGTTTCTATACATCAAAGGCTAAGGCTCAGGCTCATATCAATGCAGGTGCTAAGAAGGTTGTTATCTCAGCTCCAGCTGGTAACGATTTAAAGACAATCGTTTACAATGTTAACCACGAAACACTTACAGCAGAAGATCAGATTATCTCAGCTGCTTCTTGTACAACTAACTGCTTAGCTCCTATGGCTAAGGCTCTTAATGACTGTGCAACAATCGAATCAGGTATTATGTGCACAATTCACGCTTACACAGGTGACCAGATGATTCTTGATGGACCACAGAGAAAGGGTGATTTAAGAAGATCAAGAGCTGGTGCTTGCAACATCGTTCCTAACTCAACAGGTGCTGCTAAGGCTATCGGTCTTGTTATCCCAGAACTTAACGGAAAGCTTATTGGAGCTGCTCAGAGAGTTCCTACACCTACAGGTTCTACAACAATCCTTAACGCTGTTGTAGCTAAGAAGGTTACTGTTGATGAAGTTAATGCTGCTATGAAGGCTGCTGCTACAGAAAGCTTTGGTTACAATGAAGAACTTATCGTATCTAGCGATATCGTTGGAATGAGATTTGGTTCATTATTCGATGCTACACAGACAATGGTTAACGAACTTCCAAACGGTGGATGCCAGGTTCAGGTAGTTTCTTGGTATGATAACGAGAACTCATACACAAGCCAGATGGTTAGAACAATTAAGTACTTCGCTGAATTAAGCAAGTAATTATAATATACATTGACCATTAAGGGTTAATTTATTTAACTTGTAATAATACCGGAGATGAGAATTCATTCTCCGGTATTTTGATAAGTATGTTAAGACTGTCCTGCTGTATGGCGGGACGGAACAGGCATACCTGGGTTGTTTACAGGTCACTGTCAATAAGCTAGTAATGATAATTTGGAGGATATAGATATGCTTAATAAGAAGTCAGTTGATGATATCAACGTTAATGGCAAAAGAGTTTTATGCAGATGTGATTTTAATGTACCATTAGATGGTGATAAGATTACAGATGAAACACGTCTTGTTGCTGCACTTCCAACAATAAAGAAGTTAATAGCTGATGGAGGAAAGGTTATTCTTTGCTCACATCTTGGTAAGCCAAAGGGAGCTGATAAGGCATTTTCATTAGCACCAGTTGCTAAAAGACTTTCAGAGCTTCTTGGACAGGAAGTTAAGTTCGCTGCTGATGATACAGTAGTTGGTGACAATGCAAGAGCTGCTGTTGAAGGTATGAATAATGGAGATGTTATTCTTCTTGAGAACACACGTTTCAGAGCAGAAGAGACAAAGAATGGTGATGAATTCTCTAAGGATTTAGCTTCAATCGCTGATGTATTTGTTAATGATGCTTTCGGTACAGCACACAGAGCACACTGCTCTAACGTAGGTGTAACAAAGTATGTTGATACAGCAGTAGTTGGTTACCTTATGCAGAAAGAAATAGATTTCCTTGGAAATGCTGTTAATAATCCAGTAAGGCCTTTCGTAGCTATTCTTGGTGGTTCAAAGGTGTCTTCAAAGATTTCTGTTATTAACAACCTTCTTGATAAGGTTGATACACTTATTATCGGTGGCGGTATGTCATACACATTCCAGAAGGCTCATGGTGGCAACGTTGGACAGTCATTAGTTGAAGAAGATTATCTTGACTATGCTAAGGAAATGATGGCAAAGGCTGAAGCTAAGGGTGTTAAGATGCTTATTCCTGTTGATACAGTAGTAACAAAGGAATTCAAGAACGATACTCCTTTCCATGTAGTTGAAGCTGGATGCCAGGAAGATGATGATATGGGTATGGATATCGGACCTAAGACTTGTGAGCTTTACAAGGATGCTCTTAAGGATGCCAAGACAGTAGTATGGAATGGACCTATGGGTGTATTTGAATTCCCTAACTTTGCAAAGGGAACTATTGCTGTTGCAGAAGAATTAGCTAAACTTACAGATGCTACTACAATTATCGGTGGTGGTGATTCAGCAGCCGCAGTTAATAACCTTGGTTTCGGTGATAAGATGACACATATTTCAACAGGTGGCGGTGCTTCACTTGAATTCCTTGAAGGTAAGGAACTTCCAGGTGTAGTAGCAGCTAATGATAAATAGAGTGTTTACTGACATAAACATATAGCTTTGATTGGTTAATTAACAGTTAATTCAGTCAGGCAATGCACAAAAGGAGCTGTATATTGATATATACAGCTCCTTTTGTTTGAAAATAATCATAAAACTAAGCTTGTCTTAATACAATATGTTGTATACATAAAATACTTAGGTACATACATTGTATTTATTTTAAATATTTGCATTATTAGTGGCTTTTTGTAAATTTGTATGATATAATTTTCTTATTAAAATAACTGAGCTGGTAATAATGATAAATAAGCTGATCAGTTATATTGTATGGAGGCGTGAATGTAGTATGAGGAAGAAGATAGTTGCGGGAAACTGGAAAATGAATATGACACCAAAGGAAGCGGTATCACTTGTATGTGAGCTTCGTGATAAGTTCTCTAATCGTGATGTTGATGTAGTATTTTGCGTTCCGTCAATAGACATTATACCGGTTGTGGAAGCGGTCAAAGGAACAGATATTAAGGTTGGTGCCGAGAATATGCACTATGAAGAAAAAGGTGCATATACGGGTGAGATTTCACCAGGAATGTTAAAAGAGGCTGGTGTTGATTATGTTATAGTTGGACATTCAGAAAGAAGACAATATTTTGGTGAAGATGATGAGTGCATCAACCGCAAAGTAAGAAAAGCAATTGAATATGGATTGACACCTATTATATGCTGTGGTGAGACTATCCAGCAGAGAGAAGAAGGCATAACATTGGATTTCATTAATAAGCAGATTGACGCAGCATTTTTACAGGTGTCAGCTAAAGATGCTATGAAGTGTGTTATTGCATATGAACCTATATGGGCTATTGGAACAGGCAGGGTTGCTACATCAGCTCAGGCTCAGGAAGTATGTGAGGCTATAAGATTAGATATAAGGAAGTTATATGGAGAAGAAGCATCTTCTTCAATAAGGATTCTTTATGGGGGTTCTGTTAATGCTGGTAATGCTGCAGAATTATTCAGGCAGCCTGATATAGATGGCGGTCTTGTAGGCGGTGCAAGTCTTAAGCCGGATTTTTGTGAAATTGTTAATTACAATATATAATAAGATACATAGTAAGCCATATACGGAAGTAATTCCAGGTATGGCTTATTGCTTTTTAATATAATTATAATTATTCTAAATTGCAAATTAGTAATAAGTATGCTATCATACAACAGGAATAATTAGAGAGAATATTAAAGATATTGCTATCTTAGAAAAGAGGAAAATAATATGAGTAAGAAACCAGTTGTATTAATGGTACTTGATGGTTATGGTTTAAGTGATAGAACAGAGGGTAATGCAATAGCTATGGCTAATACTCCTGTTATGGATAAGTTAATGAAAGAATATCCATTTGTTAAGGGTAACGCATCTGGACTTTATGTAGGTCTTCCAGATGGTCAGATGGGTAATTCAGAAGTTGGACATATGAATATTGGTGCTGGCAGGATTATATATCAGGATCTTACAAGAATAACAAAGGCTATAGAAGACGGAGAGTTCTATAAGAATGAAGAACTTCTTGCTGCTATGGAGAATTGCAAGAAGAATAATTCCGATTTACATCTTTTCGGACTTTTATCAGATGGTGGTGTTCATAGCCACATTTCACATATATATGGTTTACTTGAGATGGCTAAGAAGAATGGAGTTTCTAATGTATATGTACACGCTTTCCTTGATGGACGTGATACACCTCCAGCTTCAGCTAAAGATTTTGTAGCCAGGCTTGAAGACAAGATGGCAGAGATTGGTGTTGGTAAAGTAGCTTCTTTAGCGGGAAGATACTATGCTATGGATAGAGATAATAACTGGGACAGAGTAAAGGAAGCATATCTTTCACTTACAACAGGTGAAGGAAAGTCAGCAGATAATGCAGTTAAGGCACTTGAAGAGTCTTATGCGGCAGATGTTACAGATGAATTCGTTGTTCCTACAGTAATAACAGAGAATGGCAAGCCACTTTCAGTTGTTAAGCCTGACGATTCAGTAATATTCTTTAACTTCCGTCCAGATAGAGCAAGAGAGATGACAAGAGCTTTCTGTGATGATAAGTTCACAGGTTTTGAAAGAGAATATATTCCAACTACATTTGTATGCTTCAAGGATTATGATGAATCAATCCCTAACAAGTTAGTTGCATTCAAGAAAGAAGAAATCAAGAATACATTTGGCGAATTCCTTGCTAATAATGGCAAGAAGCAGCTTCGTCTTGCTGAGACAGAGAAGTATGCACATGTAACATTTTTCTTTAACGGTGGTGTTGAAGATCCTAATGTAGATGAGTTCAGACTTCTTGTTAACTCACCTAAGGATGTTCCAACATATGACCTTAAGCCAGAGATGAGTGCTCCAGAGGTTGGTATGGATTTAGTTGAGGCAATTAAGTCAGATAATTATGATGTTATCGTAATCAACTTCGCGAACCCTGATATGGTTGGTCACACAGGTGTTATTCCGGCAGCAGTTAAGGCTGTAGAAAAGGTAGATGAGCTTGTTGGCAAGGCTGTACAGGCTGTTAAGGATGTTGACGGAGTATTATTCATATGTGCTGACCATGGTAACGCAGAGAAGATGATAGATTATGAAACAGGTGCACCACACACAGCACATACAACTAATCCAGTTCCATTTATTCTTGTCAATTATGATGAAGCATATACACTTAGAGAAGGTGGAAGACTTTGTGATATAGCTCCAACTCTTATTGAGATTATGGGAATGGAGAAGCCGGCAGAGATGACAGGAGAATCACTTCTTATTAAGAAATAATTCATAGATAGGATTATATAGTGTACAGATGGACAATTAGTTATAGATATTAGTTGCACATTTAATATTTATTTGTTATAATCAATTCATTGTGATTATTGCAATAGGAGGTTTGATATATGTTTGGTATGTCATGGGCTGATACATTAAGAATAGTCTTAATGGGTATATTTATATTAGTATGCATATTTTTAACAATAGTAGTTCTTATGCAGGAAAGTAAACAGAATGGTTTATCAGGTGCTATTAGTGGTGCTGCTGATACTTACTGGGGTAAGAATAAAGGTCGTTCAATGGAAGGTAAGCTTGTAACTATTACTAAAGTTCTTGCTGTATTATTCGTTGTAATAGCTATTATTTTAAATATTAATTTCTAATTGATAACATTAACGCTCTTAAGATATAGTATCTTAAGGGCGTTTTTGTGTAATAAATATTAAATATATATTATATTGCAGATTGATATTGAATTATAGTAATGGAATGGAGGAAACTATGAAAAGTAGTGTTTTCAAGGAAAGAAGGAAAAACCTTGCTGATTTGATACTCAATAATGAATTATATGTTCCTATGAAGACAAAGGAGATAGCAATTCTTCTTGGTATTCCTAAAGAATTAAGACACGAACTTCAGGAGGTTCTTGATTCTTTAGTTGCAGACGGAACTATAGGTGTAAGCAAGAAGGGGAAATATATGAAGCCTGATAATGTTGCACTTGTAGGAACATTTGAGAGTACAAGCAGGGGATTTGGTTTTGTTGTTGTAGATGGGCAGGATGATGATATATTTGTCAAAGCAAGTGATACTAAGGATGCTTTTTATCACGACAAAGTTAAAGTTGTAATTACAGCACAGAAGAATGGTGATAGAAGACGTGAAGGTAAGATAATAGAGATATTAGACCACGAAGTTAAGACTTTGGTTGGAACATATCAGAAGAATAAGAATTTTGGATTTGTTGTGCCTGATAACCAGAAGATTGGCTGTGATATATTTGTATCTAAGGAACACGAAATAGGAGCTGTTACAGGCAGTAAAGTAGTAGTTAAGATAAGCAGCTACGGCAGTGCAAGAAAGAATCCTGAGGGTAAGATAATTGAAGTAATCGGACATATGGATGATCCGGGAACAGACATTTTATCAATAGTAAAAGCCTATGACCTGCCAGAAGAATTTCCAGATAGTGTTAAGAAGGAATTAAAGGGCATACCAAATGAGGTTGATGGCAATGATATAGCAGGCAGGACGGATCTGCGAGATGTTGTTATGGTGACAATAGACGGCGAGGACTCTAAGGATTTAGATGATGCAGTATCATTAACTAAAGAAAATGATATATATCATCTTGGCGTGCATATTGCTGATGTAAGTCATTATGTTAAAGAGGGCAGTCCACTTGATAAGGAAGCTCTTAAGAGAGGAACAAGCGTGTATCTGGTTGACAGGGTTATTCCTATGATACCGCACCAGCTTTCCAATGGAATATGTTCGCTGAATGAAGGCTGTGATAGACTGGCATTAAGCTGTCTTATGGATATAGATATGAAAGGTAACATAATAGGCCATAAGATATGCGAGTCAGTTATCAATGTAAATAGAAGAATGACTTATACATCTGTTAAAAAGATACTTGAAGATAATGATAAAGAAGAATGTGCAAAGTACAGTGAGCTTGTAGATATGTTTAAGCTAATGCAGGAATGTGCAGATATATTAAGAAAGAAAAGATTTAAGAGGGGTTCAATAGATTTTGACTTTCCTGAATCTAAGATTATTCTTGATAAAGATGGACGGCCTGTAGATATTAAGCCATATGACAGAAATGTAGCAACTAAGCTTATAGAAGATTTTATGCTTGCTGCTAATGAGACAGTAGCAGAAGATTATTTCTGGCAGGAAGTGCCATTTATTTATAGAACACACGAAAATCCTGACCCGGAAAAGATATTAAAATTATCTACATTTATTAATAATTTTGGATATTCAATGCATATAACTGATGAAATTCATCCTAAAGAATTACAGAAGCTTCTTGAAAAAATAGCGGGAAGTGACGAGGAAAATCTTATAAGCAGACTTACATTAAGGTCTATGAAGAAGGCTAAGTATACAGCGGAATGTATTGGACATTTCGGACTTGCGGCAAAATATTACTGCCATTTTACTTCGCCAATAAGAAGATATCCGGATTTGCAAATTCATAGAATAATTAAAGAATGTCTTCATGGAGGAATGAGTGAGAAGCGAAAGCTTCATTATGATAAAATCCTTCCAGATGTTGCAGAACAGGCGAGTGCAACTGAACGCCGTGCAGATGAGGCAGAAAGAGATACTGATAAGCTGAAAATGGTTCAGTATATGAGTGCACATATCGGAGAGTATTTTGATGGTGTAATATCAGGAGTAACGAATTGGGGCATATATGTTGAACTTCCTAATACAATAGAAGGAATGGTTTCTGTCGATAATATGCGTGGTTACTATGTATTTGATGAAAATCATTACGAGATGTTTAATGAAACAACTCATCAGACATATAAGCTTGGACAGAAAGTCAGGGTTGTTGTTGTTGATACTAATGCAATATCAAGAACGATAGATTTTATGTTTGCACAGGATTATGAAGAATAGTAAGCAATTAAGTAATTAGATAATGGAGGATATGTATGGGCAAAGACAGTGCAAGCGGCAACAGATTAATTGCCAACAACAAGAAAGCGTATTTTGATTACTTTATAGAAGATAAGCTTGAAGCAGGGCTTGAACTTTGTGGAACTGAGGTTAAGTCAATAAGACAGGGGAAATGTTCTATCAAAGAGTCGTATATACAGATAATTAATGGGGAAGTATTTGCCATTAATATGAATATCACACCTTATGAAAAAGGTAATATTTTCAATAAAGACCCATTAAGACCTAAGAAACTGCTTCTTCATAAAAGCGAGATTAATAAGCTTGCCGGACAGCTTTCTACCAAGGGCTATACGCTTGTGCCATTGCAGGTTTATCTGAAATATGGCAAGGTTAAAATGCAGATAGGTCTTGCAAAAGGTAAGAAGAATTACGATAAGAGAGATTCAATAGCGAAGAAAGACCAGCAGCGGGAGGCAGCTAAGGACTTTAAGATTAGAAATCTGGGGTAGGTTTTGAATGGTTAGATTGCAATGATGAGGGTGTTCGGCTGGTAAAGGCAAAACTTTTAAGGTGAGCACTTTTGTGCTCATCTTATCATAATTTATAAAAAAATTAATTTTTTATTTATAAGAATATATTGACTTTAAGTGGTATATAATGTTATATATTATATGGTCATTAAAGACTACAATTTAATATATGGGCTTGTAAAGGTTTCGACAGGGGTTTTGAAACTGGTGAAGCTATCCGTATGCAATGCGTTAAATGGCGAACTTAAATATAAACGCTGAAGATAATTTAGCATACGCTGCCTAAGTTGCAGCAGTCTGACCTAGAGCACTCACACTTTAGGACCCAGGCTTCGAATATGTGAGAAACGACATAGCTTAAGCTTTGCGGTTATGGACGTATTATGAAGCTACTAAGTGCATAAGGGTGTTGGTTCCCGTATGCATAAGGGAATGTCAAATAACTGACTATGATAGTAGAAGAACAGCGGATGGGCTTTTGGACAGGGGTTCGACTCCCCTCAGGTCCACTTAGTAACTTTTCAATTTTTACATTAACAAAAGAATATGTCATTATAAAAATTTCTTATAAAAACCAGAGCAATTTTTATTTGACTTTAAAAAAAATAAGAAATATAATATCTAACAAACGAGTAGCAGACTAGCGTAAATCCAGTTTTGTTGCTCTTTTTTTGTGCGTAATTATACGCATTTTAATAATTATATAAATGTCATTAAAAAGTGTGTAGCTTATCAGCGTAAGTCGAGCTTACGGGATAAATACACATTTTTTTTATGCAGAAAAAGGAGGATTTTGATGGCAGAAAGTAACAGAATGAGAGAAATGCCGGTAAAGTACTTATGATTGCAGGGGCAGCGATTACAGAGATTTTTCCAGGTGCATTTGCAGCTTTATTTAATGCAGGACAGTCAAGAGATTATTTCATAGGAGCGATGAGAATTATTTCAATAAGTTTTATATTTGCAGGAATAAATGTGGCGTATCAGGGAATTTATCAGGCATTAAATGGTGGAATAGAGTCCCTTGTTATATCGCTTCTTAGACAGCTTGTTATAATATTGCCACTAGCAGGAATTTTTTCTATTTTTGTAAGAAATGGACAGGTAGGTGTGTCGCTTATCTGGTGGGCATTTCCTATAACAGAGCTTGCAGCTTGTCTGGCTGGATATGGATTTTTAAAGAGAATTAGAAAAAATAAAGTTGAAAAGTTAAGTGAATAAAAATAGAAATCATTTATTAATGATATATGAAATAGAAATTCTGAAATAAAAAGTTTAATTGAATGAGGAGACTTACATATGGTAAAGAAAATTATTACAATCAGCAGGGAGTTTGGAAGCGGTGGACGATTTGTTGGAGAAGAAGTCGCCAAGAAGCTGAGGCATTAAAGATGATAGCAGACATTGATAAAAGACGTATGACTAACTATCGTTATTATACAGATAATAAGTGGGGAATGGCACGAAATTACACTTTGACATTAAACAGCTCACAGCTTGGGTATGAATTGTGGTATAATATGACTACTTCGTAGTCACTTAGAAGTTTCTTCGAAACTTCGGATGCGTTGAAGAACAACGCAGAAAATATGGTATAATGAAAATAAGAGGTTAAGAGTGATTGCATATATATAAGAATATATTTATGATAATCAATAGAAATGTAGATTGGAGAAAATAATTATGTTATTATTTGGTAAAAGAAGTCTGAAAATATTATTTCAGTGATGATTATTTTATTATTAATGGAAAGCAATTTACAATTCCAGCTAGGAATTTAAATACTTTGACTAAATGCAATTATTATAGAATTGGAGGAATATATTATGTCCGCAGATAAGACTAATGTTATGAGAAGTCTTGACCAGAAGAAGATTAAATATAAAGTACACGAATATAAGGAGTCAGGTGCAGTAAGCGGTGTGGAAGTTGCGGCGGCACTTGGACAAGACCCTAAGAGAGCATTTAAGACACTTGTTACAATAGGCAAGAGCGGCAATCATTACGTGTTTATGGTTCCTGTAGCAGAAGAACTCGACCTTAAGAAAGCTGCCAAATGTGTAGGTGAGAAGAATATTGAGATGATAAAGTCAAAGGAACTGCTTCCGCTTACAGGTTACATTCACGGTGGCTGTTCACCAGTTGGTATGAAGAAGTTCTTTAGAACTGTTATAGATAAGAGTGTGCTTGATATTGAAGATACAATATTTTTCAGTGCTGGAAAGATAGGATTTCAGATAGAAACCGATTACAGCGAATTAAAGAAAGTGATAAAGATAGAAGAAGATGATATTACTGTTGAATAGGAGGTCTGCATATGGACAAGGAAGTCAAGAAGCATATGGTTGGCGGGTATGAGTTTAATACTAAAGAAGATGCCCAGTTAGCCAAAGATGAACTTAATGCTATTAAATATGTGTCGGCAAAGACTAATACGAAAGATCCTAAGCAGGTATATAATCTTTATAATAAAATAATAGAACGTAAATTATTCTCGACACAGATAGGAATGAATTACCTTAAGCAGTTACAGACATTTTTATACAAGAGCAGTGAGATACCTAATGACAAAATCCAGCCTATCCCGATAAATGCGGATACACAGGAAGCACTCGACAAACGAAAGGAACAGATAGAATTTAAGAGTGAACTAAGAAATCTGTCTATTCAGGTAGCAAAATACAGGAATAATTTCATAAGGGCTATGGTATTAAATATTATTCTTGTTATAGTAATTATTGCGATGTTTGTAATATTAAAGACAAGTTCTAACCCTAATATATTAAATTATGAGGTCACTATCCAGAACAGGTATGCCCAGTGGCAGCAGGAATTGCAGTCGGAAGAGGAGTCTTTAAAGGCAAGGGAGCAGGAACTTAACAATAAAAAGAGGTAATTAAAAAGCAGTAAACACATTTTCTTAACATTAAGGACACATTTTTAACATAATTATTATTTAATATACAATAAAGAGTGGCAAAATGTGCTTTAGCTTTTGCCTTATATAATATTATAGAAGTTATATAGACATATTTAAAGTAATTATTAACACGGATTGGAGTATACAATGGATAATATTAAAGTATTAATGGTTGATGATGAAAGCAGAATGCGTAAGCTTGTAAGTGATTTCCTTACAAGAAAAGGATATATAGTTATTGAAGCTGGTGACGGAGAGGAAGCACTTGACAGATTTTATGCGGATAAGGATATATCACTTGTTATTCTTGACGTTATGATGCCTAAGATGAATGGCTGGGATGTATGCAGGGAGATTAGAAAGAATTCTAAAGTGCCTATTATTATGCTTACAGCTAAGAGCGATGAATCAAGCGAATTAAATGGATTTGAATGTGGTGCAGATGAATATATAGCAAAGCCTTTCAGTCCTAAGATTCTTACAGCAAGAGTTGATGCACTTATTAGAAGAAGTTACAGCATTGATAGCAGTGAGGTGACAGATGTAGGTGGAATTATTATTGATAAAGCCGCACATATTGTTAAGATTGACGGACAGGAGATTGATTTAAGCTTTAAGGAATTTGAACTGCTTACATATTTTGTTGATAATAAAGGTCTTGCATTATCAAGGGAGAAGATACTTAATAACGTATGGAATTATGACTATTTTGGAGATGCTAGAACAATAGATACCCACGTTAAGAAGCTTAGAAAGAAGCTAGGAGATAAGGGTGATTATATTAAGACTATATGGGGAATGGGATACAAGTTTGAAATTTAACTTAGTATTAACTGAGGAATACCAAGATGAATAAACATTCGATTAAATTTAAAATAACGCTGCTGATTGGTGGAATGATATGTGTTCTTATAGTTCTTCTTCTTGTATTTAATATAATATTTTCAGAAAAGTTCTATATGGAAGATAAACAGCAGGAGATGTTGAACGCATATAGTTCAGTAAATGATGCGTGTATACAATATTCAGATGATAGTATTTCAGAAACAGATTTACGGAATAATCTTGAACAGATATCGACCTCTAAGGGCATATCTATGATTATAGTAAATAGTGACTGGACGACTTTTTATGTAAGCACTCACGGAGATGAGATGCTTCTGGAAAGATTGAAAAAGAGTATATTTAATAATGATATTTTCCAGAATATACCATCTAAGAGTAATAGTGATTCATCTAACACAGACGGAAGCACTGATAATAATGGTACTTCTTCTGATAGCAGGAATGGCCAGAACAGCGGAAGTGGCACAGATGATAATAATATGAAAAATGATTTTGGTGATTTGTCAGATAGTGATAAGTCATCATTATTTGGTGGTAATTCTGATAACAATGGTGATAAGAAGACACCTCCGGAAAAGATTATCGATATGTCAGGCAACGGAGCTAACGAGGTCAGGGAGATTATACTTGAGAATGATAAATATACAGTTCAGGAAGTATATGACAGTCGTCTGTTAGATGACTATATCGAATTATGGGGAACATTGGATAATGGTGATTTTATTCTTATAAGGACTCCTATACAGAGTGTCAAAGATAACGTGCACATTTCTAATACGCTTATAACTTATGTTGGTATAGGAACACTTCTTATAGGTGTTGTTGCGGCATTTGTGTTATCCTCATATATCTCACGTCCTATAAAGCAGCTTTCTGATATAGCAGAGAGAATGTCTAACCTTGATTTTGAGGCACATTATGAGGGCAATGATAAAGGTGAGATAGGACTTTTGGGAGATAGTATGAATAATATGTCCCATAAGCTTGAGGAGAATATTTCACAGCTTAAGGCTGCCAACCTTGAACTCCAAAGAGATATTGATAAGAAGGAAAAGCTTGAGCAGATGAGAACAGATTTCTTATCAAATGTATCACACGAATTAAAAACACCTATAGCACTTATTCAGGGCTATGCAGAGGGGCTTAAGGAAGGCATTACAGATGATCCGGAGAGTATGGATTTCTACTGTGATGTTATTATAGATGAAGCTAACAAGATGAATAATATGGTGAAGAGACTTCTTACGCTTAACCAGATTGAATTTGGTGAAGATGAGCTTGTTATGGAAAGATTCGATATTAATGAGCTTGTAAAGTCAGTAGCCGCCGCTAATGAATTAAGGGCTTCACAGAAGGAACTAACAATACAGACATTTATGAGTGAAGAACCTCTTTATGTATGGGCAGATGAATATAAGGTTGAAGAGGTGATAACTAATTATATATCTAATGCAATTAATCACTGCTGTAATGAGAACATCATTAAAGTGAATGTTGAACAGATTGATAAAGATAATGTAAGGGTTACTGTATACAATTCTGGAAAGAATATACCCGAGGAGGATATTGAACATATATGGGAGAAGTTCTATAAGGTAGATAAAGCCAGAACAAGAGAGTATGGCGGTAACGGAATAGGGCTTTCAATTGTTAAGGCGATTGTTGAATCTATGGGCAAGCAATGCGGTGTGAGAAATGTTTCTGATGGAGTTGAGTTCTGGTTTGACCTTGATTGCAAATTATGATAGAATTCATATAGTTGAATTGAATTGTGGTGCGTATTAGAGGAACGCAGGAATGGAGATTATATGAAGAAGATAGCTATAGCTGTCTTGTCAGCAGTATGTGTATTTGCGCTGGCAGGTTGTGCTGATAATGTAACAATGGACAATGAACAGAATGATATTGTAGCTGAATACATAGCAGGTACTCTGCTTAGACATTCCTATGCTAATGAATGGAAGTATTCTAAGCTTAGTAATCCAACATTTAATAAGTCAGGACAGAGTACAACAACTACTGGAAAGAATAATACTACTGGTACAACAGCAGCTAACAAGCAGACAACAACAGCCGTGGGACAGACAGGTACGACAAGTACAACAGGAACAACTCAGGCAGGTATTAAGGCGGCAAGCATTACTGAAGCCTTAGGTCTTAGTGGTGTTACTGTTAGCTATAAGAAGGTATCGGTAGGTAACAGATATCCAACAGATGCATATGCTGTATGTGTTCCGGCAGATAGCGGCTGTAAGGTAGTAGCAGTTGAGTTTACAATTAAGAATACAGGTTCAGCGGTATATAATGCAACAACTAAGTCAGCTAATGTCACAATGAAGCTTAGTGCAGGAAGTGGCACTTACACACAGTATAAGTCAATGTTAAAGAATGATATATGTAATCTTGATAAGGTTACAATCAATGCAGGAGAGGAATATACAGCGGCAGCAGTATTTCAGGTTTCAACAACAGATGCCGGAGCTTCTGGTATGAAGCTTGAAGTGTTATCTGGAACACAGCAGGTAGAAACAATTAATTTACAGTAATATAAAAAGTATCGGAGAGGTCAGATCCTGTCCGATACTTTTTTCATTTTATCTGAAATCTTTTCCTAATACATTTTCTTTAGTATACATAGCAGCTTCATCTGCTGTCAAGATATGTGCAAATGAAGCTCTTTCATTAGGCTTGTAGCCCTCACCATATCCGTTGTATTCAGCGTAAAATGTTGTTTCGTGTGATTCAGGCTTATTCCAGTCATGAAAACCTGAGCCAGCAATCTGAGAGGAATATTCACAGTTTATTAATACGGTCTTTGCGTGTATTCTCCAAGGCCTGCTTAAATAACAAGTTCCATCTGGACAGTTGCCAGTGAAATTACAATTTTCAAATACATAGCCATATTTCTGGTCTTCATATGTAGAAGGTGCGGTATAATAACTGTTGATTTCCTTATTGCGGTTTAAGGCATATAATGTACAATTCTTAAAATATGCAGTAGCACTTCCGAAGATGAAATCAATCTCACCGCTTATAAAGCAGTCTTCATATAATTGTCTTGAGAGAATTCTTGGTGCGAATTCTGTAGGACCTGTAAATCCGCCCGGCTGTTTTTCTTTAAGAGGGAGAGGACCGGTAAAGAGAGTGTCCTGATGACCAAGTAGTTTGCAGTTCTTGAAAGTAATATTGTCCCCTTCCGCATATACAGCGATAGCTTGTCCAACCTCAGTACCAAAGCCTGATGAATTCACGAAGGTAATATTATAGGCGTGGAAGTTATTGGCGTGTACAAAGAAAGTATAAGACCTGAAGGTACCACGTTTGGTGTTATCAGGCATAGTCATTAATGCGTAATAGTCTTTGGTTATAATTACGTTATCCATAGACTCACCAATAAGAGTTATATTATTGTGTGTAATCTCAACACGCTCGTTATAAGTACCATTTTTAATAAAAATTGTCTCTGATACTGTTGAGCTGCTTATAGCATCAACAGCTTCCTGAATAGATGTATAGTCCCCTGTATTATCTTTTGAAACAGTAATCATATAAGCCTCCATAAATATTATTAGGTTTACATCTGATGAAATATAGTAAATGCAAAACCTATATGCTATTATATCATTTTTTTCTTAAGTTAAAATGCTTTTATAGACATAAATATAAAAAAATTGTATACTGATTGATAAAATAAAAAGGTGTATTAAAGGATAAGTGTAAAATGATTAGAATAGTTGAAGATGTAAAAGATGTAAATATATATTTGGGACTGCGTGATAAAGTGGGCTGGATAAAACTTACAAAAGCTCAGGCACAGGAAGCACTTAATAACAGCGTGAAAGTGTTTACTGTATTTGATGATGACAGGCCTATAGGAATGGGAAGGGTTGTTGGAGATAAGGCAGTTATAAGCTATATTCAGGATTTGATAGTGATACCGGAATATCAGGGGAAGCATATCGGAAGTGAACTTATAGAACATATTATAGCGTATGTTAAGTCTATAACAATGGAGGACTCAAGAATGATGTTATGTCTTATGTGTGCCAAGGGACGTGAGATATTCTATGAAAAGCATAATTTTATTGCAAGACCGACAGAGGCGTTAGGACCGGGAATGATTCAGTATATATATTCAGAACAATAAAGCTTGACAATACATAAAAACAATTGTAAACTAAACTGGAATTAAGGTTAACAATCAACCTTAAATCTTTTATGAGGAAGGTAAAGACAAGTGAAAGAGAAGAAGTTTACAGTTTATCAGTTATGTTTTATGGCACTTATGGCGGCAGTTACATGCATATTAGCACCATTATCAATACCTATAGGGCCTATTCCTATATCACTTACTAATCTTGTGGTATATTTTACAGTATATGTGATTGGCCTTAAAGCAGGAACATGCAGTTATTGTTTATATGTGTTATTAGGAGTTGTTGGTCTTCCTGTATTCTCAGGATATGTAGGAGGTCCAGCTAAGATTGCAGGACCAACAGGTGGATATATTGTTGGATTTGTGTTGATGGCACTTATAGGTGGATATGTAATTGAGAAGACTAATCGTAATATGGTTCTTGTTATAATTGCGTGGATAGTTGGAACAATGGTTGATTACGCATTAGGAACAGCGTGGTTTGCCTATGTACAGCATTGTACAGTGGGTTACGCACTTAAGGTATGTGTGTATCCATTTATTGTATTTGATCTTATTAAGATAGTAGCAGCTACATTTCTCGCAAAGGCGGTGCGATATGCACTTGTTAAAGCAGGGTTATTATCTAATGATAAGGTAGTCAGCGGGGTAACAGCATAATTTGTTATATATACAGACAACTAATAAAAAGCAGCTTTTCTACAGATAGGAAAGCTGCTTTTTATTAGCGTTAAAGATGTGCTGATGTACACATCAATATCCGTATTAATAAATTAAATTGATTGATAATAATCCTGTAGAGCTTATTAAATTAAGCAAGTAAAGTCTTAACGTATTCAGCAATCTTTTCGTCCTTGCAGTTAGCAAAGAAGAGTTCCTGGAACTTTTCTCCAGCTACAGCACCCTTAACAAGATCCTGGTCAAGGTTCTTAAGAACACTGATTAAATCCTGATTAAGAGTAACCTTTCTTACTTCATCAAGAATCTTCTTATTTCTCTGTTCTGGAACAACTCTTTCCTTAGGATAACCACCACCTGGTTCGCCTTCAAATAACTTTTCAAAAATGTATGTAAGGTTTAATTCAGCACCCCAGCCAAATCCCTTAGCGAATGGAAGAGCGATTGCATTACCATCGTTAATCTGCATAAACATATATGCATCTGAAGGGTCAACAACGTGTCCACAAAGAACATTAGGGAATGAGTTAAGTGCAAGCATAGCACCTTCACCAGTACCACAGCCTGTTACTACAAAATCACAAGCACCTGAGTTAAGAAGGATAGCAGCTAATATACCATTCTGTACATATGTAAGCTGAGCTTTGTCATCAGCAGAATACATACCATAGTTGTCTACTGTATGTCCCTTGCTTTCAGCTACTTTCTTAAGATTAGCGTAAATTAAATCATTCTTTGCAGCCTGACTGTTTTCGTTAATTAAAGCGATTCTCATTATTAAAAACCTCATCTTTCCTGATATTATTCCGATTATTACGGATATATTAAATATACTGAAATATATAATATTTGTCAAATTGATAAAATAGCAGATATATGTTAAAATCCCTTAGTGGAAAAGGAGAATGTGTTATGGCAGTTAATAATAAAGATGCTAAAGCAACATTTATGGAAGCTTTAGATGGACTTAAAGAATATGCAAAGGTTAATGGGAATGTAGTTACCAAGGATGATGTTAAGAGTTATTTTAACGGACTTGAATTAGATGATAACAGATACTCAATGATAATGGGTTATCTTATGGCTAATAATATTACAATAAATGGAGTAGATGGAGCAGACAATGAATTCCTCCATATGCTTGAAAGTACTAAAAATGATGCTGTAAATAATGATGATAATGGAATAGCACAGGAAGATACTTCATATACTGAAACAGACGACGGAATTATTAAAAAGATAAATGTTACAGAGGAAGAGGTTAATAATCTGCCAGAAAAAGAAGCTGTTATGGCGGCTCAGATGATAGCAGATAATATGGACTATTCCGAAGATGATATATATCTTGAAAGATACCAGAAGGAGCTTGAACAGATACAGCCAGTATCAGATACTACAAGAGCTTACCTTTTAATTAATATCGTTGAAGATAATGATAAAGAGTCTTTAAAGCTTTTGTCTGAGTCATATCTTGGAAAAATTGTAGGCTGGGTTGAACCTTTCAGGTGCAGGGGAGTGCTTGCGGCAGACCTTGTTCAGGAGAGTAATCTTTCAATGATGGCTTATATAGGACAGAGGCAGTGGCTTAATAATTACGAATGGAAAGATAAGATAAAAGAGGGAACTACAGAAGATTTAATTCAGGTGCTTAATGAGATTGACAATGAAGTTAAGTATCAGGCAGAAGAAAGTATGCGTATGCTGATTGATGAACAGATGGACAGCAATAAGATATCTGGAAAGGTTCTTAATAAAGTTAATTATGTCAATGACTGGGCAGTAAGATTAAAAGAAGAACTTGGAAGAAAGCCGTCAGTTAAGGAGGTCGCAGAGCGTATGGGTGTATCGGAGGATATTGTAAGGGAAGCTGTATCATTATCTGCAGAGGCAATTGAAGACATAAGCGATGCCAAGACTAATAAAGATAATGATAAGTAAAATGGTAATCAAGTAATGTAATTATACATATAATAAAATGGTAAATAATTAATTATGATAAGCAGTATATTATAAAAGTAATGAATTAAGATAGGTGATAAATATTAGAATTTTTTAATTAAAATTACATATATTATATTGTATCTAAGAGATTTATGTAGTAGAATAATTATAGTTGATAAGAAGAACAATTTAATAATTCCTGGGGCGTGCGAGAACCTCACTTATTTTGATCCTACATTTCATCGACGGGATTCCTATATCTCCATTCTAATGTCGGGCCTCCTCTGAGTGGATGGCAGCGGTCTGGATGCGGTAACCCACCTAGCATTGCTAGGAGTCGAAAACGTGGGGAACGGCGCTTTGGGATAATTGTGTTAAGTTACTATGAAGACAATCTTGTTTTCATAGTTTTTTTATTTAACAGGAAATTCTGATAGGATTTCCTGTTAAATAAAAAGCCCTCCGCAAAGATTCACACTTACACGAAGATGTAGTCTGCCGCAGATGACCGCATTCAGTACAGGAATGTGCTTTGCACATTCTTCTTTATGTAGTAATAATCAGTGACTTTCAAGAATATATATAATTGATGCTGTACAGGCATAATATATTTGAGAGGTTAGGTTGATATGGTAAAGACCGTAATAATCAGAAAACGGACAATATTTATATATGGATTATTAGTACTGGTACTGGCAATAGGTGTTGTTGTGCTGGAAACAGTTATTAATAAATCCAATAATGATGAATACATAACTTATGCACAGGCGGCAAAGATGATTGCTTATGCTAATGTAGATGATACGCAGGCATTTGAAACAGGAGAAGTGTGGTACAAGCCATATATTGAATATGTCAATATCAATGGATATATGCAGTGTGAAGAGCCTGACGATTATATTATGATGAAAGATGTATACATACTTTCAAAGAAACTTAATGCAGGTGATACAACATTTGAGAGTGTTGGAATACAATCTCTTAGCCAGTTAAACAATAATAACAGAGTTGTAACTAAGCAGGAATTTATAGATTATTACATATTGCTCCTGCCGTATTGCAGTAACGGGCAGGAGGTTGAGAAAGTTGAACTTGGAATTGCCGGAACACCTGCGGAGCTTAATGTTAGTGAGTGGGAAATGTATACAACTAAGGGAAAGTATATATTTGACGGAATAATTGCAACACCTTATATAGACAGGCAGGTATTGGCAATAGTAAGGGATAATCGTTTGTTGTGTATTGAAAGAAAAATATCTGACGAGGTTGATTACAGTAATGTGTGGCTCAAATATGACAATAACGGAATGTTATATGTGAATTTCTATGGAGTTGAGAAGAAACTTAAGATAGGCAGGGTTAATGATGACATAGATAATACGCTTGCCGATATTCATCTGAGTAAGGGAAAGGTGAAAAATATATCCGTCAAAAAGGATATTATCAAAGGAAAAGTCCTCTCTGTAACTAATGAATATGTAGAGATAGATGGGTATGGAAAAGTTCCATTAGATGAACAATTTATAATATATGATAATGTATCAGATGTGAAAACGCATAATTATGATGAGATTATAGTCGGTTATTCACTCCAGCGTTTTATAGTTGCTAATGGAAAGGTATGTGGAGCGATTATTGGCGAAGAATTAAAGCATGATAATATAAGAGTTATGTTAAAGACAACAGGTTACAAGGATTTATTTCATAACAGCGTGTCGCTATCATCAGATAGTGTAATACATATAACCTGTGCAGATGTACAATGGGATATTGCAGCAGGTGAAAGCTTTGATATAGACAGCAATGATGAAAGATTAGCTACGGGGCGTATTGTGCTTAGTACTGATGATGGAAGCATAACGATTAATTCTATTAAGAGAAGTCAGGGAAATCCGTCCTATAAGGGTAATATAGAGCTTGCCTTATATGATGAGGGTATTGCGGTGATTAATGAAATTGATATCGAAGATTACTTAAAAAAAGTTGTGCCTAGCGAAATGCCTGTGTCATTTGGCGTTAATGCCTTAAAATGCCAGGCTGTGTGTGCAAGAAGCTATGCGTATACACAGCTTACAAATAATTATTACAGTGAGTATGGTGCGCACATAGATGATAGTGTGTCGTTTCAGGTATACAATAATACATATGATAGTGCAGAGGCTGATGAGGCTGTTATTGCTACAGCTGGAATGGTCGCTGTATACAATGGTGAACTTGTAAAGACTTATTATTATTCGACTTCCTGCGGTTATACGGCCGATGTGTGTGCGTGGGGGAGTGATGAGGATAATTATCCGCAATATGCTTCTGTAAGGGCAGGAACATCTGATTATAATGCTGATATTAAGTCGGAAAAGACATTTGAGCAGTTTATAACGGCCAAAGATAGCGGTGATTATGACAGTGAAGCGGATATGTACCGCTGGAAGACTGTCATAGGTATAAGTGAGCTTACGGCACATTTTAATTCACTTATAGGAAGTTATTTAAGAAAGAACGGCTCGGTATATATATTAGAAAATGGAGAGCCGTCCGATAAAGTGGTTAATGATATAGGAAATATTGCAAGCATTAAAGTGATAGAACGTGGCTGTGGCGGAGTTGTAGCTGCACTTATGGTAGAAGGAAGTAAGGAAACCTGTGTAGTCAGAGGAGAAAATGCAGTAAGAAGCCTTATGGGTAATAATAAATGTGTCATAATGACACAGAGCAGGGAAATATATAATGATATTCTTCCGAGTGCTTTCTGTATATTCAAACCGGTATATGATAATGGTACGCTTGTATCATACGAAATAACAGGCGGCGGCTACGGACACGGAATTGGAATGAGCCAGAATGCGGTTAAGAAAATGTCAGAAACTATGGATTATACAGATATTTTAAAATTCTTCTATAACGATATAGAGATTAAGAATATAAATGATTAGTGCTTGTAAAATGGATTAAAATAATCTGATATAGATATAAAAATAGGACTGTTGCAGTTATGCTCCCGTTGTATAACAGAAGGGCATTCAATGTGACAGTCCCATTTGATTACTATTTGTATTTATAAGTATGTCGATATCGTTGGTGTCTGTATATCCATTTATTTCAATAATAAATATAGCTTTATTGTTTAGCAGCATTGACGACTGCTTTCTTAGCTTTTTTTGAATGCTTTGAAATACGCCAAGGTCTTAGTATATTCTTCTCGATAAGGGAATTGAACTCAGCACCGAGAAATAATATAAGAATACATATATACATCCATATAAGAAGAAGCATAAAAGTTGTAAGACTTCCATAAGTATATGAGTAGTGTGTCATATATGTAATGTATAATGAGTAAAGTTCAGAGAACAGATACCATCCAATACTTGCAAGAAAAGCACCTGGAATTTCTTCTAAAGGACGTTTTTTAATTGTAGGTATGAACGAATACATTACAGTGAAGAATATTGTAAGCAGAGTAGGAACAAGAAATAACCTGTTGCTGAATATTGCGTTAATAATTGTAATATCAATTGAAAATGCACTAAGATGTCGTTCAATAAATGCTGAAAGGTGTTCGCCAAATACGATTATGACAAGGCTTGTTGCAATTGATAATAGCAGTATTAAAGCATATATGCTTGAAAATAATCTCTGTATTAGCCAGCTTCTTTTAAGCTCGTAATTGTTAATACGGTTAAGGCAGGTCTTTATTGTCATAAAGCCTTTGCCAGCTGACCATATTAAGCCGATAGCAGTTACCGACAGAATTGTTATTGATGAAGAATTCTCAATATCAACTATTATGTTTAGTAACAGACCGTGGAATTCTGTAGGAATTATATTCTCAAAAAGATTCATAAGGTCGGTTGAAGTTACTGGGAAATAATGTATTATGCTTATTAGTGCAAGTACGAATGGCATAAAGCTTAAAAGCAGATAGTAGCAGGTCTGTGCTGCATATTCAGTAAGCCGGTCTTTGGTGATTTTGTTGTAAGCTTCCTGACAGGTGAAAATCACACGGGCAATTTTCATGCTGTTTCTCCTCTCTAAAAATTTTAATAAAATATTTGAAAAAACTTCGGTATATACGGTGCTTTTGAAAGTCACAAGTTTGTGCTTGTCACAAACTTGATATTTGAAAAAACTTAGATGTAAGGTTTTTTCAAATTATTATATGTTATTTTCCCACAATTATCAATAAGTTAATAACTTGCATTACTATTATATTTTATGTACAATATATAAGTTAATGAATAAAATCAGGTTAAGTGTAACCTGTTAATGAAAGGTAGGCTTGCTTATAATGGGGATTAGTGTAAAGCTTCAGGCTTTTGAAGGTCCGTTAGATCTTTTACTGCATCTTATAGATAAGAATAAAGTTAATATATATGATATTCCAATAGCTGATATAACAGAGCAGTATATGGAATATGTCAATAAAATGCAGGAGGAAGACTTAAATGTAGTAAGCGAATTCCTTGTTATGGCGGCTACACTGCTTGATATAAAATGCCGTATGCTTCTTCCAAAGGAAGTTGATGAGGAAGGTAATGAGCAGGATCCAAGAGCAGAGCTTGTCGAAAAGCTGTTAGAATACAAGCTTTATAAGGCAATGGCAGAAGAGCTTAAAGATAAGCAGATGGATGCCACAAAGCTTTATTATAGAAAGCCTGATATTCCTAAAGAGGTCAGTGAATATGTGCCAGAGGTTGATATAAAAGATGTCATAGGAGATACCGATCTTTTAAAGCTTAATGCAATATTTGCAGACGTAATGAGAAGAAAAGATGAAAAGGTTGACCCAATAAGAAGCAAGTTCGGTAAGATAGAGAAAGAAGAAGTTACTATGTCAGAAAAGCTTGTTGATATTAAGGCGTTTATGATGGAACATAGGACATTCAGTTTCAGGGAACTTCTTATGAAGGGGGCTTCAAAGGTTGCGGTTATTGTTACATTTCTTGTTGTATTAGAGCTTATTAAGACAGGATTTGTTATTGTAGAGCAAGAGGGGACTTGCGAGGAAATATATATAACAGTGACGAAGGATCCGGGACTTATAGAAGGAATTACCGAAGAATAATTAATAATACAGCAATGCTTTATAAGTTTTAAAAGCATATATGTATATGACACAGTAAGTGTGTATTAATTCTGTTAATCAAAGCAGGATAAGAATGGAGTGCAGAATGAGTATAGAAAAGACAGAAGCGGCAATAGAAGCTATACTATTTACTATGGGTGAATCAGTAGAAGCAGAAAAGATTGCAGTGGCTATAGAACACGATGTCGATACAACAGTCAAGATTATCCATAATATGATGGATAAATATGAAAATGAAGACAGAGGTATCAAGATAATTGAATTAGAGGGAAGCTTTCAATTATGTACCAAAGAAGAATATTACGAAAATCTTATTAGAATATGCAGTCAGCCAAGACGATATACATTGACAGATGCAGCACTTGAAACGCTCTCAATAATAGCGTACAAGCAGCCGGTTACCAAGATAGAGATAGAAAAGATAAGAGGTGTTAATTCAGACAGGTCAGTTAATAAGCTTGTTGAATTAGAACTTGTTAAAGAAGTTGGAAGACTTGATGCACCGGGAAGACCGATGCTTTTTGGAACAACTGAAGAATTCCTTAGAACATTTGGTGTAGGTTCTATTGATGAACTTCCGGTTATAAGTGAGGATATGGTTGAACAGTACAAGGAAGAGGCTGAATATGAAATAGCAAGCGAATTAAAAGAAGAAGCTATGAATGAGGAACAGCTTACCCTGGACATATAATCAGCTGGACATTTATGTATAGATAGTTAGAATATAATGAGTTCACCTGATACAAGTGGTTATCTTAAACAGTGGGCAGAAATGAGGTATATTATGGAAAGAGCAAATGCGTGGAATAAGTATGATTCTAAAAAGAAAGCAGAAGTATTTGATTTTGCGGAACAGTACAGACAGTTCATCTCAAAATGTAAGACAGAAAGAGAATGTGTAAAGGAAGGCGTTAGGCTTTTAAAGGAAGCTGGCTATGCGGACTTAAAAGACGTTATTGCTGATAACAGGACATTAAAAGCTGGCGATAAAGTGTATGCTGTCAATATGAATAAGGCACTTGTTGCGTTTAATATAGGTGAAGAACCTATAAGTGCAGGAATGAACATACTCGGAGCACATATAGACTCACCAAGACTTGATATAAAGCAGAACCCTCTCTATGAAGAAACAGGACTTGTTCTTCTTGATACACATTATTATGGTGGTATTAAGAAATACCAGTGGGTTGCAATTCCACTTGCCATTCACGGAGTTGTTGCATTAAAGAATGGAACAACAGTAGAGATTGTAATTGGTGAAGATATGTCTGATACAGTAGTCGGTGTATCTGACCTTCTTATACATCTTGCTTCGGAGCAGATGGAAAAGAAAGGCACAAAGGTTGTTGAGGGTGAAGCACTTGATATTCTTGTTGGAAGTATGCCACAGGAGAAGGAACAATGCGATAAGGAAGCCAAAGATGCTGTTAAGAAGAGTATACTTGCAATATTAAAGGATAAGTATGGAATAGAGGAAGAAGATTTCCTGTCAGCAGAATTAGAAGCTGTTCCAGCAGGTCCTGCAAGAGATTATGGAATAGACAGAAGTATGATAATGGGCTATGGACACGATGACAGAGTGTGTGCATATCCATCACTTATAGCACTTATTAATTCAAGTGAAGTTAAGAGAACAGGTGTATGTATTCTTGTTGATAAAGAGGAAATTGGAAGCGTTGGTGCTACAGGAATGCAGTCAAGATTTTTTGAAAATATGGTTGCAGAAGTTATGGACAGATGTGGAAATTATTCTGAGCTTGGATTAAGAAGAGCACTTGCTAATTCTTATATGTTATCATCAGATGTAAGTGCGGCATATGACCCTAACTATGCGAGTGTATTTGAGAAGAAAAATGCAGCTTATTTTGGCAAAGGTATGGTGTTTAATAAATACACAGGTGCAAGAGGCAAGAGTGGCTCTAATGATGCATCAGCAGAATTTGTAGGAAAGTTAAGAAAGGTTATGGATGATGCAGATGTATCATTTCAGACAGCTGAACTTGGTAAGGTAGACATCGGCGGTGGTGGAACAATAGCTTATATATTAGCTAATCTTGATATGAATGTAATTGACAGTGGCATTGCTGTACAGAATATGCACGCACCATATGAAGTTATAAGCAAGGCAGATTTGTATGAAACATTAAAGGGTTATGAGGCATTTTTAAAAAATGCATAATAACACAATAATGTAAAAGTGATTATATAATATTTGCATAATATTAACATTGGAAGGATGACACATATATGAAATGGAATAGATATTCAATTAAGACAACAACACAGGCTGTTGATTTAATAAGCAGTGCTCTTGATGATATAGGAATTGAGGGGATAGAGATACAGGACAATGTACAGCTTACACAAGAAGAAGCTAAGACAATGTTTGTTGATTTTATTCCTGAGCTGCCACCAGATGATGGAACAGCAGTTGTTAATTTTTATATTGATTCAGATGAGGACGATGGAACATTAGTTAAAAAGGCTGAGCAGGAAATTAAAGATTTAAGAATGTTTGTTGATATCGGTGAAGGAACAATAACAAGGTCTGAGACAGAAGATAAAGACTGGATTAATAACTGGAAGCAGTACTGGCATACATTTACAATCGGTAATCTTTATATTAAGCCAACCTGGGAAGAGATTACAGAGGAGATGAAAGGACATCCTGTCCTTAGCATTGATCCGGGAACTGCATTTGGAACAGGTTCACACGAAACAACAAGAATGGTTATTAAGCAGCTTGAAAAGTACGTTAAAAAAGGTGACAGAATACTTGATGTGGGCTGTGGAAGCGGAATACTTTCAGTCGTTGCCCTTAAATATGGTGCGGAATATGCACTTGGTACAGATCTTGACCCTAATGCAATTATTGCCTCAGAAGAGAATTCGGTTCAGAATAATATAACTAAGGAGCAGTTTGAGGTTATTGAGGGTAATATAATTGATGATAAGAATATTAAGGATAGATGTGGATATGAATGTTATGATATAGTGTGTGCTAATATTCTTGCTGATGTATTAGAGCCATTATCAGTTAATATCCATGAGCATATGAAGCATGGAGCATATTTTATAACTTCTGGAATTATTAATACTAAAGAAGATGAAGTTGTTAATGCTTTCAAGAAGAATTCAGAGCTTGAGATAGTTGAGATTAACCACGATGGCGAATGGGTTAATGTAACAGCCAGAAGAAAGTAATTAATAGATAACGCGAAAGGATTACATATGTATCATTTTTTTGCAGAGCACGAGAATATATTTGACGATTACATTGATATTAAAGGCGGGGACGTTAATCATATTAAGAATGTACTGCGTTTAAAAAAGGGTGATGAGATACTTATAAGCAGTGGTGATAATTATGATTATAATTGTATTATTGATACAATAACCGATGATTATGTACGAAGCCTTATAACATCAGTTAATGAGAAAGGCAATGAACTTTCATCAAAGGTATATTTATTTCAGGGACTTCCTAAAGCTGATAAAATGGAACTTATTATACAGAAGATGATTGAGCTTGGCGTGTATGAGATTGTTCCTGTAGCAATGAAAAGAAGTGTTGTAAAGCTTGATGATAAGAAAGCAAAGAGCAAGGTTGCAAGATGGAATACAATAGCTGAAAGTGCTGCCAAACAGAGTAAAAGAAGTATTATGCCAAAGGTTAGTGATGTTGTAAGTTTTAAGCAGGCAGTTGCTATGGCTTCGGAATTAGATGTATTATTACTTCCTTATGAGTGTGCAGAAGGAATTGAACATACAAGACAGGTTATTGCTTCTATCGGGAAAGGAAAGAGCATAGGTATCTTTATTGGACCAGAGGGTGGTTTTGATAAAGATGAACTTGAGCTTGCAACTAATGCAGGAGCTGATATAATAACACTTGGCAGACGTATATTAAGAACCGAGACAGCGGGTCTTATGCTGATGTCGGTGCTTATGTACAATATGGAGGAATAATAATGCAGGCATATCTTGATAATTCAGCAACGACAAAGTGTGCACCTGAGGTTGTAGATGTGTGCGTAAAAGTTATGAGTGAAGATTATGGCAATCCATCATCAAAGCATATGAAGGGCGTTGAAGCTGAAAATTATATAAAAGAAGCAAAAGAAACAATAGCTAAGACTTTAAAGTGCCAGGAAAAGGAAATACTTTTCACATCAGGCGGAACAGAGTCTAACAATATGGCAATAATAGGAACTGCTATGGCTAATAAGAGAAAAGGCAATCACGTTATTGTGTCATCGGTAGAACATTCATCTGTAAAAGAGCCTTTTAACTTTCTTAGTGAGAATGGTTTCAGGGTAACATATCTTAAAGTTGACAGAAATGGAATTGTGGACCTTAATGACCTTAAGGAAGCGTTAGATGATGAAACAATTCTTGTATCAGTAATGTATGTCAATAATGAGATTGGTGCAGTTGAACCTATTGAAGAAATCGGACATATTGTAAAAAGCCACAATCCTGATATAGTGTTTCATGTAGATGCAATTCAGGCATATGGCAAATACAAAATAGTACCTAAGAAGTATAACATAGATTTATTATCTGTAAGTGGACATAAGATACACGGTCCAAAGGGAAGCGGATTTTTATATATTAAGGATAAGACAAGAATTAAACCTATAATATATGGCGGTGGACAGCAGAAGGGTATGCGTTCTGGAACAGAAAATGTACCAGCAATCGCAGGACTTTCGGCAGCAGTCAAGCTTATATATAATGACCAGTTTGAGGATAAGATTAATAATCTGTACGAGCTTAAAGACTATTTTATAGATGAACTTGAAAAGCTTGCTGATGTTGTTATTAATTCATATAAAGGCACAAAGTCAGCACCACAGATTGTAAGCGTAAGCTTCAGGGGTGTAAGGGCAGAGGTGCTGCTTCACGCACTTGAGGATAAGAATATATATGTATCCTCAGGTTCAGCCTGTTCTTCTAACAAGCCGGGCTTAAGCAATACGCTTGTTGCGATAGGTCTTGATAATGACCTGCTTGACAGCACATTAAGATTCAGCTTCTGTTATAATACAACTAAGGAAGAACTTGACTATGCAGTCAGTGCATTAAAAGAACTTCTTCCTGTGTTAAGAAAGTATACAAGACATTAATAATATAATTAAAATTGAATGGAGATAAAAGATGTATAAAGCATTTTTGATTAAATATGGAGAGATAGGTGTAAAGGGTAAGAATAGATACCTTTTTGAAGATGCACTTGTAAGACAGATAAGATTTGCCCTTGAAAAGGTTGAGGGGGAATTCGTAGTATCAAAGGAAAATGGAAGAATATATGCTACAGCACAGACAGAATTTGACTATGATGAGGCTGTAGAAGCATTAAAGACTGTATTTGGAATAATTGGAATATGTCCAGTTGTGCAGATAGAAGATAATGGCTTTGATGACCTTGCTGAACACGTTATTAAGTATATTGATGAGGCATATCCTGATAAGAATGTTACATTTAAGGTAGATGCAAGAAGAGCAAGAAAGAACTACCCTATGAATTCTATGGAGATTAATATGGAGATGGGTGGAAGAATATTAGACGCATTTCCTGAGATGAAGGTAGATGTTCATAAGCCACAGGTGCTTTTACAGATTGAGATTAGAAAGCATATTAATATATATTCAATAGAAATTCCAGGACCAGGAGGAATGCCAATAGGAACTGCTGGTAAGGCAATGCTTTTATTATCAGGAGGAATTGACAGCCCTGTAGCTGGATATATGGTAGCCAAGAGAGGTGTGCAGATAGAAGCTACATATTTCCATGCACCACCATATACAAGTGAGAGAGCTAAGCAGAAGGTAGTAGACCTTGCAAGACTTGTGTCTAAATATGCAGGTCCAATAACTCTTAATGTAGTTAATTTTACAGATATACAGCTTGCTATATATGAGAAGTGTCCTCACGATGAGCTTACAATCATTATGAGAAGATATATGATGAAGATTGCAGAAGAACTTGGCAAGGAAAGCAAATGTATGGGACTTGTTACAGGTGAGAGTATCGGACAGGTTGCAAGCCAGACTATGCAGAGCCTTTACTGTACTAATGAAGTATGTACAATGCCAGTATACAGACCGGTTATTGGTTTTGATAAGCAGGAGATTATTGATATATCAGAAAAGATAGGAACATATGAGACATCAATCCAGCCATTTGAGGACTGCTGTACAATATTTGTAGCTAAACATCCAGTTACAAAGCCTAATCTTAATATAATCAAACAGCACGAGCATAACCTTGATGATGTTATTGATGAGCTTATGAAGACAGCCATAGAAACTACAGAAAAGATAGTTGTTAAATAAAATGATGTAAATAATAACAGGGTGCCATACGAATTAACGTGTGACATCCTGTTATAGAATAACCATATTAAACTGTCTGGCTGATTATACAATATATGGCTTTAATACAGCAAGAATTGTATCAATATCATTCTCAGCGTGAATATTTAAGTCGATAGGCTTTGATAAATCAAGGCTGAAAATACCCATAATAGACTTTGCATCAATTACATATCTTCCAGATACAAGGTCAAAGTCAACATCAAACTTTGTAATATCATTTACAAAGGATTTAACTTTATCGATTGAGTTTAATGAAATCTGTACAGTTTTCATTGGAATACCTCCCATAATATAATAATTTGCTTACTGAGTTAATTATAATATTTATGGGATTTATGTCAAGAACAAAGGAGGCCGATTTGAAAAAAGTTGCGATACACAACCTTGGTTGCAAGGTTAATTCATACGAAGCAGAGTCAATGGAGCTTATGCTTAAAAATGCAGGCTATGAAATAGTTCCATTTGATGAAGCGATAATTGCAGATGTATATATAATAAATACCTGTTCGGTTACTAATATAGCAGACAGAAAGTCCCGCCAGATGTTACACAAGGCTAAAAAGATGAATCCATCAGCAGTTGTAATAGCTGCCGGCTGTTATGTACAGGCAGATGAAGCAGGAGTTAAGAAAGATGAAGCTGTAGATATCGTGCTTGGCAACAATATGAAGATTAATATTGTTGATGTGCTTGAGCAGTATTTTAAGGATAATACAGCAGACGAATATGTGGTTGATATAAGCCACGATACAGAATATGAAGAATTAAAGATAGATAAAGTAAGTGAGCATACAAGGGCATACATTAAAATACAGGACGGATGTAACCAGTTCTGTTCATACTGCATTATTCCTTATACAAGAGGAAGAATAAGAAGCAGGGCGATTGAAGATGTTGTAGACGAAGTTAGAAGATTAGCTGACAATGGCTATAAGGAAGTTGTTCTTACCGGAATACATCTTTCTTCTTATGGCAGGGATACAGGTAAAGAGACCTTGTTAGATGTTATAGAGGCGGTTAATTCAATTGACGGAATTGAAAGAATCAGACTTGGTTCATTAGAACCAAGAATTGTGACAGATGAATTTGTCAGCCGTATAAGCAGTATGAAAAAGCTTTGTCCACATTTTCACTTATCATTACAGAGCGGCTGTGATAAGACACTTAAGGCTATGAACAGAAAGTATGATACTGCTGAATACTTAAAGGGCTGTGAAATTCTTAGAAAATATTATGATAACCCAGCGATTACGACAGATGTTATTGTGGGCTTTCCTGGTGAGACAGAAGAAGACTTCAAGATTACGAAAGCATTTGTTGAGAAGGTGCATTTTTATGAAATGCACATATTTAAGTATTCAAGAAGAAAAGGCACAGTTGCAGATACTATGCCTGATCAGGTAGATGATAAGATTAAGACAGCAAGAAGTAATGAACTTATTGAGCTTGCTAATGAAATGTCAGCACAGTACAGAAGTACATATGCAGATAGTGATTTGAGCGTGCTTATTGAAGAAAAGCAGAATATAGCTGGAAAAGAGTATTATACAGGCTATACACCTAATTATATAAGAGTTATGATTTCGGCAGAAGAATTTGATAAAGAAAATGTTTGCAGTAATTCAGGCAATGGTAATATAATTAATAATATATATACAGTGAAGGGCTGCGGTCTTGATAAAGAAAAGCTGCATATAATCGGAATGGAGAATTATAATGGCTGAATTAAAGTTAAGAAAGAATGAAAAAGGAATGATACTTGCAATTGATATGGGAAATACCAATATCGTTATTGGCTGTGTTGATGACAAGAAAGTATTATTTGAGGAAAGATTATCAACAGATTATTCAAAGACAGAATTGGAATACGCCATAGGTTTTAAGACGGTGCTTGAAATATATAATATTAACTCAGATGACATAAAAGGAGCAATTATATCATCAGTTGTCCCGCAGCTTGTTAATATAATAAAAGCGGCAGTAGAAAAGACAGTTGGAATTACACCGCTTATGGTCGGACCTGGAATAAAGACAGGTCTTAACATTCTTATGGATCAGCCAAGACAGGTTGGAACAGATATGATAGTTGATGCAGTTGCTACACTTAATGGCTATGGTGCACCAGCCATAATTATAGATATGGGAACAGCGACAACTATAAGTGTTGTAGATGAGAAAGAGAATTATATAGGTGGAGTTATACTTCCGGGAATACGTGTGTCAGTTGATTCGTTAGTATCAAGAACAGCACAGCTTCCAAGAATAAGCCTTGATACACCAAAGAGTGTTATGGGTAAGAATACTATTGATTGTATGAAGAGTGGAGTTATATATGGCAATGCTTCGTGCATAGATGGTATGCTTGACAGAATTATAGAAGCTAATGGTTTTGGAGTTAATGGAAAGCCAGAAGCGAAAGTTATAGCTACAGGTGGACTTGCAAAGGTTATAGTTCCTCACTGTAAGCATAATATACACATAGATGCGGAATTATTGCTTAAGGGTCTTAGAATTATATATGATAAGAATGTGGAGGGTAATTAAATGCTTAAAGGTAAAAATGTACTGCTTTGTGTTACAGGAAGCATAGCAGCTTATAAAATTGCAGAGCTTGCAAGCAGACTTGTTAAGCTTCATTGTAATGTTGATGTTATAATGACTAAAAATGCTACGAATTTTATCAATCCTATAACATTTGAAACACTTACAGGCAATAAGTGCATAGTAGATACATTTGACAGGAATTTTCAATTTAATGTTGAACACGTTTCACTGGCTAAGAAAGCAGACTGCGTTATGATAGCACCAGCCTCAGCTAATATAATAGGCAAGATAGCTAATGGGATAGCAGATGATATGCTTACAACAACTGTAATGGCTTGCAAATGCAAGGTTATGATATCGCCTGCTATGAATACTAATATGTATGATAATCCTATTGTGCAGGATAATATCGCCAGGTTAAGAAGATTTGGATATGAAGTTATTGAGCCAGATAGCGGTTATCTTGCGTGTGGTGACACTGGAAGGGGCAAAATGCCATCGCCAGAAAGTCTTTTATGGTACATTTTAAAGGAAACAGCATATGAAAAGGATATGAAGGGCATTAAGCTTTGTGTAACAGCAGGTCCTACAAGAGAAGCAATAGACCCTGTAAGATTTATCTCTAATAATTCTACAGGGAAAATGGGCTATGCAATAGCCAGAATGGCAATGCTTCGTGGAGCAGATGTTACACTTGTATCAGGAAAGGTTGATGTTCCACCAGTTCCATTTGTTAATATTATAAATGTTATATCAGCACAGGATATGTATGATGCTGTCACCGAAGAAGCAAAGAATTCAGATATTATAATTAAAGCTGCCGCAGTAGCGGACTATACACCTTTAAATGTAAGCGATAATAAGATAAAGAAAAAAGACGGCGATATGTCAATTGCCCTTAAACGCACAAAGGATATAATAGGAACGCTTGGAGAACATAAAAAAGAGGGACAGTTCATATGTGGATTTTCTATGGAAACAGAAAATATAATTGCCAATTCCAAGGATAAGCTTATTAAGAAGAATATGGATATGATAGTTGCTAATAATGTAAAGGTAGCCGGGGCAGGCTTCGGAACAGACACTAATGTTGTAACTATAATTACCGGGGAAGATAATATTGAACTGCCTATGATGTCTAAAGAAGATGTTGCTTCAAAGATACTTGACTTTATAATGGCAAAGCGTAGGTAAGATATTGGCACGTTAATATATAATGTATGTAATAAAAGTACATATTATAATAATTGATTTATATAAGGTTTAGTTTAAGACAGAAATTCAGTGACTTAAAATTGCAATTTGTTAATTTGAAGTCACTGAATTTTATAGCGGAAATAGTGTGGATTTATGTTTGTATACAGATATATGCCATAAATTTACAAAAAAGTTTAGTGGTACAAATCCAGTAAATATAAGGCTTTACGAATGCTTATCATAGATTTGGCAAAAAAAATCAAAAAAAGTTGAAAAAAGATGTTGACATATGTGAGAGGTGGTGATATTATAATCAAGTCGCCGCGAGAGATGAGCGACACAAAAGCTTCTCAAACATAGATAAATACTGAGTTTGAAA